>Ga0315547_1000068_pt1 | contig 125166 bp, 115 predicted proteins | sample SalMarSW160240MG_2_FD_202542 | JGI IMG/M metagenome (GOLD analysis project Ga0315547, IMG submission 202542) | Salt marsh sediment microbial communities from the Plum Island Ecosystem LTER, Massachusetts, United States - Salt Marsh Sediment SW1601-240 ...
TTCCTGTGCCCGCCAGGTCGCGCGACCTGACGGGGAGTGCCTGTCGGGTTAGGGGACCCGACAGGCACAGCAAGACGACCTCACCCCCTGTATCCCCCTCTCCATAAAATGGAGAGGGGGACGAAAGGGGGAGAGGTAGGATTTCCTCTTGCTCCCGCTGGATGTTATCCCAGACGGGTCTCCGTCATCCGGCGGAAAAGCAGGCGGATGACTGACCGGCCAGGGATAACATCAGCCCTGGAGCAAACTTCCGCCTGAAATTCCATTTTATTTATTGATATCCATTTAGATATTTGTTATATTATGAAACATATTCATATCGGTCAGCTTCTCTTGCACAGTTAACCCATTCCTCAAGGAGGAGGTAGATATGTTAAGAGACAAGCTATTGACAGCTATCGTGTTGACAGTATTGCTCGGCCCGGCAATGCTCAAAGCCGATACCATACCCGGTGGCGATGTGTCCGGCACCTGGTATCAGGCGAACTCTCCATATTACATAACGGGCAATATAACTATACCCGCCAGTGACACACTGATTATCGAACCGGGTGTGGATGTAGATTTCCAGGGGAACTACACTTTCACCGTTGCCGGCTACCTGGACGCTATCGGCACGGAAACCGACTCGATCCACTTCACCTCTTCAGGAAACTGGAAGGGCATAATCTTCGATCAAGCACCCGACAGCAGCCACCTATCGTATTGCACTGTAACTCATGTGTACAAAACAGCGGAGGATGGAGCAATTGCCTGTATACAGTCCAATCCAGCGATTTCACACTGTACGATAAGCAACAACCAGGCAAGCGGCATTAGTTGTACTCACCAAGCAAGTCCCACTGTCACAGACTGTGCCATTTGCGGAGATACAGCCGATCGAGGAGGTGGGATTTACGTGTTCAAATTTAGCTATCCTGTATTTCAGAATTGTACGATCAGTGACAATTCTGCACGCCTAGGCGGCGGCATTTTCGCCGACGCTGACTGTGATATAACCCTTGATGATTGTACTATCAGTTTCAATAGCTCTACTGAGTCATCAGAGGCTGAGGGCGGGGGGGGGATCTGTGCGTCTAATAGTACTGATCTGAGCCTGCATCGCTGTCTTATCCTGGGTAATGACGCAGATTATGGAGGTGGAGCCTGCATTGAAGGTGGCAACACAGACCTTGACCATTGCACCATTTCCGGTAACGGAAATGGGTTATGTGACGGCGGCGCGTTCTATCTCAAGTCATGTACAATGACTCTCTCCAACAGCATTGTGGAAGGGAATTTTGGCTTTGATGCGATACACTATGTCTCCGGGAGTTCCGCTATAATCACCTACTGTGATTTTTATAATAATGGTGGGACGCCATTATATGGTTGTCAAATACCCGGTTTGGGCCAGCAGGGCCAAACCAATGCCAACGGCGATCCCTGCGGTGTTTCCGATAACATCTCCCTGGATCCGCTGTTTGTAGGAGGAGGCGATTATCACCTGACCGAGTATTCCCCCTGCATCGATGCGGGAGATACACTGTTCGCTTATGACCCCGACAGCACCATCACAGACATGGGGAGGTATTTCTTCGACCATCGCCTGGCAAATATTGAAATATCCGACTCGCTCTTGGATTTCGACACGGTTATAGTTGATGAGCAGGGTAATCTTCCCCTGACTATTTACAATGTGGGGACCGTCGATACGCTGATACTGTATGACATCTCTTGCGGTTTTGCGGTCTTTTGTACGGACTTCGATCCCGCGGACAGCCTCATTCTGCCCGGCGACAGCCTTAAGCTTACGGTCTCTTTCTCACCATCAGACACAACCACTGTTCTTGATACTCTGCGAATCACCGATAACGACCACCTATGTGAGGTGGAGCTTGCCGGTAAGGGAAAGGGATCTAGTTGGGTCGATGAGGATATCTCTGCTGAAAGACCAAAAGAATACGCTCTCAGACCGGCATATCCGAATCCCTTTAACCCTGTTACCACCATTGGATTTGACCTGCCCAAAGCCAGTGAGGTAACATTGAGAATCTGCAATGTTCTGGGACAAGAGGTTGGCACTTTTGACTTGGGAAGACTGCCCGCCGGAAAATACCACTACGTCTGGCGAGCCGACGGTCTGGCTGGCGGCGTTTATTTCTACAGGATTGAGGCGGGTGAATTCGTTCAAACCAGGAAGATGGTGATGGTGAAATAGAAAGCCTGTTAGGTCAGGGGACCCGACAGGCACAGCAGAGATAAAAGCAGGCGGATGATAATCCGAAGGATCCATAGGACAGTCCGCCTTGGAGCAAACGTTGAGGTTTTAAGGTTTTCTCTATGACTAATCAAGAAATAGCCACCATACTGATTCACATTTCTGAAATTTTGGACATTCAGGGAGAAAATCCCTTCAAGATCAGAGCATATATCAAGGCGGCTCAAACCGTAGAGGGTCTCACCTATCAACTTTCCTCTCTGGAGGATAAAGATGAAATCAAGGGGCTTCCCGGAGTTGGAGAGGGGATCGCCAAGAAGCTCAAAGAGCTTTTGGAGACGGGAAAGCTGAAGTATTATGAGGATTTGAAAAAGTCCGAATATGCCCCTTTGACCGAGTTTCTGAAGATTCCGGGAATGGGTCCCAAGCATGCCAGACTGGTGCATGACCAGTTGGGGGTAAAGACAACAGCACAGTTGAAGAAGGCGGCAGAGAAAGGACGCTTAAGAGAACTTCCTGGCCTGGGAGAGAAGGTAGAGCAAAATATCCTTCAGGGAATTCAGCAGGTGCAAAAATATAAGGAGAGACTTCCTCTGGCTTTCATCTATCCCCGTGCACAGAATATTATTGAGGAGTTGAAAAAGGTAAAAGAGATAAAACAGATGACTCTAGCTGGTTCTTTAAGAAGGATGAGAGAGACTATAGCGGACGCTGATATTCTGGTCGCCTCGAATAAGCCCAAAAAGGTGATGGATACCTTTGTCAATCTTTCCCAGACTGCAAAGGTGGTGGCAAAGGGGAGCACCAAATCCAGCATCCTGACCAAAAGTGGTTTTCAGGTTGATCTTCGTGTGGTCAAGCCGGAGAGCTTTGGAGCGGCTCAGCATTACTTTACTGGTTCCAAAGCTCATAACATACGGATCAGATCCCTGGGAGTGCAGAAAGGGTTGAAGATAAATGAATATGGAGTGTTTAAGGGAAAGAGAAGCATTGCCGGCAAGAAGGAGGAGGATGTTTTCAAATCTGTGGGACTTCCCTTCATTCCTCCAGAGCTAAGAGAGGATCAAGGAGAGATAGAGGCCGCCTTAGAAAATCGGCTTCCTCATCTGATTGAACTGAAAGATCTGAAAGGCGATCTTCACGTCCACACCAATTGGACTGATGGTAATAATTCCATTGAAGAGATGGCAAAGGCGGCACAGAAGAGGGGGTATCAATATATCGCCATCAGTGATCATTCTCCTACCATTGGGATCACCAACGGACTCACCCCAGAGAGGTTATCCCAACAGATGGAACAGATAGATAAACTTAATAAAAGAGTAGCACAAAAAAAGGGTGGCAAGAATTTTAGAATACTAAAAGGGATTGAGGTAGACATCAGATCCAACGGGAAGCTCGATCTGGAGGATGGTATATTAAAGGAACTGGATATAGTGGTGGCGGCGGTTCATACCAAGTTCAGCCAGTCCCAGGCGGAGATGACTAAAAGGATTGTAAAAGTTGTGGAGAATCCATACGTAGACATAATCGCTCATCCCACCGGCAGGCTTATTGGAAAGAGAGAACCCTATCAGGTGGATATGGACAAGCTCATGGATGCTTGCAAAGCTTGTGGAAAGGTGTTAGAGCTCAATGCCTATCCTGAGAGATTGGATCTTTCTGACCTTAACTGTCGTAAAGCAAAAGAGAAGAAGATCAAAATCGCCATCTCCACTGATGCCCACCGGGATCTTCATCTGAATTGGATCAGCTTTGGTATAGCCACCGCAAAAAGAGGCTGGATTGAGCCAAAGGATGTAATCAATACCTTACCTTTATCTAAACTTTTGGAATGGCTGAAACATTAGAACCAGTGAGCGGAAGGGGTAGCCGCAGGCTTTAGCCTGCGTTACAACAGAGCGCACCCTGTCTGCCATAGGCAGATCCGCCTCTGGCGGAAAGGGTGCGGCTACCTTTTAGCCTTAAACCTTAAACCTTAAACGCCTTTATGAAACAATACAAACAATACCTTCCTTTGCAGAATGTTGCTCTTCCCTTTATAGCTGTGGGAGCGGCTACGGTCTTTTTGTATTTTGCCAGTCCCATTGTCATTCCGCTTATAATCGCAGTTTCGCTTGCCTACATTTTAAGCCCGGCCGTCTCTCTTTTAAGAAAAATCAAAATACCTCATGCTTTAGCGGTTATTTTGGTTTTAATAATAAGCTTTTTCATCATTGGAGTGATAGGGTATCTTTTGTTCGTTCAAGCCAACAGCTTGATTTTTGACCTTCCTTTGTACTGGAACACCATCGTAGAGTTTTTCGCCAAGTTTCTGAACGAATACAAAGAATTTTTCCCCCAGGCAAAAGATTTTGATCTAAGAAGTTTACAACTACAGGACTTCTCCGGTGTAACCAAGTATCTGTTCAGGGGAATAAGCTCCACCATATCTTTTCTGTTCAGTCTTCTTCTGGTTCTGTTCTTGACCTTTTTTATTCTTAATGATCAGAACATACTGAAAAGGAAATTAATTCGAGCATTTAGCAGATCGAAGGAGGAGACCGGGGCAGAGATTTTAGAAAAGATAAGTCAACAGATTCAAGGTTTTCTTTTGGTGAAATTTGGCACCTCCTTTGCGCTTGCTGTGATCTTCACCCTGGGACTTTTAATCATAGGTGTTAACTATGCTTATATCTGGGGACCCTTAGCCGGTATATTGAATTTGATACCCTATGTAGGACCCATCATCGGTGCCATCCCTCCTTTGATAGTGGCGGGGGTGCAGTTCAAGGCGGTGATGCCGGTCATCTGGGTGCTTATTTTATTTTTGGTCTTTCAAAATTTAGAAGGGAACATAATCACTCCCAGGTTGATGGGAGATAAATTGAATTTGAGTCCTTTAGCGGTCTTGGTTTCAGTGATGTTCTGGACCTGGTTGTGGGGTGCCATTGGCATAATCTTAGCCATACCCATCACTGCATCTGCCAAGGTGATTTGTGACCACGTAGAAGCTCTTCAGCCTATCGGAATTCTTCTGGGAGGAAAAGGCGATAAAGAACCTGTAGGGGAGGACCTTTAGGTCCTCCCGAAAAATGGGTGGAGCTGAAGCTCTACCCCTACATTCTTAGAGATGGGAAAAGAAGAACTTCTCCTCTCTTAAAGGAACGAGAATAAATGAAACTTCTGTTGCATGTCTGCTGTGCCAATTGCGCTATTTATCCGCTTAAAACACTTTCAGAGGAAGGGCATCAGGTGTCTGGATTCTGGTATAATCCTAATATTCATCCTTTCACCGAATATCAGAAGAGACTGGATGCGGTCAAATCCCTTGAACAGAAAAGATATTTTCCCGTATTCTGTAATGATTCGTATGATTTGGAAAAATTCCTAAAAGCTACAATACAAGACGTGGAAAACCGCTGTGGTTTCTGTTACAAGATAAGATTGATAAAGACCGCTAATTTTGCAAAAGAGAAAAACTTCGATGGTTTCACCACCACCCTTCTGGTCAGTCCTTATCAGAAGCATGAGTTGATAAAACAAATAGGTGAGAAGATCGGGGCGGATTTGGGAATCAAATTTTTCTATTCTGATTTCCGCCCGGGTTTCTACGAAGGTAAAAATGAAGCCAGAAGCTTAGGCCTTTACAGTCAAAAATACTGCGGGTGCATATTCAGCGAGAAGGAACGGTATTTGAAGAGAACAAAGGTGGGAAATTTGAAAAAAGCCTGAGATCCAATTCTACTGAGAACACAAGCAAATCATGAAGAAACGATGCCATCACCTAAAATTTGGAAACTGGTATGGGAGATTTTAGATGAAATTTCGGACGAAAGCGGGGAGGATGATTTAAGCGAAGGCTATTTGCTCAAATATGAAGGCTGGGGCGGGGTCTGTGGAGAAGAAGTGTGGGCGAAGGTTGAAGAAGAGCAGGAGAGAATGGGGATAGTTATTGAGAGCGAGGAGGCAGAAGAAGAAAGAGAGGAAGCTTGCTTCAAATATGCAGAAGAACAGAGCTATAAGATAATTGAGGATGAATGGAAACCCAAACTGAAGGAGAGCGGCTATCGTTTTTTGAACGGTGGATATGACGATGGTGGTCTCTATGGAAGAACATGGGCATTATTTAAGAAAGACGTTTGAAAGTGAGATAGTAACATATTTTGTAAGGAAATGAGTTATCTTAGTACAATCCCAGCATACTGAAAATTCTTTATATGTATTATACATTTGCCAAGATACTGATCGCCTTCGGGGTTTTGTTGATCTTAATTGGTGTGATCTTGCTTGTTTTCGGCAAGATCGGCTTTTTGGGAAAGCTCCCCGGAGACATTCATGTTCAGAAGAAGAATTGCGAATTCCATTTTTCCATAGTTACCTGTATCGTCGCCAGCATCCTTCTGTCAGTTATTCTCTCAGCCTTTTTCTTTTGGTTAAAAAAATGAGCATCTCTTTAAAAGATTTCGACTATCCACTCCCCAAAGACTTAATTGCCCAATATCCAGCCGAAAGGAGAGATCAATCCCGGCTTCTGGTCTTAGACAGAAAAAGCGGAAAAATCGAGCATAAGCTTTTTTACCAGGTGATTGATTATCTTGAGGAGGGTGATGGTCTTGTCATTAACCAGACTAAGGTTTTCCCCGCCCGGGTTTTCGGCAAAGTTAAGAAAAATGATCGAAAAATCGAAGTCTTTTTTCTAAAGAGAATAGATGACAAACTGTGGGAGGTTCTGATCAAGCCCTCCAAAAGAATTCCTTTTGGCTCTTTGATCTCTTTTGAACAGGACGGTTTGACCTGTGAGATTTTGGAGCGCACAAAGTCGGGAAGTTGGCTGGCAAAAGTTAACTTATGTGGTGATTTCTTTGAAGTCTTGGAAAAAATCGGGAAGGTACCTCTCCCTCCATATATAAAAAGAGAAGTGGAAGCAGATGATAAGAGTACCTATCAAACTGTCTATGCCAGAGAGACCGGGGCGGTGGCGGCTCCCACTGCGGGGCTTCATTTTACCGAGGAGTTGCTTGAAAAAATCGAAGGCAAAGGTGTGGAGAAGATCGCCATAACCCTGCATGTGGGATGGGATAGCTTCAGACCGGTTAGGGCAGACGATCCAAAGGATCACACCTTGGCATCCGAATATTTCAAGATTGATTCCACATCCGCTGAAAGGATAAATGAAATCAAAAAGAATGGAAAAAGAATCGTGGCGGTGGGAACCACCACGGTGAGAGCCTTGGAAACAGGGGCAGATGGCGAAGAGAAGAGAAAGATAAAAACGCAATCAGGTTGGACAAAAAAATTCATTTATCCTCCCTACGAGCTCAAAATAGTTGATTCTCTGGTCACCAATTTTCACCTTCCTCGTTCAACTCTTTTGCTTTTAGTCTCTGCCTTTGCCTCAAGGGAGTTAATTCTTGATGCCTACCAGGAGGCGATCAGACGAAAATATAGATTTTATAGCTATGGAGATGCAATGCTGATAATTTAGTCAACGGATCGGTCAACGGATTAAGCGGATTCCTGTTGGTTCGGGGTACCTTACCCCGAACCAAATGAATTGCGGGGTGAGGGTTCATCCTGAAGGGATTCACCCTGAAGGGCACCCCGCAACAACACTAAGCGGATTGGTCAGCGGATGGGACGCCCGGACGGGCGTCCGTCTGGACGGATTGAACGGATGAAATTCGTAGTGGTCGGATTTCCTACGGATCTGAAGGACATCCGACCTGAAAAAGGAGAGATTTTTTGAAAACAGTTGCTATCATAGTAGCAGGTGGGCTGGGGAAAAGAATCATCGGAGATTCCGCCACAGGCGGGGAAGAGAACTTACCCAAGCAGTTTCTGACCTTGGGAGATAAGCCCATTCTGGCACATACCATCGAGAAATTCGAAAAATGTGGGCTGATCCATGAAATCATTCTGGTGGTGCCTGAAGATTATCTGGAATATTGCTCTCAAGCGATAGTGGATAAATATTCTTTTGCGAAGATCAAAAGAGTTGTGTGTGGAGGAAAAGAAAGATTTGATTCAGTTTATCTGGGACTTAAAGCATGTCCTAACAATACCTCGATTGTTGCCATCCATGATGGGGTCAGACCTTTAATCTCTTCGGAGAAGATTTCAGATTCGATCAAATTGTGTCAACAAAAGAAGGCTGTTATCTTAGCTGTTCCACCTAAAGATACCATAAAAAGGGTAGAGGGTGGATTTGTCGTAACCACACTGGACCGAAAGAAACTGTGGCTGGTACAGACACCGCAAGTATTTGAATATAAGCTTATTCTTGATGCTTACGAAAAAGCTGAAGAGAATGATTTCACCGGCTCGGATGATTCCGTTCTGGTGGAGAGATTAGGGCATAAGGTTGCGGTTCTGGAAGGAGAGTACGAAAACATAAAGATAACTACGGCTGAAGATTTGGCCATAGCTGAGACGTTTCTTAATAAAGAAGAAAATTGATGCACGTCATTAGTTGAGAGAGGAAAAGATGTTTAGAATCGGTTTCGGTTACGATGCACATAGATTGACAGAGGGAAGGAATTTGATCCTGGGTGGCGTAAAAATCCCTTATAAAAAAGGGCTTTTGGGGCATTCGGATGCAGACGTTCTGTCTCACGCCATTGGCGAAGCGATCCTGGGCGCATTGTCTTTAGGCGATCTGGGCAAACATTTTCCAGATACGGATCAACAATACAAGGACATTTCGAGTTTGAAAATTCTGTCCATAATCAATGATATGACAGATGAGGCAAATGCTAAGATCATAAACGTAGATTCGACCATCGTGGCAGAAGAGCCGAAATTGTCTGGGCATATCTTGAAGATGAGAGAAAATATCGCTGATGTTTTGAACGTTGATATAAATCAAGTTTCGGTGAAAGCGACCACCACCGAAGGGATGGGGTTTGTTGGAAAAAAGGAAGGGATGGTCGCCTATGCGGTGGTTCTTATGGAGACAAAGTAAATAAACGGATTACCTCTCCCCCTTGTTCCCCTTCAGGGTGTCCTTCGATCCCGAAGATCTCAGGATCGAGGGAAATCCTTCAGGGTGAACCCCTCTCCACGTTGTGGAGAGGGGGATAGGGGGTGAGGTCTTGACCCACAAACAAGTATGAGTGAACTTTTCTGGATCAAAGTAGAAAATATTTTAAACTTGGCTCTGAGCCACGGAGCTTTCTGGTTTTACGTCTTTATATTCTTAAGCAATGTGTTTGAAAATTTTTTCCCTCCCTACCCGGGAGATACGGTTACCTTTATGGGAGGATATTTAGCCGGGACCAATCATCTGACCTTTCCTTTAGTTTTTCTATCTGCCTGTCTGGGATGCCTGAGCGGTGCCGTGATCCTTTATCTTTTAGGTAAGAATAAAGGAAGAAAGATTTTTTTGAAAAACGGGAAAAGGATTTTCGATAGAGCACACTTAGAAAAAGTGGAGAGATGGTTTAAAAAATATGGGGAGAAGGTTCTCATCTTGAGCCGATTTTTGCCCGGGGTAAGATCTGTGATCGCTCTGACCGCTGGGGTGGGAAACGTGAATCTGAAGAAAATGACCATCTACACTTCCATAAGCATCATCCTGTGGAATGGCATAATACTTTTCTTCGCCTTTAAGGTTCAGCAGAACTGGCGAGAGATTCTTAGGATGATCCAGATTTATAACAAGGTTGTATTGACGATAGTAGTGCTGATAGTTTTAGTCTGGGTGGTGAAGGTCTTTAGAGGTAAACCAGCCAGAAAAACTAAGTGATAAAGTGTAGTTGTCCGCAGGATCTTGAGACCTGATTCATCAGTCAAAGAAATAGTTTGGTGATAAAGCGACTACAGAATTAAAGGAGCAAAATTGAAGATACTGGTTTTAATGGGAGGGACATCGGCTGAAAGAGACGTCTCTTTAGTTTCAGGCGAAGCCATAGTCCAGGCTCTGAAAGATGCGGGACACCAGGTTTTGCCTTTAGATACTGCACAGGATCAAAACCTTCTTTCGGATAATGGAAGATATCTACCCGGAGGGGTGAAACAAAAGCCGCCGGATTTAACCAAACTGGAGTTGAAGGGGAAACAGTTAGCCTTAGACGTTATCCATTCTTTTGATTTTTCAGAGGTGGACGTGGTGTTTCTGGCACTTCATGGGGGACAGGGGGAGGATGGAACCATTCAGGCTCTTTTAGACCTGACCGGGAAACCTTACACTGGCTCCGGTGTGTTAGCCAGTGCCCTGGCTATGGACAAAGCCATGTCCAAAAAGATCTTTGAGCGTGAAAGCATAAAAACCCCGGAGTGGTTTTTGATAGAAGACTCCGAACTTTCTGATATTGCAACCATTGAAAAAAGAATTGAGAAAGGTTTTGGCTTTCCCTGTGTAGTCAAGCCTAACAATCAAGGTTCCACCGTAGGGCTTACTGTGGTGAACGAAAAACCAGATTTGAAAAAAGCATTTGAATGTGCTCGAGAATTCTCCAGCCACATTCTGATAGAAAATTATATCCGGGGGAGGGAACTTACGGTTGGTATCCTGGGGGATACCCCTTTGCCTGTGGTGGAGATCATCCCGGAACATGGAATCTATGATTACGAGTGTAAATATACCCACGGCAAAAGCAATTATGTATGTCCGGCTGAAATTCCTCAAGAGAAAACCAAAGAGATTCAGGCAATCGGTCTGAAAGCTTTTAGGGCTTTGGGATGTGAAGGATATGCCAGGGTGGATTTTAGATACGGAGAAGACGAGCGATTTTACTGTCTGGAGGTGAATACGCTTCCCGGCATGACCTCCCTGAGCCTGGTGCCCCAGGCTGCTAAGGCTTTTGGCATCAATTTCCCGGAACTGGTGGACAGAATTGCCAGGTTGGCTTTGAAGAAAAGACAGAAGTAGCAAAGATTATCACTCTGTTTTCCGTTAGTGTTTCCCAGACGGGCAGGTACCCCTATGGGTGGGCATCCGTGCATGGCTGGCAGGCTTTATCAACGGGAAATAGAGAATCACGTCGCACGCCCTTCACCTGCGTTCAGGGTAAATAAAGGTGCCACGCTATATTTTAAGGAAGATCCATGTAGCGTCGGAGCTTGTCTCCGACTAGGCATCTTTTAAAATCTGCCACTAATGGTCAAAAAGATAAACAAATCCTTCCTGAAACCGTATGTAAAGTAATTCTTTTTGTAGGATGTTGAAGCCAACATTGTCTTCAATTTTGAAAGATTTTAAGGAACCAGAATGAACACCGAGCTAAAGGCCGTTTTATTTGACATGGGAAGCACCCTTATTGAGTTCGAGAACTCTACCTGGGATGTTTTAGGAAGAGTGTGCGCAGAAAAAGGATATGAGTTTTTGAGGCAGAATAACTTGAATCTGCCGAAGTTAGAAGAATTCTCTAAATTGCTTGAGAGTGAATACCTAAAGGCTCGAAGCGAAGTAGAGGAAAATCTCAAGGAGTTTAAGTTTGAGAAGGTGGTTCGGGATTTCTTCAACCTTTTGAAGCTGAGCACTTCTGATGGACTTTATGACAGTTTCCTAGAGGTATATTACAAACCAGTCACCGATCAGTTGACCTTAATAGACGGAGCAGAAGATGTTTTGAGATATTTCCAAGGGAGGGATTTCAAAATCGGGCTTATCTCCAACACCATCTTCCCTGAGAGATTTCACCTAAGAGAGCTAAAAAGATTTGGGCTTTATCCCTATCTGGATAACCACCTTTTCTCCTCTCAGGTGGGAGTGAGAAAACCTCATCCTCAGATATTCCGAAAAGCCCTAAATGAGCTTAACATAGACCCTTCACAGGCGGTCTTTGTGGGGGATAGATTAATCGAGGATGTGGGAGGGGCGCAGAAGGTGGGGATTAGAGGAATTTTGAGATATCATGAGGGAAGAGATTATTCGGCTTCCATAACCCCGGATGCACAAATAGATCAATTAAAAGAATTACCAGAAGCGGTGTTAAGTCTTTTTAAAAACTGAGCGATAAGACATTTGTAAGCCGGAAAAAAATATGATGGCGGCGTGGTTGCCCAATTTATTGGGCAAGTAAGGCCCGATGAATCGGGCAACTACATTTTTCCAACCTAGAATAAGAACCAAAAAATGAGAGGATCAACGTGGCGCTCCAATTTTTCAATACTCTAACCCGAAGAAAAGAGGAATTTTATACCATTCATTCGGGCGAGGTTAGAATGTATACTTGCGGTCCCACAATATATGACTTTGCCCACATCGGAAATTTCAGAGCTTATGTTTTCGGAGATATCCTGCATCGTTATCTGGAATACAAAGGCTATAAGGTTATCTACGTGATGAACATAACCGACGTCGACGATAAGACCATCGCTGGATCACAGAAGGAAGGAATTAAGTTGGGTGAATATACCAAAAGGTATAAGGAAGCATTCTTTGAAGACGTGAAAAGCCTGAACGTCCAGCCAGCCGACATCTATCCTGAGGCGACCGCACACATAGAAGATATGGTGGCTTTGGTCAAAACCCTCCTCCAGAAGGGATATGCATATGTGAATAATGATTCCACCTACTTTCGAATAACCTCCTTTTCTGCATACGGCAAGCTATCTCACATGAATATGTCGGAGCTGAAGACTGGCGCCAGAGTGGTATCTGATGAATACGAAAAGGAACAGTTAGCAGATTTCGCATTGTGGAAAGGATGGGAGGAAAGGGATAGAGAGATTTTCTGGGAGACTGAGGTGGGAAAGGGTCGACCGGGATGGCATATCGAGTGCTCTGCCATGAGCATGAAATATTTAGGCAAGCACTTTGACATCCACACCGGAGGGGTGGATTTGATCTTCCCCCATCATGAAAATGAGATCGCTCAATCCGAAGCCGCCACCGGAGAGAGGTTTGTCAACTTCTGGCTGCATAATGAATTCCTGATGGTGGAGGGGAAGAAGATGGCAAAATCGTTTGGCAACTATTATACCCTGCGAGACCTTCTCAACAAGGGATATAATCCCATCGCCATCAGGTATCTGCTTATGGCTACTCACTATCGACAACAGTTGAATTTCACCTTGGATGGATTGGAGGCGGCGAAGTCCGCTTTGCAGAGACTTTACGACTTCGTAGACAATCTGAAATTGGTCAAAGGTGAAAAGGACAATCCGGAAATAGAAGAGATTTTACAAAAGGCAAAAAAGGATTTCGAAGAAGCGCTGGATGACGATCTGAACACCTCTGAAGCTTTAGGTGTGATCTTCACCATGGTCAAGGAGATCAATCGATTAATGGACGAGAAGAAGATCTCTGGTTCGGATGCCAGCAGGGTTCAGGAGGTGGTGAATGGCTTTGACTCCATTTTGGGATTTTTGAAAAGAGAAGAGCTGATTTTAGATGAAGAGGTAAAGGCGTTGATCGAGAAAAGAATCAAAGCTCGAAAGGAAAAGGATTTCAAGCTGGCAGACCAGATAAGAAAAGAGTTAGAGGGGAAGGGCATCATCCTGGAGGATACCCCCGAAGGAACTAAATGGAAGAGAAAAATGTAGGATTTTTGCCCACCCGTTAACCCCATTTTCTTTCTTAATAAAAGACGCCTCACCCCGTTTGCAGGTAAGTTTGTTGTTGACTTGAAAAAGGGGGTGGGTTATATTCTTTGTATAAAAAGAGATTTTGCCCCATTAGCTCAATTGGATAGAGCATCTGACTTCGGATCAGAGGGTTGGGGGTTCGAATCCCTCATGGGGTAAGGTATTTTGATTTTTAGAGATAAATGCGCCTATAAAGCAGTCAACAGTCATAAGTCATTTGATTTTTAACTAATGACTACTGACTGTTGACTAATGACTGAAGTTCTCGTCCCTATCGTCTAGCCCGGCCTAGGACACCGCCCTTTCACGGCGGCAGCACCGGTTCAAATCCGGTTGGGGACGCTTTTTTTATAATCAAAAGGTCTTCTTTTGGAGGAGCTTTCATTTTTGTTAACCATGGAGTATTAGAGATATTGGTGTTTGTTGTATATTGGGCCATTAAAAAACCCCGCCTTCCTTAGCGGGGTTTTTTAACTAAAACTACATGCTCAGATGCTTATCTTTTTTTCTTTTTCTTAGTGGCCTTCTTCTTGGTGGTTTTCTTCTTGGCAGTTTTCTTCTTGGCAGCTTTTTTCTTGGCTGGCACTCTGTTCACCTCCTTCCAGTCTTTGGGGTTGATTTTTTTGAGGTGTGCCCTTGGCTTCTACCTCGTTACATTTTTTATTTCTAAAGTCTCCTTTCCGAAATCCAGTATCATCCCTAAGGGGAGCTTGGTGGCTTTTAAAAAACTTCGCATCTTTGATTCATCTGTATCATTCATCGGTTCGCCGGCTTTAACCATTACTATAATCTTTTCACTTACCACAAATTCTAAAGTATATTCTCCAGCCACACTTCCTTTGTATGATAATTTGATATTTTTCTTTCTTTCGTAATTGATTTTTCTTAAGTCCAACTCAACTGCCAAAGCCTGGCCGTAAGCAGATTCCTGAAAACCTAACCCCATGTTCTTGTGAACTTCAAGCGCCGCCTCCAGAATTTGATCCTGCAATTCCTTTAAGGTCATCTTCCTTTGTCGCCTCGTCGAATAATAAATTGTTTGTCATAACTTTGTTATACTTACTCCTATTACTTATCTTCAAAATTTAAAATAGCAAAACATGTGCCATTTTTTTCATTTTACCTGTATGACTGTGAGGTGCTTTGTTTTCAATGTCTTTCTGATCATGCACAAAATAGAACAAAGGCAATGTTAAAAATTGTGTAACAGAATCGTTACTACAATTAACTCTTTTATGTATCGTATGTTGTAACTGTGGTAATGTTGCCTTGTGTAGCATTTGTGTTACACGTGTGCCAGTTTGTTACACTTATAGGGCAAAATTGGATTTCAACATAGTAACTACAAAAACAACATCCTGGTTATATGAAAGTATAGTCGATGAGAGTTAAATTGGGAGTTACATCTAAGGTTGGCGAAGTGACTTCCCGCAAGATGGAATTCTGTAATTCAAAACGATAACTTTGGTGTGGCACTTACAACTTTCCCACAAACCCGCACTACCCTTTTCTGCCTTTTAGATTATTTGATTGGTGGAATCAGAACAAAGAATACTGAGTTGTTGTTAGATTCGAAGTAAGATGTGCATAATCAGTCCGCTTATTAAGGGGACAGAAAAATTATCATTGATAGGGATGGTGCTCCCTTCCACGCCGGTCGCCACCACTGCCCCGATGAGTCCCACCCATAAGGGAAGATGCGGAACCAAAACTGCCACCACCAGACACATAAAAAGACAAGACAAACTTCCTTCCAATGATTTTTTATTGTTCCCTAAGGCGTTGCTCTTTCCCGCACGCCAACCTATATTAGTCTTTCCGAACCTTCGTCCCACAAGAGCGGCGGCGATATCGCCCAGGATGATAAAAGAGATAGCCGCCACCGCCACACTTTTGTCAAAAAGTAAGATAGTAAGGACCGAAGCAGAGAAGATGTAGCTGGAGCCGGCAAAATCCGCACTTTCGTGCTCACGCAAGATTGGTCTTAATAGTCGATTTAAAAAGCTATGTAGAGGAAGCCTCCTCAGTCGGATTATATCTATCATGATGGCACCCAGGGCGAATGGGGTGAGGATCAACAAGGACAAAGGCTTGGGCAGGAAAAAGTAACCGATGGGAATACTAAGAGCCAGAAGGTGAGTGGCTTTCCTTTTGAACTCGTTGTAAAATGAGATTTCCAAATCTTAAATTATTCCGTTGGATAAGATTATTGCACCGTAAATGAAGAATACAAAACTCTGACTAACCCTCTGGTTTGGAGAGTTTGAGTTTTTTTAAAAGCTTTTTGTTTATCCACACATCTGATTCATCAAAGAGATTCTTTTCCCAATCAGCTATATGTTTTCTTCCCTTTTCCACGGTTATGGCTCTTGTGATCGCGGGAATTATATCTGAGAATGTGGTCCCCTTCTCTTTTCTCTCCACCATTTTTATGAGATGAAAACCCCACTGAGTTTTTAACGGTCCACCTACCTCCCCTTCTTTCATATTTAGAGCAGTGTGGTAGAACTCATCCGGCATCTCCCCCTGGGTGATAAAGCCTAAATCGTAAGCCACGTCTTTAATTTCGGGCTCACCCGGGAAGTATCTCTTTGCCATCTTTGCAAAATCTGCCCCCTGTTTTATCTGATTTAAAACCTCCACCGCTTCAAGCGAATCATCGAAGACTATGTGATGAACATGGACTGGCACTCCCAGAGGGGGAAAGTCGATCTTGTGAGTTTGATAATATGCGTTCATCTCCTCCATGGTGGGTGGAGGAAAGTCTCTTCTTATCCGCGCCGCCATCACCTTATTTTTAGCCTCCTGGAGGGTGAAGGCTCTATATTCTACCTGATATTCCACCATATCTGCATAGCCTCGCTTCTCCGTCTCTTTTTTCAAGATCACCGGCAAAGCCATATAGTTAGTCAAAAGATCTTTTTTATCCTCTGTAGTCAGGCTATCCTTGCCCAGGTTAAATCTATATCCACCCGACACCGCTTTATATTCTCCAAACCTGATGGTATCTTTTTGGCTGAAACTTAATACCCATATATTTTTGTCAGAAGGTGACCCAACAGTATTTAGAATCTCCCAATTATAGATAAATTCAGCTTCATTTTTGAGTGAGTCGACGAAGTTTTTTGTAGCCTCTTGCACCTTCGCCTTTTTCAAAAACCCTCGTATTCCCTCAAAAAGCGTGGAATCCAACTCTTGGTAGCTTTTCTCTTTTCTGTCCAGAAGTTGGATCAGATGGTATCCATTATGATCTCTCACTGGTTTGGAAATATCTTGTATCTCCTTTAATGAAAAGGCGGCCGAATCAAATTCCGGGGAGATTTGACCTTTTTGGATGAACCCCAGATTTCCAGTCCCATCCGCCGTCCTGGCTTGAGTGTATTGCCTGCATAAATCTGCAAAGTCCTCCCCAGCTTTAGCTCTTTTATAAAGATTTTTGACTTTCTTTTTTGCCACCTTTTCAGCCTTCTTTAATCTCTTTCGGTAATCCTTTTTGGTGGAATCTGCCTTCACCCGGATTAAAAGGTTCCTCACCTGCACCTCCTCCGGGATCAAGAAATCCTCCTGTTTGTACTCTTCGTAATGATCCCTTACTTCCTGGTCGGTTACCTCTACTATATTCACAATATCCTTCTGATACATATATTGCAAGAGGAAATCTTCCATGTGCTTGTCTCTGTGTTTGACGAAGACAGAATCGGAGTCCAGATCTAAAGATACGGCTCTTTGATCGATCAAGATCTCCCGGATCAATTGGTGAAGCTCATCTTCTTTCCTCTTCTGATCCTCCTCCGGATTGGTGGAGGTTATCTTCAATTCCTTCAAATAATCATAAAATTTCCCCACGGTGAGTGGTTCGCCATTAACTTTAGCTAATACCTCATCCCGGGAAATTCCCCCCCCTGGTGGTGCGCTAATTAAGAAATCATTCCACCCAAAGAGAAGGAAAACGAAAAAAAGAACCGGCAATAGGAATCTTCTCATCTTTGTCCCTTCCTCTCGATTCGAAAATATAGATGTCAAAGCTCTTGGATTTTTTTATACCTTAGCCCGATCCAATCACGCAGTTTTTTGACTTTAATTACAGAAATCACAGTTTTCGTAGCCAAGCCTTTAAGGCTTGCCTACGCCTTATTGTCAAAGATGCAAAATGTTATTGGAGGGCAAACTCAATTTCATCAAATTTTTTATTGCAAATCGTATGATCATTGCTATACTCTTTCGCCTAAAATCTTAAGTGTTCTACATTTCAAAGCTTCAAAAGAAGTGAGATACGATAGGTATTATCCAGCTCCTCATGAGAAAGGAAAGCCACATCCCCGCCAAAGGTGGGGTTGATCCAGAATCCGGCACCCGCAGTAAAATCTCCCTGATCGAATCCCAACCTGCCGGCTAATTTTCCCTTGTAAGATACTTCCACACCAAAGTGCATATCTGCAGATAGTTTCCCCAGCCAAAATTGAGCCGCGGATTTTCTTCCCTCATACCGCACATCCGCATCGGTGGCAAAGATTAAAGAAAAATCCTTGAGTTTGTGGTTGACGGCTAGCCCCAGTTTGGTGGTGGGGTTGATGGTCTCAGTGGTGCCGTTGTCATAGAATAAAAGGCTAGAAGTTAGGTCCATCAGATTTGCGCCCAGCGATAGAAATGAATAAGGTTTTACCAGAAATGCCAGATCCGCTCCGATACCGAAGGCAGAAGTGGTAACCACATCTCGATAGATCAGCTTCAAATTTGCTCCCCAGAAAAGCTGTGGCTTGGCTTTGCCTGCCGCCTTGAGCCAGCCGAAGGGGAGCTGCATCTTTTGGGAATAGGAGAAAAACAGGGCGTAATCTGCATGGCTTTCTTCTCTTAACAGCACCACCCGGTTGGTATCGCTTATCTTGTGTCCTTTTTTTTCCAAATCAGTGATCTTCACCCCACCCCCTCCCAGTCGCTGGAGGCTGAAAGCTATAGCCGAGGTGTAATCCTCCTTCATCAAAGGAAGGGCAAAGGCAACAAAATCCTGATTTAAAAGTGAACCGAAAGTCTCTGCATGCATTAAAGATAGTTGTTTTTGATTCAACTGGGAGAGCCCGGATGGATTCCAGAAACATGCGGTCACATCATCTGCCACCCCCACGAAAGCTCCCCCCATACCCAAAGCTCTAGCTCCTACCCCCAGACTCAAAAACTCTCCGGCATACTTGGCGCCAAACGCCGAGGCAGAAAATAAAAGCAAGAGTCCAAAAATTATAATAGATCTCTTAACCATAATTTGTAAAATAATATACGCAAAAAAAGCTTTATATCAAGCAAAAAACAAAAAGCAATCGTAGGGATCAAACACATATCAATTTCCATACCTACCCAGGCTCTCAGCCTCGATCCAAATATTATGCAGGATAGGATGATCCTTCTGTTTGCCGTATGGATCAATTTTGATTCATGCCTATGGAGAAGTCTTCTGTATAAAACCCGGATGGCTTCAACAGCAGTAATGACGCTACTTCGTTGGAAAAGATAAACTTCACCTCGGAAACGAACGATAATAAATATAGAGGGAGGGGAAAAGGAAAATCTGACTGGCAGTTTTTTTGAAGCGAGTTAGCTCTGACCAGCATAGAAAAAAATGAGAAGGAAAGAGAGTAAGTCTTAAGGGTTTCGTCTTAAGGAAAACGGATTTCGCAATAAAGGAGAGATTAAATGACAATACCTGGCGGTCTATCAAGTGAAGCCAGCTTCAAAGATACCAAATTCTGTGTGCAGACAGAGTTTGCTCAAAGACCAAAACCTAGGGTAACCACAACCATCTCCATAAACGGAGAGGTGGTGAAAAAGGTGGAAAACATCTGGGAAAGACTGCCTCAAACCGAAGAGGACAAACAGGAGATTGAAAAATTCTTAAAAAGACAACATCAGCAGGTGCTGGAAAAGATAAAGGATAGGAGAGAAAAACTTGCTGCATCGGAGAGGGAAGACATTTCTGCGTCTGAAGAGGATATGGTTTTGAAGGTTACAGAAGAGCTCTCTAAAACCGAGGGAGTTTTCGGGTGGGTCTTTATCCTGAAAGATGGGCAAGTAATAACTCACCAATTTTCCCTTCCAGAGGATGAAGACATTGAGGATCTTGTGCGAGGGATCAAAGACGTCTCTTTCTTTTTACCTTCGGTCACCTGGCTGGGAAACTTTGTGGGAGGTATTCTACATTCGGGGGGAAGCTGTATGGTCTTTTTACCGCTTAAGACGCGCTTCTTAGGGGTTAAGCTTAATCCGAAGGTCAACATAAAAAACTTGGTTAAAAGAATAAAATCGGTGGTTTGAGCAAAGGAAACATGGAAGAAATTTTAAGTGACATAAAATCGGTGCCCGGTGTAACCGGGGCGATGGTTCTGGCAAAGGAGTCAAAAGACTCCTATCATTTGCTTCCACCAAGCTTCACCCCCAGATCAATTAAGGAGGTGGGAATAAAACTTATAGGACTTGCTAAGAAGATGCCTCCGCATAGCCGGCTGGATCTGAAATTCGATAATGGGATTGGTCTGGTATACAATTTGGAAAAGACCGTGGTATTGATCTTCGGCAGATCCAACTTAGATTTTTCCTCTTTGGGATTGGTGTTAAAATCTGCCCTTCAGGCCATAGAAAGAAAACTAAAGAGAGAAATCCCCGAACTGGATCAGGTCAAAAAGATGTCCATTTTTGTGATTGACAAAGCCAACCTGAATTTGTTAATTGAGGCGATAAATTTAGTGGCTGAGGGTTATGGCAGAGATCAGGGCATCTTTTGGGTCACCCAGAATCTGCGCAAAGCCAAAGAAGACGTGATCAAGGAATTCCCTGAAGTCTCAAGTTTCTATGTGGACAACAATGGAAAAGTTTCCATCTTAAAAACCCCAGAAGAGATGTTTGACCAAAAAATTCCATTGGCTTTGGTAAAGTGGATAGATCTTTTTGTGAATAAAGCCCCTCATCCCAGCCGTCGTGACCGAGTTGCTGACGTAAGAGAGTTGACCGCCCGCATCAGCAAGCCTTTAGAGGGAATTGGATTCTATGACCTGTATACTAAAGTGGCAAAGAAATTGGTCTGATTCACCAGTATTTAATGCAAGAGCCCTCCGCCTGTGGCGGAAGGCTCTATGGAAAGGGTTTGATTTGAAAGGACACTCTTTTCACTCAACAATAAAGGGTTTTTGTAACCACCTTCCGCATTTCGCTTTCGCTAGCCCCTCGCCTCTGGCGGGAGGATCACGGCGTACACTCAACTTCAGGGGGCAACCTTCATCAGTCGATTGTTAAAGGTCTTTCAAATGTACCCTTTCCTCTTATATATTACAACCGAAAGTTATAAAAAGCAAGGTTTTTTTAGCCTGAACAAAAAATAATTAATTGAAATTTCCTGTTGTTGTGTAGGTGGCAAGAACTTTGCTTGCTTTACAAAACAAAAGACTTTAAGAATTATGGTTGAGGGATTGGGTATAGATATGGTGGAGGTGGGCAGGATCAAGAAAGCTCTCAACAGATGGGGGGAGCGGTTTCTTCGACGGGTTTTCACCTCGGAGGAAAAAAACTATTGCCAAAGGAAAGCTTTCCCGGAACAGTCTTTTGCCGCTCGTTTTGCCGCTAAGGAGGCGGTCTTGAAGGCAATAGGCACCGGTCTTTCGGGTGGGATAAGATGGAGGGATGTGGAAATCATAAATGACCCAAAGGGAAAACCGGAGGTGAGATTAGGCGAAAGGATCATCCAACGGATCGGGAACAAGAAAATTCTCTTAAGCATCTCCCACACCAAAGAACTCGCTATGGCTTTTGCAATTTTGATAGACGAATAAACTTTGGGCAAAAAAATTGACCGAGACCAGAACCTAATTGATCAGAACCAGAACCTAACTTAAGTTAGGTTCTGGTTCTGATCCTGATCCAGCCAACACCGGTGAAAGCTCGATAAAATCAATCCGTGACCCCTCATGGAGAGTTAAACCTCAGCTTTACATAAATCGGAACTTGAATCAATCCTTCACTTTTGAAAAACAAAAAGCTTCCAAAAAATCCTTTAGCAGAAATAAATACTTGCTCAATCCTTAAAAGTTTGTTATTAGTTATAGGGGTGGGAATTTATCCTGCTCTGGAAACAAACTTTGGCAAAAGTTAGTAAGCTTTTTAACATTAAAGGAGTCTTTATGTCAAATGGTATGAATCCTGCAGATCAGAATGAAATTTTCGAAATCTTCGAAAAGGCAGGGGCACTTTTAAAGGGGCATTTCCTCTTAAGCTCCGGGCTTCATTCAGACACATATTTCGAGAAGTTTCAGGTGCTTCAACATCCTGAATATGTGGAGATCTTATGTCGCAAACTGGCGTCCCTTTTCAAAGAGGACAATGTGGAGGTGGTGGTTGGTCCCACCACCGGAGGAATCATCATTGCCTACGAGGTGGCAAGAAATCTAAAGACTAAGTCCATCTTTGCAGAGCCCGGGGATGAAGGTCGGATCTTCAAAAGGGGATTTGACATCAAAAAAGGTGAGAGGGTTTTGATCGTGGATGATATTCTAACAACTGGAGGGTCAATCAAAGAGGTGATTCAATTAGTGGAAAAGTATGAGGGCAACATACTGGGCCTCGGGCTTCTTTTAGATCGAAGCGGAGGAAAGACAAAGTTCGATTACCCCTTGAAGGCTTTAGCTGTAACCGAGGTCACCAATTACCGTCCAGAGGAATGTCCCCTGTGTAAGAAGGGTGAGCTTTTAGTCAAACCAGGAAGCAGGAAAATCGGGTAATCACGTCTGAGATATCTCAAAAGAGGCTTAGTTTCTTGTAAATAAGTCTTTTAATGGAGAGAAAAATGCTCAAAAAATTTTGTCTTCTTGTCTTAGCAATTCTTATTTCGTCTTTCACCTGCCAAAAGAGAGTCGAGAAGACTGAGATCACGGTTCTGATCCGGATGATGGATATTCAGGATCTGTGGTTCAGGGAAAAGATGAAAGAGTTCGAGAGAGAAAATGAAGTCAAGATAAATGTGGTCACCTTTGATCAGGTGGAAGATGTAAGACAGATGATAGACCTGGAAAGAAAAAGTAAAAGAAAAAAGATCGGACTGGTCAAAACTGCCCTGGAGATGGTATATCCTCTGACAAAGGAGGACTATCTGATTCCACTGGAGGAGATCGTAGATTCCCTTCAATTGAAAAATGACTTAAAGGAGTATTTATCCGAGGCTATCGAAGTGGGGACCGTGGATGGTAAGGTTTACTATATTCCTCGTAAGCTGGAAACTTATCTTTTGTTTTACTTAAAATCCAAGGTGCGAGATGTTCTGGACAACTGGGAAAAGGATCGAGCTAAAATCGACGCCATGCTTAAAGAGGTGAACCAGTATGGACTGCCTGCCGAATACCAACTTGAGGAAGATCCGAAGGAATGGGATTTTTATGATCTTTTAGTGCTCTCCTTCTTCTGGGCTAATAATCCTTATCATGGCATCACCATGCCCCGGGTGGCTCATCGGGGAAAAAGATACGCCGGCACGGTAAATGAACTGACAACTCGCATCTTTCAACTGGGAGGAGACAAACAAGACATCCTTTCTGTGGATACCGATCCGGTTTGTGATCTCTTTTTGTGGGAGTCTTTTTTCATAAAAAACCAACTCTATCATCCGGGGATGTGGGAGCAGGCCTGGTCAGGAGGGGACATCTGGAGGGCTATCTCCTCCGGCGATATATTTTTGTGCTTTTTGCATCAGATCGATCTTTTCTTTGTGCATGGGGGATCCGATCCCACCATGACCGGCTATCTCTCTGATCCTTCTGATCTGGGAGTCTCCATCATGCCCAGGGGAGTTTCGTTGGAATTGACAGAGGACGGGGAACCTCAGAGAGAGGGGGGGCATACCTCCAATCTTTACGGATGGTGGTGGGGAATTCCAAAAACCTCACCTGATCCTCAAACTTCCTACAAGTTAGCCAGATTTATCACCAGCAAAAAGAATCAGATCGAGGAATGCTCCCGATTCGGCATGTTCCCGGTTCGAAATGATGTGTTAGACGATTTAGGTCAGGCATTCGATGAAGAGTGGAAACAACAGATCTTCAAGGTTAGCCAACTTCAATTTGAAAGCGGCACCAAAGAATTTCCCAGATTGAAAGAATGGCCCCAGATCGGGAAAAACTATCTGGATGCCTGGTATGATATATCTGTAAAAAGAAAGCTTGTTAAAAAAGAAGAAATTTCCCGAAGCTTAAAAGATTATGCCAAGATCAATCAAGCTATCGTCTCTTCTTCTGAAGCTGAAGAGTAATCTTTTTACCGTTGGTTTTTTCATCCCGGCTTTTCTTTATCTTTTCAGCTTTTTTGTCATAATTTCAGTCTTCCTCTTGAAATTCTCATTTTCGGGCAATATCCCGTTAATTCACCTTTTATCTGTTGACGAATTCAAAGCCGCTTTATGGAGAACTTTTTGGTTTATGGGGATTGGCACTCCTCTTCAATTGGTAGTAGGCTTATTGCTTGCACTTTTGATCCAACAGAGTTTCAAGGGCGTGGGGGTGGTGAGAAGCTTATTCATGATTCCTATCGCTATCCCAGCACTGGTTACCGCCATAATTATAGATTTGCTTTTCTCGTATCCCTTTGGACCCATAAATGATCTTCTTTTGGGGCGGCATGGTTTTTTTCCGCAGATATTTAGCCTTCCGGTCAACTGGAGTGGTTCGGAATTTTTGTCGTTGGGTTTGGCAATTTTGGGTAAAACCTGGCGGGATATGCCCATCTCCATGCTGATCCTTCTGGCAGGACTCCACTCAATCGAGTTGGAGCAGTATGAGGCGGCAAAAACCATGGGGGCAAAAGGGTGGCAACAGTTCAAATATCTGACCCTGCCTCTTTTAACTCCCGCCATCTTGACCATACTGATTTTGCGCTCCATAGAGAACTGGAAGGAGTTTGTATTTCCTTTCGTTTTGGCTCCGGCCTATCCGCTTTTAGGGGTGCTGATCGAAAGGCTTTATCATGTGGAACAGAATCCGGCCCTGGCGGCGTCGGTAGCTTTGGGACTGGTGATCTTGATTGCTTTGACTACGCTAATTTTTACCAGTATAACCAAGATGGTGAGAAAGTATTTGGTAAGAATCTAAAAACAGAAGTCGCGTAGCCCCGCCAAAGGCGGGGCTGGCGAGCCGTGCAGGGACTGTTGAAAAAACCCTTTCGGCAGGGCTAAATGCCCTGCCCTATGGATGACAAGTAATTGTCTCCCATAGGGGCGGGAATTTTCGTATGAATGCATACGCATATCCCGCCCCAAAATGTAGCTTTTTCAGCAAACCCGTGAAGGCTCGCCTACGCGTGACCTATGGAAAAACGCAGATTTTGTCTGTAACAAAATTTTCTCGTTGCGTCAGGAGCTTCTCCTGACGCTCGGCTGGTGTCAGGACTAGGTCCTGACACAACTTTGAATCCCTCTTCCTATTCTGGGCGATGGCAGAGCATCGCCCCTACATGCTCATGGATAGAGAAAGGGATGAGGTGAAAGGCTCTATCCGATTATGAAAGTTTTCAAGTTCGTCTTAATTGGAGTGGTTTTGTTTTTCATAATCTTTCCCCTGTTCATGATGACCAAATATAGCATCTCGGATCGGGAGAGCATCGTCACCGGTGGAGAGTATCCAGAGCCATTTTTTCCTTTCAAGCCCACCTTGGAAATGTTCGGGGTTCTGTGGTCAAGAGGCGACTTCATGAAAGCTGGGCTGACCAGTCTGTGGGTGGGGCTTTTTGCCGTTGTTTTTTCACTTCTTTTGGGCGCCCCCACAGCTTACGCTTTAGCTCGATTCAAAATACCCGGTGTAGCAATTCTGCTTTTCTTTCTTTTGTCGGTGAGACTCTTTCCTGACATCTCAGCGGTAATCCCAGTGGCTGAGCTTCTGCTTTCCCGACCCTTCTCCCTTCTGCCGTCTGTGGTTCTGGTGGGTCTGGCTCATACCCTTTTAGCCCTGCCTTATACGGTTTATATAGCCAAAGGTGTGTTTGAGTCCATTCCTAAGGACTTGGAGGAACAAGCATTTGTCTTAGGAGCAGGCAAAGCAAAAACTTTTCTCAAAATATTAACCCCTCTGGCATTGCCCGGTCTGGGGGCGGCGGCTATCTATACCTTTTTCCTCTCCTGGAATGAATTTATCTTCGCTTACTTTTTGACATTTCAGGGAACAGAGACTACATTACCGGTGTATCTTTTGCGGATTTTAAGCTGGTCACCACAAAAGAATTTCATATCCGCCATCTCGCTTCTGATATGTATACCGGTGATCATCTTCACCTTCCTGGTGCAAAGGTACATGCGGGAAGGATTAACCGCAGGCGCAGTGAAATAAAATGATTTGAGCATGTGCGGGCGGGATGAATTCCCGCCCCTATAGACAGCAACAGCTGCCTCCTTTTGTGCATCATATCTAAATAGGGCAGGGCATTTAGCCCTGCCGACAAGGTTTATCAATGGTGTCTTTATTAAATTAAGGGGTAGTTTGTGGCAGAGGTTAAGCTTAAAAATTTGACCAAGAAATTCAAAGAGGTGGTGGCAGTCGATAATATATCCCTCGACATCGAAGATGGAGAGTTCTTAACTTTGGTGGGACCTTCTGGATGCGGCAAGTCGACTACCTTGAGAGCGGTGGCAGGTTTGGAGAATCCTACGGCTGGAGACATCTTAATTGATGGACAACGGGTCAATGATTTCCCGCCGCAGAAACGCAATATCTCCATGGTGTTTCAAAGCTATGCGCTGTTTCCTCACATGAGTGTGGAATCCAACCTTGCCTTCGGGCTCAAGATCAGGAAAAAAAGCCTGAAGGAAAAGACCGAGAAGGTAAAGTGGGCAATTGAACTTTTAGGACTTTCCGGTTTTGAAAAAAGACTCCCCAAGGAACTTTCTGGCGGGCAAAGGCAAAGGGTCGCTTTGGGCAGAGCATTGGTTTTGGAACCCAAAGTTTTGCTTTTGGATGAGCCTCTCTCAAATCTGGACGCCAAGTTAAGGTTACGCATGCGCACCGAACTAAAAAGACTTCATAAAAAGATCAAAATCACCATAATCTACGTGACCCATGATCAGGCTGAAGCTATGACATTGAGTGATAGGTTGGCTGTGATGAGAGATGGAAAGATTTTGCAGGTGGGAACGCCGGAGGAAATTTATGAGAAGCCTTCAGATATTTTCTGTGCCGGCTTTATTGGGAGTCCTCCTATGAATTTTATTTCAGGAGAAAGAGTGCCGCAAATCAAAGATAAAAACGTAATGGTGGGAGTTCGTCCAGAGGATTTCTCCATCTCTTTGAACGAAACAAAAGACGGCATTTTGGGGAAAAGCAGTGTCACTGAAACTCTGGGTTCAGATAATTATCTTTATGTGGATATCTCTGATCTGCTGATCTCTGTCAGACTCAAACCTGAAGAAAGAATACCGGAAGACAAATCGGTGTGGCTTGTTGCCCGCGAGGAAAAACTTCACCTTTTCGCTAAATCCACAGGGAAAAGAATTTAATTTGAAAAGAAAGAGGAATGATCACAGGAAACTTCATTGTGTTGTTAATATTTTGAAAACCTCACCTTCGGTTTACTGGCAACCCAAAGGGAAGGAGTAAGCATGAAAATAACAAATTTCAGAAATGTAGAAGCAGAAGAAGTTGGTGATCCGGATGCCAGAGGAGTTACCATCAGATGGTTAATCTCCGAGTCTGATGGTGCTCCCAATTTTGCCATGCGCTTGTTTGAGGTAGAACCGGACGGATATACTCCCTATCACAGACACAAATGGGAACATGAGGTGCTCATCCTGAAGGGAAAAGGCAATCTGATCACCGAAGGTAAAGCGCTTCCTCTTAAACAAGGTGATGCAGTGTTTGTTCCGGGTGAGGAAGGTCATCAATTCAAAAACACATCAAGAGAAGTTTTAATTTTTCTGTGCATGGTTCCCATTGAAAGGTAGCAGTCTAATTCACTTGAGGGTCAGCTTAATCGCAGTTATCTGATACCTTTAATAACACCAAGAATCGTGGAAAATTAGCAGAAGTCAGTGACCTTACCCCCTATTTCCCCTTCAGGGTGAACCCCTCTCCACAAAGTGGAGAGAGGGACTAAGGGGGTGAGGTAAAAAAACGCATAAGATATTTTCAAAAACATCCTCTTTTTTGATTAACACAATGTTCGAAGACATCGAAAAAAAATATGGCAAGCCTCGTGAATTGGCCATGTCCTTTCCCATGAACCCTTCAGAATTTGATATGCTCAAAGCGAGCATGAGGGATGGACGAGATTCGGATGCCACCCTGTTTATTTTTAAAGAACATAAAGTCTTAGTGATCGCCAAACCCTGGTATCCTGAAGGGCTTTATCGTGCGCCCAGCGGAGGAATTAAGCCAGGCGAGGATATGGAACTTTCTGCCAAAAGAGAAGCATATGAGGAGACCGGAGCTGTAATCGAGCTGTCAAAATATATTTTGCGGATACACGTTACCTTTACATGTAGCCAAGAAAAAGTAGGATGGATCAGTCATGTATTCTGTGCTAAATATCTTTCCGGCGATCTGCATCCCATAGATACCAAAGAGATAAAAAAAGTAACTCTTATGAGTCTGGAGGAGCTTTCCTCGTTAAAGAATGAGCTTTTGGCGCAGAATTCCGGCGGACTTTGTTATCGCGCCGCCTTAACCGAGGCGGCGATAAAGGAAATTTCATCCTTCTGCAAAACATAGGAAAAAGATACGTGTTTTTGTGCATGTCGGGTTCCTGACCCGATAGACAAAATTTGCTCAAAAAGAAGACAAAAAAATCCGCCAGGTCAGGGGATGCGTATGCATTCATACGAACCTGGCGGACACAAATCTCTTTTGGTGCTTGCTGGTCAATCTCTGCTTGCTCTCATATCTATTCTTTGCCTACTTATCTTCTGATTCTTTCGTCTCGCCTGGCGATTCCTCAGGCTCCTCCCCGGTCAACTCTCCTCTGGCTTTCATCTTTTCATAATCTGACGGGTGTCTTTCCATATACGCCTCTTCGGTCATGGTGCCGGTGAGGACGGTGAAGTTTACCGGATAGTTTTCCGGATGCACGAACATGTAGAAGAAGTGCCATACCACTATAGCCAGAGTTGCCAGCATGGCTTCGTAGTAATGAATCGCTTTGGAGATGTCCAATAACCACTTGGGGATGAATCCCAAAAAGAAGGTCTCAAACCACAGGGGAAATCCGGTTATGATCATCACAAATCCACCCCACATAAGCGCCCAGTACTCTGCCTTTTCAGTATAATCATACCGGTTAAATTCAGGATGCCTGGAAGACAAGCCGAAGCTGTAAAGAATGTTTTGGGTTACGTTGTTCACATCTGAGAGCACAGGGAATTTGGCTATTATCTGTTGCCGACCACGTTTGGTGAATCCGGAACGGAAGAAGGAGAATACAAAAAGCCCTATGAACACAACACCAGCTACCCGATGAGCCACCCCACGTGCGGCGAATGCGGTGGGAGATTGGGTCAACCAGGATGACCACCAGGAGTCGGGGAATCTGAAGGCAAAACCAGTTATAACCAGAGTGGTAAAGGAGAGCATCAGAAGAAAATGCCACAAAACCTCCATGGTTTTCCACCTTACCACCATTCCACTTTTCGCCTCTCTATAACGCTCTCTGGCATACCTTATCATAATGACGCCGTTGTGGGCAAGCATTCCGCCGATCACTAGTATGATAAGGAGAAGATAGAGTCTTCTCACCCAGTAAACTCCAAGGTCTTTCTTGCCGGTGGCATCGATATGAATTGACCCTTTGGTATAGTTGGGTCCTGCTCCCTGGTGACACTGCCCGCATGTCTGTGGCAAATTGGCTTGGTTTATGGTGGAGAGAGGATCGTTTTGTGGTCTGATATTGTGGCTGGTGTGGCAACTTACACAACTGGCAGTGGTGGTATCTCCCGATCTGCTGCCCACGCCGTGATACATATCCAGATATGGAGTAATCTTCTGGGTCACGTATCCATACTTTTTAACCAGCCTTTCCTGGGAATGACAGTAGGTGCAGGTTACCTTGGAAAGGTTTGCCGCATGAGTGGAAGAGGTCGGATCTGATGACGACTTAATGGCATGACTCGTGTGACAGTCAGTGCAGACCGGAGCATCAGAATCTCCCTTCTTCACTGCTTTTCCGTGAACATCTTCGCTATACTCTTCCTCTTCCATAGGATGACACTGACCACAGGTAGAAGCAACATTGCTCCTATGAGAATATGAGTTTGGATCGGAGGAGGATTTCAGATCATGACTTCTGTGGCAGTCTGAGCAAACAGCCACTCCCAGATTCTCTTCAGCAAGTGACTTACCGTGAACGCTCTGAATATACTTCCCGTACGGACCAGGACATTTGCCACATACGTTCTTTTCGCCACCATGGCATTTGCCGCACATCTTGGGTTCATTCCCGCGATAGGTATCAGCCTCTGGATCATCTACTGCCCGGATATTGTGGTAGCTATGACAACTCCCACAGGTGGGAGCATCTATTACCCCTTCAAGTCTTTTTTGTGCGTGATATCCAGCCTGGTAAAGCTCGGTGGCTTGCGCATGACACATGCCGCAGTTCACTGGTGCTGGTGGGGTCTCGTGGATGTCAGCCTCAACCCCCCTATGGCAGCCGACGCAACCCAACATTTGGTGAACTGAGTTTGCGAAACTCGACTCATCCACAAAAAGCGATATCTCTTTGCCTGTCGAGTCTTCCTTGGTTAGACTTTTATCCCCATGGCACATCAGGCAGTCTTCAACGGTTTGGGCAGACCCTCCCGAAGCGACCAGAAAACTTAGAATTAGGGTTAAGGATAAGAAAATTAGGCTCTTAGCATTTCTTTTCATGTGTCCACCTTCCTAATAGGTGTAGATTTTTTTCACTATCGGTTGTCGAAAATAACAACACAAAGCTCTTTTGTCAAGTTTTTTTTCGTGTCGTGGAAAGGATGAAATCCTGATTTTACAGTCTTTTGTGCCTATCCGGCGCTTGATTTTGGTAGCCTGCGAATATCCTGCGTGGACTAGGAAATAGTAACGCAACCTGAAGGTTATGGCTACCCGTATGTGCCTGTCGGATATCTGACCCGACAGCCCAAATCTTCTCAAATATGCGAAAAAAATCCGCCAGGTCTGGGGACCTGACGGACACGGAGAGCGAATCAGGGATTTTTTGATTTCTTAAAACTCATCCTCTTCTTTTCAGCAGTAATGTTCCCATTAGAGCCAAGAGCACCATCAATATGATAATGCTTTCCCGATTCATTAAGGGGATTTCAGAAGGCGGGGTGTAGACTGCCGCAGATATGGGACCGTTTCCTAACAGATAGGTATTTAAAAGGACTCCACTGGAATTGAATCGGGTGACATCGTCTCCTTGGAAATTGCAACTCAAAACTTGAGAACCAAACATAGCAGTCACTGATATTACGCCGGAATCGGTGGCGATGGGATTGGTTGATCCCCGTATCATGGTATCTGCGTAACTGTCAAATGTGTATATCAGTCCGGGATTAGGGTGCCAGCCACCAGCCGCCAAAAAGCCGACGCCATCAGTTCCGATGGAAATCACGCCGGGACTGCCTCCTGTGGCTATGCTGTCGATCACTGTATTAGTGGTGGGGTCTATACGATAGATCTGGCCCATCACAGACCAATAGTTTCCAGTACACATCACGTTCACCTCGCCTTCAGGATCAAGGTCTATATACTGGGGATTGAGTCCCACTGATATACTATCCACCACCACTTCACTATCACAATCAAATACATACACCATTCCGGTAAGATAGCGATAGGCTCTGACGTCGTTCGCCCGATGAGTGGGGTCGAAAACCCAGTCTTGTCCGGTGATACTCTTGTACTTGGGCCACTCAAATCCACAGCAGCATACATAAAGTTTATTGCCCACCACCAACAAACCCTCAGGTCCTCGTCCCACCCCATATTCTCCCATCACCTCTCGACTGATCACGTCCACTTTGGAGATGGAATTGGTTTTAAGGTTGGTGACGTAGGCATACTGTGTATCCACAAACGCCATATGGAAGGGATTATGCGGTCCCCAGATATCGATCCAGTCTACCGTGGTCTCGGTTTCCAAATCTATGATCTGAATATCGTGATCAAGCGAATTGATCACATAGGCAAAATCACCCTGAATAACTATCTGGTTGGGTGAGTCCCCTAAAGTGTCGATGTGATTGGTCACCTCACCAGTGGTCAAATTGATTTTGGACAGGGTTTCATCTCCGGGATAACTATTGACCACATAAGCGAATCTATCCGCATGCGCCGGAGTTAAGGATAAAGATGTGCACAAAATTGTGCTCAGGAGAAGAAATAAAAACGATTTCTTAAACATTAACTAAACCTCCGGTTAAAGGTTGATTTTTTTACAGTAACAAGTTTTTTCTATCTTCTTAAAAGCTGCCCAATTTACTTTTGGTTAAACTCCCAGGAGATGGTCAGATTTATTCCCCATTCTCTCCCTGGCATGGGGTGACGGTGGATCAGCATATATTCCTCGTCATTCAAATTGTGCCACTCCCACCTTAGTTTTGTTTCTACTTCCCAGAGTTTCTTTTTCAGACCCAAGGTTAAATCTTCCAGATGATAAGGTTCCTTCCTTTTGGTATTTGCCGGTCCGATAAAGCGTTCCGATACCCAACGTATCTTATATAGGATTTCAAATATCTTATAGTCAAACTTAAAGCTTAAGTTGGTTAGATATCGGGGTCTAAAGGGGATAAATTTCCCATCCTCCAGCCTGTCCCCGCCCTTGTTTTTGGCATAGCAAACCGTGTTGTTGTACTTGACTTTAAAAATGTCTTCTGGACTCTTCCAGCTTACGAAATCCTCATGTCCATAGATCTTTGCCCGGGAGATGTTGACCGGATGGTATCTTCCGTCGAACCGTCTATGCCACTCGATCAGATCTGTCACAACATTGTGAAAATAGGTCATACCGCCAGATAGATTACCCAGCCAGGGAAGATGGATTTCTCCACCTGCCTCTGAGTGCTCGCACTTTTCAGGAAGAAGATTGGGATTACCCGCCGCAAAAACGTCCTCCTTCCAGAACAAAGCATTATTGGAAGGCTGGCGAAAAGATTTCCCATAATTGGTTTTCAAGATTATGCGGTATCTTTCTCCTCTGGAAAGTGCCAAACCCACCTGTGGAGAAAGAAAGTCTTTTAAGATTTCAGAATCGTCCCACCTTAATGCGAAATTAAAATTCAGGTTTTTGAAAAATAAAAACTTCGGCAGAGTGAACTGTTGTTCATCTGAAAAGAAAACGCCAAAGGTTTCTCTCTTTATTTTACCCATGCTGTTGTCAGGATTACGAAGGTTCGTATGATTTAGAACGTCCTTTTGGAATTGGGTTCCAATCTTGAGCTGATTTGTATGGTGAATCTTTATGTGGGCAAGCAAAGAGAAATCGATTATGTCATCCACATATTTGGAATCAAAACAGGTTATCGTGTCGTTATAAAAATGTTGCTTAAAACGAGAATATCCCAGATTATTCTCCAAGAAAAGACTTGGCGAAAAGCGATGAGTGAGTTTTAAACTTGCGAGTCTGCGTTCATCTTCAGCCCAGGCTCTCTGGTACTCCACCATCTTGCCGTAACTCCCGGGGAGGCCATTTTTTGCCTGGTAGAGGTGCCCTGAAAAACTCAACTCCGATGCCGAACTAAAAATGTATTTCCCGGATAAAAAGAAATTGGAGGCTTTCTTATAGGCATTTTTCCTGGTGGTGGTAGAATCTCCATTTTTACCTTGTTTATTTTTAATCTCCCGCTTTCGAGGTTCATAGACCCAGATCTCAAAATCGTTTTTGGAATATTGGTAACTGCCGGCGAATTTTACATACAGCTTCTCAAAGAAAGTGTTAGAGAAGGAGGAGGAGTAAATCTCGGTTTTCCATTTTCCCCAGTGGTCTCCCAAAGTGAGCCGGGATGGCTCGTCTCTTTTTTGAGGAAGCGTGACGATATTGATCACCCCCCCCAGAGCATCCGCACCATAGATGGCAGATTGCCCTCCTTTTAAAATCTCAATTTTCTCTACCATCTCCAAAGGGATGGTATTAAGATCAGCTACTCCGCTTCCAGATGGGTTGATCTTTTGCCCGTCCAAGAGGACCAAAACGTGTTTGGGCGAACTCCCCCGAATGCTAACCTGGTGAGTTCCCCCAACCGTTCCACTTTTTTGCACGAAAACACCACTTATGTTCTCAATAACTTCGGAAAGAGTGTTTGCCTGCATTCTCTCTATCTGTGACTTCTCTATGGTCTCAATGTTGGTGATCTTGACAGGCTCCCTTTCGGCAATAACCTCCACGCCCGGAAGAAGGTAGGTCTTTCTCTTGAGTTGGACAACAATCCGAGCAGTGACATGCTCACGCACCATCACCGGAGAAATCATCTGACTTTCATATCCTGGCGAAGAGGTCATCACTGAATAAATTCCCACCGGTATCTTCTCTAAGAAGAAATAGCCCAAATTGTCGGTTCTGCATTCATAGTTGGTATTTGCAATTTTAACCGTGGCTTTAGGTATGGGATGCCCGTCATCCTGATCGTAGATGTGTCCTTCAATTTTTATGTTGGATTGGGCAAAGGAGTATGTGGGGCAAAACCAGATGCTCAAGCAAGCCAGAAGAATCAAAAGCGATCTGGCTCGGCACGGTTGGAGATGTACTTCTTTAGTATAAGGGGATACAGGCGTCCACCGTCCTTCGACTTCGCTCAGGACAAGTCCACCGTCCGCCGACTGCCGACTGCGGACGTTTTTTGTTCGTAGAAATAAGGGAGAGAACTTTTTCATTTTCCGCCTCCTTGTTATCATCTGCCGGGCAGGGAAAAAGCGTTTGTGCCTGAGGCGGAAACAAAAAAACCAGCTTTCACGGAATAAGCTGGTTATAATTCAAACCTTTTCCTAACCCGCGCAAGGAAATAAAGGAATAAATGATCTGGCAGGTCTCCTGACTTTGTGGCTTCAAACCTACTTGCTTTTTGCCTTCCCATCCCAGCGAACTGCGGTTCACAGTTCACGATTCATAGTTCATGGTCAAAACCTTCGCCATGAATCATCAACCATCCATATGGATCGGGACAGTGGCTTGTTTAAAGCTTTTGTAGCCACTTACAGTAGCGGGGCTGTGGCGGACTTCCACCGCCTTCCCTCAAGACCCCTTTCGGGGTACCAAATCAGCTATCGATTTTCAGAGACCAAATTCAATTATATTATATGTGATCGGTGTTGTAGAGTCAAGAAAAAAATCAGCTTTTCCTGCAATACCAAACCAGCACCTAACTTAAGTTAGGTGCTGGAGCTAAACACAACCTGAAGGTTACAGCTACTTTTTTCCATACATATGATCAGTGCACACTCGGTAGCCGCAGGTCAGTTGACTCAAATGAGCTTTAGCCTGCGAAAGCCATGGGTTTGGGGTGCGCTACCCCACCCGAAGTTGTTGCAGGGTAAGGTACCCTGCAACAACAGTGGTTATTTCGCTCGTGTAGTTGCCCAATTCATTGGGTCCCGCCAAAGGCGGGACTCGATAAATCGAGCAATTACGTCAACGTTGGTTCGGGGTGCCCTTCAGGGTGAATCCTTTCAGGATGAACCCTCACCCCGAACCGGAGATGTTGCAAGTAAGGGGAAGCCGCAACAATAGCTGCTCGATCACCCCGCCGCTGGCGGGGGATTTTCAATAAATCGAGCAACTACCTATATCAAAGCCAACCTTTTTCTTTATACCACCTCACCGTCTCTTTCGCCCCTCTTTCAAGATCATACTTGGGCAAAAATCCCAGCTCGGCTTTGGCTTTTGAGACGTCTAAGCCCCAGTATCTTTGGGTTATCTCTTTCGCCTTCTGGGTGTTGAATACCGCCGTCTTTCCTAAGAGTTTTAAGAAGTTCTCTGATAAGAAAGCTAAGAAGATCACAAGGCTTTTGGGAATTTTTAAAGGTATGGTTCTTTTACTCAAAACATTGGCAATGATGTTGAACGCTTCTCTCCACGAGTAGATTTTGTCGTCTGCAATAAAGTAGGTTTTGCCGATGCTTTTATGATTTTCTGCCGCCAGGATGATTCCATTAATTAAATCCTTCACGTAGCACAAACTCAAAAAGCTTTCCCCCCTTCCGAACGAAATCTGAAATCCTTTATTTGCCACCTTAAAAAAACCTAACATATCTGAATCTTTAGGACCATACACTGCCGGGGGACGGATAACAGTTACCGGCAGTTGGGTAGCGTATTGTAATACTATTCTTTCTCCCTCCAACTTGCTTTCACCATAATGGGTGATGGGTCGGCAAAGCACCGTTTCATTTAAAGGCTGTTTATCTTCACCGGGCCCCACAGCCGCCTGACTGCTTACGTAGACGAATCTTTGGACACCTGGATTCTCTTCCAGACATATTTCAACTAAATTTTTCGTCCCTTCTGCGTTGGCTTTAAAATATGCTTCCCTATCTTTAGCTTTGGTCAAGCCGGCAACGTGAAAGACCAAATCTACATCCTTGACCACATCTTTAAGCGAGTTTTTTTCGGCTATATCTGCGTAAGCATATTCCACTTCCAATCCCGAAAGCCATTTCAAGTTGCTGGTTTTCCTGACCAGGCACCTGACCTGATAACCTTTGTCTAAAAGCTCCCCCACCAGATGGCTTCCCACGAAGCCATTTGCCCCAGTGACCAAAGCTTTAGCTTTCAAATTCTTGTCCATCCGGTACCTTTCTTCAGGTTAACCAACTGACTAAAGCGCTCAAAAGATGTCTCAATATAAGCAAACCTGATTTCAAATTCAATCAAAAGTTCTGCTGCCAAAGATTCAAGACCAACAGAAAGCAAAAAGCCTTTGGTGTATGTAAACCAAAGGCTAAAAGACAAGTCTGGTAGGGGCAATTCCCCGCCTCTGGCGGGATGTTCCACATGAATTGCCCCTACTTCTTCTGTTCTTCCTTCATCCTCCTCACGCTGTTGGACAGGCATTTGGGACAGGCGCGTTCCACCATGGGCCCCTTGGGATCATAGGGCATCTTAAACTCGTGCCCGCATCTTAAACATTTGAAGGTTGCTTCCTCTGCCATGTTTACTCCAATTTAAAATGCAAAATTAAAAATTCAAAATTGCAATTCAAAATTCAAAATCAGAAAACCAGAACAATGAGACAATTTTGAATTTTAAATTGTAATTTTGCTTTTTGCTTTTTAAAGTTTTAATTTTCTTTGCTTAAGTCGCACGAGCAAGCTGAAGCACTTCGCCGATATTTACGCCGTTGTCACTTTCTCCATCTTGGCTCTGTCGGCTGCCAGCTTGGCTATTCTTTTTTCGCGTTTGAACTTGAGATCTTTAAGCGCCTTCTTGGTAAATTCTATCTCCTCCTGGGTGACCTTTTTCCTCATCTCCTCAAGCTCTCTCATCACCTTGGCAAATTTCTGTCCCTCTGCCGCGCTGATCCACTCCAGTTGAAGCCTTTCCGGTCTTACACCCATTTTCTCCAACTTATCCCACAGCTTCTCCACCCGCTTCTGAGTCCAACGGTTGGCGTCGATATAGTGGCAGTCGGCAAAATGACATCCAGAGACTAAGACTATGGGTGCTCCCAGCTTGAAAGCATAGAGCACAAATTCCTCGTCCACCCTTCCGGAACACATGGTTCGGATGATCCTCTGATTGGGAGGATACTGCAGACGGGATATGCCGGCGAAATCCGCCCCCTGATAGGAACACCAGTTGCAGGCAAATATCACCGTCTTCTCCTCGGGATTCTCCTCTAAGATTGCTTCTATCTGGGCGAGAATCTGCTGGTCAGTGAAATGCTTCATGGTGATCGCGCCAAAGGGACACTCCGCTCCACAGGTGCCACATCCGGCACAGGCGGCTTCAATAATCTCCGCCGGCATCTTTTTCTCCCGGTCCACCTGGATGCACTTATAAGGGCAAGCACGGTAACAGATCTCGCAGGCGGTGCACATATCCTTGTCCACCATGGAGGTTATCGCCTCCACCTTGATTCTATCTGAATTCAAGATGATCTCTGCTCTTGCCGCGGCGGCACTGGCCTGAGTAACGCTGTCTTTAACGTCCTTGGGAAACTCCGCACAGCCTGCAAAGAAAACCCCTTTGGTGGGAGCATCCACCGGTTTGAGTTTGGGGTGAGATTCCATAAAAAATCCATCCGCGGTGCGGGAGAGGGTCAGAAGCTTCTGGATGGTAGCTCCATCCTGCCGGGGCAAAACACCAACAGATAATATCAACATCTCCAGTTCGTGCTGTTCCACCTCACCGGTGGTGGTATTCTCCACCCTTGTTATCAAATTTTTGGTCTTCGGATCTTCTACCACCTCCCCCGGCAAGCCTCTTATATACTTAACCCCTGCCTCCTTGCTTCTTCTGTAGAGATCCTCAAATGCCTTACCGAACGCCCTGATATCCATGTAGAAAACCTTGATATCGATATCAGGATAATGCTCCTTCAAAAGCATGGTGTCTTTTATGGTATTCATACAGCAGATGTTACTGCAATAGCGATTGCCTCTTTTTTCCGATCTTGAGCCCACGCACTGAATGAATCCGATGGTCTTGGGGGGTTCATGATCGGTGAGACGGATAAAATGTCCCTGCACCGGCCCACCGGCACAGATCAATCGCTCAAACTCCATAGAGGTGATCACGTTCTCAAAACTGCGGTAACCATATTCATCCAACTCGGTGGGATCATAAACGTCCATTCCCGTGGCCACGATGATGGCTCCCACCTCCAGATCGATGAACTGATCTTGGGCATCATAGTCAATGCACTTTTTATCACACACCTCCAGACATTTTCCACAGGCGATGGGATTGTTCCCCAGACAGTCCTCCATGTTTATAATGTAAGCGGAAGGAACTGCCTGAGGGAACTGCATGTAAATGGCTTTGCGTGAAGAAAAGCCTTGTTGAAACTCATCCGGCACCGCCACCGGACAAATCTTGAAACATTCGGCGCAGGCATTGCACTCGTTCTCGTCCACATATCTTGCTTTCTTTCTAACCTTGACTTTGAAATTCCCCACGTATCCTGAGACTTCCTCGACTTCGGAGTAGGTCAAAAGCTTTATGTTGGGATGTCGACCGGCATCCATCATCTTCGGTCCCAGAATTCATATGGAGCAGTCCATGGTGGGATAGGTTTTATCTAAAGCCGCCATTATGCCGCCTATGGATGGGTCCTTTTCCACCAGATAGACCTGAATGCCGGAGTCTGCTAAGTCTAAGGACGCCTGAATGCCTGCCACTCCACCACCGATAACTAAAGCCGCCTTGGTGACCGGAACTGTTTTCTCTATCTGGGGCTGCAGAAACCTCGCCCTTGCCACACCGATCTTGACCATATCCTTGGCTTTTTCTGTAGCCGCCTTCCGGTCATGCAGATGCACCCAGCTGCAGTGTTCTCTTAGGTTCACCATTTCAAAAAGATAGGGATTCAATCCGACATCAGCCACACAGGCTCTGAAGGTGGGTTCATGCATCAAAGGAGTGCAGGATGCCACCACCACCCGGTTAAGATTGTACTCCTTGATATGTCTTTTGATCTCATTCTGCCCCGGATCTGCGCAGGTATACTTGTTTAAAACCGACACCGCTACATCCGGCAGGGTCTCGGCATATTTGCGAACCTCCTCACAGTCCAGCGATCCAGCAATGTTCGACCCACATTCGCAGACAAATACACCGACTCTTAATTCATTTTCCTTTCCCAACTTTTTCTTGTCAGCTACCACGTTCACCTCCTAAGCTTTCAACTATCAATAGTCAGTCAAAGAAGCTATTTTAGGTCTTTTAAAATGCTACATCTAAAAGGAACGAATTGGAGTGTTCACCTTTAGGTGAACCGAATTTAAAGCTTTTCGTCTTTTGAAAAGTTCTTGGTCAAGCTAAAGCTTGACACTCCAGTAAAGCTTTCCCTTCAAGTTAAACCTAATTTAACTTTTTCAAACTTGCAGGTCGGATATGCCTGCCAGCCGTGGGTCGAAGACCTATCCGACGGTTTATCCCAATTATGGTGTAGCCTCCGCAAACAAAGTAGTCAAATCCACAATCTCTATCTTATCCTCTTCCGGGTAACCTTCAGCATTCTGGGTACACGAAAAATGAATCTTGCATTTGGGGCAGGCAGTGATTAAAACCTCCGCTCCGGTATTCTTTGCCTCCTTCAATCTATTAGTTTGAATCATCTTTGAATATGCGTCACAGTTGACCCAGGAGGATGTCCCACAGCAGGTGGCATTCTTTCTATTCTTTGGCATCTCCACAAGCTCTGCCCCACAAGCCTTAATTACCTCCCTGGGTGGATCAAACACGCCGCAGAATCGCCCCAGCCGGCACGGGTCCTGATAGGTAACCTTCTTTTTCAACTCTTTCAACTTGGCTTTTTCCTTGGAAAGCGCCTCAGAAATCAACTCCGATATGTGAAGAACCTCATAGTCCTGTTTTCCGAACATCTCCGGATAATCGAATTTAAGCGTAGTCAGACCTTCCGGACATGATACAACGATTTTCTTTGCTCCGGATTCTTTTATCAATTTCAGATTATGCTCTGCCAGTCTCTTGAAATTCTCCATATCCCCCATCCACAGAAGATCGTGTCCGCAACATCTCTCGTTGGGCAAGACCTGCGGCTCGACACCCAGGAAGTTCAAAATCTTAAGAGTCGATCTGGCAGAGTCCAGAGAATTTGCCTTTATATCCGTGAAGAAGACGTCAAAATAGGAAAGACAGCCCACAAAATAGAGGTATTCGGACTTCTCTGACGTTTTTAAATCCGGGGTTATCCATCCCAGTCTGTTTTGCTTGAGATCCGGTGCGGTCATGATCTTCATCAATGACTGCAAAGCTCCGCCATGCGAGCATAAAGCTTCCTGACCGTCACCTTTTGCATCGGTTCTGATCATCTGCGTGAAATGGATGTAGTCGATATCGGAAGGACATCTCTGCTGGCACTGCATGCAGGTTAGGCAGGTCCAGATAGTCTTATCGCTAAACAGATTCTCATTCGAACCAGTCAGCGCCTTGATCATAAGCTTTCTGGGAGAATAGCCCTTATTAACTCGGGAGATGGGACAGATGGCGGTGCATTTTCCGCAATCCAAACAAAGATACGCTCTGGTTTTTTTGAGAATTTCTTCTATCATAGGTATTGTATGGTTGAGTAATGGAGTGCAAACCTTTAGGTTTGCCTTAAAGTAAAGCTAAAGGACATCAAGATCGGAGTGCACCCCGCCTTTGGCGGGGTGCGGTTTTATCTGAGTCCAAGAAACCGCGAAAGCCCCGCAAACGGGATCTCCGACAAGCTTTCGCACTCCAAAAACACTTTTTCAACAATTCCTAAAGCCTTACACTCCGAGTTTATTGAATCTCCTTTTACCACTGTCTGATCAGCGACTAATCCTGACAGTTCATTTTGTACTTTTGACTTCAGGTTTCTCCTTTTGCTTGCCCAAATTTCTCATTGGACTTGGCCCCACTTTTTTCACATCCTCCACAAACTCTTTGATCAGCTGGGCAAACCTTCCGCCCTCAGCCGCTGAGACCCATTCCAATCTCAGCCTCTCCTCTCCCAAACCTAATAACTTGATCAGTCGTTTGGTGATTTCGAACCGCTCCGCAGCCCGAAGATTGCCAAATGTGTAATGGCAATCGCCTAAGTGTCACCCGGACCACATCACGCCGTCTGCGCCTTTTTCAAATGCCCGGATTACGTGTGCCGGGCTGATCCTGCCGGAACACATCACCCGGATGATCCTTACATTGGGCGGATATTGCATCCTGCTCACCCCGGCAGTATCCGCTCCCGCATAAGAACACCAGTTACAGGCGAAAACGACGATTCTGGGTTCAAAATTGTCATCTTGTTTTTTCATGACGCCTTTTCTTTGTAGGTCGGATATGTCCCCAAATGGGGACTATCCGACGTCTAACTAAGTTGGTGGTGCGCCTCTATAAGCGAGTTGGGAAACAAACCGTCTCAAGTTTTGGTATTTCCACACCAAAACATGTTTATTAGGCAGATTGTCATTTCTGGCAAAATATCTGCCCCGGATAATTAAAATTGCATTACGTTCCTTGACATTGTCAATAGTAATGAAACCACCTTTCTTTAATGTTCGGTTTCTCACTAAAGTCGTCTGCGACATAGTATCACCAACAGATAGCTCATCCAAGACTGTAATTTCATCTTCGATTTCGGCAATTATTATGTAGTCAAAACTCTGGATGTCGATCTTCTCAGGGCCGTTGGACAGAACATCTTTAAGGTATTGAATTTTTCCGCCTCTGTAACCAATAACATAAGGGCAGGAACCAACTTCAATCAGATCAGACACAGTCAACGTGTTAGTTATATCGAATTCGTGAACTTCCTCTGTTATATTGGCGAAGCCTATCTGAGCAACAGTCAATGAAGGACCTATGAGGTGAAATCCTTTTTCTATCTGAGACGGAGTAAAGGCATACAGAAGGTCGAGCCAATCTTCATACGAATCACATTTTATTTCTTTTGCATTGTGTGTCGGGTATGGTTCGATGGGTGCCAACAGAATGAACTCCGGAATGAGGATGCTTTCTTCTTTTTGCAAGATATTGAAAGGTATGTCTCTTCTATAGTTCTCTCCTTCGCTGAATGAGAGCCCTCGGTAGTCTAATTCAAGATTAGGATAATACATATTTCCACTGTAATCACCCACATCTATTGGGCCATCTGAGAGGTTTTCTATCCAGAGCAACACAAGCCACAGTGGCCTAAATTCTATCATCTCTGCGACCTCTTCTCCGCATCCTTCATCAAAATAGCTGATTCTACAAAAATCTCCAGGATGAACTGTTTTGTTGTTCTTCGTTAGGTTTGCTATGATTCGACCTGTAATTATAGGATCGTGCTTTTGGCTTAGTTCGATTAATTCATGAATGTCTGTAGTTCTTTCATAAGTGCTAAGATTCGGATCACGCAACGCCGAAACGGGGGTTTCATCCCAGTTGTTATAACGGTTTTGGGACACATGATCCCTATATATCGCCTTCAGGTAGTTCAAAACTTCATTATTTTGCATATATACCCGTCTAGCGTGCAATTGCTCATAAAAAGTTTGAAAATGGCCGTTTAAGAGTTGTTTCACTACAAAATCAGATTTTACTACAAGATGTTTTATCGAAACAAATGGTTTCCCATCTCTTTTGAGGACTTTAATTACGCCCGCTAGGCCGGGTATGGTTTGAATCACTTTTAGGATTGTTTCAGCATCCAGCATCTACTTCAGACCTCAGCTATTTCCGCTAACCATTAAACGTGTTTGCCCCAAAACCCAATTGCTCAATAAAAGTAAGTATATCAATCATTTATCCCATACCAGAAGCGAATCTATCATCACGTCAATTTGCTCATCCGTAGGTCGGATATGGTCGATAGACCTATCCGACATCCTGTGTCTTCGCTCGCTGTTGGTCTTCCTGATCAACAGCGCAATCCATCCTGTTGGTGAAGCCTGCCAGCCATGGAACGCCAACAGGGCGCCGGAGTTACATCACAACTCCTGCAAATATTTGTTATATTCCTCCACGTCCATTTTTATCTCTTTCAAGATTTCTCTAATCAAGGGACGCGCCAGCATCCTTCCTTTATGGTGCGGAACCGTAGTGTACCTTCCATCCGGATGCCTGTAGAAAACATGACTACCCTTCTGTCTCACCTTCTCAAAACCAAGTTTGAAAAGGAGCTTTTCCATTTTTGAGCTGTCAATAAGAATCAGTTTGGTCACAACTAAATCTCTATCTGCTGAATTCCCACAAATTCAGGTAAAAGCCTTTTACTCTCAGGGTCCATTTCGTCCAGGCATAGCTCGATCACTTCCCGGAGATTTTTCTGAAGCTCGTCTAAAGTTTCTGCCTGCGTATGAGCACCAGGAATTGCTGGGACAATAGCGACATACAGACCCGTCTCTGAGTCTCGTTCAATGTAAGCGGTTAACTTTTGCATCTTAACACTCCCGATAGTGTCCGAGGATTCTCTGCAATTTCCGATTTAGGTTTATCATTTGTCCCACACCAAAAGCGAATCTATCATTACATCAATCTGCTCGTCAGTGAAGTGACGGGCGGTGATTGCCCCGGTGGGGCAGTATGAAGCACAGGTGCCACAGCCCTTGCACAATGCTTCGTTTATCTCGCAAACCAGCACGCCGTCACCTCTGTCTACCAGTTGCGGAGCGTTGAACTCACATATCTTCACGCATATTCCGCAGGCTCGGCACAGGTCCTTATTGACAACCTGACAGACAACAGGCTCCAGTTCGATATGATCTCTGGAGGTTAGTATGGCGGCTTTACCTGCCGCTCCCTGGGCGGAGAAGAGGCTGTCTGATATTCCCTTGGGAGAATTTGCACAGCCGCAGATAAATATCCCTGCGGTATTTGTCTCCACCGGACCTAACTTGGAATGCCTCTCCAAGAAAAATCCATCCAGTCCTCTGGGAAGCTTGAAAAGACTCTGCAACTCGGCAAAATCCTTCTCCTTGGGCACCATTCCTACTGATAGTATCACCACATCCACCGGCAGTTCCAAGTGCCTCTTGTAGAGAGGCTGATACAGCTTGATCCTGGTTGCCTTCTTCTCTCCAACAACCTCTGGCGGATGTTTTTCGTCGTATTTCAGAAACAGAGCTCCCTTTCCTCTTGCCTCTCGATACGCCTCCTCCGCCCCTTTATCAAAAGTCCGGATGTCGCGGTAATACACAACACAGTTGATTCCTCTTTCCTGAAGCTCGGTCGCTTGCTTGATAGCCACCTGACAGCAGTATCGAGAGCAGTATTCGTTTCCGCCTTTCTCTCTTGATCCCACGCATTGAATGAAGGCGACGTTTTCCGGCTTCTTGTTGGCGATGGTCAAATCCTTCTTATTCTCTGTCAAAAGCTTTTCTATCTCCATGTTGGTCAAAACGTTGGAGAGCTTTCCGTAACCAAATTTGCCTTTTGGATCATAAAGATCAGAGCCTACTGCCAGGATGATTGATCCAAATTTCAACTTTTCGGTTTTGGCCTTTTTGCTTTTGCCGGACGCTTCTGTTTTTAAGGTAGTCTCAAAATTTCCCACAAAGCCGTTCACCTCTTTAACTGTGGTAGAGGTGAGAACTCTCACCTTTCTTTTCTTCAACTCCTCCAGCTTGCTTGCAATCAACTCCTTACCGGTTAACTCAGAACCCAGAAGCTTGTCTAACTCTTTTACCCGCCCTCCCAGTTCTTTTTCCTTTTCGATCAGGGTGACTTTTTCGCCTTTGATAGCTAAATCCAGGGCGGCTTGAATTCCAGATATGCCTCCACCGATTATCAAAATCTCAGGATTCATGGGAACTTTTCTTCTTTCCAGAGGTTCAAGATGATACGCTCTGGCAACTGCCATGCGGAGCAGGTCCTTGGCTTTTCTGGTCGCCGCCTCCGGCTCGTGGGTATGAACCCAGGAGCATTGATCCCGAACGTTTGCCATCTCAAAAAGGTAAGGATTCAACCCGGCTCTTCGGCAGGTCTCCTGAAAGATGGGCTCGTGGGTACGGGGAGTGCATGCCGCTACCACCACCCGGGTCAGATTATGTTCCTTGATATGATCTTGCATGAGCCTCTGGGTTCCGTCCGAGCACATGAATAGGTCCCGATGCACGTGCACCACGCCGGGGAGTGATCTGGCGTATTCCTCCACCTCTTCCACGTTCACCACCCCACCTATGTTGGTTCCACAATGACAGACGAATACCCCGATTCTGGGCTTTCCATCCACACAGATAGGTTCAACTTCTTCAGGCTCTTTTTTAACCTGTTGCCCTTTTAAGTGTTCTGAGACCTTCAAAGCCGAGGCAGAACCTAATGCTACCGAATCGGTGATATCCTTAAGCCCGGCCGCACTTCCACACAGATAAATACCTTCCCGTGTGGATTCTAAAAATGAGATTGGATCCTTCTGTTTAAAGAAATTAGTGCTGTCCAGCTCGATTCCCAAAATCTTTGCTAATTGGGCAGTGCCTGCTGACGGGATCCCGGCGGCGGAGAGGATGGTGATATCCGCCCTGATTTTCTCCACTTCCTTAGTCTCAGTGTTCTCGATGAAAATTATGAGATCCTTGGTTTCTGGATCTTCTTTAATCTTGGCAGGTCTTCCCTTGTAGAAGAAGATGTCCGGATCTTCTTGAGCTCGCAGATACAGTTCCTCGTATCCCTTGCCGAAAGCTCTTATGTCCATGTAGAAGATGTAAATCTTGTCTATGTCCGGGTCGTGGGTCTTTGCCAGAAGGGAGTTTTTGATGGTGTTCATGCAACAGAAATAGGAGCAATAAGGATAACCACGCTCGCCCACTGATCTGGAACCCACGCATTGAACAAAGGCCAAGACCTTGGGAGTTTTCATGTCAGACGGACGAACCAGATGACCGCCTGAAGGTCCGGAGGCATTCAGAATTCTTTCAAACTCCAACCCGGTCAAAACATTCTGATAGCGGGCATATCCGTAATTGGTCAGACCCCGGGGATCATATTCATCAAATCCAGTGGCAACCACAATGGCGCCAACGTTGACCGTCTCTTCCTTAGGTGGCATATCGAAGTCGATACAGTTCAGCTTGCACGCTCGGGAACAGTTTTCGCATACCAGGATGGTCTTGTTTAAGCAAACTTCACGGTCAATCGCATAGGTTCGGGGTGAAGCCTGAGGGAAGGGGGAATAAATGGCTTTTCTTGCACCCATTCCCAAATCGAAAGAGTTGGGAGCTATCACCGGACATGCCTCGGCGCAATCACCGCATCCCACACAAGTATCCTCATTCACAAAGCGTGGATTTCTTCTGACCGTAACTTTGAAGTTTCCTACTTCCCCTTCAACTCCGACCACTTCAGAATAGCTCCACAACTTGATATTGGGATGTCGACCGACATCCAGCATACGCGGACCCAGAATTCATATGGCGCAATCCATGCTGGGGAAGGTTTTGTCAATCTGTGCCATTCTTCCACCTAAAGTGGAAGATCTCTCCACCAGATATACCTGAAAGTCAGCATCAGCTAAATCCAACGCCGCCTGAATTCCAGCCACCCCTCCCCCGATGACTAAGGCACCTTTCTTTTTCTTATCCTTCACCATTCCTCCAAAATATTCTTCAGAAAATGGTAGCCGCACCCTTTAGGGTGCGTACCAGTGCGCAGGCCATGAAGATATTCTGCTTTTTCGCTTCTTTAAGTCTAACAGCTCGTCTGAGTTTCGCCTTTTGTCTAAGCCTTCTTTTTCAACAAATCCTTTCCAAACTGATATCCTTTGTCGAAGGCTTTTAAGTTCATCTCTATCAATTTCTCTCTGAAGGAATCCTCGATTGCCTTTTTGGCGGATTCGGCTCTGATCAGGTTGGTGACCGCAGTAAAGAAACCAAACATCACGATATTTGCCACAATTTTTGCTCCCATCTCCTCGGCGAAGCGGGTAGAGGGTATGGCAAAAAGTTTGACTCCCTTTTTTGTCCGCTCCGGCTTGACCAGGTCTTCATCAATGACTAAAGTACCCCCTTCTTTGATATTATCCCCATGTTTGGAAAATCCTTCCTGCGACATAGCCACCACCATGTGAGGCACGGTAATATAGGGATATAACACTCTATCATCGGATATCACCACCTGAGAACTGCAGGCGCTTCCCCGTGCCTCTGGTCCAAAGCTCTGAGTCATGGTGGCTTGTTTTCCGTCGAAGATGGATGCCGCCTTTCCCAGAAGGTATCCGAAGCGAATCACCCCTTGTCCACCGAATCCGGTTATCCTCAACTCCGTCAGCATTGGGGACCTCCGTATGCTACGAATTTATCTTTTAGCCTCTGCTTGAGCCAATCATTATAAGCATCCAAAAATGTGGGTCTTTCCCGATCGATGAATTTCCCTACGATGATTTTTTTCTGATATTCGATATCTAACTCCCGGGTATCCGCCCCATGTTTGATAACGCTGTTGTCATGATAGAACTTCATCAGATCCAGACCGGTTCCCAGTTTGTTTCTCCGGGCGTAGATGGTGGAGCAAGGGCAGACGATCTCCACAAAGGAGAAGCCTTTTTTGTTCATCGCCTCTGTCATGGATCGGGCCAGCCTCCGCACATGCAGGGCGGTCCAGCGGGCAACGTACACCGCGCCGCAGGATTCAGCCAACTGAGGCAAGCTGAAAGGGTTTTCAAAATTACCATAAGGGGTGGTGGAGGTGGTAGCGGTAAGGGGGGTAGTGGCTGCCACCTGTCCGCCGGTCATGGCGTAAATGAAATTGTTGACGCAGAAAACCGCAATATCCATGTTCCTCCGGGCGGCATGGATAAAATGATTACCCCCGATCCCGGCTAAATCCCCATCTCCGCTGAAGACTACTACCTTAAGCTCCGGATTTGCCAGCTTCAGTCCGGTGGCAAAAGGAATGGCTCGACCGTGAGTGGAATGAAAGGAATCCAGCTTTATGTAGCCTGCCACCCTGCCCGTGCAACCTATTCCAGAAACCACACATACCTTCTCTAAGGGGTGGTCAATCTTTTTTAAAGCCTCGGCAAAAGCGGTTAACGCGGTTCCTATGCCACAGGTGGGACACCAGATATGCGGAATGCGATCCATCCGCAGCAAAGCTTCCATCGGATGTTCTGCAACCTCAGCCGGTTGTACTGTCGCAGCAGCTTTCATTTTACCGCCTCCTTAATAGCATTATATATGTCCTCCGGGTCGTGTACCCAACCTCCTCCATGTGGAACCAGAAGCGTCTTAGCCTTTCCGGCAACGCATCTTTCCACCTCATAAAAGAGTTGTCCGTAGTTCATCTCTACCACCACAAAAGCTTTCACTTTACTTGAAAGCTCCTTGATCTTCTTTTCAGGAAAGGGCCAGCATATGATCGGCCGGAGAAGCCCAACTTTTATTCCTTCTTTCCTTGACTTTTGAAGAGCAGGGATGCAGACGCGGGAGCTTATACCATATGAGAAGATCACCACCTCCGCATCCTCCATCTGCGTCTCTTCTATATCCTCTAACTCATCTGCATGCAATCTTATCTTTTCAACTAATCTTCTCACCAGTTTCTCCTGCACCTCCCAGTTCATCACCGGATAACCTTTCTCGTCGTGCGTCAGACCAGTCACGTGGATTTTATATCCGTCTCCGGCTTTAACCATCTCCGGCACCAGATCCTTTCCCGGTTTAAAGGGTAAATACTCTTCCGGAGGAAGTTTGGTGTATCGACGGGGATAAAGCTCAATTTCGTCCGCCTTTGGAATTATCACCTTTTCGGTCATATGCCCCACACATTCATCTGTCATCACCATCACCGGGACTCTATATTTTTCAGACAGATTAGCCGCCTTTATCACCATCTCGAAGCACTCTTGAGGGGAGTTGGGAGAGACTGCGATGATCTCGTAATCTCCATGAGATCCCCAGCGAGCCTGCATCATATCTGCTTGTCCGGGAAGAGTAGGGAGTCCGGTGGAGGGCCCACCTCTTTGAACGTTAACTATCACACAGGGAGTCTCCAACATAGCGGCCAGCCCGATATTTTCCATCATCAGGGAGAAGCCGGGACCTGAGGTGACGGTCATCGCTTTGGCTCCTCCCCAGGCAGCTCCTACCACCGCCGCCATGGATCCCATCTCATCCTCCATCTGGATGAAGGTGCCTCCCACCTGGGGAAAACGTTCGGAGATCCTTTCTGCCATTTCCGTGGAGGGGGTGATGGGATATCCAGCCAAAAAGCGACAGCCTGCCGCAATGGCCCCTTCCGCACAGGCATGGTCGCCGTCTAAATAATGTTCTCCAGTTAATACACCTTTAGGATCAGCTTTCAACTTTCTTTACCTCCTGCTCAGTTGGTTCTTCCTTCGGTTTCTCGGTCACAAATATGGCAAATTCCGGACAGAGCATCTCACACAACCCACAGAAAACACAGGTATTCTCCTTTGCCACGTAGGGTGGATGATATCCCTTGGTGTTGAACTCAGTGGAAAGTTCAAGCACTTCTTTAGGGCAATATTCCACACAGAACCCGCATCCTTTGCATCTTTCTTTTATGATATGCAACTCACCATGCGGAATTTCCAGTTTATCATAATCTAAGGGTTTCCGCCAGAATTTTCCCATCGAGGTTGGGGACATGGTCTCACCTCCGCAAGCAGGTTAGAAGAGGAGTCTGTTGCCCAGACACAATATATTAAATTAAAATAATACTAATTCTCTCTTAGTCAAGTTATAATTTTCACAAAGTTCCATATACTTAACATAAATCATACGTCCTTAGGATAAAAAGATTGGGCAACGCACAAAGGAGAAGATGAGTTTTTCACAAGGCTTGAAGAATATGCTTTGTTTGTGAAATAAAGCTTTTGTGGAACGATCTTCAGCCTGTGTTTTTACTTCCATGATAAATCGGATCGGAAGTATGAACCATAAGGTTTATACTCATGGACGCTGCATTTTTCTCCATTGCATTAGATTTTTTTGAAAAGTTGTCTTTTCAGTATAGTAGAGACATTGTTAACCCCACACATAGTGTAACATATATGTTTTAGAGTGTAAGAAAACCAGCATCTAACTTAAGTTAGGTGTTGTCTCTTATGATTTGTCTTTGGTATCTACAAATCTTTTCAAAATAACAATTGACATAAAGAAAAAGATATCTTATATAAAGTGAGGATAAGAAGTGTTTTTTTAGAGTTTGTATTTTGAGAGCCAGATTCTTTCTCCCAGACAGACAATTGAAAAAAAAGATCTGCTCACAGCCAACGCCATTAGTATAATTGTAACAGCTCTCTTGCGTAAGTTCTTCAAGGGACGTATATTGATTATGACCAGTTGCCGGGATCATTTGGTTTTGAATCGATTTTAAGTTTTTTCTATTCAATTTTTGTTATGAGCCCACAAAGAAAATTTGGCACGCGCAATAAGATAGTGGTGATTCCCATGGGGGATATAGATTACTCCCTGGTGAATAAGTTAGCTTCTCAACTGGTGTCGTATTTCAGCGTGGGCGTGGACGTCCTCCAGGGAGCGAAGATTCCACAAGAAGCCTTCAACCAGCAGAGGGGACAATATTACTCCACTGTAATTCTAACCAAGCTGGAGCTCATGAAATCTGCGCCCGGGGAGAAGATGCTGGGGTTGGTGGATGAGGATATGTACACACCCTCTCGAAACTTCGTCTTAGGAGAGGCAGATTTTGCCGGTAAATCCGCTGTGGTTTCACTATTTCGGTTAAAGCGTGAAAACTACCAGATGCTGGATGAAGAAAAGGTGCTGTTCTCTCGAATACTCAAAGAGGCCGTCCATCAATTAGGGCATCTGTGGGGATTTAAAGATTGTCGCAATCCCAAATGTGTGATGTATCTTACCGATAATGTCATCGAGGTAGACAGTAAAGGGACTAAATTCTGCGACAATTGTTTAAGAAGAGTAAAAGTCCGGCATAGATAAAGTGTGCCAAAATTAATCTACACTATCGGAACGTCCACCCGCTCTATTGACGAATTTTTATCCATTTGCAGAGAATTTAAGCTTCAGACGATGGTGGATATAAGAAGATTCCCCGTCTCAAAGTTCGATCATTTCAAAAAAGATAACCTGGCTTTGAAGCTTCACCGGAGGGGTATAAGATATTTCTATCTGGGAGAGGTCTTAGGTAGATTCAGGGAAAAGGGATACAAAAAGTATACCCATACCCCTGAGTTCTTAAAAGGAGTAGAGAAGTTGAAAGAGATCGCCTCTGAATTCACCACCGCCTTTATATGTGCGGAAAAATTTCCCTGGAGGTGTCATCGAAGATTTATAGCTTTGAGGTTGGTGCAGGATGGATGGCGGGTGATTCACATTCTGGATAGGGAGCGAACTTGGGAGCCCCAAAACAGACCAATAAATTTCAACCTGGATATTTAAAGCTTCATCAAGAAGGAAAGCTTTCCCAGAGAATTGAAGCTTTATGGAGTAAGCTAAAGAGCTGTGATATCTGCCCCCACAAATGCGGAGTCAATCGACTGAAGGATGAGGAGGGTATCTGCCGAACTGGGAAAAAAGCGAAGGTTGCAAGCTTCGGTCCACATTTCGGAGAGGAAAGCCCTCTGGTGGGAAGATATGGCTCTGGAACCATATTCTTCGCTCACTGCAACTTGGGATGCATCTTCTGCCAGAATTATGACATCAGCCATTTGGGGGGAGGTTATCCGGTGGATGAAGAGAAGATTGCAGAGATTATGCTTTCTTTGCAGAATTTAGGATGTCACCACATTAATTTTGTCACTCCCAGCCATGTGTTGCCTCAGATTGTAAAAGCTCTCCTCCTTGCAATCGAGCGGGGACTAAATATCCCTTTAGTTTATAACACGGGAGGGTACGATTCGGTCGACACGCTAAAGCTTTTAGATAGCATATTTGACATCTATATGCCTGATCTGAAATATTCAGACGATAAGATCGCTCAAAGATACTGCAGTGCGAAAGATTACTCTCAGATAGCCAAAGGGGCGATAAAGGAAATGCATCAGCAGGTGGGGGATCTGGTGACAAACGATCAAGGGATAGCACTGAAAGGACTTTTGATCCGGCATTTGATCCTGCCCGAGGATTTAGCAGGAACTTACCAGGCTATGAAATTCATTGCCCGGGAGATTTCCCAAAACACCTACGTCAATTTGATGGATCAGTATCGTCCCTGTTTTAAGGCAAATGATTATCCGCCGTTGGACAGAAGGATAACCCAAAAGGAGTTTGCTCGCGCCGTAAAGATAGCCCAAGATCTTGGGATAACAAGATTGGATGGTTTAGGAGACTTTAAGCTTTTTTAGTCTCGCACTATTGTCGGAGATATCTCTGAAAAAAACACCTGGAGAGGAGAATGTGGAGTGTTCACCTTTAGGTGAACCATACGAACGCTTCTCGTTTTGCAGGAGGCTGCAGGTCCCGCCAAAGGCGGGACACTCCAGCAGAACCTTTTCTCACTTGACTTTTCAGAGTTATCTCAAAAGTTGTTTTCACTTTGGGCGGAGTTTTATATCTCCATTTTTCTCTGAAAATGTATAACTCCAAATCCAGCATCTCCCATCCGTGGCGTGTCTCTCTGGATGAAGCAAAGCAGATCCAGTACGGGCTTTCCTCACAAGTTATCTTGAAGGATGATTTTAATAAGATTGAAAAAGTTTTAGGTGTGGGAGTGGTTTTTTCCAAGAAGCAGGATGAAGTCTTCGTCGGATGTGTCAGCTTTTCGTTTCCCGATCTTAAGATTAGACAGTCAGCTTCTCATAAAGAAAAGATAGAATTTCCTTACACTCCGGGATTTTTCGCATTCAGCGCCGGTCCAGCCATTCTCTGCACTATGAAAAAGATAGAAAGGCATGATTTGATACTGTTTCCGGGGAGAGGAATTGCTCATCCGAGAGGATTGGGTCTGGCAAGTCATCTGGGAGTATTGCTCAGGTCTCCCACCATCGCCTGCTCCAAAACTCCTTTGTGGAGAGATTATCCAGAGCTTTCTTTAGAGAAAGGTGCCCATGTATTTATAGAAGGGGAGAACAAAAAGCTTATCGGGGCAGTGGTCAGGACCAAAGAGGGAAAAAAACCGGTTTTCGTCACCCCCGGTCACAAAATCTCGACTCAAACTGCAGTGCTGGTTGTGCTTCAGTGTAGTCCAACGTACAGAATCCCGGAGCCTTTGAGGCAGGCTCATATTTTAGCAAAAAAGATGGCAGAAGATAGATAGAAAATCAGGGGCTTTTTGCTTTACTGATTCTTTGCACATCATGAGGTGCGGGGGTAGCCGCAGGCTTTAGCCTGCGGGGAGTGGTTGGAAAAAAAGATTCCCTCGGCGGGATGAATTCCCGCCCCTATGCGTCCCTCCTCAGAGTGAAATGTCACGGGGTTCTTGGGCGGAGGGGCGATTCCCCGCCTCCGGCGGGATGTTCCACATGAATCGCCCCTACAAGTCCAAAGGGGGACATTTAGCCCTGACAAATCAAATTTCCCAAAAAGAGACACTTAAAATGAGTTGACAATAGGTCTGACATGAGTTAAAATTAATTAGGATGAAAACATTCTTCCCGGGTTGAGGTTATGCCAAAGGTTCTGATCAATCAATACAAAAGACAGGACGTGTTCCGATGTTCTCATAAGGCACATTTCCGTTTTGAAAGCAATGTGTCGGTGTATCATGTGTTAAAGGAAAAAAGATGCTTTCCCGAAGGATGCATCTATTTTCTGTGGAAGTGTACGCTACTCAATAAAGGTAATTCCTGCCCTAAAAAATATCAACACGTGGGAAGAGATTGCTTCTCCTGTAAGAATTATTTTGAGGAGAAGATAATGTATCAGCCAGAAGTCCTTCTGGATGAGGAAGGGTATAAGAAATTTGAGAATGATTTAGAGGAGTTTGAGGAGTGGTTGGAGGTGACAGTAGGGAAATGGGTGGAGTTTTCCGGAACGGTCAACTCGGTCAAACCGCATTTCAGAAAGATTAAATTTGGATCAAAAGAAGCCTTAAACTTTCCTGGATTTTTGATAAGTTTCAAAGAAGGATATTTAGATCGAGTCTTTTTCCAAGATCATATATTTGTCACCGTCAGCAGAAAGACTCAACAAAACCTAAAGTTTGCCTGCGGGGATGAAGTTGAATTCAAAGCTCGGCTCAGAACCGACAGGGAAAGGATCGTCTTGGAAAGAATCAGGTATGTGGAGTTTCTTCACAAAGAGAAGGGAGATTCTCCTACCTTGAGCCAGGCTCTGGTAGCGAAAAATACAGGAAAGGAGCTTGACTGCCAGCCAGAAAAGTGTATGATGTGCGAAAATGGGTGTCTTCTGGATGTAGTAGATAAAACAGACAGAAGTTCCAATGTCCGAAGACATCTTTTCTGTTTGATGGGGATAGAGAATCCAGAGGAATGCGTGTATCATCTGGCCAAGAAGATAGAAAAGGAGAGGGTGTGGAAGTATTCGTCTGAAGAAGACGGTTTATAAATGACAACGATTTTTTTGTAAAGACAAGTTATTTCCAGTTTCCCTGGAGGTAAGTTAAAGAGTTCATCCTGAAAGGACTGGTGAAAAACTATATTCGCAGGGCTAAATGCCCTTCAGGGTGTCCTTCGATCCCGAAGATCTCAGGATCGAGGGAAATCCCTTCAGGATGAACCCTGCGCTATGGATGATAAGTTATTGCCCCATAATGGCGGGAATTTTCGTATGAATGCATACGCATATCCCGCCGCACGATATGGTTTTTTCAACAGTTCCTGAAGGAAAATCAAGGCTAATATGACCGGTCATTTTTCTCCAGAACTGCTCGATCAGATCCGGGACGCCAATGATATCGTGGATCTGATCTCAGAATACGTCCCCTTAAAGAGGAGGGGCAAAAACTACGTGGGATTGTGTCCTTTTCATTCTGAGAAGGCACCTTCGTTTACCGTCACTCCGGAAAAACAGATTTTTTATTGCTTCGGCTGTGGAGAGGGAGGCAACGTCATCAGTTTTTTGATGAAACACGAGAAACTGAGCTTTCCGGAGTCGGTTAAGCTTTTGGCGAAAAGAGCAAATATACCTTTGCCCAAGGAAAGCTTTGATGGAAAAAGAGCAAAACAACTGGACAAGCTGTATTATGCCAACCAGGTAGCAAATGAATACTTTCATAAAAATCTTTATCGGGAAAAACCGGGGAAAAAGGCGAGGCAATATTTAAAGAAGAGAGGATTTGATTCGGAGACGCAAAAGCTCTTCTCCTTAGGTTACGCACCCATGGATTGGGAGGGATTGATAAAATACGCGAGTGCAAAGGGAATAAAACCAGAGGTGTTAAGCCAGGCGGGATTGGCGGCACCGCGGACAGAAGCTTCTGGTTTTTATGATCGCTTTAGAAACAGAATCACCTTTCCCATCTTCAACCTCTCCGGCAAGATCGTCGGCTTCGGTGGCAGGGTCTTGGACGATAAAGATGAGCCTAAATACTTAAACTCCCCCGAGACGCCGATTTATCAAAAAGGTAGAATCCTATACGGGTTGAATTTCTCCAAGGATGAAATCAGACAGAAGGGGAGCGCAATATTGGTGGAGGGAAACGTTGATCTCATCAGCCTGTATCAGTTTGGAATAAAGAACGTGGTCGCCTCCTCCGGCACCGCCTTCACACAAAATCAAGCCAGACTTCTGGCCCGATATGCCGAAAAGGTCTTTCTTTTCTTTGATGCCGACACTGCGGGAAGGTCTGCCACCTTCCGCAGTGTGGATCTGCTTTTTTCCGAGGGGTTAGAGGTTTTTGTGATAAGCCTAAAACAAGGTGAGGATCCGGATTCCTTTGTGCGCAAATTCGGAGTTGAGGCGGTAAGGGAAAAAATCGAAAAAGCCAGATCCTTTATAGATTTCAAATATGAATCTTTAGATAAGGACTTCCAAGAGTTTTCCATAAGAGAGCAGGAGAAGATCATCACCGATCTGGCTGAAACCGCCAAGAAGATTACCGACGAGATCAGAAAGAATCTATTCATTAAGAAGATGGCCCAGACTTTCAAAATAGAGGAAGCGCCTATACTAAGACTGGTAAGCAAGAAGAGATTGTCCACCGTCCACCGTCCACCGTCCACAGCTTCAGGCGCAAAAGCCCAGGGTGAATCGTTACTGAGCCGGGAGGAGGAGATCGAAAGGGGATTGTTAAGGATTCTGGTAGAGGATCGGAAACTTCTGAAGCTAATTACTGGGAAGTTAAACTCCGAGGATTTCTCTACCTCTGAGCATAAGGAAATCTTTCAACTTATCCAGGCCCAAAAAAAGATATCTCCAGCCAATCTCTTGGACAAAACGGAGAGTGAAAAAACAAAGGAGTTGATCGTTAAGATTTCCAGTATTGATTTGGGTTCAGCAGAGCTTTCTGTTCAGATGGCAGACCACCTTGCGACTTTAAATAAATTAAAAAAGAACAGAAAGATGAAGGCGTTAAAGGATGATATACAGAGAGCATTACAAAACAGGGATATAGAAACTGCCAATCGTCTGACCAGGGAATTTGAGAAACTGAAAAAAACTTAAAAAAAGCTAAAATCAAGATATATTATATTCCATTCCTCTTTTGTAAGAGAGGCTTGCCAAACAAGGCTTACCTTTTCGTCCGGTTAAGAATTTGTTGTCAGTCATTTAGTTCCCCAGATAACATTGGCAAAAATTTGTTTTGACCCGTATTTTAGAATAAATTCGATTTTATGAGAGAATCCTTATGTTGGCAAAAATTTTATCCTATAAGTATCTTGCCTTAATCTACGCCCTATTGATCTTTGTCCTCTCTGCCATTCCGCAAGCCGCCCCCACGTTTAGATTTGAGTTTGGGGACAAGATTTTGCATTTCATCGAATACAGCATCTTTTCTGCTCTTTTGTTTTTAGCGTTTTTTACCTCGAAAAAGGAGTTTTTTAAAAAAAATGTTTTTCTCCTTAGCTGTCTTATTGGAATAGCCTATGCTTTCTCGGATGAGTTTCATCAGAGGTTCGTGCCAGGAAGAAGTTGTGAGGTTTTCGATTTTCTGGCAGACTTTTTGGGAATAGTTGTCATTCAAATAGGCATCTGGTTGTATTTAAAAAGAAAAAAGGATAGGCTCACCGCTCATTAGCCTGATTTTAGACAGGGCATCCAGAGATGGATTTTTCCTGTTGCCAAAAAGCCAAAAATTCACTATATATATAAAGATTTAATTTTAAAAAGTTCACCTGCTTCAAAGAAACTTCGAAAAGAAGGAGAGGAAAAATCATGACAGAAGATTTTAAGAAAGCTTATGGTCGTCTTTTGGACTTAAGCAAAGAGATTTCTCTTTTGAATTCATGTATGTCGCTTTTGGACTGGGATCAGAAAACCTACATTCCCAAAGAAGGTGTAGAGAACCGCGGAAATCAATTAGCCCTTCTGGCAGGCATGAGTCATCAGAAAGCCACCTCTCCGGAGATTGGTGATTTTTTGAAACAACTGGAGGGAGGCTCTCTGGCAAGTGCGCCGGATAGCTTTGAAGCCGCAAATATACGGGAGATAAAGCACTCTTATGATAAATTGGTGAAGATTCCAAAATCGCTGGTGGAAGAGCTGACCCGGGTGACCACCGTGGCTCACGAGGTTTGGGCGGATGCACGAGAGAAGTCAGATTTCTCAATTTTCTTGCCCTATCTGGAAAAAATCATCAAACTGAAGCTTCAGCAGGCTGAAGCAGTGGGTTATGAAAAACATCCTTATGATGCGCTTTTGGATGATTTCGAGCCCGGAGCAACTATCGAAAAGGTGGCTTCTGTATTCGCTGATTTTCGTCAGGAATTGGTGGATTTAGTGAAAGCCATAGCCGATTCCGGCAAGCGCCCGGACACCTCAATACTTTTGCAAGATTATCCGGTCGATCGTCAAAATAGTTTTAGCCGGGAAGCGGCAGCCGCCATAGGGTATGATTTCGAAAAGGGTAGATTGGACGTCACGGTTCATCCATTCTGCACTGGAATAGGTCCGGGGGACGTGCGCATCACCACGCGATACAACCCCAATCATTTTGGTCAGGCATTTTTTGGGGTCCTGCACGAGGCTGGTCATGGCATCTATGAGCAAGGATTAGACCCGGAACGGTATGGCACCCCCGGCGGCGATGCTGTCTCTTTGGGAATTCATGAATCTCAATCGCGCATGTGGGAGAATCTGGTGGGACGAAGCAGATCATTCTGGAAGCACTTCTTCCCCAAAGCCCAAAAGATTTATCCCCAAGCTTTGGGTGATGTGGAATTTGACGATTTCTATTTTGCCATAAATGAAGCCAAACCCTCGTTCATCCGGGTCGAAGCCGATGAGGTGACCTATAATCTCCACATCCTGGTTAGATTTGAAATCGAACAGGCATTTTTCAGCGGAGATCTTTTACCTAAAGATATTCCCGGCGCCTGGAATGAGAAGTTCAAAAGCTATTTTAATTTAACTCCTCCAGATGATGCCCAGGGGTGTCTGCAGGATGTGCACTGGAGTGCAGGTTACATCGGTTATTTCCCTACCTACGCTCTGGGTAACCTTTACTCGGCTCAGTTCTTCGCCCAAGCCAAAAAGGAGCTGGGTGATTTAGATGAGCAGTTTGCCAGAGGAGAATTCGCCAACTTAAGGAAATGGTTAAAAGAGAAAATCCATCGCCAGGGTCAACGCTACCGGGCAGAAAAACTGGTGGAGGTGGTCACCGGAAAACCACTTTCCCACCGACCTCAGATGGATTACCTCAAGACCAAATATGGCCAGCTTTACGGAATCTGAGTATAAACGTCCGTCGACCGCGGACTGCCGACGAGGGTCTTGTCAGAATAACTGCAAAAAAGGCGGGGGTGCGACCCATCAGGAATTCGGAGGGCTTAACCCAGAGATTGTCTGATCGGGTTGAAGCCCTATGTGTGAGTTTTCGCTGAAGGCAAGCCTTTAAGCTGAAAAAGTTGGTTTTCAGGTTTTCAAACACCATTTTGGGGCGACACGTATTTTGAGCACAAACTGAAAAGGAGTTTGCCCAAAAGGGAGAAATATGAGACGGTACTTCATTCACATTCTTATTTTCGTCTTTATGATTTGCCTGGGGAGTAACAATCTTCTTTGCTCACAAACTACTTCAGAGAAAAGAACCAAAGAGAAGATTTCTACGGAAAAGAAAACAGAAAACGTCACCTGGTATAAGCATGATGAAGGATTGGTTAAAGCCAAAAAAGAGAAAAAACATATAATGGTGAATTTTTATACTAAATGGTGTGGTTGGTGCAAAAGGATGGACAGGTATACCTTCGGCAATGAAGATGTCAGAAACGTGCTGAATGAGAGTTATGTGGCTATCAAGGTGAATGCTCAGTCCGGTGAAAAGGTGTGGGTAGACGGGAAGGAGATCACCGAAAGACAGGTGGCGGCCATGTATAGGGTGCGAGCCCATCCTGTTACCTGGTTTCTTAAGCCATCCGGAGAACGAATTGCTCCTCGCCGAGGATATGCTGGTGCTGAAGAATTTCTGTATATCTTAAATTGGGTAAAAGATGACCTTTACGAAAAGATCAGCTTTAACGAGTTTGTAAAACAAGAGCAGGAAAAGAAAAAAAGTAAATAAGGTTTTTCTCTGCTTTAGTAGCAAATTCTTCATAAAAAAGGATTCTTAAGGACTGGACAAAGTCGATATTTCGAGAACCTCACCCCCTACCCCCCTATCCCCCGCCTCTTACGGGATTTTCAACCACCGCCAATGGCGGGATCTTCGAAATGGAATGGAGAGGGGGAAATAGGGGTTGAGGTTCATCTCTGTTGGTAACGGACACACGGACGTGCCCATCTGGGGAACACCAACGGGAAGCACAAGTTCATTTCAGTCTTTTGGGGGGTTCAGGGTATAGCTTCATGATGTAATCTTTCAGTTGAGCGATTTTAAGTATCGGAGTTTATCCAGAAAGTTTTTAAAAATGTAATTTATTAACCAGAACCTAACTTAAGTTAGGTTCTGGTTTTTATACAGTTAACCTCTGGAATTTCACTCAATAAACTTCTAGAGTTCCACATAATTAAGTTGTGAAATTTCAAATCTCAAGATCCTGCGGACGATCGGCAAAAGAATCCTTCAGGATTAGAAGGGGAGATCATCGTCTTCAGTTTTGGTTTCCTCAGCCACAGGCTGCTCTGCCTCTTCTGGAACCTCCTCCTCAGGCTCGCCCTTTCTTCCTAACATCTGCATAGATTGAGCGATTATCTCGGTTATCCATTTTTTATTGCCGTCCCGGTCGTCATAAGAGCGGGTCTGAATTCTTCCCTCAATATACACCTGGCGACCCTTCTTCAGATACTCATTGCAAATCTCCGCAATTTTCCCAAAGGCAACGATATTGTGCCAATCGGTTCTATCCTGCCATTGTCCGTCTTTGTCTTTCCATCTCGACCCGGTAGCAAGAGAGAACTTGGTTACCGCCCCCCCACTGGGGAGATACCGCAGTTCCGGGTCTTTTCCCAGGTTTCCTATCAGGATGACCTTATTTACTCCTCGCATTATTTTACCTCCAAAGCGTTTTGGTTTTGTTTTGATCTTTTAAACCAAAAATAAGTTTTCAGAAAGGATTTGTCAACTTTTAAATTTTATTAATTTTCTGTTGCCAAAAGAACAAACTTGTCGTATTTTTTGAAAAATTCTACATGGGAATATATGCATGTCTTATCTGGATATCGACACAAAAAAACTTTCTAAGATACTGGTGGCTTTTATCAAGAATTTCTGCTCCAATTCCGGCTTCAAAAAGGTGGTGCTGGGTCTTTCCGGCGGTTTGGATTCTGCTGTGGTGGCACATTTAGCCTGCCGGGCTCTGGGCAGAAAAAACGTCTTAGCCCTCATTTTGCCATACAAAGATAGTAACCCGGAGGGAATCAGGGATGCCAAGAAGATTGCAAAGACTCTGGGGATAAGAAACAAATCAATTGATATCACCCCCATGGTGGACGCATACTATCGACGCTTTCCAGACAGAAACCGCACTCGAAAGGGAAATAAATTGGCTCGGGAGAGGATGTCCATTCTTTATGATTTTTCCGCCAGGGAAAAAGCTTTAGTCATCGGCACCGGCAACAAGACCGAAATCCTCCTGGGATATTGCACCATACATGGTGACGCAGCCTACGCTTTCAATCCCATCGGTGACCTGTACAAATCTCAGGTGCGACTTCTGGCACAGGAACTGGAAGTTCCTCAGAGGATCATAGATAAACCGCCCAGCGCTGATCTGTGGAGGGGGCAGACCGACGAGGGTGATCTGGGCGCAACCTATGAGCAGATGGACAGGTTCCTGTATTATCTGGTGGATAAAAAATATAGCCCCGCCAGACTGAGGAGGTTAGGGTATAAATCTGAATTTATTAAAAAGATTACTGGCGTCATGAAAAGAAATGAGTTTAAAAGAAAGCATCCGGAGATTGCGAGAATAGACTTCAAGCGGATGTGAATATGGTTAGAATAGCCGTGATCGTAATTTTATTAGTACAGATAAACTTGTGTTAGGAATCAGAAAATGCATAAACTGCGCGAACCAACAGAAAAGCAAAGAGCGCTCGCGCTCAGCCTTGGGTTGAAGATTGAAGGGAAATCGTTTCGAGTGCTTTCAGCGGAGATTACTGACATCCTGGAGATGAAATCTTTTCAAGAGATAGAAGCAAAGGGCCTATCGGAAGGGGTTCCCGTTCGGTATGTGGGCAAACGTCTTGATATGCCGGCTAAGTTGATTGTCAGCACTGTTGCAAAGAACGGGTTTATTTTTTTCAAGAGAACCAGCAAGTATTGCCGACCGTGGGATATTGAAGTTATCGATCCCTAACAAGGCGCTGCACCTGTCCGCTATTCCGCTGCGCTCCATAGCGGCAGGTGAGCTTGGTCGTTAGAGAAATATTTATGAGTGAGAAGAATATAATGAAAACCGCCCGATTTGATCATATTAGCGGGATGCGGTTCGCGGTCCGCAAAAGATGGGAGGCGGGTAGCCGTCCCGCCTCTGGCGGGACGGGGGGGTGGAGCGAAAAGAAGAGGGAGGTTACAATTGATCAACCAACTTGTTAGGCTTTCAAATCGATGAGCAAATCTGATCCTATGGATCCAAATTCGGATAAAGCTGAAGCTGGAAGTCCCGCCTCTGGCGGAGAAATTTGTGTGGAGCGGGGGGTTCTGTATCTGGTGAGCACGCCAATTGGCAATCTGGAGGATATAACCCTGCGAGCGTTGAGAGTGCTAAAAGAGGCGGATCTGGTGGCGGTGGAGGATACCCGCCATACCGGCATCCTTTTGAAACATTACAATCTTTTTAAGCGTCTAATCAGCTATCATGATTTTAACAAAAAGAGAAAGGCTCCACTTTTGATAAAGCATCTGAAAGCTAACCAATCAGTGGCAGTCCTCTCAGATGCCGGGACTCCGGGCATCTCTGATCCGGGATATTATCTGGTTCAACTGGCCATTCAGGAAGGCATCAGGGTGGTGCCAATTCCCGGAGCTTCCGCCTTTCTTTCCGCTCTGGTGGTATCCGGACTTCCCACAGATAGATTCGTGTTTGAGGGGTTTTTGCCAGCCAAGCCGGGGAAAAGAAGGAAAAGATTGCAAGAACTGCAAGAGGAAGAAAGAACTTTGATCCTCTATGAATCCCCTCACCGTTTTTCCAAGACGTTAGATGATATTTCTGAAATCTTAGGACAACGGAGATTGGTGGTGGCAAGGGAGCTGACCAAAAAGTTTGAGGAAATCTTAAGAGGCACACCCGAGAGAATCAGACAATCTCTGGGCGAACGCAAGATTAAGGGGGAGCTGGTGATTCTGATTGAAGGGAAGTCTACCTAAAGTATCTTCAGTTAGGTTGGAGGCGATGACATACAAAAGGTAGCCGCAACCTTATGGTTGCGTGAGTCACAGAAATTCAACGTTTCGATTACGCAGGCTAAAGCCTGCGGCTACCAAAACATAGAATTTTCCTTAGCCCGACATTAGGTACTAGTGATTTTCTCATTGTGTCAGGGTAAGGTCCTGACACAACTTTGAAAATCTTTGACTTAGACCCTGTGCTTGTAGATAGCTATACTTCCAGATCAACTGGATACAATCAACCTGTAAAACACAGTGGATGAGGAATTTTCACTTGACTTTACCAGATTGGACTGATATTATAAAGCGTAAATAAGAAGGAGATTTGATCTTAGAGTAAAACATGAGTAGGAATCCATGATTATGGCAGAGCTTAAACTTTTAAATAAGCACTGGGTCAGCGGGTTTGAGACGGTTATCGAGCCCATTGCTAAGCTTTTGATAAACTTAAGGGTTCATCCCCACGTTATCACCTTCTCTGGACTGGCGATCAGCATCTTGGCTTTCAATTTCTTTCGACTGGGATATTTTTTCTCCGCGGGAGTGATGGTTATACTGGCTGGCGTCTGTGACATGCTGGATGGGAAGTTAGCCCGGGGGACCAACAGAATCTCAAAATTCGGCGCCCTCATGGATTCCACCATCGACAGGTACTCGGAGGTTTTGCTCTTTTTAGGACTGGCTATCTTTTTCTATGACAAACATAGCCACATAATCTATCTGATAATTTTAGCCATCACCGGTTCTTTCATGGTGAGCTACACCCGGGCAAGAGCAGAGGGCTTGGGGATTGAGTGTAGGGTGGGACTTATGCAAAGGCAGGAAAGAATGACCTACTTAGCCCTTGGATCCCTTCTGGGTGCCATCCCGGGAATCGGAATATATTTCGTGATAGGAACCATCTGGTTCATCGCCATCTTCGCCAACATCACCGTGATCCAGAGGGTGATCTTTATTCGAAATGAACTCAAGAAACTGGAAAGTAAATAAATTGATATCGATAATAATTTGTATTTTGTCGAACCACAGACAAGTTATAATCGAAAGGAGGAGATATGGATAAGGTGAGGGTTGCCATAATCGGTGTGGGCAATTGTGCCTCCTCTTTCGTTCAGGGAGTAGAATATTATAAGAACGCAAAGGAAAAAGATTTTGTCCCTGGATTGATGCACGTCAATTTAGGGGGGTATCACATAAGAGATATCGAATTCTCTGCCGCCTTTGATATTGACAAAAAGAAGGTGGGCAAGGATCTTTCAGAAGCCATCTTTACTTATCCCAACAATACTTTTAAATTCTGTTCGGTGCCACGGCTTAAAGTTCCGGTTCAGCGGGGGATGACCCATGATGGATTGGGAGAATATCTTTCGAAAATAATTAAGAAAGCTCCCGGTCCTACCGTGGACATCGTTAAGATACTGAAAGATACCAAAACGGATGTGGTAGTCAGCTATCTACCGGTAGGAAGTGAGGAGGCAACCAAATGGTATGTGGAGCAGGTTCTGGATGCTGGCTGTGGCTTCGTCAACTGCATCCCGGTCTTCATCGCCAGGGAGAAATACTGGCAGAGGCGTTTTGTTGATCGAGGCTTGCCGGTGATCGGCGACGATATCAAATCACAGGTGGGAGCCACCATTGCCCACCGGGTCTTAACCCGGCTTTTCCGTGACAGAGGAGTGAAGCTGGAGAGGACTTCTCAATTAAATGTTGGAGGAAATACTGATTTCTTGAACATGCTGGAACGTTCCCGACTGGAATCCAAAAAGATTTCCAAGACCAATGCGGTTACCTCCCAACTGGATTACGATATAGGTGCTACCAATGTGCATATCGGACCCTCCGATTATGTAGCCTGGCTGACCGATAGAAAATGGGCTTACATACGGATGGAGGGGCGGACCTTCGGTGACGTCCCTTTAAATGTTGAGTTTAAATTAGAGGTATGGGACTCCCCCAACTCCGCCGGGGTGGTGATAGATGCGGTGAGATGCTGTAAATTGGCTTTAAATCACAAGCTTTCCGGAGCCATGGATGCTCCATCTTCATATTTTATGAAGTCTCCGCCCAAGCAGTATACTGATGAGGAGGCACGTATTCTAACAGAAGAGTTTATTCAAAAACATAGAAAAAAAGTAAAAAGGGTGGCGTCTTTGAAGAATAAGAAACAGGTGAAAAGATAGAACTTTATTTTAAAAAATAGCTGAAGCATTTCGGGGAGGTGGTTGGAACCATACACCACCTCTTTGTTTTCTCTGGTAGCTTTTGATCTTGAGGATTGGGATATGGCGGGACTTTTCATAACTTTTGAAGGAATAGATTTCTGTGGTAAAACCACCCAGGCGCGGAGGCTTGTCTCCTACCTTAAAAGAAAAGGTTACAATGTTCTTCTGGTAAGGGAGCCGGGAGGGGACAGGATAGCGGAAAAAATTAGAAGAATCCTTTTGAGTAAGAAAAACTCCGAGATGACTGATTTGACCGAGCTTTTGTTGTATGAAGCCGCCAGGTCCCAGCTTACCGAGAGAACCATCCTGCCCGCTTTAGAGGAGGGCAAGGTGGTCGTATGCGACAGGTACTCTGATTCCACCCTGGCCTATCAGGGCTATGGGCGAGGTTTGGACAAGAAAATGATAAAGCATCTAAACTCAGTCTCCACATCCGGGCTTTCACCTGATTTGACCATACTTTTGGACGTGCCAGTAAAGACATCGCAGGAAAGAGGAAAGAAAGAGAAAAGAAAAAAAGATCGTCTGGAGAAGGAGGGTGGCCAGTTCCATCAGAGAATAAGGGAAGGATTTAAAGTCATTGCCCGACAAAACAGAAGAAGAATAAAGGTCATCGACGGAACGGGGAATATCGATAATACCTGGCTAAAGGTGAGGAGGGTGGTGGATTATTTCTTGAGTAAATCAGACAGCCCTTAGATAAATTAGGTAGATAAGTTGGGAGTTGATGCCTGATCCATCCCAAATCTAATGACAATCTTGTGTTGGGGCAGGGGTTTAACCCCTGCCCCAACCAGAGCTTCAACTTTTGTAGTTGCCCAATTCATTGGGTCCCGCCAAAGGCGGGACTCGATAAATCGAGTCTCAAGGTTCAAATTACAACAACAAAAATAATACAACTCAGGGTGTCGTTTATATTATGAGACTTGCATCAAAAACGTTTAGTTATAATAACCAAATTTAAAATGATCTAAATAGAATAAATAAGATTCCGGAGGTTAATCATGTTTGAAGAGTACATAAAGATTAGAAAGTGGGCTCTGTTTTTGGCTGTTGCCTTAATCGGGGTTTTGATTGGGGGGTTGGTCTATGGCTTAACCGACAATTTTTACGCAAATTTAGAGGAATTCACTCAGGTGGCTTCGGTGGTAAACTCTCACTATATGGAGGATGTCGATTCCGAAGATTTAATCAAGGCGGGAATTAAGGGGATGCTGGAAACTCTGGATCCGTATTCTGAGTATCTGGATCCAAAACAGCATCGAGCTCTTTTGGAGGACACTCATGGTCAGTTTGAGGGATTAGGCATTGAGATCGCCATCAAGGACGGATGGCTAACAGTCATCTCTCCTTTAGAAGACACCCCGGCTGAGAGAATGGGAATTCAAGCCGGTGATAGGATCATAAAGATTGAAGGCGTCACCACCGAAGGCATCACCGTGGAGGGGGCGGTGAAGAAACTCAGAGGAAAGAAGGGAACCGTGGTTAATATCACCATTGAAAGGGAGGGGATCGGTGAGCCAATGGAGTATGCTATCGAAAGGGATGTGATTTCAATAAGAGCAGTCCCATACTACGGCGTAGCTGGTGATGAAATCGGATACATTAGACTGAATCGCTTCTCCAACATTTCAGCCGATGAACTCAAAGAGGGGGTGAGTGAACTTCAACAGAAAAACGTCAAGGGCTTGATTTTGGACTTAAGAGGGAATCCGGGTGGGCTTCTTTCTCAAGCTGTTGCGGTGGCCAGTGTTTTCCTTGAGCCAGAAAAACTGGTGGTAGAAACTAAAGGAAAGGTGAAAAATCAGAACAGAGAATTTTATTCGCTCGGTAAACCTCTTTATCCTGAGCTTCCTTTGGTAGTGTTAGTGGATGAGGGATCTGCATCCGGTTCGGAGATCGTGGCAGGAGCCATTCAAGACTGGGATAGAGGGGTAATAATAGGAGATACCACCTTTGGAAAGGGGCTGGTTCAGAGTGTTATTAGACTGAAAGATGGTTCCGGTTTAAAGCTGACCACTGCCAAATACTTCATCCCCTCCGGGAGAAGCATTCAAAAGTTAGAGGACTTAAAGAGCAGGACAACTTCAATAGAGGAGGAATCAGAGGCAGAAAGTGGAGAGTTAGATTCGATTCGGATAAAACAAAAGTTTTTCACCAAGGGAGGACGAGTGGTGTATGGCGATGGGGGAATCACACCAGATGTGGTCGTGGGTGATGAACATCTGTTGCCTTTGGAATACAATCTTTTAGCTAAGCTTTCATTTTTCGATTTCGCCGTCCACTATACCGCCACCCATCCTCAACTTCCCAGAGACTTCGAGGTAGACGGCGTCATGCTTTCTGAATTCAGACAGTTTCTTAAGACCAAAGATTTCACTTACCAGACCTCATCTGAACTGGAGTTGGAAAAACTGAAGGAAGCAGTAGCTGAGGAGGGAAGATCAGAAAAGGTAAATGAGCGAATAGAAAAATTGGAAAAGCTTTTATGTGCAGAAAAGGAAGATGATTTCCGGCGATCCAAAGAATACATAAAATCCGAAGTAAGGGAAAACATCTTAGTCAAGCTATACGGACAAAGCGCCAAGTATGAGGGGGTATGGTTCAAGCGTCATCCTCAGATCAAGATGGCAATTCAGATTCTGTCTGATCCGGAGGAGTATAAGGAATTGCTCTCTTCAAAATGACCTGTTCTCCCGCCAGGTCAAGGGGATGCGTATGCATTCATACGAACCTGGCGGACACGAAAGTATAAACAATTGCTTACTTCAAAATGATTACATTCTCCAGAGGTACTTCAATTTACTAAGCGTTGGCCAGAATAATAAAACCATTCAGAAGAACCTCTCCCCCTTTATCCCCCTCTCCATTTCATGGAGAGGGGGCAGGGGGTGAGGTCAAAGGAAGGCACTGTGTTGCCTTTTATGTTGTGTCTGGATCGCAGTCCTGATACCTTTTAAAAATTATGAAAATTTTTTCGTCTCAGAAATGAATCACCTGTGAGAATAAAATAGATGTTGGTTCGGGAATTCCCGAACCACTTTCGTGCGGGTCACCAGGATTCCGCCAGAGGCGGAAAAATCCAATTCCCGCACGAACAAGAGGGTTTTTCAACAACCCCTGAAGGATTCACCATGAAGGGAACCCCCGACCAACCTTGACTATTAAGGAAGTGAAGATAAAATGTCAGATTTTTTCTTTATGGCATTGGGAGGAATGTTTGCCGGTCTTTTAGGGTCAGTTTTGGGTTTAGGTGGGGGTGTTCTTATCATTCCCATGTTAACCCTGGTGTTCGGAGTCCCTATGAGGGAGGCGATCGGAGCATCTTTAGTGTGCGTGATTGCTACTTCCTCCGGAGCGGCAAGTCTATATGTAAAAAAACGTCTTTGCGACATACGATTGGGGATGACTCTGGAGCTGGCAACCACGCTGGGAGCTATTGCCGGGGGGATAGTGGCAGGTATGATGAGACCTCAGATTCTATCCATCCTCTTTTCTGCTCTCTTGATTTACACTGCCGTGACAATGTTTAAGAAAAAAGATGAGGTTGATAACACAGACAATCTAAACTATACAGAGGGATCATACAAAACTACTCATCTTCCTTTAGGCATGGGAGCCTCATTTTTTGCCGGCAATGTCTCCGGGCTGTTAGGTGTGGGAGGTGGGATAGTCAAAGTTCCGGTGATGTACCTGCTAATGAGAGTACCACTGAAGACCGCGGTAGCCACCAGCAATTTCATGATCGGGGTGACCGCATGTGCCGGCGCATTCGTTTATTTTTCAAGAGGGGAGGTTCATCCTTTGGTGGCTGGCTCCACCATGCTGGGAGTCTTTTTGGGGGCAACTTTGGGATCACGTCTTCTTCCAAAAATTAAAATAGAATATCTTAAAAAGGCATTCGTATTTATTCTTTTGTATCTATCTTTTGAGATGCTATTCAGAGGACTGGGTTTTCATCTTTTATTTTGAAGCTTTATGGAAGACAAAAAAGAAAAAGTCTACTCTTATGTGGGCACAGTCCTTTTGATTGGTTCTTTCTGTGCCGCTGGTCTGTTAATCTTAGGGTTGGGCATATTATTTTTTCAAGCACACCCCAGAGATTATCTCGCCGGTTTAGTCCTCTTCTCTTTTTCTAACCTTATCTCCTCTCTTTTAAAAGGGGAGCCGGTTGCCATCATCAATCTGGGCATCCTGGTGATGATGCTGACACCTTTCTTAAGAGTAGTGGTGGCAGGCTTCTCCTTCCTTGCGGAGAGGGACTTTAGGTATGCCGCTATATGTTTCGGAGTCATGGTGATACTTCTATTTACCATTGTGCCAAGTTTTGTTTAACCTGAGTGACTCAAGCGAAAAGTTTGAGTCAACCACCGAATGTAAAGTGTAGGGACAGGGCTTGTCCCTGTCCATGCTCCTGATACGGACAGCCACAAGGGTTCATCCTGAAGGGATTTCCCTCGATCCTGAGATCTTCGGGATCGAAGGACACCCTGAAGGGCTGTCCCTACAGTTGAAATCTTTACTTTGTTCATTTAAAGTAATTTTTCAGAGACCGCATGAACAATTCAGAAGATATCCTGGTTTTGGTTGATTTCGATGGCACCATCACCCAGAATGATGTGGGCGCAGATTTATTTGACACTTTCTCAAAAGAAGAGAGCCAGAAGATCGTCTCCCTTTGGTTGAAAGGAGGAATCAGCTCCAGAGAGTGTCTGGAAAGATTATGTGAACTGATAAAGATCACCAGATCAGAGCTAAAAAAATTCGCCCTCTCTCAAAAAATCGATGGGAAATTCCCCGTTTTTGCCGATCTTTGTAAAAGAGAGGGATTGAAGCTGGTGATCTTAAGTGATGGACTGGATTTTTACATAAAGCTGATTTTGAAAAAGTTTGGACTGGAAAAAGTTCCATTTTATTCCAACATTCTCAGATTTGAAGGCAGTAAACTGAAACCGGAGTTCCCTTACTTTGACCGAGTATGCGGAAATTGTGGAAACTGTAAGAGATATCACCTAAAAAATTTAAAAGGGAGAAAACAAAAGGTCGTATATATCGGTGATGGGTTCTCGGATAAATGTGCGATAAAGGAGGCGGATTTCATCTTTGCCAAAAATGATCTGCACAAGTTCTGCATGAAGGAAGGAATTGAGCACTACCCATTTCGCAATTTTGGAGATGTTATTTTAATATTTTCAGATATTATTTTAAACCAGCGGAAAGTCAAGAGGAGTTCAATCAAGCATGTCCAGAAAACATGAATTGTTATAGCATTGTGTGCGTCTCAGTTGTAGTGGTTTTTCCGCAAAGAATCAAATCTAAAAGAAAAAAATTGTAAAAGTAATCATCATGGAGAATTGAATAGATGAAGGCGGTAATTATGGCCGGGGGCTTTGGCACTCGCTTAAGACCCCTTTCCTGCAACCTTCCCAAACCCATGGTATATGTGGCAAACAAGCCCATGATGGAGCATATTGTCAATCTCTTGAAAAAACATGGACTGGTGGAGTTAGTGGTTTTACTCTATTTTCAGGCAGAATCCATAAGAAACTACTTCGGGGATGGATCAAAATTCGGAGTGAAGATCGAATACGTTCAGGCGCAGGAGGACTATGGCACTGCCGGGGCGGTAAAAAATGCCCAAAGCTTACTTGATGATAGATTTCTGGTTATCTCCGCAGATGTGCTAACCGACATCGACCTGAAAGCTGCCTGTGACTTTCACCAAGAGAATCAAGCGAAAGCAACCATGGTTCTTGCCCATATGGAGAATCCTCTATCCTACGGAGTGGTGATCACTCAGGAGGATGGGAAAATATCTAAATTTTTGGAAAAGCCCACCTGGGGAGAGGTGTTCAGCGATACAGTAAATACCGGACTGTATATTTTAGAGCCTGAGGTGTTAGAAGAGATACCTCCTCAGCAGAACTTCGATTTCAGCAAAAATCTTTTCCCTCATATGCTCTCCACCAATCAAAGGCTTTATGGTTTTATCACCTCAGACTACTGGAGAGATGTGGGTAACTTGGAGGAATATTTTCAGGCGCATCAGGACATCCTGGAGGGGAGAGTGAGGGTGGATATCGGTGGAAACTTGCTTCACCGCGAACATGCGAAAATCTGGGTAGGAAAGAATGCAAAGGTGGGGGAAAAGGTTGAGTTCAAGGGGACAGTGATCATTGGAAATGATGCCCAGATAGGTCCCCACTGTTTCATATCCGATTCGGTTATGGGTGACGATGTCCGAATAGGAGAGGAGGTAAATCTGGATCGTTCCGTGATCTGGAAGGATGCTTCTGTCGGAAAAAAAAGTATTTTGACTGAAGCAATCGTGGCGAACAATGCCAGAGTTGAAGAGGATGTAGTGATTTTTGAGAATGCCATCATCAGCGAAAACTGTCACATCGAGAAGGGTGCCAAAATCAAAGCCAACGTGAGGGTGTGGCCCGGAAAGGAGGTGGAGGCAGGCTCCATCCTTTCCTTCAGCCTGGTATGGGGGGAGAGGTGGAATCGGGAGCTTTTCACCGACGCCAAGGTAATGGGGGTGGGAAATCTGGAGTTGACCCCGGAGTTTGCAGTCAAGCTGGGAGCGGCATATGGAGCCATGCTGGGCAAAGGCTCAACCGTGGTCACCAGCAGAGATGCAGGAAGCACCTCCCGAATGATCAGCCGAGCCCTAATTTGCGGGCTACTCTCCGCCGGAGTAAACGTGCAGGACTTAAGAACCCTCCCCATTCCAGTGATGAGATATGAACTAAAGTCAGGAAAAGAACGGGGGGGTATACATACCCGGAGATCACCCTTAGACCAAAGACAGACCGATATAGTTTTCTTCAATGGAGGAGGTCAGGATCTGCCCGCCTCCAAGACCAAATCGGTGGAAAGGCTTTTCTTTCGGGAGGATTTCAGAAGAGCATCTCCGGAGGAGACCGGACAGCTCGATTTCCCGCAACGGGTGATCGAATCCTACAGGCAGGAATTCTTAAGGGCGATAGATTCCCAACAGATAAGAAAATCACAGTTCAAGGTGGTGGTTGACTACTCCCATGGGGGAGCCTGTGAGATTTTTCCCTCCATCATTGGTTCCTTGGGCTGTGAGGTCATCTCCTTGAACGCTTATCTGGACCCCAAAAGACTTTCCCGATCAGATGAGGAGCTTTCTCGATCCATTCAACAGCTCTCCTCTATAGTGGAATCAGTAAAAGCAGATATTGGCTTTCTTTTTGATCCGGGAGCGGAGAAGCTCTCGGTGGTGGATGAGGAGGGCGGATTTATTGAGCCGGATTTATTGCTTTTGATAGTCACCTCCCTTTTCTTAGATTCTACCCCGGCACGCCAGATCGCTGTTCCGGTGGTGGCTTCCATGGGGGTGGAAAAAATTGCCCAAGAGTATGGGGTGGAAGTGATCCGGGTGAGAAATGATCACTTAGCCATGATGGATGCACTTTCCAGTTTAGGAGTCGACTTTGTAGGTGGGACTAAAGGAGGTTTCATCTTCCCCGGATTCCAATTGGGAGCAGATGCCATGTTCAACGTGGCGAAGATTTTGGAGCTTCTCTCCAAAAACGGTAATTCGGTTGCCGGTCCCAAGAAGAAAAGTTTAGCCGAACTGAGAGAAGAACTAGACCAATTCCATATGGTCAGAAAAACAGTTCCCTGTTCCTGGGGGAAAAAGGGACAGGTGATGAGGGAGCTTCTAAAACACACGGAGGACTGCAAACGCGAACTGATAGATGGAGTAAGGGTGCTAAACACCGACTCCTGGGTGCTGGTGATGCCGGATCGCAGAAAGGCTTCCTTCCATATAGTCGCCGAAGCAACCAAAGGGGGCGAGGCGGAAAGACTTTTAGAGAAATACGCCAGTAAAGTGAACCAATGGCAGAGGTGATCCGGCAAACAGAGAATATAGCGGAGCCAATTATTTCGGTCCAATGAATTGGGCAAGTGCGATCTGATAATATTTCTCTCCTCCCGCAGTCCGACAAGATAAATCCCACCCTAAATCGTCGAAGACAATCCGGGAAACAAAATCCGTAGGACAGTTGGATATAGCCAAAAAAGTTAATTTTCCCCTTGCGTCCCATCTTCTTATTTTTATATTAAGAAAAAATAAACCAAAAAGCCTGCGTTAAAGCTATGCAGGTTAACTCTTCAACTTCCTTTTGCTCAAAGGAGGGAAAAATGATAGAGGAGGAAATCGGAAAGATTTCGGATTATTTCCGAAAAATTGAGGTAGCCGCCATCAACATCACTAATGGGACGCTCTCTGTCGGGGACACCATCCACATCAAGGGACATACCACCGATTTTACCCAGACGGTGGATTCCATACAGATTGAACACGAACAGGTTCAAACCGCCAAGCCCGGCGATTCGATAGGGATCAAAGTAAAAGAGCCGGTGCGAGATCATGACACGGTGTATAAAGTGACAGAATGATATTTTGAGAATACCAATAACTCGGCGTTTGAATGATTAACTATCCATAGGGGGAGGAATTTTCGTATGAATGCATACGCATATCCTCCCCCGAAACATGTCTTCTTAAACAGGTCAATTTTTGATCTAGATGCAAAATGGTAGGAAAGGACGAAAACATGATCAGCTTGGATGATCTTTCCCGGGATCAATTGATTGGTATGCTGGACGATTTTGCCAAAAACTGGTTGGCGCATGATGGGCTGTGGTTTCAGGCGGTAGAACAGAAATTTGATATGGATGCTGCCATAGAATGTGATAGTAAAGCGTGGGAAAAATTCACTGTTATCGAAGCAGAACGAATAATGAAACGGCACAACATCCCCGAAGGAAGCGGCCTGGAAGGACTGAAAAAAGCTTTGAATTTTCGGCTTTACAGTCGGCTGAATATACAGGAGGAGGTGGAGGAAACCGAAAACCGCTTTGTTTTCCGAATGAACGATTGTCGGGTCCAGTCTGCCCGCAAGAGAAGGGGACTTCCCGACTTTCCCTGTAAGCCAGTGGGAATTGTGGAATACAGTGAGTTTGCCCGCACCATTGACCCGCGCATCCGCACCACCTGCATTAGCTGTCCCCCGGATGAGCACCCGGAAGAATATTATTGTGCCTGGGCATTTGAAATATAGGGTCATGGGGCAAGGGTAAAGGGTCAAGAAAAAGATAACTTCGCAGGCTAAAGCCTGCGGCTACCAACTAAACATTTAATGTAATTAAACTATGTCAGCCAGGGTTCTATCCAGTGCAGTTTTAGGCATTGACGCTTATATTGTGAAGGTGGAGGCAGATACAACACCGATGCTCCCCTCCTTTGCCACGGTGGGTTTGCCCACCGAGGCGGTGAAGGAGAGCAAGGAACGGGTTATGTCCGCCATTAAAAATTCAGGTTTCATCTTCCCTAATAAGAAAGTCACCATAAATTTGGCTCCAGCGGATGTGAGAAAGGAGGGCTCTGCATTTGATCTTCCCATAGCCATCGGAATCTTAGCCACCACCGGTCAGACCGCAAGAGAGGATTTTGATGAATATGTCATCTTGGGCGAGCTTTCGCTGGACGGGAGCTTAAGACCAATTCGGGGAGCCTTATGCATGGCACTGCATGCTCGTGAGTGCGACAATATAAAAGGAATGATCCTGCCCAGGGAAAATGCCAAAGAGGCGGCTATGGCAAGGGGACTGGATATCTATCCGGTCGAGTCTTTAAATCAGGCAATAGATTTTCTGGAGAATGGCGATACCATCAAGCCATTTGAGATCGATATAGCTGAAGTCTTCGAAAAGGCGCTGACATACCCCATCGACTTTTCTGATGTTAAGGGTCAGGAGCATGCCAAAAGAGCTTTGGAGGTGGCGGCAGCTGGAGGACACAATATAATATTAATAGGTCCACCCGGATCCGGCAAGACCATGCTGGCAAGAAGGTTTCCCACCATCTTGCCTAATCTGACCTTAGACGAAGCCCTCCAGACCACCAAGATTCATTCAGTCGCCGGTCTTCTGCCACCGGATACCGCTTTAATAGCCATCCGACCTTTCCGGTCCCCTCATCATACCATAAGCGATGCTGGACTGATCGGCGGCGGAAGAATTCCCCGTCCCGGAGAGGTTAGCCTGGCACATCATGGAGTTTTGTTTTTGGATGAGATGCCGGAATTTCACAAGGACGTACTGGAGGTGTTAAGACAGCCCATGGAGGACGGAAGGGTGACTATCTCCCGTGCCGCCATGTCGCTAACCTATCCTGCCCAATTTATGCTTGCCGGAGCTTCAAACCCCTGCCCGTGCGGCTATCACGGCGATCCTTCACATGAATGTTCCTGCTCCCCCATGCAGATTCAAAGATACATGAGCAAAATTTCGGGTCCGCTTCTGGATCGAATAGACATACATATAGAGGTGCCCGCAGTGAAGTTCAAGGAACTCTCCGGACAGCCCACAGGAGAATCCTCGAAAGCAGTGAGAGAAAGGGTAAATGCCGCCCGAAAAGTCCAGTTGGAAAGGTTCAAAGACGAGAAGAATATCTTCTGCAACGCTCACATGGAATCCAAGGAGATCATGAAGTATTGCCCCATTGGTGAGGATTCCAAGGAGCTTTTGCGGCAAGCCATCACTCGCTTGGGACTTTCTGCCCGCGCCTATGATCGTATTCTGAAAGTTTCCCGCACCATCGCCGACTTAGAATCCGCACCGGACATCCTGCCCCAACACATAAGCGAAGCCATTCAATACAGGAGTTTGGATAGGAATTTGTGGATGACTTAAAAAAGTCTCTTCTGTGTACCGAGGAAGGGCTGTCTCTGAAGCCGAGCTCAATAGGAGGTTGTCTTGGGCAAAAAGCACAATTACTGGTCCGTGACCGGGAGGAGAATTCGACGAATAGCACGTGGGACCTCGAGACGAGAAAAATCAAACCACAAGTGGCCAATGGTACTTGCGGTATCTACTTCTGCGATGGCGCTATTCACATTCTTAGTCGCTTTGGGCACTTTCATTACGATATCTCACCAGAAGGACTTCGATGAAAGACAGCTAGACCTCTATGAACTGTCGACTGCTCCGCTGGTGTTCGTGGAGCTGGACAGTCTACGACAGACTGGCGACTACAATGTTTTCTACCAACTGAGGAATGTTGGCATTTCGCCCGCTGTGGGTGTCAAGATTGCTTGCCAAATAACACCGGAGAAACACAATCCATTTCACCACGAAATCCCCGCAGAAGTGACGGGAGACATTTTCCCGGGCATCTCGATTTCTTCGCAGTCAAAGCAACAGTATAAGCCTGAGGGAACTTTCTATTTGCATTTTCGGGTTGACTTCCAGGATCTTCGCGATCAAAAATATTACTACAAGGCAACTGTGTGCATCCAGTTCTACAAAAGCAAGGAGGAGCCGGGTGTTTACGTATATAAGGGCACGCAGGAGTCGACCGAATACCGCAAACTGAATCGTTAACCAAGATCCTTGAATCCCGTATCTTGCTACTGCTATGTTCTACAAGCAAGCCAGTAAGGATGATAACATCCTCGCTGAGCACATAGCTAATTTTTATCTGCGTAGGCTGAAGCCCAGGCCTGTCGAAAGGATGGTAGCCGCACCCTTCAGGGTGCGCAAACACTTCGCAGGCTAAAGCCTGCGGTTACCAATTTTTCAATACCCATACTTCTTGTGGATGTTATCCCAGACGAGCCCCCGTACGGGTGAGGGTCTTCGACATCCACAAAAGGGAAGCTGGCGAGGATGATAACATCTTGACTGAGCAGAGAATCTTTCACAGCAGATCGAGCGGATTAAGCAGATAGAAATGACTAACATCAGCTTAATCTGCTTTAATCAGCTGTGAGGTATGCTTACTTTATGCTCCTTACTCGTTGCGTCCGAAGCTTCTCCTGACGCACACCTCGTGTCAGGACTAGGTCCTGACGCAACTTTGAAGTTCCACGAACCATAGCGAAAGAGAATAACCAAAGATGATTAGTTATTTTGATGAATCTTACGACGAGAAACACGAATACTTGCTCTTGTCTACCCTTTTCAACCCTCATCATAAGTTCTTGCACAGAAGATTTTCTGAAATAAAAAGACAATTCAATTATTTCGGAAGAGACGGAAGACTGAGAGAAATAAAATATAATTACGTAACCAACAATCAAAAGCTGAGAGTCGCCAAGGCAGCTATCGACATCTTTTTTGAGAGCACAAGTTGGTTTCGTTGCATTGTTATTGAACAGAAACTCATAGATCTTGAGCATTTTGGTAAAAAATGGGAATCAGATAAAATTAAGAAAGCGAGGCTTTATAAGAAATTTGCTGAACTTCTGTTAAGCCATAACACAGAAAACATCTTTAATGCTACGTTGTTTGTTGATCCTCTTACGAGATGCAATGGCGATGAATTTATCGAAATCATGAAACAGGAGTTTTGTCTCCCATACGGAAAACACTCGGCGGGGTCAGAGAAGCCAACTCTAAAAGATGTAAGGGAAGTGCCTTCTCACTTGGAAGAATACCAGGTGAACCAAATAAATGACATCCTTATGGGGTGTATCTTGAATAACTTAAAGCCCACTAAGAAACCGTTCAAAAACGAACTTAGAGAATATTTAATAAAAAAACTGAAAGTAGCAGACTTACTTCCACATACGTGGGGAAAATACTCAAAAAGGTATGTCGAAGAATACTGGCCTAAATTCAATATCTGGTATTGGAGACCACAAAAAAAGACTTAGGAACGGCGATTGTGATAACGATAGTCAGTCCGAGCCTGACATCTCCAACCGCTACCCAAGTCTATTTATAATATCGACCAAAAAACCTAAATTGTCAAGTATTTTTTTGAAAAATCTTTGAAACTTCAAGCAATATACGACACAAAAACCTTAAATGTTAGTCCTCGTCATCAATCGAACCTCCTATATAACAGCGAAATAGTCTCGATCACCATCGTTTTTGTATTAATTCTGGTTACTTATGTTTCTTGCGGATATTATCATCCACAAGAGGGAAGTTAGCCCCGCCAACGGCGGGGCTGAGCGAAAAGCCCGTTTGACAATCTATTGAGACAAGAAATGAAACTTGATTGAAAAACAAAACGTATGGTAGTGTAGAAGGGGTGAAGCTCGGGGCACAAACAGATTTCTAGGTCAGGAGGGACAGTAGAATGAATGCTGTTAGGAAGATTGATCTTCGCCACCGGTTGGTTGACCGTCGCCAGAGACTTCAGACCGCTATCGGCGAATTCAAGGAAACCACGCACGTCATGCGCCTTTTGGAAGAGGTGGATTCAGCACTCGAACGAATGGATGAAGGATCCTACGGTTTGTGTGAAGTGTGCCACGAGCCGATCAGGGAGGAGCGACTCATGGCGGATCCTCTCACCCGGAACTGCATTGACTGCCTCACACCGGACCAGCAGCGGGCGCTCGAACAGGATTTGGATTTAGCTTCGCGGATCCAGACCCGACTGCTCCCGAACAAGAATCTCAGTTTCAACGGCTGGGAGGCTTACTACCACTACGAGCCAGCGGGCCCGGTCAGCGGCGATTACTGCGATCTGGTTAGTCCTGAGACCGAGGGAGGAGATCTATTCTTTCTCTTAGGGGACGTTTCAGGTCATGGGGTGGCCGCATCGATGCTTATGGCTCACCTGCACGCGCTCTTTCGCAGTCTAATCGCTGTCGGGCTATCCGCCAGCCAACTAGTCGAGCGAGCGAATCGAATTTTCTGTGAGAGCACTATATCCGCAGACTACGCCACCCTGGTGTGTGGCAGAGCGGGGAAATCAGGAGAGGTGGATATTTGCAATGCCGGTCATTGCCCCCCTCTCTTGGTTCGAGAAGGTAAAATCACAAGCCTGGAGGCTACGGGTCTTCCTGTTGGTATATTCTGCAGCGGGGAGTGCTCCGCGGAAAGGGTGCAACTGGCCCCCGGTGATAGTCTCCTGCTTTACACCGACGGACTCACCGAGGCACAGGATAGAGCCGATGCGGAATACGGCGCCCAGCGGCTGGCCAGATTAGTGAAGGGGCGTTATGATCTGCCACCCCAGGCACTAACCCAGGTCTGCCTGGAAGACCTGAGAACCTTCCTGTCTGGGGCACCGAAGACAGACGATCTGGCAATCATGTGGTGATCCGGCGGGTCAGGTAGGTGGGACAGGGAGCCGCTGGTTGGCATAGAGGCTCTTTGTGGATGTTATCCCAGACGAGTGCGTATGTCCTCCCGTCTGGGGGTCTCCAACATCCACAAGAGGGAAACGGGCCAGACAGCTTTACTTGAAAGCAAGGAGTTCTTTGCGTGCCCGGATGACCTGCCAGAAGATGATCAGCCCAAAGACCACATTCAAACCACCTAAAAAATACCATAAGATGGTGGCGATACCACCACCGATGATTGAGACAATAATAGCGGTGGGGGCAAGTAACCAGAATAATAGCGATAGTAAGAAGGTATTTCGATTATAGAATCTTACCTGCTGGGTTAATACTTTCGGGGGTCCTTCTGGTTTTCTGTTCTCTCTTTTGAGAGGCTTCTTACCGAAACCTAAATTCACGAAAAGATACACCAATGTCGAGACAAGCCAGGCACCAAGGAAGATATAGGCTTGATGAGCCGGTGAGAATGGTTTTACTCCAATAAATCGGGCCAGATTCTCCACATATTGCGGTGCGATCCCGGGCGGTGGATATAATGGTATAAATATTGCCAGGGCACTTGCTATGGCAATCCAGGCAGAATCGGGATGTTTCCGCCAGCGCCATAAGATACCCGGTACTAAGGGTACGAAGATGGCGGAAGCAAACATCATCGCACCCCAGGACCAGATACTCCAAACGGTCTTGAACTGGACAACCACATACGTAGAGATCACCGCTAAGAATATCATCAGCACCCGGGTCAATCTAATAATCTGGGCATCGGTGGCATCACGCTTGATCCAGCGTTTATAGATATCCCTTGATATATTGGTGGCACCAATCAGCATATATGTATCGCCGGTGGACATACCCGCGGCGACAAAGGCTGCCAGCCATAACCCGAATATGCCGGGTGGTAGGAAGCGTTCGAAAAATGAATATATCGCCAGCGCCGGGGTCATGTCCGGGAACAACGCCCTCGCCATCATGGCATTGATACAGCAAATAATGCCGAACATGGAGGACAACAGGATCATGGCGGACATGGCAAATTGAACCTGTTTGGGTGATCTTCCTGCGGAATAACGTTGATAGAACGATGGGTCAGGATACATATAGAAGGCCATAATGGCATAAGCCACCAGAGCCATCAAGGGCTCTTTACCGTGCCAGATTAGATGACTACTGGGTAGCGCTGCCATAACATTCTCCCAACCACCAAAGTGCTGCAGTCCCAGAATAGTTGCCAAGCCCACGCCGATCAGCATAAAGAGCATCTGAAAGACGTCGGTGATGGCTTCAGCCACGAACCCGGAGAGCACAGTATAACTCAATACCACCAGAGCAGATATAGCCGCACCCCAGAAGATACTTATCCCAAACAGAAAATTTAGCAAAAACCCCACAGCCAGAAATTGGGTACCAAAGCGCGAGATATTGAAGATGATAGACAATATGGTAGAGGCGAGATGCGCTCTTGAATTATAAAGATATTCCGCCATCTCAGGTAAGGTCATAATGGTGGTGGGCAGGATTTTTCGGACATAGGGACCATAAAATACGGCGCCATATCTGAGGAAGTACATAGCAATGGAATTGAATATCATGCCAGCAATCCCGATCTTATAAGCCAGCCCGGGGATACCAACAATGGTAACCGTGGAGATAAAAGTAGCCATGATGGAGGAAGTTAGGACCACGGTTGGAATTGTTCGACCAGCCAGAAAATATTCCTCAAAGCTCTTTTCAGCCCGGCGCCTATAATAAATCCCCACCAGCACACAAAAACCAAGATAGATAACAATAATGGCGAGATCAAACCAGGTACCGTATCTTAGATGCACAAAACCCCCGTTTTAGCAGAAGATAACCGAAGTAATTTTCCCACGAGTCCTCCCGACTGTTTTTTTCAACTGCCCTCGTATTTCAAAACTGTTCGAGATTAACATTCTTTATTCGCATACTTTACACGATTTCTTCCGGGAGTCAAGTATTTTCTCTATAACATATTTTTGAGCAGAACCAAACTTTAAGTTGATAAAAAGCTTTCAAAAGGCTATGATAATTTCAACAGAAGGAAGTGGGCGAGGATGACGGAGACCCGTCAGGGATAACATCCTCGCTGAGCGGAGGATCTTTCACAGCAGATCGAGCAGATTAAGCAGATAGAAATGACTAACATCAGCTTAATCTGCTTCAATCAGCTGTGAGGCATATTTACAACATGCTCCTTGTGGATGTTATCCCAGACGAGCCCCCGTACGGGTGGGGGGCTCCGTCATCCACAAGAGAGAAAAGAGCGAGAACGATAACACAACCTCGCTGAGCGAAATTCATCCAAGCGTGTGGGCCCAAATGGGGCCAGCCCCGCCAACGGCGGGGCTACGCAAATGGTCATTTGAGTAATACTTTTATTCCACCGTCACGCTTTTGGCTAAGTTTCTGGGTTGATCCACGTCACAGCCTCGCAAGACCGCCATGTGGTAAGCCAAAAGCTGTAGAGGAATCACGGAGAGGATGGGGGTTAGGACTTCTAAGGTGTGAGGAATGTATATCACATGATCCACCTTGTCTGCAATCTCGTTGTCTCCCTGAGTGGCAACTGCAATCACTTTTCCTTTGCGTGCCTTGATCTCGGCTATATTGGAGAGAACCTTCTCATGCACCTTATCCTTCAGGGCTACCACCACCACCGGCATGTTTTCATCTATCAAAGCTATGGGTCCGTGTTTCATTTCTGCGGCAGGATAACCTTCGGCATGGATATAGGAGATCTCCTTCAGCTTTAAGGCACCCTCCAAAGCAATGGGAAAGTTAAAACCCCGGCCTAAATACAGGAAGTTATTCTTCTGGTAATATTTCTCGGCGATGCTTTTGATATAAGAGTCGTTTTTGAGAATCTGCTCCACCTGATCCGGAAGCTTATAAATGGCATCGATAATCTCTCTTCCCCTCTCCAGAGACATGGTCCTCATTCGAGCCAGAAGCAAGGAGACCAAAGACAGAACCATCATCTGAGAGGTGAAGGCTTTGGTGGAGGCTACTCCAATTTCCGGACCAGCGTGGATGTAGACCCCACCATCAGTTTCTCGGGCTATGGTGCTTCCCACCACGTTACAGATGCCCAGAACGGTTGCCCCTTTTCTTTTTGCCTCTCTGAGTGCCGCCTGTGTATCTGTAGTCTCCCCGGATTGACTTATCAGAAGGACGATGGTTCCTTCATTGATGATGGGACTTCTATACCGAAACTCGGAGGCGTATTCTACCTCCACCGGAATTAAGGCGGCATCCTCAATCATATATTCGCCCACCAAAGCCGCATGCCAGGCAGTGCCACAGGCTGAGATGATTATCCGATTTATGAGATGTAACTCTTCATATTGTAAATTGAGTCCATTCAAGCGGGCGGTTCCCTCCTCATAATTCAATCGTCCCCGGATGGTATTTCGCAAAGTGGTGGGCTGTTCAAAGATCTCCTTGAGCATGAAATGAGGGAATCCCCCCTTCTCGATTTGATCTAAAGTCCAGGAGATTTCCTGAATCTGTGGGGTGACTTCGGTTTTATCCACGGTGGAGATGATAAAGTTATCCGGATCTACCAAAGCTACCTCTTTATCCTCCAGATAGACCACCCGATTGGTATGCCTCAAGATGGCGGCTACATCGGATGCCACGAAATTCTCACCTTTTCCGGTGCCAATAACCAGAGGGCTTCCATTGCGTGCCGCCACTATCTGATGAGGATTATCTTTGCAGATTACCGCAATACCGTAGGTTCCTTCCACCTGGGATAATGCCGCCTGAGTGGCTTCCAGAAGATCGCCGTCATAATATTCCTCGATTAAGTGAGCCAGAATCTCTGTATCGGTATCAGAGGTGAATTTGTGTCCCTTTCGGATGAGAAGCTTCCTTAAACTACGATAGTTTTCTATGATGCCGTTATGCACTACCGCAATGTTGCCTTTACAATCCAGATGAGGATGAGCATTTTCGTCTGTGGGCTCTCCATGAGTTGCCCATCTGGTATGAGCCATCCCGCTGGTGCTGTTGAATTTTTTATCTTTAAGCAGAGCCTCAAGTGCACTTATCTTGCCGGCGCATTTCTCATATATCAAACCCTGATCCTCCAGCACGGCTATGCCCGCGGAATCATATCCCCGATATTCCAATCTTTTTAGTCCCTCCAGCAAAAGAGGAACCGCTTTCTCTTTGCCCACATATCCGATTATTCCGCACATATTAACTCCCTAATAATCGACTCTGGCTTATACTTGGCAACTGTGTCCGAAACCCTACGGGATTTCGGACCTACGGAAACTTTGAATTTTCTCATTCAGATCAAAGAACTTGTTTCTGATTAAAAGATACGTTTTTTTCAAGCATTGGGAAGAATTTTTTCGTTGAATTTTTAATATTTGGGCTAAGATTTTCACTCTATCTGCCACCATCAACTTTGTCCGAAAGTCCTTACGGACATTTCGGACCTACTGAAACCCTAACCTTGACTTAAGATTTTTAGTCCTTCTGAAACCAGTTTCGAGGCTTGTTTTTTCGATTTAGCTTCGGCTATCACTCGCACCAGAGGTTCGGTGTTGGATTTTCTTATGTGCAGCCAGGAGTTCTCCAAATCTATTCTCACACCATCGATTGAATTTATCTTCTCCTGAGGATATTTTCTTTTCAGCTTAACCAAATTCTTCTCAAAGTTTTTAGTCAGCTTCGCCTTCTTTTTGACCATAAAATATCGGGGCAAAGTTAAAGCTAATTGGCTGATGGATTTTTTGGATTCAGTTAGATATTGCAGTATCAGTGCCATTCCCACCAGGGCATCACGTCCGTAATGAAGCTCCGGCAGGATTACGCCGCCATTGCCTTCCCCGCCAATCACCCCTTTAACTTTCTTTAACCGCCTGGCTACATGGGCTTCGCCTACTTTAGTTCGGTATATTTTAGAGTTAAATTCTTCTGCAATATCATCTATCATCCGGGAGGTGGAGATGTTGGTCGCCACCTTGGAGTTTGACTTTTGACTCAGAATAAACTTGGTTGTCAAAGCTAAAGTCGCCTCCTCTCCTAAGGGCAAACCTTTATCTGAAACTATAGCCAACCGATCCACATCCGGATCGTTGGCAAATCCTAAGTCGGCATTTTTTTTCTTTACGGCTTGACAAAGGGAAACCAGATTTTGAGGGATCGGCTCCGGATCATGAGCAAAGTTTCCATCCACTTTGCAATTCAACTCAATCACCTGACAGCCTAAAGCTTTCAAAAGAAGTGGAGAGATAACTCCTCCCGCCCCATTACAACAATCCAGAACCACCCGAAATTTTCTTTTTCTTATTTTGTGCGGATTTATGTGACTCAATTTGAGGATTTTGTCTATGTGTCTTTTATTCCATCTGTGATCGAAACTAATCTTTCCCAGCTTGTTCCACCTTTTGTATCTGATCCTGTCACTCTTCACCAGATCGGAGAGCCTTCGATTCTCTTTCTCACTCAAGAAGAGTCCGTCAGCTCCCACAAATTTTAGTGCATTCCACTGAATCGGATTATGGCTGGCGGTTATGATTATTCCCCCCTTTGCCATCATTTCCTTTACTGCTATCTCGACGGTGGGAGTAGCACAGATACCTAAATCTATCACCTCACACCCGGTGGATAGAAGTCCGGAGACCACGGCAGATCTAACCGTCTCTCCAGAGACCCTTGAATCTCTTCCCAGGATGACTTTTCCAGATTTGCACAAGGTCCCAAAGGCGGAAGAAAATTTTAGCACTATATCCGGGGTTAAACTCTCTCCGACTACCCCTCTAACGCCAGAGATTCCTGCCATCAGATTCTTTGACACAGTAAAGGCTCCATTTGGTTGCAGGTATGAATTTCGTGTTTGTCTACACAGTTCACCAGGCCAATCACATCCACCACTTCATAAATTGAGCATCTTAGGAAAACAAAAAGAAATTTTTGTTCTTACCCACTTTATAATCGGTAATAGTAAGAAGTTAATTTACTTGGATGAGAGATTTGACGAACCAGACATCTTCACTCATCTGATACGGATTTAGAAGAGCCAGTTTGAATACAATAGCGGGGCGGTGAGGGCTGGCATCACCGCCCCGGATCTACTGCTTCTCTCTAAATTCAGCTCTGGCTCAAGAAAAATCTTTTCTTCGTTATTTTTCACCGCCCAAGATCAAAGGGAGTCCGGATTTTGAGCTTCCGATGACCACTATCTTGGTGTTGGGGCTTTGGGCTAACTTTTCGGTCGCCTCTATTCCCTTCCACAGAAGAAGATTTTGAGTAAGTCCCTGGGTTACGATCCGCTGGAAATCATGGATCCCCCGGGCTTCGATCCTTTTTCGCTCTGCTTCCTGAGTTTCTCTGAGCAGGACAAACTTCATCCTGAGCTGTTCCTGGTCTGCGGCTAATTTCTCATTTATGGCTTCAGTTATCTTGGGAGGCAGCACCACGTTTCTTATGATCACGTTTTCCACATCTACGAACTTTTCTTTCAGCACTGCACGGACTGCCTCCAGGATTTCTGAGGAGATGATCTCCCTTTTGGTGCTGTAAATCTCATCCGGCTTGTAGTTGCCTGCGATGCTGCGTGCCTCGCCTCTGAGCACCGGACCGATCACCACGTCATAATAGGCAGGTCCCACTGTTATCTGAAGACTGTCCAGTTTCTCTACATAGGGTCTAAACCAGACCGAGGTCTCCAACCCAATGGAAGCTCCGTCAGACGAAAGAACGTGCAAGTTCTCCAATCTCTCATCAGTCTGGGTCTTGTAGACGAAAAAGGAATTCCAGGGCAGATGCCACTTAAATCCCTCCCCATGGATTTTGCCCATTACAGTTCCCCCGCGGAATTGCATATATTTCACCCCGTGATGTCCCGAGGGAATTCGGGTGCCACAGCCCACCAGAAGCAAGCTCAAAAGAGCCAGAACCAAGAAGTTACGCTTGTTCATACTTCCTACCTCCTTTTTTTAGGGTTTGTGATATGAAAAAATTCTTTGTCCGAAGCCCCCAAATGGGGGATTTCGGACCTACGATATCCTTTCTTTAATTTTGCGTGGCTTTGTCTCATTAATTGGTTGATGCGGCCTCACTGCCAACCATGAAGAGAAAAAAGAATATGACCATCCTGATGGTTTAAAGATTCGTTATGGGAGATTTCTTCGAATCTTTATCCGTCGTATGTATTCATAGGTAAATTGGACAGAAAACTCAAATTTCACCTGAGACGGATATCTTGTGCACTCCGCCTAAATCAGCATAAGAGGAGTAGGCATAATCAAAGCGGTAGACCTTCCATGTCACTCCGAAACCGGCGGCAAAGCCGGCTAAATTGTCCTTGTCTGAATCGGTTTTGAAATTTTTCCCAAAAGAGCTCCAGCCAAATCTCAAATAAAGAGGTTTGAAGGCGGTGAACTCTCCTCCCAGATTGAAGAAAATGTCATTATCAAAGGGCTTGGCCGCATCCAGAGCTATGGTCAGGGGGAGCTCTCGCATACGATGAGACATTCCCAACTTAACAGATGTGGGCAAGGGGTCTTTATGCGATTTGGTGTGACCCTTGAGTTGGGTTCCTATGTTCTGACCAACTCCGCCGATGCGAGTACGAGTATCTCTGGAGATGTATAAAATCCCCAAATCTAAAGCCAGGGCATCGGAGGAGTATCCGTCAATTCTCTCATAGATGAACTTTCCGGTTGCACCCAGGCTGAATTGAGTATTCATCCCTTTGGCTAAAGAGATAGCTAAGGCGAAATCTGATGCCCCGAAGGTTCCCCGGTTTGTACCCAGATCATCTGTTTTGGTGAAAGAACCGTAATTAAAATAGCAGATGGAAGCACCCAGCTTGATATTTTCACTATAAGGATGCACATATCCCAAAAATCCGGATTGGATATCGGTGATGTAGTTGTTATAGGTGGTGAAGAAGCGTTTGGTCTCCATCTGAATCAGACCGGCGGGATTGAAATACAAAGCCGTTGCATCATCGGAGAGTCCCACAAAAGCTCCGCCCATTGCGGTGGATCGGGCGCCGACATCGATTTTTAGAAATCCATACGCAGTGGTGCCGACCTTGGAGTTGGTTCCCCAGGAGGTGGCTGAAATCAAAAGCACCAAACATAAAACCAAAATTCCACATGCCACTGTTTTTTTCATTTTTTATTCCTTATTTTTTGCTTGATTTCAATAAACTATAAATATTACCTATCCAAAAATCTCCTCGTTTGTCTCATTGTGCAAATTTACTTCTATATGCAACAAAAGTCAACATTTTTCGATTGGGCATTTACGTCCACTGATGCGGTATGATGAAAGTATTCGGTGTATTATCTGTTACATTCCCAACAGATGAAACGGATTAAACAGATAGTTATAACAACTTATCAGCTTAATCTAAATAATCAGCTATGAGAAATTGACCTTTCCGCTTTAAATAGCCAAATTCATTGTCTATCCATTATCATATCACCAATATCCTATACAATGTAGGTAATATTCTCCAGTATATTCTCCCACATGTTTGAATCGTTGTGTTAATTGTTTAATTGCATCTTTATCTTTTAGTTTCTTCAAGGATATCAAGAAATTTGGAAAAGCTCCAAAATCTCGTTTCATCTTTTGAAATTCATTTGCGTTAGCTATAATTGCTTTCACTTTGTTTTTGTTACTATAAACTCCAGGCCTTTTGATAAGTTCACTCATGGTTGTTTTGGATAATTTAGTGATATCGAATCCATAAAAGCCTTTTTTTATTTTTGACCAATTCTTTCTTACTGTTCCCCAACTGAGCCCGGCTTGTAAAATGCATAAACAAAGAACTTCAAAATATTCTTGGTCGGATTTTGGTTTCTTTCCAGGTTTACACTTGCTTTTATCCTCTTTTGCATAAATGCATCCCCATGGTGCTCTGTGTTCATTTTTGCCCATCCCAGACGGGTCTCCGTGTTTATAATTGGACGGGTCTTCTCCAAAAAAGTTGTTAACTGAAGAGCCTGATTTGCCTGAAAAAGCTAAGCTCTCGGCTTTTTTCTACCTCTCCCCCTTTGTTCCCCCTCTCCATTTTATGGAGAGGGGGATAGGGGGTGAGGTGTTCAAAATGTGAATTTCATTAAGTCTTTAAGTATCTTTTTTTTGTCAAGAATTGTAGCCACTAAAATGGAGAAGAATCAATTCGACAAAATTACCATCCTTTTACAGTTTTGTTCACAATATCCTCTGCCAGCTTCTCGATGGCCCTTTCTTTGCCCAGATCCTCTGTTTCATCTTCTGCCGAATAGATTCCCCACCCCAGAAGATCATCTTCCTTCCAGATGATCTTTTTGTTTTTCTTCTCCTCAAAGGACACCTTCATCCAGATTCTAACTATGTATTCTTTAATGTTCTCCTCTTCGTCAAAAGTGTGGGCTTCCCTTTCATATTTTGTGATTACCCCGCGCAAAATGGAATCCGCTGTCTTTTCGTTGACTACCTTGAGGGTGTTGTCCTGGACAAACCTCTCGGCAATTTTTTCGGTAAGGGTTTCCCTGATGCCATATTCTGCGGTTTGATTATCAAACACGGGTATGGCTATGGTGTTGATTCCGGATACCCCGGAACCAGAAAAAGAGTAGACCCCGCATCCGGAGATGAAAAGCAGTAGGCAGAAGGCAGTAGCCAGTAGGTAGTATACAGCAAACAGTGGACTGTGATTCGAGGATATCTGTCGTCTGGATTTCGCAAGGTTATTTTGCATTTTAATCAGAAGGTTATCGGCTGTCCCCTACGAGGCAAAGCCGACTTACACCTCTATTGTCGGACGTGAGCCGAACGTTTTGTTATTCGCAGACGATGACGCATTTCTTCAGTTGAAATTCCGTCTTTTGTTTTTTGTTTCTTTCTTGAACGTTCAAGCAAAGCGAGAAACCGCGGATTGTTGCTAAGAGAAATGGTTTCTATGTCGGCATTTTTAATGCCTACCAGTGCTGCTACTGGCTTACCTCTGATTGTAACTATCACTGGTTCTTTAGCAACCTCTTTTGTGTAATCTGCAAGCGGCAACTTAGCCTTTGCCATTTCAATAGTTTTCATAATCAAAATTCAATGCTGGTTCGGCACATGTCCGATAACGTTTTGCGTGTATCTGAAGTTGCCGAAGGCGATTTGGGTGAGGGCGTAGCCCGAACCAGATATACGCTGTTATCTGATGTTTTGGCGACCTAAATATTAAGAGTTTCAAAGATTGTCACCCGGTCTCATTATCATATTCAATACTTCTCTGGTCGGAATCACTCGATACCAACAACCTTTATATTGAAAATAAGATCCTTTCCCGCTAAAGGGTGATTGAGGTCGACGGTTATGCTATTCTCAGTTATATCTATTATTGTCGCCGGTACTGGTCTTCCGGTTTGGTCCTGTAGTTGTATTACCATACCTTTCTCAGGTTTAAGAGTTTCGGGTAAAGAAGTTCGGGGAAATTCCCTTATTACGGTTTCGTCTCTCTTACCATACGCGTCTTCTGCCTTTATAGTTACTTCCTTTTCTTCATTCAATTTCATTCCTTCTACTGTTTTATCAAAACCGGGCATTATTTGTCCGCCTCCCACAGTAAACTCTAAGGGCTCTCCCTCTTTTGAGCTATCAAATATAGTCCCGTCCTCTAGACTTCCAGTATACTGGACTTTGACTCTATCACCTTTTTTAACCATCGTCTTTTCGCCTCCTTTTTCTGAAAGTTGTTTTTCTTCTTTTTTACCACATCCATTAATTAGAACCAATCCCACTATCAAAAATAACACTAAACTAACTTTCATAAAAGGTGACAAGGTTACAATTCTCTTCCTCATTTTTACCTCCTTTTTCAAAATAGTTTTGAACATTCCAAATTCTGTAGGTCGGGTTGCGATCTCGCCTTTGGCGGGAGAGCTACCCGACAAATGAGTTTTTAAGTTTGTCGGCTGTCCCGCTCTCTGCGGGAAAGCCGACCTATTACTCCATACTATTTCGCGATCGATTACACTCACTTGAACTTCGAATTCAAATAATGAAGAATCGTGCGAGCGGAGTTTATGACGAACATTGCTTCGTCATCTTCTAGCAAGTCCGGATTAGGATGAGCAACGCTCGCCTTATTCCTCAACGGATTTAGCGTATCGAGCACGTTGCTAATCGCTCTAACAATCCTGTCGATATCCGCCTGTCGTGGACCATGAACCCCAAGGGCAGGATGATCCACACGTAAACGTTTGAATAGCTCAGTTACCGAAGCATCTGCTGGAACGGAAATGCCTTCTTTATCACAAACTGCCCGTAGATACCCATGTAAGGCGGTGTGAATTCTGTCCACTCCACTTGTTGCACCACTTTCTTTGATAAGTGTTTCTGCATCTTGGATTGCCCGCTCCACAACTTCGCAGGTGGTGACAAGAGTAGGGGTGACAACCGGAGAAGTGCTCTCTAACCCAGCGATCATATCGTTGATCTCATGTGCTAACTCCTGCTTTCTGTCACGGACATCTTCTGAGGATTGGTCAACAGGATACTTTTTAAGGATCCCTCTGAGAATCTTGGCTTGAGTCAACGCGTCCGAGTTTTCCAGAATTGTAAGAAATCTCTGACGGGTCGTGCCTGGTATCTCGTCTGGATTGATGTCCAAATCGCAATAATACGGATAGAACTCTCGGTGGGTTCGATATGAGAAATCTCCGAGATAGCCACCTGACACGCCGATATAGTCATTGACAATCTTATATATTTCCGGTCTGGTTAACTTCATATCTCCACAAAATGCCAGCTAACGTTTTGGCGGGTATGCGAAGTCCTGAGCGAAGGGTCGAGTGAGTGTATGCGCGCTCACAACACCCTTCGACGTGGCCAGACAGCCTCCTCTAGCTCTCGCTCCGCCTGCCGCCACGGATATTTATGATCAAGCTTAGCAGCCTTGCGACGACGCCACCTTTGAGCCCACGCACATAAATTGACAGTAGCTTTCCAGAGGCTTGCTGCATTTGCTTCGATGTCGTAGGTGAACACCTTCACATGTTTTGAATCAGTTAAAGGATCTAACATCCAAGTACTCCTCGCTCTCCTTCCCCTCAGGATTGCTATGGGCGTTCCAAGATCATGGATCAACGGTAGTTCGGTGAAGTGACCACTGGGTTTCGAATCCTCGACGATGATAAGGGCGCTGGCAGCCGCCATGGTGAATAGTTTCTGGCGTAGGTCTCTTCCAGCAACATCCGCGTAGTCACGAAGTAGCCAACCCCGATGTCCAGGCCAATAATTCACAGCCGTCTCAATGGCTCGCAAGATCCGAAGGTGCTCATCATCGTCGTGACCAAGGACCAGGACTGCTGAATGTAACAGGGTGTCTAGGGACAAGCTAGAGAACATTAGAATCTTAGGGTAATTCAAAGATATATATTCTTCAGAAACGAAGTAATCAGCAAGTGAGTCAAGGAACGGGTCGAAGAGCTCAAGGTCTCTATGCTCAGGAAGCTCGCGAACAAGCGCAAGGCCGCTCGTCATCAGCGAGTCCTTGAAGCGCCTGATCTCCACATCAATGGGAACGACGAGCTCCCCCACAGGTCCCCACTTCGATCGCCATCTTACTGCGTGTGTCTCAGCACGATCTCCTGCTCGCTTCATAAGGCGAGTCGACACAGTAGCCCCGGTGACGTGTTGTATCTCAGGGAACGCACGACACACCATCGGCTCAGCATGTCCCGAGCGGAAACTCACTGATACGGGGACATCGAATCCGCTGAAACCGTCTTTTGCTTTCGAGCACTTGATGAAACGCGTGGGTCTAAGCATAATACTCCAGAAAACATGGGCATACAGCCAAGGTTCTCTCCCTGCCGTCTAACATAGGTTTATCTGTGCTAATAAAAGTAGAATCACGGCTAATCTTAACCCTAGAAACCTCCTTTTTTAATTTATCTCTTATTCACTTTATTTATAACCGTCGGAGCAGTTAGTCTCCCACTACTTTTCCATCTTTTACAACCTGCTCAACCAGATTTACACCGTAATGATATGGTATCTCTTTGTAGTTTTGAACGTTCCAGATGACCAGATCGGCTTTTTTTCCTACTTCTATGCTTCCTACTTCTTTTCTCTTATCTACGGCGTAAGCGGAATTTATCGTTGATGCCACAATTGCTTCTGCGGGAGTCATCTTCATCATCAGGCAGGCTAAGCTCAAGATGATGGGCATAGATTCGGTCATGGAGCTTCCCGGATTGAAATCGGTGGCTAAGGCTACAGGCAGACTTTGATCGATCATCTTTCGGGCCGGGGGATATTCCCTCATGCCTAATCCAAAACAGGCTCCCGGCAACAAAACCCCGATCACACCCGCCTCCTTCATCATCTTAATTCCTTCTTCGTCTATGAACTCTAAGTGATCAGCCGATACAGCGCCAAGCTGGGCGGCAAGTTTTGCTCCGCCCAAAGCCGAAAGCTGATCCGCATGCAACTTGAGCTCAAAACCGTGTTTTTTTGCTGAACTCAAAATCTCTTTTGATTCTTCAATGCCAAAGACCCCTTTTTCGCAGAAGATGTCACAGAAGACGGCTAATTTTCTTTTCGCCACCTCCGGGATCATCTTCTGGGTAATTAATTCGATGTATTCATCCCTTTGGTCTTTATATTCCTCCGGTACTTCATGCGCTCCCAAAAATGTAGGAATCAGGTCGATGGGGTGAATTTGGTTGAGCTCTTCTATCACCTCCAGCATCTTGATTTCATCCTCTAATGAGAGACCATATCCGCTTTTGGCTTCGATGGTGGTGGTGCCGTATGATAGCATCCTGTCAAGACGGGGTAAGGTTAGCTGGATCAGTTCTTCTTTTGATCTCGATCTTAAAGCTTTTACGCTGGATTTTATTCCTCCTCCGGAGGCGGCTATTTCCTGATAACTTTTTCCCTTTATCTTCATCTCGAATTCTTCTTCTCTGGTTTTGGCAAAAACCGGATGAGTGTGACAATCAACGAATCCGGGAAGAACGACTTTATCCGTAGCATCAATAATTTTGGTTTGCTTATCGATTTTGATCTGCCCCAGAACCTCTTCTGTTTTTCCCACTGCAACGATCCTGCCTTCAGAGACCGCCACTGCTCCGTCCTCAATTATCCCCACATCCTCCATATGTTCCCCCGTGCGGGGACCTTTTTGATTTGATCTTAAGGTCAGAAGCTGTCGGGCATTTCGGATTATTAAACTGATTGATTTCATATTAACTCTCTTCGAATGTATGGTGAATCTTTAGATTCGCCCGGTTTTCTTTTCGGGTGGAGCTGAAGCTCCACCCCTACAACTTCTCCATTAAGTCAAGCTGAAGTTAGATACTCCCAAAAGCCAATTCCTTGTTTAAAGATGGAGCGAACGTAGGGGCGAATCTTTAGATTCGCCCGTTCCCCGAGGGCGGAGCTGAAGCTCCGCCCCTACAGTTACAATTTATTGTTCTATTTCGTCCCACATTCCCGAATAATGATATTCCTCAGCTTCTTCGGTCAGGCCTTTTCTTATAGGATTATCTAAAATATATTGGGCTATCTTTACCAAATCTTCATTTTTTCTGACAATATGATCATAGAACCCTCGTTGCCATAAAGGTAGGCCATGTTCCTTTTTACACCAGAATCCGGTTCGGCTTTTAAACGTTTGCAAAAATTTGGAGATAGGTATATTGGAATCTGCGGGGTTTAGCAGGAGATGTAAATGATCGGGCATTAGACAATAGGCGTAGATTTCATAATTGTTCTTTTCTTTGCTTTTTCTTAGGTAGTTAAGCACTCTCTCTGCAAGTTTTTTGTCGGAAAAAACGGCTCTGCCATTCTTCACGCAGATAGTAATAAAATAAGCTCTCGGCGAGGAATAATCAAAATGCCTGAGACGGAGAGAATTTCTCCTTTTGGGCCTTTCAGTTTTTTTGATAAATGAATCCATGATTTTTGTGTAGGGGCGAATCTTCAGATTCGCCCATTTCGCTCGGGTGGAGCTAAAGCTCCACCCCTACAGTTAATAATCTTTTGTTTTTAGCATGGGGATTTTTATTCCCTTTTCCTGGGCGACTTTGATTGCCTCATCGTAGCCAGCGTCTGCGTGGCGGGCGATGCCGGTTCCTGGATCGTTGGTTAAAACTCTTTCCAGTCTCATCTTCATCTCTTTGGATCCATCTGCCACGACGACCATTCCTGCATGGATGGAGTTGCCGATTCCCACTCCCCCGCCATGATGAACCGAAACCCAGGATGCGCCGGAGACCGCATTCAAAAGACCGTTTAAGATGGGCCAGTCGGCGATTGCATCTGAATGATCCTTCATTCCTTCGGTCTCCCTGAAAGGAGATGCCACCGAGCCGCAATCTAAATGATCTCTGCCGATCACAATGGGAGCTTTAAGTCTTCCCCGTTTGACCATGCGATTGATGATGTCTCCGAAATGTGCCCTTTCACCATAACCCAGCCAGCAGATTCGGGCGGGCAGTCCCTGGAAATGAACTTTCTTTCGGGCAAGCTTGATCCAGCGGGTCAAAGGCTCGTCCTGTTTGAATTCCCTCAACACCACCTTATCGGTTAAGGCAATATCCTCCGGATCACCTGAAAGCGCCACCCACCGGAAGGGGCCCTTTCCTTCAAAGAAGAGCGGTCGAATGTAGGCGGGAATGAATCCGGGATAAGCGAACGCATCTTCGACGCCGGCTTTTTGAGCCTGACCTCTGATGTTGTTTCCATAATCGAAAACCACCGCTCCCTGTTTCAAGAAACCCAACATGGCTTGCACGTGGATGGCCATCGATTCCATGGACCTTTTTATGTATTCTTCCGGATTTTCCTTTCTTAACACCAGAGCTTCTTGGTATGGAATGCCAGCGGGAACATATCCATTTAACTCATCATGGGCGCTGGTCTGATCGGTAACCACGTCCGGGATTATCCCTCTTTTTAAAATCTCTGGATGAATCTCGGCACAGTTCCCCACCAAACCGACTGAAAGAGGTTTTTTCTTCTCTTTTGCTTTCAGAATCCATTTTAAGGCTTCGTCTAAATTGTCAGTCATCTTCTCACAATATCCATTTTTTAAGCGTCTTTCAATTCTGTTTTTGTCTACTTCCACGTCCAGGATTACTCCTCCGTTCATGGTAACAGCCAAAGGTTGAGCACCGCCCATGCCACCCATGCCACCGGTGAGAACGAATCTACCCGCAAGATCGCCGCCGAAATGTTTTTTCGCCAGGCTTGCCAGAGTCTCATAAGTTCCCTGTAGAATCCCTTGAGTTCCTATGTATATCCAGCTTCCTGCGGTCATCTGCCCGAACATGATCAGTCCCAATCTCTCCAGTTCCCTGAACTTCTCCCAGGTTGCCCAGGCAGGGACTAAAAGAGAATTTGCGATCAAAACTCTCGGCGCATAGGTGTGAGTTTTGAATATCCCCACTGGCTTGCCTGATTGAATCAGGAGAGTCTCGTCATTTTCCAAACTCTTGAGACTTTCGACGATGGCATGATAGCATTCCCAGTTGCGGGCGGCTTTTCCTGAGCCGCCATAGATGATCAGCTCCTCTGGCTTTTCCGCCACCTCCTCATCTAAGTTATTATTCAGCATCCTCAAAGCCGCCTCCTGTTGCCATCCTTTGCAGGAGATTTTGTCACCTCTGGGCGCTTTTACGGGTTTGTAATTCATTTTAACCTCCAATCTCTAACTTCACTCAGCTCGTTACTTTTCTGATCGAAACTTGTTGAATTCTTTCATCAATGATTTTGATTTGTCGATTTTCTTCTTATCATCCGAAATATTTATTTTGCAATAGCGAAAACGTTTGGGGAAACGCTTTTCTAGTTCGTGCCCAGTCCATTCACTCAAAAGTTTCCGGGATATATTTCGGTTATCTCTTTTGGGGAAGAACGCTTGAATTAGAAAGATTTGAGCCTTACGATTCTCCCGCAGATATGGCCAAACCTTCAGAACGTTGGTGTCGGGATGTGCCTGCCCTTCTTCGACTTCTAGGAAAACATACTGGTTTGAACAAACCTTGCTCACCTTGTCAACGTTACCCCACTTTCCAAGTTTAAATTGATTGTATTCGAATTTCACACGAAGGGTGTGTTCTAGAAGTCTGGCAACTTTTTCTTCAGAATTCTTACTCATAGATTCCTCCACATTTGGCGGGATATTGAGATCATTTTTCAGAGCATCAAACAAATAAGATTTCTGGCTTCTGAGGTTATGTCCGTCCGTCAATTGTTTGCAGAATTCTCTCGACAACTTTGCGGACTGTTCTTTTTCTTTCTTTTCGTGCTTCTTCCAAAAAAGGAACAGCTGGGCGACCGATTTTTGTTAATGCAACGGAGGCATACTCGCGAATCGTCTTGTTTTCCAGTGCCTTAATCAGTACCGGAACACTTGATGGATCACCAAATTCGCCAAGTAGCTCAACAGCTATATGTACTATCCTCTGTCCGCTCCCTTGTTGGACAATTGACTGTAAACCGGACTTAGGAATTACAGATTTATCTTTAATTTTCAGTAAAGCCTTCTTTGCCTTATCTTGCACTGGGGCGAAGTCCGAGGGATGCAATAAGTCTGATTCAGCATAGATGAGGGCGTTTAGCAAGTACGGCGCTACCGATTCGTCTCCAATCGCACTAAGAGATTCGATAGACTGTATTCGGGATTGCGCATTTCCTTGTAGAGCGGCGACTAACTCTGATATGATCTCTTTTTTGCTAAATTCATATCGACAATATCTGCATATCCTTGCATCTTTTTTTATTAATTCCGCACATTGCGGACATTTTTTGACCCATTTATAAAATCTCTTTCTCCGTATAACCTGTTTTGAAAGAGCCTGTTGAGAATTAGAAAGCCCCGCGCCGCATTTCGGGCATTTGACTGCATCTTTCTGAATTAATTCCTTACAATAAGGACAGGGTTTACGGTCACCCGTCATTACTATAGAGATTATAACACCCAAAGGCCCCAACAGAATCCCAAGCAGAAAACCGCCACATCCAGCACCCTTTCTTGAGCCTATCATCGCACCAATGATACCACAAAATAACCAGAAGATAATTAAACCTTCCATAGCCTTTTCTCCTTCTCCAATTTTAGAGTCCCGACAGATCTCCTTGGAAAAGCCATGAGTTTGTGTACAGGAATCAGTAGCACGGCATAAATGCCGCTACTCTCAGTTGGACAGTGCTTCAAGAATTCCCCGCGCATTTTGCGGGCGATCTTGAGACTATTCCCCAAGTATCAGAGATTCGCTTTTTTATTGGGTGCCCACTGACTCACGCTTAGGTCTCCGATTCAGGTTTATGCCGTTTATCACCGGGAGTCTATGACCAAATTTCAGCCCCACAAGTATCCAATCCTCTAGGGTGGAGCGCAAGCGATCTTCGCACTCTTTCAAAGTTTTGGCAAAGGCGATTACCCCCTTGCATTTGGGAATTCGTCCGGCATAAGACCTATCCTCTAATTTTTCGTATTCAGCGTAAGACAAAGCACTATCAATATAATGGGTCAAAGTGAATCTCATATACTTTCCTCCTGTTTGAATCCATAGGACGGTTTGCGTTTTGCCATAACAGGACCATTTGTAGTTTTCTCGAGGTCAAACCGTTTGATGCATTGATCCAAGTGATATCACAAGAAAATGTGGTCAGGCTTTTTGTTCCCGCAACTTTTCCTGCACCCACAAATTCAGGAGCGTATCTGCCGACACCCCTCTTTTTTTGGCTATGGATCGAACCTTCTTTGACAACTTGCTGTCCAATGCGTAGTAAGTCACTTCAGATTCAATATCTACTTCAAATCTTACGGATTTGGTTCGATCCCAGAAGTCGGCCAGATCGTGGGTGTCCCAGAATTCACCAATTTCCTTATAAGACCGTGCTTTCGATAAGGTGCTTTTACTTTTGCTCATATTTCTTCCTTTCAGCGGGCGTCACATTTCGTGCCGACAAAACGAGCGCATCTTTGTTCTTTTTATACACAAAGAAAACGATCAGATGACGACCAGCATTTGTTTGGCCCAAAGCCGCATAGACATTTTCTTCAGAATGGTGGCCCTTTTCAACGAAACGGAATTTGGGTCGATTAGCAAAAACTTCCCTAACTTCTTCCTGTTGGACATGATGTTTTCGTGCAAGTTTCTCTAAGATCTCTTCAAACCAAATGAATCCTTTAATTTTCAACGGATTTTTCCTTTACGAAAGGTTACTCATTTCTTGCTGTATCGGCATTAGAAATGCCGATGCTCCTAATTGACCAGTGCTTCGGGAAATTCTATTCTCAAGATATTAAGAGTTTGTTTAAAGTCGTCTCGTTCTTTAACTCTTTCTATTAAATACATTTTCAAATTACAAAATTTTGCGCAGAAAAGCAATAGTCCTTGGCTTTTGGAAGAAAAGTTTATTTTAGAGAATTATTGAGGAAAAGTCTGTAGCAACTGCCGGGTGAGATTAAAGAGGTTTGGCTCTCTGAAACCTCAATGAATTCTTATCGTCGTTCAATTTCAATCAAAAGCTGGAGAAAATCACTTGCTTTAAATACCTTCAAATGGCTGGTATTTTTTTATCTTTAGCCGGGTTATCGAACCATCCAGATATAAAATTAGCCTTGAGGAAGCTTGGTCAAAATCTGGGGTTTGGTATCCGTCGTCTGTTTCTTCTAAGGTAAGCTGAGAGAAGCTGGTGGAGCTCAAATTGGTTCGGTTTATAATTTTAAGCGCCATATCCTCCGGCAAAGAGATCGAAAGCTTTGATGTTCTGGACTCAATTCTTGCGGTAACCTCATCTACTAAATTTCCGATTTTGACGTTTAGGTGAGAGGCTTTGGCTTCCAGATCAAAATCATAGACGTTCAGATCCGAAAGATCCAAATCTGCCTGGCTGGTTTTGACGTAAATTCTCAGATTGATCGGGATAAGATCTGAAAATTTAATCTCCCACCCCTTTTTCTCTCGTGCGCCCCAAAACCATCCTTTGCTCAAGCTTCCTTTAAACCATCTCCTCTCCCTGTCGGTGATCTTCAACGTGGCTGATCGATCCAAGTTTGCGTGCTCATAGATGATAAGCGGTCTTCTTTTAAAATAGTCCAGTTCCGCAGAGATCAGTTTATCTGTGTCAGATGCGATCATCAGGTTCCCAGCATACAGCCGAATTGTTGCATTCATCTCAGTCAAAGTAGTGTCAAGATCCTCTTCCCAATGATAAGTCTGGCTGGCACGATAGATTTTACCGAAATCTGATTCATAGAAAAAAGCAGGACCTAAGATGGCGGCAAGGAACAGGAGTGGCGAAAGGATGGTGATAAATGAAAGGCGGCTTTTTTTGAATAATAACTCAATTCCTATGGCGATCAACACAATGGGCCATAAAGAAAAAATTCTTTGCCATACCGACCAAGAAAGATGATCGGTGGTGTTCAAAAACAGAACCACTCCCGCAGATATAAGTATAGCTCCATTTCTTATTCTTCCGATATTCATGTTTCGTGCTCCTCAGGTTTTGGTTCAGGAGGAAGTTTCACTTTTTTGGGTTTTGAGTAACAAAGCTACGCCCAGAACGATTAAAACTACGGGCCAGAGATGGCCGAATCTGAACCAGGGGATTAGATTATTTACCAGGAAGATTAGTCCGATCAGGATAAGAACTAATCCGGGTAAAAGTCGACTCAACTCCGATTTCTCCGATGTCACCACTTCTGCTTCCATCTCCGGACGGCGAGGTATGATTATCCACCCGACAAGATAAGCTAAAAGCCCGATGCCATCGGCAAAGATCAAAAGCACTGCCACCACCCGCAAAATGGTGGGATCCACATTCAAGTATTCCCCCAATCCTCCACACACGCCTCCTATCATTGAACTGGTTCGAGAACGATAAAGTTTTTTTTCCATAACAATCTCCTCTGGTTGATGGTCTATTTGAGTATACGAGATATATCTTTTACGGATTCATATAAAATCAAGAGGAGTCGGCGGCGATAATGAATAGAGAGAGGTTGCCCTGTTTTTTGCCTCCACTCGCAGGCTAAAGCCTGCGGCTACCCCTTCCCCAAAATGCTTTTTTTCAAATGTACACAGGTCTTTGCGAATTTCAGGTCTTTTCTTTTTTTTGGCTATCTGACTCTGGTTGATCTTTATCTTGTTCTTTTTTGGTGGAGTCTTTTTCTAACTTTTCCTGTCCCTCCTTTTTCACCTCATCCAGGTAGTTCATCCTCAATTCAAACAGGGTGTGTTCCAGAAATTTGGTTTCGTTTTCGGAGAGGTTATTTTTAGTTTTATTCTCGATCATCTCCAGCATGTCGATGGAGAATTTTGCCTGGTCTAAGTTGCGTTCAACTTTTTTGGTGATGGGATTTTGTAACTTTCCCATCTGCTGTATGGCGGCGGTCTGAAATGTCAATACCAGTTGGATGAAGTAAAGTTCGTCCTTTTTCTCTGATTCATTCTTAGCCATATTTTCCCCTTTTTGGTTGTTTCCGAATGCTTAAGTGCACCACAGAAAGGGATAGATGCTATATTCTGCAAAAAGGCTTAATTTAGAAGTTTCTTTCTTTTTGCTTTCTTCTTTTTCTTTCCCTTCTGGGTAACCCCCTGGGCTAATCTTTTAGCTAAGGACAGATTGTGCTGGATGTCCATACATTCGGCGTCAACTTTTTTTAAGAGTCTTTCCAAATCGTAATCTTCGATTTCGCGAATGGTTTGCTTGACGATTTTTTCCAAAAGGTTTGCATTTTCTAATGCCTGATCTATTTTTTCTGTTTGGCTCATAACTTCCTCTGGTTTTTCAGTTAGTTGTATCACCGGCTTAGTCCACTTAAGCTTTCCCAAAACTGGCTTAAATTTCGTCTTCTGCTACTGGATACTTCTGGTCTTGCAAAGTTTTTGAGAGATGAGCCGCATGTCCAGCCGATATTGGTCCATCACCGCCTGGGAGATGTCGTTGGGATCGATCCCAAAGTCGTCCAGTCCTTTGGTTTTCAAAGGTGTATTCTTGCTGGAGATGTTTATCCCCAGATGAATCTTGGTGGAGACTGAGGTTCTCACTGTGGCGGAGACGGTGAGCTTAAAGTCGGTATCGAACAGGTCATCTCCCCATCTCTGCAACACGTCACCCTTGAGCCGATGATTCAACTTGTCCTTCAGGATGTCCACCAAAAGCTTCTGCCTCAAGATCGCTTTCTCTAAATCCAGATCGAAATGTTCCACCAAAAAATGAAGCATCCGCTCACTTTTAATCTGGGTCTTCTTTTTGAAGTGGTCTATCCCGATGATGTATTTTTCATCCACCTGGCAGGGTCCAATGAAAGATACAATGTTATCACCCAGGATGTCATAATTTTTGTAAGCCCAGAAGGAGATGAGCTGTTCTCCGGTGAACAGAATCTCCTCTTGAATAAAAAGTGATCTCATGGTTTTATCCTCTTGTCAAATGTTTCATACATTAAATGAGCTATAGCAAACGAAATAAATAAATTGACATAATCCCAGACGGGTCTCCGTCACCCTCCCCCTCGCCCCCTCCCATCAAGGTATGAACCGTATGGTTCATACCAAGGGAGGGGAAAATTGTTGAAGTCTCCCGCCTTTGGCGGAATCTGCGACCTCTTTCAAGATAAAAATTTTTCATATGGTTCACCTAAAGGTGAACACTCCATATTCTCCTCTCAAAGTAGTCTTTCAGAGACCTCTTCATAAATTCATCCTATGTCCACCAGTGAAAACCTCTTTTTATATTTTCGGACGAAAGTCGATCGAATGCACTGGTTATCGTTTTGAGTTAACTTGGGATCTTCTCCAATTATCCGGAATGCCCAATCTCTTGCTCGATATAAAAGTTTGGCGTCGGTGACGATATCGGCGATCTTAAGCTCTGGCAAGCCGTGCTGACGGGTTCCAAAGAATTCGCCCGGTCCTCTCAACTTCAAGTCCATCTCCGAGATTTTGAAACCATCATTGGTGGCGACCATAGCTTTTAGTCTTTTTTCCGCCTCCTGGGATAGGGGTGGATTTGCCACCAGAAGAGAGAAGGATTGATCTGCCCCTCTGCCGATTCTTCCTCTCAACTGGTGCAACCCAGAAAGCCCGAATCTTTCTGCATGCTCGATCACCATAACCGTGGCATTGGGGACATCCACCCCCACCTCGATTACCGTGGTGGCGACCAGAACATCATAATCCCCATTGCGAAAGGCTTGCATTATTTTTTCTCTCTCCTTGCTTTTTATCCGACCGTGAAGCAGTGCCAATCTCCGATGAGGAAAAATTTCTTCTTTTAAAAATTCATAGCTTTCGGTTGCCGCCTTCAGATCCGCTTTTTCTGATTCCTCCACCAAAGGATAAACTATATAGGCTTGATGTCCTTTTTTCAGCTCCCCTTCCAGGAATTCATACACTTTCTGTCGACTGTCGACTGTCGACTGTCGACTGCTTTGCACAGTCCACAGCGTGGTCTTTATGGGCTTTCTTCCCGGTGGAAGAGTATCTATTACTGAAACGTCCAGATCACCATACACGGTCAAAGCCAGACTGCGAGGGATGGGGGTGGCGGTCATCACCAGGACGTCCGGGGACAGACCTTTTTTTTTCAACCTTGCCCTCTGCATCACCCCGAAGCGGTGCTGTTCATCTATTACCACCAGACCCAATTTGAAAAACTTCACCTTTTCCTGAATCAAAGCGTGGGTGCCAATCACCACCTGGGCTTCGCCATTTTGTATCTTTTGTAAGATGTTCTCTCTCTCTGCTCCAGTCACCGAACTGGTTAATAAGGTAACCTTTACCCCAAGGGATTCCAGCATCTGATGGATGGTTATGAAGTGTTGTTCTGCTAAAATCTCGGTGGGAGCCATGAGTGCTGATTGGTAGCCACTCTCCACCGCCATGAGCATAGCGACTAAAGCAACGATAGTTTTACCCGAACCCACATCCCCCTGAAGCAACCGGTGCATGCTGACATCTGACATCATATTCGTGGAGATTTCGCGGAGGACTTTCTTTTGAGCATCGGTCAACTGAAAAGGCAGAATCTTCAAAAGTCCCCTGACCAGATCCTTTGGTTTGCCGAAGACTATACCCTTCTCCCGATGAATTCTTTTCTTCCTCAAAGCTAACATCAACTCCAGATAAAACAGCTCATCAAAGGCGAGTCGTGCTCTTGCAGTTTCAGCCGATTTCAAATCGTCAGGGAAATGAATTTTTCTTATCGATTCAGTAAGAGAAGGAAGTTTCAGATCAGAGATCACCTTTTCCGGCAGACTTTCCTTAACCAGAGAGGGAACTCCACCCAGAAGAGGCTTGAGCACTCTTCTGAATCCGCGGCTATCCAGTCGGAACTTCTTCAACTCAGCGGTGGAGGGGTAAAGAGGTATAACCCGTCCGGTATGAATCAATTCATCCTCTGAGATATCCCCTTCTGATTTCTTGGAGATTATCTCAAATTCTGGATGAACCATTTGCAAGCCACGGTAAAGTGTTATTTGACCAGAAGCGACCACCAGATCGTTTTCTTCAAAAATATTCTTAACCCAGTTCAATCCGGAAAACCAGACCAGTCGAATGAAACCAGTCTCATCCTTCAAAATCACCTGAAATTGAGGTCTTCTGGTTCTTGCCCGTCCGAATGCCTCCACCTTCCCGATCACTGTAACAGTAGACCCCACTTTCACTTTTCCCATGGGAAGGACGGTGCTTCGATCCAGATATCTGCGGGGAATGTAGTAAAGTAGGTCCTCGATGGTATCAATTCCGATTTGTGTTAAAGCTTGCGCCTTTACCGGACCAACGCCCTTAAGATACTGAACTGAATCGTTCAACTCCACCCGCAGGTGCTTTTCTGTCTTAACTTTTGCGGTTACCAAAAAAACTCCCGTGATAGGTGCTCTTTGCTTGAAACGCCTCTTAATATAAGAGTGATTTCAAATTAATGTCAAGAATATTTAGTGAGGGATTTGAAAAAACCCCCTTTGCTGGCTTAGGAGTCCCTTAAGCTTAAGTAGGGTAGGCCGGGCTCTCCCCCGCCAAAGGCGGGGGATCTGCATAAGGCATGACCAGTCCTGCAACAACAAAGATTTCCTTCACCTGACATTGGTTTAACCTCCCCTTAATCCCCTCCTTAGGAAGGAGGGGAGTCTGTTTTTGCCCTCTCCTTTCTAAGGAGATTCATATGAATGCTTCGCATCGTCAAGATGCTCCGCAGGGAAAGGGTGAGGTTTAACGCTTTAGGGTGGATGTTATGCCACGGAGAGCAGGAAATTACCTCACAGCTGATGGAGCAGATTAAACAGGGAAGAGTGAAATTGGGTCGGGAATTCCAATTCCCGACCCAACTTAGATAAAAATTACTGATATCAGGTTAATCCTATTAATCAGCCGTGAGATATTCAAAAGATGTTGCGGGGTAAGGGCTTGCCCTGAGGACTCAGGACGAAGGGTACCCCGCAACAACATGCAAATGGTAACGGACGAGGGCGTCCGTTACCAACGAGGTGTCTTCTTGGGGGCTTTTCTCCTTAATCCAAATCACGAATCTATCCTGCAAATCCTGTATCACTTTTGTGGTGATGAGGATGGCTCCAGAGTTTTTGAGAGGTTTACCCTTGTTGGGGCAGGGGTTTAACCCTTCAGGTCAAGCCTTTCCTTCGACACCCCGCCTGTGGCGGGGGACGAAGTGCAGGATAAGCCCCTGCCCCAACATCTTAGGATTTTAAATTCGAGGATAGACATGATATCCCTATCATTTTTAAGGAATTTTGTAAAGGGGGCTTTTTTCAGACAAAATAAAGATAAGATGTCGGTGAAATCTTCCCAGAAAAACCCTGACATTTTAGTGAATCAAAAATTTTCTGTGATAAAAAGGACAGATCAAAGCATAAAGGATTTTCCCACTTCACCTGTTTCCAAAAGAACCTTCTATCCGAATCAGGTGGAACTTCTTTTGCCACAGACCAGCTTATATGAGGGTTCCTTTCGCATAAAACTCTACCGATTTTTAAGAGATAATATTCCCATCCTGAACTCCGCCGTCTGGACCTGGACTCGCATATGCGCATCTCCGGGCAATTTTGAGCTTAAAGGCTCTGAAGATTCCACCCTTTTAGATAAAGGCATTGAGGTAATAAAAAGCTTGGATCGCCGTATTTATCAGCATAGTTTTCAAAAGTTCGGAGGCACAGATGCGCTCCTGTCTCAATTCTTCAGATCCCTCTTTACGGACGGAGCAGTTTGCGGAGAGCTGGTTCTGACTCCCTCCAGGGATAGACTGGATAAGTTTTATTTTATCGATCCTGCCACCATCAGATTCAAACTCAAAGACGAAAACACCTGGGAGCTTTTTCAGGAGATGGATGGCACTCTGATTAAATTGAATCCACACTCCACCTTTTATCTGGGTTTGGACCCTGATCCGGACGATCCCCGAGGCAAAAGCATCTTAAGCTCCATTTCTTTTGTTGCCCGAGTGGAACAGAGGCTTTTAGAGGATATGCAGAAGACCATGCATAATGCGGGTTATCATCGCCTGCACGTGAAGATCAAACCGCCGGAGAGATTTTCCGGAGAATCTGATGAAAATTATCTTTCCCGGGCGAATAATTATTTTGAGGATACTGTGGAGATGATGAGAAAGCTTGCTCCGGAGGACAATCCCATTACCTGGAGCGATGTGCAAATTGAATACATCAGTCCGTCCGGACATATCTCCTCGTCTCATTACTGGTATATCAATCATAAAGCTTTAATAGAGGACATCTGCGCCGGTGTGCATCTGGATCCGTTCATTTTGGGTTACTCCTATGGTCCTACTCGAAGCTGGGCTCAGTTTAAATATGAGTTGATCTTAAGAAACGTCATCTCCATCCAAGGTTGTGCCAAAAGATTTTTAGAGTGGATACGCAACATCGAGTTAGCCTTAGGAGGATTGCCTTTAGAGTGCGTCCACCATTTCGATAACTGCAAGTTCTTTGGCATGTTGGAACAAAGAGAGGCAGAGAGGGTTCATCTGGAAAACATCATCCGCAAAAAAGAGGCGGGGTTTATTACCGAAGATCAGGCGAAAAGGGAGATGGAGAGTAGGCAGTAGGCAGACGTCAGTTGGCAGTATTCAGTAGGCAGACGTCAGTTAGCAGTAGGCAGTTAGCAGACTTCAGACTTAAGTGGGATAAAGGGATAATGTATTGCGAAAAAGGTTCTGGCGGAAAGCAATTTCTGATCCAGTTTTATTTGCCAGAGAGTTTTTGAAAATTGATCCACATCCGGGACAGGTAAAATGGTTACTTAATTCCACTAAACCGGAAAATGCCCTCCACACAGGCAATCGCTGGGGGAAGAGCCTGGTGCAGGCTATCAAGATCCTTCATCGCTGTCTTTTTAAAATCAGAAATCTGAAATATAACAATACCGAAAAATACGAGGCGGTCAACGCTTCCATCACCTTAGATCAAGCTAAGATCATCTTTGAGAATGTGGTCAGATTAATCAAAGGTAAACCTCAATTGGAAAAGCTCGTCAAAGATGTGAAATTCACCCCCTTTCCCCATATAATCTTTGGAAACGGAGCCATCTTCTGGGCAAGGTCGACCCAGAGAAGAGGGGAATATCTTTTGGGACGTGATTATGATTATTTCAATTTCGATGAGGTGGCGTTTGAGCCACACCCGGAATATGTGGTAAATCAGGTGATCATGATGAGGCTGGCGGACCGGGCGGGTATGCTGGACTTTTCCTCAACCCCCAAAGGTAAGAATTGGTTCTACCAGAAATGCTGTGAGCTTGGTAAAAATCCAAACTTGGGTTATGCTCAAAATGGTGATTCACGGGAAAATCCTCACATAAGCAAAGAATATCTGGAAAGAAAGCTAAAAACTTTATCGCCCAGCAAAATTGAGCAGAACATCAAAGGTCTGTTTATTGATGATGCCAATCAGGTGATAAAAGAAGAATACATTCGAGATGCGATGAATCTTTCCACTGGTTTATCCGAACCCATAGCCGGACACAGATATTGTCATGGTTGGGATTTAGCACGCAAAAGGACCTTCACCGTGGGCATCACCCTGGATATAACTCAAAAGCCTTATCAGGTGGTAGCGTTGAAAAGATTCCAGAGGGATTGGAAGGATGTATATGCCGTAATCAGAGAGCGGCATAAAGAGTATGGAGGGGAGGTAATCATAGATTCCACTGGATTAGGAGATGTGGTCTTATCTGAACTTTCGGACATAAGAGCTCAAGGGTTTAATTTCGGAGAAAGGGGAGGTAAGGCAAAATCAGAGCTTATTGCCAATTTGGAAAAGATGCATGCTTTGGGGCAGGTTGCCTACCCTTACATAGAGCAGGTCGAGTCCGAAGGATCCCGCTTCGCGGGAGAGGATGGGGAGTTGTGGACTTTGCAGGATGAGTTACGAAATTTTTACTGGGATAAAAATTCAGAATGTGATGCGGTGATGGCACTGGCGTTGGCTTTGTGGCTGGTCAGAGAAGGGGACAAATCGTCTTTGATTTTGTTGCCGAAGGTGGAGAAGATTTAAGATGCCGTCCGCTGTCCACAGTCCGCAGTCCACCGCGAAAATCAGGTCAACGGATTAAGCAGATGAAACGGACAATGTGGGTAGATGTAGGGGCGGAGCTTTAGCTCCGCCCGAAATAAGGGTGAATCTTTAGATTCACCCCTACGGTTTTTGAATTATATAAGGGTAGACTTTTGTGTCCGCCCAGACTTCGGGCGATGGCAGAGCATCGCCCCTACAAAAGAATCACTTGAAGGGGAAAACCAGATTCAGCATTACCTTTTCTTGATCGTAGGTGCAAAGGATTTTGGCATCGGGTTTGTCATACATGGCGGCAATTATTCCCAGGGTGTTAGCAGTTAAATCCCTGGCGCTCCAGCCTTCTCGGTAACCATCCTCATATTCTTTAGCCACTCCCAGGGAGAAAACCAACAAGGCGGAAACATACTTATTCATTCGTTTGGACAAAAGCTTCTGGGTGATGTAAAGCCCGGTGAAGTGCTGCCATTTGTCCGGATTTTTTATGTCCCAGTTCTCTTCATCCACAAAAAACCAGGCGTCTTTTTGTGGAGCAAGTTGCTTGAATTTCCCGTCCCGGGGATAGTTCCAGGCATAACAGAGAGTATTTGCCATAAGTAAGAACAGGATCGACAAAAATAGTGTTTTCAATTTCATGTTTCCCTCTCCTCATTATTTTTTCAAAAGTAAACCCTGCTTTCGGGCAGGGTTTACTTTAGGGGAGCATCTGACTCTTGGGGCCTATTGACTCTGCGAATTTTCGAGTTCAGATCTCCAAAGACTTTCTGAGTCGATTTCAAATGCATTATCCGCGCCAGCTATTTGAATTGAACTGGACGGTGTACGGAAAATCAGGTCAGAGGCACGGATATCCTCATCGATATCCTCAAAAGTCAAGAAGATAAGGAGAACTACTATCAGGATGGCAAGTGCAACCAAAGCTAACTTTGACGTCTCCCTTTCTATCTTAACCGGAACTTCCCGAGCATAGCCAAAAATGAAATGCATAAGAACATCCTTTCTTCGGTTCAGTTTTATTTACATCCTTCTATTAAGCAATCCCAATGCCTGTGTTATACATTATTAGAAATATGGCTTTAAGTCGTTGTGGCAGTTGAAAAAAAACAAGATAAAGCTACCTTTTAACTTGGGGATTTCCGAAGGCTGTATGCAGGCAAATGCAGAATCTATGAGATTGGGTTCATTCAGGAATCGAGACAGAAAGGTTCAAAGGTTCAAGAGTTTAAAGGTTCAAGGGTTCAGAAGTTCAAGAGTTCAAAGGTTCGAAAGTTCAAAGGTTTAATTCTTCTGGTTCAAAAATGAGTGGGTTTTTGTGGTGAAAAAGATAGGTCGAGGATTAGTGAAAGGAAATCACTTTGCTTGACAGGAGCAGACAATTGTTGGTTTGCTGAAGTTTGCAGAATTTTCAGGAGTTTAATTGGAAGAGTTATTAGCATACGTAGGTGCAGAGCTAAAGAAGCCGGAGGAGGAGATATCCGACGAGCTGGTCTTTTTGATCAACTCACGTATAAAACCTCCCAAGCCGGTAACCAGAGAAGAAATATTCGTCCGAACCATGTTTTTGGTCTCGGATGAGATAAACTCTTACGGTGGTCGCTTCCCTTTGGAGGAGCTTTTCAACATCGCCAACTTAGTGATTGATTCTCCGGTGATGGTGGGGCATACCAAAGAGAAACTCCCCATCGCCAGAAATTTCAAAGCAGAGGTGGTGCAAAAAGACGGGAAAAACTGGCTAAAGGTGTGGTTCTACTGGCTGAAAAGCTCTAAGGATGCCATATCCTTAAAAGAGAATATCGATCATGGTATTTATAAGGAGTGCTCCTTAGGGTTTGTGTTTGAGTTGCCTGAATGCTCCATCTGTGGCGAAGATATGAGAAGATGTCAGCACGTACCGTTCAAATCCTACCAGACAGAGAAGGGTCAAGGGGCAAGGGGCAAGGAAGAAGCCGAGGCTTACTTTAACTATCGGAACATCAGCCGGGTGCTGGAAACATCTCTGGTTTATCGTGGAGCGGTGCCCAATACCTCCATGTCTGATGAGTTGTGGCTATACCAGAAGCGCAAAAAGAATTGGGGGAATTTAGAGTCGTCTACAAATTCTCAGTCGGGAAGGATTCATAAGGTTGCGCCTTTTGTATTCATTACCCCGGTCAAACCAAACAAATCTGATTCAGCCTCAAACGAGATTTTCTATTTAGAAGATATTTCTTCCCTTTCTGGTTCATTTTTGATTGAGCCCAAATATGATGGGATCAGAGCGCAGATACACAAAAAAGAAAAGGAAGTGAAAATCTTTTCCGATGAAGGCAACCAAATCGAGGAGAGATTTCCCCATCTGGTAAAAGAAATTCTTTTGAACTCTCAAGAAAGCTTCATACTGGACGGGGAACTGGTGAAATACAAAGGGAATTCTCGTCTTTCACACAAAGACGTGGTTTCCTATATTCATCAAGATCTTAACAGAACTTCCTCAAAAAGAAATGAATCCGTGGATGATTCTCATTTCAAATTTAAACTCTTCGATCTGCTTTATCTGAATGGGGAGGACAAAACCTCCCTCCCACTTGAGGAGAGAAAGAAGCTTTTAGAAAGCTTTTTTCCGGATACCACTTTTATTCAGAAAGTCAAATATGAAAAAGTCCTCTCCAGCAATCTGCCTTCAAAAATCAAAAGTATTGCCACCTCTGAAGGGGTGATGATCAAAAAGATCAGTTCCAGTTATTTTGAGGGGGAAAGCTGGTATAAATGGAAAAAACGTTTAGAGCTGGATGTTTTGGTGACAGGGGTGGAGAAGAATAAAGGGGGCAGTTACAACTACGTTTGTGCCGCTGGAACAAGAACAAACCCCATCCCTATCGGGGTTACCTATTCCACCTCCATTCAAGCCAAGAAGGGTGACATAATCAGAGTGCGAATAGATTATGTAACCTGCGCGGATGATGGTTTCACCTGGTATGCTCCCCGAGTTTTGGATAGAAGATCAGATAAAAAAGAGCCAGATCCCCCCTCGGTGCTGGAAAGAATGATTGAGGAAAAAACATCCACGGTCCACAGTCAACAGTCCACAGCAAAAAACCTAAAGGCTGTGGACGGTGGACTGCGGACTTTGGACAGATTTGTTCTTCAGCTTCACTGGTGGGGAAAGGCAAAACATCATGATCTGAGATTCCTAAAGGGAAATGAGGCTTTTGGATTGACCATATTTGAGCTTAATCTGAATGAGTTGAACCGGGGGAAACGATTCTTATGTGAATGGAAAGATTATCATGATCCTAAATGGATGGATTTCGAGGGAGATATCCCTCCAGAGGAGGGTGGGGTGGAAGGGAACCCTTCAAAGAATCTTGTCGCACATATGAAAATCTTAGATAGGGGAAAATATAAAACCCTAAAGAGAGAAGCAGACTTCTTCAGCTTCAAAATTGAGGGGAAAATTCTAAATGGGATCTATCTGGTTAGAAAGGTCAGGCTTAAAGGGAAAGATAGATGGTTGTTCTGGAAACGGTCAACGGATTAAACGGATGAAAAGGCGTTTAAAGTTTAAGGTTGAAGGTTGAAAGTTATGGAGAACAACAGGTTTTTTTCCAGGGTGCAGTTGCTACAGTTTCTGGTTGCTTTCTTTGTAACTGCTTTGGGAATCATCACCGCTTATTACACTACCATTGCGGGCATAAAGTTAGACCTTTCCCAGAAGGCGGAATCTGTTATGGTTAATCAACTGGACAAAAGACTCTCCAACATAGAGGTGTTGCTAAATCAGAATTTTTTGAACAAAGAGGAATTTTATCAGTTCAGTCAGAATCTGCAGAATCGATTGAGCAGAATTGAATACAAACTTTCTGAGCTGGACAGCCCGTCCCGGACGGGGCGTCTGCCTGGGATGGATAAGAAGTAGGCTAAAATCAAGATTTCAAACTTCATATGAAGAGGTAAACATGAACATTCAAAATCTGATTGAATCTTTAAAACAGCACCGGGATGCCATCGGTGATGAGACGATCCAGAAAATGGATTTTGATCAACTGGAAAAGAATTTGAGTGAGGCGGTTTGTACTTTGAGCTCTCTGGACGAAAAAGAAAAGCTCTCAGAGAAGCTTTTTTGCGAATTCAAATCGGAGATCAAAAAGATGGCTTTGGCTGTTTCTCGCGTGAAGGGAAACTTAAGTTCCTGTGGTCTGGTAGAAAAGCTTTTGTCATCCCCGGATTTGGGTTTTGAGGATCTTCTCTTTTTGAGGGAGAGAGTAAAAGAGGAGTTTAACCAGAGTTTTCCCTCTTCACCTCAATCAAGGGTGATAGTTGACCACGGCGAATCTAATTTTAGGATTTCAGAGTTCAAAACGGGAGGGAAAACATAAGGGTGTGTCAACCAATTCTCTTGATTTTTCCAATGACAAGGCGAGGGTGGAGCTGAAGCTCCACCCCTTCAAACTTAGTTGGTTTCGATTACAAAACGAAAAGATGGAAATCGAAGTGAAATAATGGTGGGTGTTATGACCCGAAGGGATGTCTAAAAAGACGGAGACCCCCAGACGGGGGCGTCCGCCTGTCTGGGACAGTCTTCTGAACAGTTCACAGTTTGCAGTTTACAGTTCACAGTTCACAGTAAACAGTCTCAAGGAAGGAGGAAACAGTGGGGATTAGAGATCAAAACTTGGAAGCCACCGGAGCAACCTTTGCCACCTTCTCCATTAAACAAACCGGTGGAGTGGATGATCTGAAAGACGCAGACATAGGAAAGGCGGTTAAGCTGACCAGTAACAACCAAGCGGGACCCACCACGGATGGCTCGGTTTTTATTGGGAAATTGATTGATCTTACTCTGACCGATGCAAACGATGGAAAAAGGGTAGCTACCGTGCAGATCGGTGGAGTGATGACGGTTCCCATCACCACCACCTATCCCCAGGTGGGAGATCGAGTGGTAGGTGGAGCCAATGGAACGGTAAAACAGGCACCTGCATTGACAGGTTATGATCCTGCCGGTGGAAATATCAGCAGAGGAACGGTCATATCGGTTAATGGAACCACTGAGTGCACGTTGATTTTGAACTGAACCGTCCACCGTTTACTGTCCGCAGTCCACCGCAAAAGATCTTGAGGCCGTGGACAGCGGACGGTGGACCGTGGACATCATAAAAAGGAGAAAAAAGATGGATTTGGAAAAGTTGTTAAACTCGACTGAGGGGAAAAAGCTTCTGGAATTAGCCAGCCAGGAGAAGCTCATCTCCGGGCAGGTGAATCTTTCCAAGGCAAAGGAGACCAAGGTCACTAAGGAAACTTACCTGGAGGCGCAATCTAAGGGATTGACCCTATCTGAGCTTCTGGAGCGGGAGGAGTATGATCCCAGTGATATAAACTCACCTTTAGACGCTTTTGAGCGACAGTTAGCAGTGCATGATATAAGAGTAGGAGGGAAAAATCCTGTAACCGTGGAGCTTTTCTATCAGGGAGCGCCAGCACTTCTCCCGGAGTTCATGATGAGGGAGATCAAAAGAGGGCAGAAGATGCGTCCGGAGTTGGACAAGCTTATAGCCAGCACCAGCATGATCTCTTCCTCCCGCTATACTCCGTTCTACGTCAACGTCACCCCTGATCAGTCCAAGCTCTCACTGCGGCCGATCGGTGACTCAGCGGAGATTCCCACCTTGACGGTGGCAGAACAGCTACACTCCATCACCGTGCCGGATTACGGGATAACCTTGAAGACCTCTTACAAAGCCTTAAGACACCGCACCACCGCTCAGTTCAAAGTTCTTCTGTGGTACATCGGATTCAAACTTCAGGCGGATAAGATGGGACTGTTGGTGGATACCATCATAAACGGCGACGGCAATGATAACTCTGCCACGGTGATAAACACAGCCACCTCCGGGACCTTCACCTATGCTGATCTGATCACCTTGTGGAATGAATTCTTCCCCTTTGAGATGAATACCGTCCTGTGCCACAAGGATATGATCAAGAGCATCCTTATCATGGACGAGTTCAAAGATCCCATGGCCGGATTTAAATTCCAGAAGACCGGCGATCTGGTATCTCCTTTAGGATCCAGCCTGGTGAGGTGCGATGATGTTTCCTCTGATCTGGTGATCGGGCTGGACAATCGCTTCGCCATTGAGGAGGTGGTAAGCCAAGCTTTGATGGTAGAATATGACAAGGTGATCGAGCAAAAGCTGGAGGAGGCGGTCATATCCGAATCAGTGGCGTATGCCAAGGTGATTAAGGAGGCGGCTTTGGTTCTGGATACGGTGTGGGCATAACGAAAAACTTTCCCCCTCACCCCAACCCTCTCCCCTTGGGGAGAGGGACAGGGGTCAAGGGTCAAGAGTCAAGAGTCGAGAGTTAAGGGTCAAGGAAAATCTATCATGCAAAAATTAATCGATACAGTCAACTCATTTTATGCCACCGGCATTCAGCCTCAGGCTAAAATATTCAAGGTCTCTTTCGGGCGATATCAGGATCGGGTGGTGGTTATCTATCCCCAAACTCCTAATCGGCTGGTGTATGTGTGGGCGGATGCGCCTTACTCAAGCTGGTCTGATCCAATAGAGATTGCCACAGACAGCGCAGATTATCCATCCTCCGCCTATATGGACTCTGGCGGCAATATCTATGTGGTGTATACCCAACAGACCAGTCTGAATCTGCTTGAGCTTAAGATGAGCTTTTCCCAGGGAAGTTGGAGCTTAGGAACGGTCAATACAGTGTGTAGCGTGGAACAGAATTATTTTCCCAGCATCATCAAAGATTCCAACAGTCGCCTGTGGATATCCTGGAGCTATTACGATCCAACTTCCGGAAGATATTTCGTGCATGTTAAAACTTCTCAAGATGATGGAGCCACCTGGGGGACTGGTCCAACTGATCCCGGACCAACTTTGACCATCGGAAGCGGATCTTGCTATTCACAACTGCTTTTTCAACCACCCTACATCCATTGTTTCTATTCGGATGATTCCACCCTTTTGGCTTATCGTTCGCACGAGATACAAGCCTCCGGGTGGGATTCACAACAGACCATCTATTCCGGTTCTTTTGTGGATGATAATTTCTGTGCGGACTTATCCACGGATAATAAGATTGGAATCCTCTTCCCGGGAATATCCTCCCTTCTATACAAGGAGTTTGATGGAAACAACTGGAGTGGAGTGTTCACCGTGGACAACAACCTACCTCAATCTGTTGCCATAAAATTCTTAGACAATATTCCTTATGCCTTCTTCACCAGAAACATCGGCAACGGACAGAATCAGATCTTCTATTCCTATAGGGATGGCTCCTCTTTTGTATCACCTGAGCTCTTTGAGTGTGGACAGAAGCCTTTCGATAAAGTCTTCTGTTACGATGACTCCGCAGTCACCAAATACTACGACCGAACCACCGAAGCCTCTAATTCAACTCCTGCAGATGTGTTTCATCCTACCTGCGGAGGGTTGGTCAAGGATACTGATGATACCCTCTATGTAGGAATGGACGTCAAATTCAACCTGACAAAAATCATTTTGTCCACTGCGGGGATCGGAGGTCAGGTTAAGTGGCAATACTTCAACGGAAAGAGCTGGTCTGATTTTGTCCCCCAATCCGGAAATTATCATCTGGACTCTCAGGATAAGATGGTCATCTTGTGGCAGGACCTAAACTCGGTTCCCTCCAACTGGCAAAGGTGTCCGGTAAATGGTGTCTCTGAATTCTGGGTAAGAATGCTGGTCACCACATCCTTTGCCACTGCGCCGGTGGGGACTCAGATAACCGCAGTGTCGGAGGCAAAGTATCTGAAGGTGATAAGATAGATAAAGGCGTTTAAAGTTTAAAGTTGAAAGTTTAAAGTTCAAAGTTCAAGGTTTAAAGTTCAGGTGAATTGAAAAGGGTAGGTGATGAATTTCTGCCTTTCTTGTTAGAATAGAGCGATCTTTACGTAGGCAAGCTTTTACGGCTTGCTATCCCCGGTATGAACCCTCTTGGTTCATGCCAAGCCATGAAGGCTTGGCTACGCAACAAATAATGCGGCGAAAATCCATTATATCTAAGTCTCCTCTTTTCGCAGAGGAAAGAAAAATAGGGAATGGAAAAGGATCAAGACCATGGGATTTACAAATATAGATTTAGTCAAAAAACATATCCTAGAACATGAACTTGGCACGGTTAGCAAAGAAAATATAGCCTGCCGATTAGCAGGAGAAACACCTTTTCAACTTCCTCATATTCTGCTTCTGCCGGGATCGGAGAAGGTGAAGGCAAAAGAGCAGAATATCCCTACTCGTGAAACTATTAGCTTTGCTTCTTCGGACACAGTCCAACTGGCAAACCAAGAACTCATTCCGGATACCGTGGTGGTGGCAAACGATTCCTCACTGGGGGAAATCTATGTGGAGAACGTAGACTATTCCATTGACCAGGATGATGGTAGGATAACCCGTATCCCAACAGGCTCCATCCTAGCGGCATCTTCTGTGGTTATCTGGTATCTCTATTTTCGAATATACTCCAGAGACGCTGATTATCAAATCGACTACACCAAGGGGCAGATAAAAAGATTAAGTTCTGGAGATATTGAGGATGGTCAATGGGTTCTGGTGGATTATGCGGTGGAGTTTGCTCTGTTAAGCGATGAGGTGATCGAAAATGCCATAAAAGAAGCAAATGACCAGATTCTCCAATACATCGATTCATCTTATGCCAACTCCACTGATCGGTCTCTGGCGACTGCCGAGACCTATCTAACTGTTTCCATATTGTGTAATATCAAAGCCATGGAAGCCATGACGCAAAACGTTGTGGCTGGCACAGGATGGCAGGTTCATTCTCTTTCCCTGGCGTGGTCAAAAATGTCTAATACTTATCGGGAACAAGCATACGGGCTTCTGAAAAGATTCAAAAGAGATCCCGGTGGTTTTTGTTCACCATATGCGGCGAAATCGAGTAAGTAACCTCTCCCTCCGTCCCCCTCTCCCCCGCCTCTGGCGGGATTTTCAACACAGAGTGGAGAGGGGTTCACCCTGAAGGGATTTCCCTCGATCCTGCACTTCGTCCTGAGACTCAGTGTCGAAGGAAGATCTTCGGGATCGAAGGACACCCTGAAGGGGAGATAGGGGGTGAGGTAGGAAATAGTGTGGAAAATTCGAAGTGGAGGAAACAATGAACGTTACGCTAGATTATCTCCGGGGAAGAAGAACCTGGGTGGTGCCTTATTTTGTGGTGTGGGGAGATTGGTCTTTGGCATCTTTCCTTCTCCTTTACACCGAAATAGGCGAAACCTCTAAAAGAGTGATGCTGGCAAAAAACAATCTGGGTGGTTTGGATCAGACGGTCAATTTCTCCGACCTGTATGATTTCAGAGGTAACCGGCTCCCGGAGGCGATCGGAAATCCCAAGGTGATAGTTATGCCCAAAAACGAGGTCAACTGTTTTGTGGTGGGCACAGAAACCGACGCAGGTTTTAAGATAGCTAGGTTTTCCGGATCAGGGAAGACCGGACTGGTGGATTTGATGATTGTGGAGATGGGGTGAAGGCGTTTAAGGTTCAAAGTTCAAAGTTTAAAGTTAAAAGTTAAAAGTTGAATGCAGGGGCAAGGGGAAAAGACAAGGGTCAAGAGGCAAGAGTCAAGACCTCCAGGCACCCTGACCCCTGACCCTTTTTGAAGGGAGGGGACAGGGGTGAGATCTTCAGAAAGTGGAAAGGATTCAATTATCGTGAAAAGAAAAATCAAAAAGAAGGCTAGATCAAAATGCACCTCCAAAAAAGTAGATAATCGACAGATATCGGATCTACGACTTCTGGAGATGCTTATCAACAAATTCATCGAAAAACTGGAGAAAAATGGCTTTGAGCCAAAGGTCCAGGATGCGCTGAAGGCAATTCAGTTGAAACAAAAACTGGCTCAAACCTCTGAGGCAGAAAAGATCTTCTGGGAATTGATAGACCAGTTGAGGAAAGAGGAACTGAGCAGTAAGACGGAGACTGAGAGTTGAGACGGAGACTGAGAGTTGAGACTGAGTGCCGAGACTGAGATTGACTCCGTCTCAGTCCCAGTCTCAGGAGGTAAACGTATGAGGAAAATTCTTCTCCCTTTTATCTTTTGTTTTCTTTTGTTATACCTTGCATCGGCACTTGTGCCTGCCGCCTGGTTTGGACTGGACACTTGTCCCTCACACTGGGCGGTTGCCACCGGTTATGCCGATGCCCAGAGATTTCAGGCTCCAGAGGATGGCACCTCCAGCCGCTTAGAAATTTATTGCTGGGGTCCTGCTAAATCCACCTTTCGCATGGCAGTCTACGATGATGAGGGTGGTCGTCCTAAAAATAGATTGTGGGAAGGGACAGATATCACCTATCAGACTGGGCAATGGTGTGGGGAGGATGTAACTACCATCCAATTAACAAAAGATGCTTACTATTGGTTTGCCTTCAAAACCAGCACTTCAGAGGAGATGTGTTATGTAGCTGGGGGACCTGCTAACTCCCATGAGTGGAAGACAGGACAGCCATACGGAAATCCCTTCCCTGACCCCTGGGGAAGCTATTCCGGTCACAACTCCAATCGTTACACCATGAGAATGCACTACATCACTCCAGAAAGAACCAGGGGAATCATTGAGATTGATCCGGGCATAATTGAAGGAGGGTTTGTAAGATGAAAAAGTTTAAAATGCAGAAATTCTGGGTCAAGGGTCAGGGGTCAAGCCCCCTTGTCCCTTGCTTCTTGACCCTTGCCCCTTTTTTAATTTTTGTTTTTTCATTTTTGATTTCTTCTCCGGTTTGTGCAGAGTACTATTCTCCCTCCGACAGCATTCCGCTGACCGTCGGAACTGTCAGCATTGGTTGCGACTCGGTTCAGGACTGCGATTCGGTCAGAATCAAATGGTGGTGGCTGGATGGCGGATGGACTTATGTAGGGACCAAAAAACTGACCTCATCCGTGGAGGTTGGGTTCTATGTTACCAACATCAGAGCCTCAGACGCATCCAACCATACCGGAAACTACACAGCTCAGGCAGTGGCATACAAATTTGATGGTTCTTATACGGATATTAAGACCTGGTCCTGGACTGTAGTGGAGACTTTTGACTCTTTAACCAACGCCATCACCAACACCAACAAAGCCAATTTCAAAGCAGACGTTTCCAATCTCTTAGACAAAGCAGATAGTTCCCTTTACATGCGCACCGGTTGGAACAACATCAAAAATCAAGATGCGATGGTTAATTTCACTCACACTCGCCTCGCCTACGTGGATTCAGTAGACAGCATAACTCAGACCTTCTCCGCATCCTGCGATACCGAATCGATCGCTCGATCTACCTGGAATGATGGTATAATCCCTAAGGCGGAAAGAAGGATACAATACGTGGATAGCCTGGGTGAGGAGATCTCCGCCTCGGTGGATACCTCTCAGATCAAAACCATGAACGTTAATAACCAGTGGGGAGCTTCCTACATTTGGAACTATTCCACCAGAACCTTGACGTCCGGAGCAGGAGTCGGAGCAAACCAGGTCGTAATTAGATGCAAGCGGACTTCGGATAGCTCCGCAGTTGCCTTTGCTCAAATTCAGGTGCTGGACTCCACAGAGAATTCCACCATCGGTCTTTTGACCTCAGATTCCCAGGGTCGGGGATTCTTTGCATTAGATAACGGAGTTTTCTGCGTGAGGCTATACAAACCAGGATGGCAATTTGTCGTGCCTGAGACTTTGGTGGTGGATGGGGACGAAGATACCACCTACTATGCAGAGGCGTTCGATCCAGGTTCTCCACCACAGGCGAGTCTGTGTCGGGTATATGGCTGGGTTTATGACATAAACGATCAACCCATGGTGGGAACGAAGATAGAAGCCAGCATAAAGATAGTTCCTTTGAGGTATCAGAATGTTCTCATTAGTCCTTATTATCAAAGTGCTGTGACGGACGAAGACGGTTACTGGTATCTGGATCTGTATCCCAACTCTGTCTTAAGCCCCTCTGATACTAAGTATATCTTTCACATCTTTAGTGCTTCCGGCACAATTCTAAGGCTGGAGGTGGAGGTGCCAGATCAGACAAGCTGGGAACTACAATGGTAAATAAAAGCGTTTAAGGTTTAAAGTTTAAAGTTCAAAGTTGAACGTTCAACATTAAACGTTAAACATTAAACGCTTTTAACTTTAAGGGAGGTGAGAAAAAATGTTTCTTAGCATATTTTCAGCTTTGGGAGATTGGGTCACCTGCAATACTTTTCATGCTTTAGGTGCCATTCTCCTTCTGCTTTTAGGATGGGCGATCAAAAAATATTTAATCCCCTTTCTCGATACCGAGCTTAAAAAGAGGATGGCGGAGTATGTTCTTTTGATTGCCGACGAGGTGACTGACCAACTGGTGGCAAAATATCCCCAAAATGAGCTTTTCAGATGGCTGGACATGGCCGTGGACAAGATAATGGAGATAACCGGAGTGTCACAAGAGGTGGCGACCAGAGCGGCACAGGCGGCTTTGGCTCGCAAGGGAATTAAAAGCTAAGAGTGCACCCAAAAAACAAAAATTGCACAAACTGTGAACCTAATTGCAGAGGCTCGCCCTAAATTTTTTAAAAACCAATAGAATCAGTCCTCCTTTTTGCAGAATCCGAAGCTCTGGGAATTGCCTTTTAAGCGAAAAAGAAGACAAACCTTAGCCCTTTATCTTGCAAAAACTTGAACGGTTAAAGTGGCTTGAACCCTTTCCTTTAATTTTACTTGAGTGGTTTTGAAGACCGTATTTTGCCAGGTGGACAGTGGTAATTACTGGAGATTGGCACATTGGTTGCTCATCAAATTCATAGAGATTTGCGTATATAAAATGGCGCAAGACAGAGCATTAATTGGGAGTGGTGCGGTTATGAGCAATCATGACCACCCGACGCCAAAATCGGGCATCCCCCCTCCACCACTCCCAATTTTTTTTATCTCGTAATTTTCCGTTTCACTTTCGATCAAAACTTCAGGTTATTCCCTATTTGAGATCAAAAACAAGCATAAATTCGGCAGGCAGGATGCTTGCCCCACGAATTTTGTGGTTGCCTGATTCATCCGGCAAAAGATGTGGGTGAGCATGAATCTGGCGGGCAAGGGTGCCCGCCCCACGGACTTATGGAAACCTGAAGGTTTCCTCTACATCCCCAAGTTCATAATGAAAGCATAAATTCGGCAGGCAGGATGCCCGCCCTACGAATTTTGTAGTTGCTTGATTCATCAGGCAAAAGATGCGGGTGAGCATGAATCTGGCGGGCAAGGGGGCCCACCCTGCGAACTTATGGAAACCTGAAGGTTTCCTCTACCTACCCAGCTTTATAAGGAAAGTGCTTCCCTCATCCGCCTTGAGGAAAAACATAGGAGTCAAACCTTCAGGTCCTCCCACATAACTTCGCTTCATTCAAAATAAAAAAAGGTGAGTTTTTTTAATCCGACTCACCCTTTAGACATCTTTTTTGATCGAAAGAAAAGAACCGGAGAAGGCGGTTTATTTCTTTTTCTTTATTCTCTTCGGCTTGGTTACCTACCCCCAGCAGATCAGTCGAGTAACGCCCCACCCCTTCTGGGAGGCCGTGTCCTCCTTGTCACAAGGGACACAAACACAGGTCTTTTTTGCTTTTCTGTGGCTTTCTCCTAAAAAAAGCTGCACGAGCCAACAGTACCGGGGGATTTAGCCTTGCCAGCATAAAGGGTATCTCAAAGCTTTCTTCTCGTTTCTTCAGCACGATGGGGGTGGGCCACCTTTAAAAAGATAATTGATCAGGTAGACGACATCCCCAAGGTCAACAACCTCGTCACAATTGACGTCTCCGGTTTCCAAGGGATCAGGAGCAGGACCATCTTTATATAGATAATTTATCAAATGGACCACGTCTCCAAGGTCTATTATCCCATCGCCATTGCAATCACCACGAGTAAGTTGGAAAACTCCTTCTCTTACTAGCGCCGGATCGCCATAGAGGTTGTAGGTAAACATGTTCCAGTATTCAGCATAATGGTCAAAGCCATAATTTTGATTGCAATAAAATTTAGAGTCGTAGAGTGCATCTCCCACCTTCTCAGGTCCACTGGGGCCATTGATCATGTGACGGTTGAATTCGTAACACATAGATTCGCCACCGCCCGGGTTTGTGGGCCATCCCGACGCACCCCAGACCACCCGCGTTGCAGCGACAACTCCGGCACACGTACCATACGAGGGTTTTGTCAAGAGGTCAATTCCAATGTTACCCCATGCGTTAGGCTCCGGGTAGTTGATCACACATGAGATGGGGAACAAGATGGATGGGTGATCGTCATCCAAGTTGGAGAAGGTGCCGATGAAATAGGGCCACGACATCTCATTGGGATTGGAGTTTTCCGGGACTCCATCCCCGTCGTCCCATGCCCACACCTTTCGGGCTGCGCCGTCTGTCCATCCGTGGGCACCCCAGTTCACAATACTGTATTGCCCGGTGCGCCAATCGCCTGCGAATGCCGCTTCACTCAGCGCAGGCCAGGGAAAGGCGGATTGCGCCAGACCTCCCTGCTCGCTGTAGTGACTGATGGTCCAACCGCTCATAAGATTGATCTCGATTTCGTTCATGCAGGTGGCACCATCATAGGCCGCCATGCCGCTGTGGTCCTCGTTGGCATGATACCAAAATGCCCCGGCATGCAGGGCTCTGTTCTTCCAAGCCCCGGTATCCTGTTCAAAAGTGAACAGTTTGTTTAAGGTATAGGTTATTCGGGTGGGGTCGTTGATGGGAATCCGGCCAACATAAACTTCGGCTAATAAGTCAGGGCTATCTTGGCCGTATTCACCGCAGAAGCCATCGCCATCTGAATCCCAGGAGTTGGTGTCTGGACTGGATAAATCTGCATAGTAATAGTCAGTGGGATTCTCACCGCTGGTTGCGTTGGGGGTGCCTGCCTGATTGGTGTGGTTGGTTGGATCAGGGTAACAATAGCGCATTGGAATGGTCGCGTAGTCGCCGACTAAAAGTACATACTCGATGCCCCAGGGCACGTAGTAGCTTCTGAGGAAATTGCGGATCTGTTCAGCAAGATCCATACCGGACTGGCTGGTGATTTCAGTGTCGGTGGTCAGAACGAACCTGACATTATAGCCTAAGGAAGTCTTCCAGTCCAGGAAGTTGGAAGCAACCACGGCACTTTGGAGTGCATCGGTGGTGATGATCACGTAGTCGTATGTATCCTCGGGAGCCTTGGGCCGGTTTCCGGCTGGCTGGTACAGACCTCTTACCTCTTCAAAGTTCGTGAACAGCCTGGAGGCCCGTTCATTCGCGGCAGTATCCCACCTTAACTCCTCAACTTTTTGAGCTTCAGGACTGCCAGGAGATGGCAAATCATATTTGATGCTGACTTGCGCACCATCATAATGTGTCAACTTCCCTGACTGAGGATGGTAGCTGAAAGGATAGAAGGAGAATGAAGCATATGAGTACTTGCGCAAACCACCTGAACCTGTCAGTTTTCCTATTTCACTCGGGTAAACCTCATCTGATGAATAAACTGCTTGGTTGTTTCTCTGCCATTCGTCCTGAGCCTTCTTAACACACTCCGGGAATTGCTGTGGATCAACCAGGGGCATAACTGGTGGGGTTGGCACAATCTGATATGCCCCCGGCAACTGAGTCGAACCTGTTTCCTTTAGCTCAACGGATTGAACCCGAGCGCCTGGTGGCAGAGCAATCAGGAAGTTCTTGGCAGGAAGCATGGGTTTACCCGGAGCCATCAAGTAACCAAATCCTTCCATTTTGATTATCTGTCCTTGACTGGTGTTGACAATCTGATAGTGGCCAGCGCTCACCTTTATCGACACAGCATCAAATGCATTTGCCATTGGAGTCACTGCTGAAACGATAAAGGTGAGCATGATTCCAATTGCCAAACCATCTTTCAACAGGCTGTTTTTACACACTTATTTGTCTCTTTTCTCTAATGTCATACTCTCTCTTACTATGAGATGTTGCGATATATAAATGCTTATAGCAAATAACCGGATTTTTCCAAAATCATCTCCCAGAGACCTTCTTTTTCCCTGGAAAGATCAACCGCATCAGCAACCTGGCGGCAGTCCGTTTTTGTAAAGATAGTTTATCAGATAGACCACATCACCAAGGTCAATTACTCCATCACAATTGACATTGCCAGCCTCTAAGGGATCAGGAGCAAGACCATCTTTATACAGATAGTTTATTAAATAAACCACATCACCGATATCAATAATCCCATCAGCGTTGGCATCACCACACAGATACGTTCGCACCGTAAACGACAAAGTGTCAGCCTTGCAATAGTCTTGCGCTATCACTGTCAAGGCTTCCAAAAATACCGTATCGGGAGCAGTGCCGACCACCGAATCGTTCTGAACCAAACACCAGTGCGGATATTCCAGATAGGTAATCAGGTGAGTAGTATCATCCGGATCCACTATGGTGGGATAAAAGATAAAGCTATCAAGGAAGGGAACGAACACAGTATCTCCTATGGGTGTTATTGACGGAGTGACATTTGAATGGTCAATCACTAAAGTCACTTCCAGGGTATCAGCCAGATCTCCATCGGAGACAATCACCTTAAATGAGGTATCAGCATAATCGCATTCTGCCGCACCGGTGATGCTATCTCCTGTAACCGTACACCAGGAGGGATAATCCTCATAGCTTAATTCAAGCTCGGTGCCGTCACAGTTCGGATCGGTAGCTGTGGCGACATATACAAACGGTGGCTCACCTGGCGTGGCGGTGTCAGCTTCAGGTGAGGTTATCTCCGGTGGCAGATTTGAACCAACCGGATTGCAACAGTCATCTTCCGGGTGGTAGGGGCAGATGTCACAACTATCACCCACGCTATCACCATCGTAATCCTCCTGATCCGGATTATAAACATAAGGACAGTTATCCACATCGCATGTATTTGCGGGGAAACCCGGATTACCGTAGCCGTCACCATCGGTGTCAGTACAGACGTCACAGCTATCGCCGATACTGTCATTGTCGGCATCTGCCTGATCCGGATTGTATATGTAGGGGCAGTTGTCGTCCGGGCAGGTGTTTTCTGGATGCCAGGGATCACCATAACCATCACCATCGGTATCTACACAAATATACTCACCACACTCGAAGACGGAAACGGTGAAGTCGTCGATACCTGCTTCCAC
>Ga0315547_1000069_pt1 | contig 124812 bp, 96 predicted proteins | sample SalMarSW160240MG_2_FD_202542 | JGI IMG/M metagenome (GOLD analysis project Ga0315547, IMG submission 202542) | Salt marsh sediment microbial communities from the Plum Island Ecosystem LTER, Massachusetts, United States - Salt Marsh Sediment SW1601-240 ...
GCTGTCGTTGCTACTATGAGAAAACTCTTGAGAATTATTTACTTCTTACTTAAAAATCATGAAAATTTTAACCCGAAAATTTCTAAATAACTTTTTTTACTTGACTTTTAGTATAGTATCTCTGCGGCTATCTTTAATAGGAGGGAAAAATCATGAAAAGGTTAATTTTTGTCCTAGCGGTGGTCTTGACCGCAGCGTTTGTCTATGGTCAGTCCGATTTTGAAAGAATGCAAACGCTTTCATATGAAGGCGCTGAACTTTACAACCATTCTGATTTTTATGGTGCTGCCCAAAAATGGGAAGAAGGGCTTAAAATTGCAAGAAGAACTGTAAATCGACAAGCAATAAGTGTTTTTATAGGCAACCTCGGGGTTGTCTATGACGATCTTGGCGACTATTCGAAGGCAATCTCGTATCATGAGCAGGCGCTGAAAATCTTTAGGGAAATCGGGGATAAGAAGAAAGAAGGAGCCGACCTTTCAAACCTCGGGGTTGTCTACCGTCATCTTGGCGACTATCCGAAGGCAATCTCGTATTATGAGCAGGCTCTGAAAATAAGCAGGGAAATCGGTGACAAAAAGGTAATTGGAAATAACCTTAACAACCTCGGGGTTGTCTACGAAAATCTTGGCGACTATGTCAAGTCAATCTCCTATTATGAGCAGGCGCTGAAAATACAAAAAGAAATCGGAGTACCAACCAAGGGTGTTGAAACCAACATTGCGGATGTTTGGCTTAAGATGGGTGAAATTGATAAAGCTGAAGAAACCTATCTGCGGCTCGGTAGGCTCGGTGATCGATTGGGGTTAGGAAACCTGAATCTGGCAAAAGGGAACTACGAGAAAGCAGTTGAATATTTTGACAAAACTCTTAAAGAAGTTCTCCAGATCCGTAGTGCTGAATTTCTATTTGCCAGTTACGCCGGGCTGGGTCAAGCTTATGAAGGGCTGAAGGAATGTGTAAAGGCAAGAGAAAATTATGAGAATGCCGTTACCATGGCAGAAGAACAGAGGGAGGTTTTAGGTGAAGCTGAGAAATCAAAATTCTTCATGGCAGAGGTGCATGGTTTCAAACGCATCCAGCCCTATGAGGGGATGGTAAATGTGAGTATAGATATGGATGCTTCTGAGGAAGGGTTTTTCTATTCGGAGAATCTAAAGGCTCGGGTTCTGGCTGAGGCTATTGCAAGGGGACAGACTGCGTTGGTGCATACCCTTCCTTCAAGATTAGCAGATGAAGAGAATTCATACATTACCGAAATCAGAGGCTTAAGAAAGCAGATGGAGGCACTATATCGAAACAAGGCTATGGATACCTATTACGAGCGTGAAAAGGAACTGAAAACGCTAAAAGCAAAGCAGCAGAAATTCATCAGCTGGCTGCGAGAAAGCTATCCTGAATATGCATCCATCCAGTATCCTCAGCCAATAAAACCAAATGAGGAGAAGCTTGAGCCAGATGAAGTGTTGATAGAGTTTGAAGTTACGGACAATGAAACTGATGTTTTTATGTTGAAAGATGGGAAACTTAAGACAAGAAAGGTTCCCATATCAAGGGAAGAACTTCACGAGCTTGTTTTGCAATACAGAGGTTTTTTTGAGGGAATAACAAAAACAAGTCAATTACTCAAATACAAGCCGGAAGTGGTGAAGAAACTCTATTCGCTGCTATTCGGCGATATGCTTGAACCTTTGGCGGAGGGCAGCACCCTGATTATTGTGCCCGATGAGTTTCTTGGTATCCTTCCCTTTGAGGCTTTGGTGACAGATTTGCCAGAAGAAAAAAAATTCGGTGATAGTGAATATGGCTCATTTCCACTAGGGATTACATATCTTGCGGATAAATATCCCATCAGTTATGCCCAGTCTGCCATGTCACTTACCCTGCTTCGTACTCTTAAGAAAGGTAAGGGAGAAGTTGAGAATATGCTGGTTGTGGCAGATCCAATTTTTTCAAGCAATGATTCCCGTCAGAAGGCTATAGCTCATGCGGAACTGAGCGAAGAAACCATCAATGTAATGGGGGCTATAGCTGACTGGAAGGAGATGGGTGTGAAAGGTGTCCGTTTAAGAGAAGAGAAACGGGATGTATCTACAGTTGCTGACGAACTCTTTCCGAGACTGGAAAAGACAGAAGCCCTTGCCCGGGAAATGGAAGAAATGTTTGGTAAAAAAGCGATGGTCTATCTTGGATCAGAGGCAAAAGAAGATAAAATTGCTCAAATCTCTTTTAAGGACTATAGGCATTTGGTTTTTGCCACCCATGGTATTCTGGACAACACCGTCCCCTGGATTCGGGAGCCTGCGCTTGTGCTTTCGCAATTGGGCAATCCTGAAGGCTATGACGGTTTTCTGACCATGAGCGAAGTGATGGGTTTGAAGCTCGATGCAGAGGTAGTTGCTTTAACTGCTTGTGAAACCGGTGTAGGTAAGAATGTAAGCGGAGAAGGTGTGATGGGAATGGGACGTGCTTTTCAGTATGCAGGTGCCAGGAATGTATTAGTTAGTTTATGGTCAGTGGCTGAGACTTCAGCTACAGAGCTGACATCTGCATTTTTTAAATACATCAAAGAAGGAAAAGAACCGAAAGAGGCAATACGGCTGGCACGCAATGAAATCCGGCGGAAGGGATATGAGCATCCGTTTTATTGGGCAAGTTTTATTTTGTTTGGTAACTAACCTGGATTATTCACCCTGTTGGATATCTCTTATGTCAATTGTATCATATTTTAAAAAATATTTATCCAACGGGGTGAACCAACAAAAAAGAAAAACCCTGCCTACCGGCGGGGAAAAAAGAGATTAAGTGTTCCATAGGAATCCTCCAAAGGAGTCTCCGAAGGAGTCCCATGTGACCGTTGTGACCTTTGGGGAAAAAAGAACATCTACTTACAGAAATTGTTTATAATCCACTGATGAATAATCCACATACTGCCGCCTATCGGCGGGATTAACCACGCAGTCCGCTGAAGAGCGGACATGCTGGCCCGTAGGGTGATTAATTCATCACAAAGTGATCTCTATGAGACAAGCTCGTGAATCAATCATGTTGACAAGCTCAAAAGTATTTGATATATTAAAAGCAATGATGAAATAAAAAAATATTAATAAACGAGAGAATGATGAAGGGTTACATAATCTTAACTGTTAAATTTGAAAAAGAAGGTAACAGATGGACAGCAGAATGCCTTGAATTGGGTACTGCTACCTTCGGACGCTCAATAAATGAAGCTAAGGAAAAAATATCTGAAGCGATCCTGGTTCATTTGAATATTTTAGAAGACGTTGGTGAACGAGAACGGTTTTTTAAAGAACACAATATTAGAATTCTAAAATCTAAACCTAAACCGAGAAGCATACCACCAACGCATGTACCAGTTGATGAAAATATACTTATTCAACAACGCCTTCAGCCTGTTGCATAGTGCAAAAAGAACTTCCTGCAATTACAGGTAAACAATTAATTCGCCTTCTTAGAAAAGATGGTTTTATAACTGGAAGAAAAACTAAACACGGTCGCTCAATGAAAAAAGATATAGGAGATCGAGTTATAGTCACATATATACCTGAAACAAAAGCATCTTTACCAGGAGGAACTTTAATGGCAATCCTTGGGCCCACAAACAAACTCAACTTAAGAGAAAAGGGCTAATGAAGTTGATTGATACTTACGGCATATAAACTGTTCACCTTTCCCATACAATCGTTTACAAAAATATATAACCACAATCCGTTCTTTTCTGTGCGACGCTCTGCCCTTTTCTTCGAACTAAAAGCGAGTTAAGGAAGTTATACACTTCCATATAGCAACGCTCAGAATTAGTATTCAAACTTGAAGATATATTCAAAGAAAGGGAGAAAAAAACATCAAAAACTTTCAAGAGGTCGGGGTAAAAAAGGTTTGCCGAAATCTGCAAACCTTATTGAATCAATAGACACCAGAGAAGAGCTTGCCAAGACAACCTGTGTATCACATGATTCGACATATTGTAAATACGTTTAAGAAATACGATAAATATTCGACATGATTTTGTCAACTAAGAATAAGATAACACCGATTTACGCATCATTTGATAATGAGCAGCTTGAAAAGGACTTTGTAAACGGGAAACTGGGTGATTCAAAACCCATTCAATCAGACTCCAATTATGTAGCTTTTTTGAGGGAAAATTTTGCTTTGTTGCAAAACTAAGAAACTGGATACCGATTTCGGGATACGGAACCTCTCGACGGGCAATATTTGACAATATATGACAATATTTAATAGTATGATTTTAGTAATAACTCTTGGTATGAAACTTTTAAGCAGTATGTTTCTCGACGGTGAAGATACTATGCACCCCCGCCGCGATTCGAACGCGGGCACCCGGCTCCGGGGGCCGGTACTCTATCCATCTGAGCTACAGGGGCTTAAAAGACAATTTTAAATTAATAATTCAAAGACCAAAGTAATTTATTACTTTTTTAAAAAAATAGGGCAAATTTCTTCGCCCCATTTTAGCACTGTTTGAAAAGCAATCTATTTTTTATCATCAACAACTTCGAAATCAGCATCTTCTATATTTTTATCTTTATCCTCGCCTGTGGGTTCTTGCCTGGGAGGTTCAGTAGTACCACCAGGAGGAGGTGGAGGTGCTTCTGTTTTTACACGTTCATACATTTTGGCTGATACCTCGCTCCAAACTTTATTAACATTCTCCAAAGCATCTTTCACAGCTTGAATATCAGATCCACCTTGTACCTTTTTCAGTTCTTCAATTGCTGCATTAATTTTACTTTTTTCGTCAGGCTCTAACTTCTCACCATATTCTTTTATATTCTTCTCGGTTTGATAAACCATTGCATCTGCCTGATTCCGTATATCAACCTCTTCTCTACGCTTCTTGTCTTCTTCCTCATGCATCTGAGCATCTTTTATCATCTGTTCTTTTTCTTCATCCGTTAAACCGCTTGAAGTTTGAATCCGAACACTTTGCTCCTTCCCTGTGGCTTTATCTTTTGCAGAAACATTAAGAATACCATTTGCATCAATATCAAAAGTTACTTCAATTTGTGGAATACCACGGGGAGCAGGTGGAATTCCATCAAGATGAAATCGTCCGATGCTCTTATTATAAGTTGCCATAGGACGTTCACCCTGGAGTACATTGATCTCTACAGTTGTTTGGCTATCTGCGGCGGTTGAAAATATTTCGCTTTTCTTTGTCGGAATTGTAGTATTTCTTTCGATCAACTTAGTTGCTACACCGCCAAGTGTTTCAATACCAAGTGAAAGTGGGGTCACATCAAGCAACAGAACATCATGAACTTCTCCACCTAAAACACCACCTTGAATAGCAGCGCCTATCGCTACAACTTCATCAGGATTTACAGTTTTATTTGGCTCTTTACCGAATATTTCCTTAACTAACTGCTGGACTTCTGGAATTCTTGTAGAACCACCAACGAGAATAACTTCGTTAATATCAGATTTTGAGAGACTCGCATCTTTTAATGCTTGCTGACAGGGTTCTTGAGTTTTATTTATCAAGTCCCCAATGAGTGATTCAAATTTTGCTCTTGTCAACTTTTCAAGCATATGGATAGGACCGGCAGCACCGGCAGTGATATAGGGTAAGTTGATCTCTGTCTCTATATTTGAAGAAAGCTCAATTTTTGCTTTTTCTGCGGCTTCCTTTAAACGCTGCAACGCCATTGGGTCTTTTGTAAGATCAATACCTTCCTTCTTTTTAAATTCATCAACCATCCACTCAATTACTCTTTGATCGAAATCATCGCCACCTAAATGACCATCGCCACTTGTAGATTTAACCTCAAATACTCCGTCACCAATCTCCAGAATCGATATATCGAAAGTACCTCCACCCAAATCGTAAACAGCAATCTTTTCATCTTTCTTTTTATCAAGCCCGTAAGCTAATGCGGCAGCTGTCGGCTCATTAATTATTCGTTTGACTTCCAGACCGGCGATTTTTCCAGCATCCTTGGTTGCCTGACGTTGAGAATCATTAAAATAAGCGGGGACAGTAATAACTGCATCTGTTATTTTCTCACCTAATTTTTCTTCAACCGTTTGTTTCATCTTCTGAAGTACCATAGCGCTAATTTCAGGTGGTGAATAATTACGTTTATCTATTTGTATGCGGACATCCTCATTAGGTCCTTTTACTACCTTAAAAGGTACTTCTTTTATTTCTTGTGGAACTTCTTTATAAAGTCTCCCCATAAAACGCTTTATCGAATAAACTGCACGGTCATGGTTTGTTACTACCTGCCTTTTTGCAGTATCGCCTACAACCCTTTGTCCATCTTTTTTAAAAACTACAACTGATGGCGTAATTGGACGGCCTTCATTATTTTCAAGCACTTTTGGCTTTCCACCTTCCATAACTGCAACACAGGAATTTGTTGTTCCTAAATCAATACCTATAATTCTTCCCATTTTTTATCTCCTTAATTATTTTAAAATTCATTAGCACTTTAAGAGAGAGCCCTTTCCATCCTAAAGGTTCTATAAAACAGAGAAAACCAAAATCTGTTTTTCATTTTATACAATGCTTCCTAATTTCAAAAGTCAAATATAAATTGACAAATCGTGTGCCATATATTAAATAGGGCATAACGTCATACTTTTTAAACTTAACTATAAGTATATATTAAAATATCTGCAATTATGACTTAATTACAGATATCTGCTGATTTACTCGCTATAAAGAGAGATTTTGAATTTGATCCATTCTCTGGATGAGAAAAGGTTAATTTATTATTCTTTACACCAACAATAATCGGTTTCCCTTTACTAAGTTTATCCAGAAGGAAATTTTCAGCTATAGGATCTTCTATCAAAGTCTGAATAGCACGTCGTAAAGCTCTTGCTCCATACTCAGGTTTAAAACCTTTCTCTAAAATTATTTCCTTCGCTTCATCATCCAAAATTATTGTAGTTCCAGAGCTCTTAAGATTCTCTTTTATAGTTTCCATCTGAATATCAATTATTTTAAGAACATCCTCACGGCATAACGGACGGAATACAATAGGATTATCTATACGGTTCAGAAATTCGGGATTGAAAATTTTCTTCATCTCATCAAGAATCCTGGACTTTATGGCCTCGTATTCTGAGGAAGCATCAGACTTTGAAAAGCCAAAAGTACCACCACGAATATTCCTCGCTCCAAGATTTGAGGTCATAATAATAATCGTATTTCTAAAATCTACACGCCTTCCATAACTATCGGTAAGAACACCATCATCAAATATTTGAAGTAAGATATTAAAAACATCATAATGTGCTTTTTCTATTTCATCAAAAAGAACAACTGAATATGGATGGCGTCTCACTCTTTCTGTAAGCTCCCCTCCCTCTTCATATCCTATGTAACCCGGAGGGGCACCTATAAGCCGCGAAACACTAAACTTTTCCATATATTCGGACATATCTATTCTTATTAGTGCTTCAGTATTGTTAAATAAGTACTGTGATAATACTATAGCTAATTCTGTTTTCCCAACTCCAGTAGGACCGAGAAACAGGAAAGAACCTATCGGACGTTTTGGGTCTTTTAAACCTGAACGGGCACGACGAATCGCACTGGAAACAGTTTTAATTACCTCATCCTGTCCTACAATATATTTCTTCAGCTCCTTTTCCATCCCAAGGAGCTTCTTGTTTTCTGATTCTGCAATTTTATTAACTGGGACACCGGTCATCATAGAAACAACGTCCGCCATATCATCTTCTATAACTGAAATTCTATTCTTTTCTCCGCTTTTCTGCCAGTCATCATGAGCTTTTCTTAACTGCTCTTTAAGTTTACGCTCGTTATCTCTAAGTTCTGCCGCCTTTTCAAATTTTTGTTCTTTAACAGCTTTTTCTTTTAGCAGACGAATCTCTTCTACCTTCTTTTCTAATTCTACTATTTCTTTTGGAACAATTATATCCCTTAAATGAACTCTTGAACCAGCTTCATCCATCACATCGATTGCCTTATCAGGAAGAAATTTATCTGTAATATATCTATCACTGAGTTCTACCGCAGTCCACAAAGCCTTATCCGTATATTCCACACAATGATGTTCTTCATATCTACTACGTAAGCCTTTTAAAATATTAAAAGTTTCTTCTTTTACCGGAGGATTTACGACTATTTTTTGGAATCGACGTTCAAGCGCCCCATCCTTTTCAATGAATTTACGATACTCATCAAGCGTAGTGGCTCCAATACACTGTATTTCACCTCGAGCTAAAGCAGGCTTAAACATATTTGATGCATCCAAAGAACCAGAGGCACTACCGGCACCTACAATTGTATGAAGCTCATCTATAAATAAAATAATATTGTCGGATTTTTGAAGCTCCAACATTATCGCTTTAATCCGCTCTTCGAATTGACCTCTATATTTTGTTCCCGCTACTAGCGATGCCAGATCAAGATCAACAATGCGCCTATCATAAAGAAGACGAGGAACTTTCTTTTTTACGATTCTTATAGCCAGTCCCTCCGCAATAGCAGTTTTACCAACTCCCGGTTCTCCAATCAATACAGGATTATTTTTTTTCCTCCTTGTTAGAATCTGTGCCACCCTCTCGATTTCCTTTTCTCTACCGATCACTGGATCCAACTCATTGTTCTTTGCTTTTTCAGTAATATCTCTTGAGAAATGATCAAGTGCCGGAGTCTTAGAGCTCTTTTTTCCAGCACGTGCTTCTCTATTTCTTTTTAAAAGTGGATTTGATAGTTCATTCTTAACATTATAATAGTCAACACCGAAACTTGATAGTACCTCGTATGCAACTCCTCCATTTTCCTTAAGAATGGATAATAGAATATGTTCATCACCAATTAGTTCAGAACCTAAATTTTTAGATTCATTATAAGCATTTCGCAAAATACGTTCAACGCGTTTAGTAAGCGGCATTTGCCCCAATAACATTGTTCCACCACTTGAACGAACAATATCTTCGATCGCCTTTCTCAAATCATCTATTTCTATCCCGAGATTTATCAATATATCAATAGCTGTACTACTTCCTTGTGATAAAATACCCAGAAGAAGATGTTCTGAACCTATATAATTGTGACCAAGGTGAACCGCCTCTTCCCTGGCATATCTGAGTATTTGCTGAACTTTTTTAGAGAAGTTACTTTTCATATTCCTTTCATAAAACTTCAAATTCTTATTTGAATATAAAACAGCTTAGCTTATAAATCAACTAATCTTTTTTGTTACGTTCCTTTTGAAACTTTTCTCAAACAGACTTCCTCGTCTATTTTGTTGTTTGGTTACCCCGTTAGATAGCATTGTAAATTAGCACATTTGAATAGATTGTTTTTGTATCTTTCTATATTTCCCTGCTAATATAAGGTTAAGAATATCTAATGGGGTTAATTGACTTGGTATAACAATTGACTAAGTTTGAAAAAGCCTGAGTGATTAAGCCATTACTTTTTTCAATAATATAACCCTATGCGCTCTCTCAGCAATTGAAGGATTATGTGTGGCTATAATCAAAGTTTTGTTGTACTTCTCATTTACCTCTAAAAGTAAATCAATTAGCATATTGCTATTAAGCAAATCAAGATTGCCTGATGGTTCATCACCAAGAACAACTAAAGGATTATTTACAAGTGCTCTCGCAACAGCTACTCTTTGGCGCTCACCACCAGAAAGAGCCGAAGGACGATGATTAATTCTCTCTCCCAATCCAACTCGCTTTAACATTTCTTTTGCTAAACTTTTTGCTTTTTCTATATCAGTTTTATAAATAATCGAGGGTATTATAACATTTTCAAGAGCCGTAAACTCAGGTAGCAAATGGTGAAATTGAAAAACAAAACCAATTTTAGTGTTTCTAAACTTTGCAAATTCCTTTTCTGATAGTTCAAATGGGTTTTGACCCTGAAAATAAATCTCCCCTGAATCAGGAGTATCAAGAGTGCCAATCAGATTAAGAAGCGTTGATTTTCCAATACCAGACGGACCCATTATCGCTACTACTTCACCCTCATCAATATTAAATGTGATTTCTCTAAGCACCGAAATTTCATTCCCATTATTCCAGAATGATTTTGAGACATTTTCTACTTTTAAAAACGGTAAACTTTTATTACTTTTCATACTGAATTGCCTCCAAAGGCATTAGCTTTCCGGCTCGCCCACTCGGATATGTTGTTCCTAAATAAATTAAAATCATTCCAGCCAGAAGAATATATATAATATCTAAAAAGTGAACCTCTACTGGCAAATAAGGGATAAAATAAACTGCTGGCAAAGGAATAAACTTGTACACTGACTGAAGAAGGCAAAGTACCAAAGATATTCCCAATCCAATGCCTAAACCCAAACTTCCGGTTATCATACCTAAACGAAGGAAAATGCTTTTTATATGTTTCCGGTTCATACCTAAAGCCTGAAGCATTCCAATTTCCCTGATTTTTTCCATTACTAACATCACTAAAGAACTGGTAAGATTAAAAATTGCTACGAGAATAATAAAACACAGTGCTGCGAAACTTCCATACTTTTCCAATTTCATAGCACCAAAAAGCGTCTTGTGCAAATCTTCCCAAGTTGAAACGTGAAAACTCTCACCAAGAGATGAAACTAACTTCTCTTTTATGGAATCTATATTTCTATAATTTTCAAACTTAATATCAACACCTGAATAAGAATTACCGAGATTGAAAATCCTCTGCCCCTCATTCAGTTCAATAAAAGTCAGGTTTTCATCATAATCAAAAAGTTCTAATTCAAAGACACCTGAAAGAACAAACTTTCCTATATACGGAATGTTGAAAGCACTTCCTATATTTAAAGGATTTATAACATTTAGCGTATCACCAATGTAAAGACCTAATTTGTCAGCGAGATGATACCCTAATAAAATTCCCGGTAAATTAGAATTTGGAATCGAAAAAGTGTTTGTACCTCTAACTAATGAAGACTTACGTGAAAGTTGGGAAGACAAACTTAAAGAATCAATTGCTTTTATTCTCACAACAGCATCATTACCTAAAGTCGATAGGACAGCTTTTCTATTAATAAATGGGGAAATCTCTTTAAGATTTTCTTCCTTTAAAATATTTTTAATTAAACTAACATTTTCAGGGTAAATTCTTTTACCGGTTACACGTATATGAGATTCAAGATCAATTACTCTTGAAGTAATTTCAGATTCAAAACCGTTTAATATGCTTAATGTAATCAACAGAGCAAATGATCCTAATGCTATTCCAATAATTGAAACATAAGATGTAAAAGAGATAAGACCGGTTCTCTTTTTCGATCTAAAATATCTGAATACTATCCAATTTATCAGGTTTTTATTCATACCTTAATGCTTCACCTGGAGATAATTTAACAGCTTTTAAAGAAGGGTAAACAGTTGCTATTACTGAAGACAAAAGAGCTCCAATCCCAATAAAAAGAAAATCTTTCCAGCACAATAAAATAGGTAATTTACTCATGAAGTATACATCTTTTGGTATAGATATTATGCCAAACCTCATCTGAAGCCGTGCAATAAACCACGCAATAATATAACCCAAAATTGTACCTGCTACTCCAACAAGCACTCCCTCGAATAGGAATATCAACGTAATTTGTCTATTATTTACTCCCATACTTTTTAAAACACCAATATCTTTTGTCTTTTCAATAACAATCATCATAAGGGAACTAACTACATTAAAAATTGCAACAACTGCAATAAGTCCAAATACAATCAATATTGGAATTCTTTGAACTTTTAACCACTCAAAAAGGTTACTATGAAGATCATTCCAGGTCATTGCATGGTAAGGAAAACCGAGAGTATCATTAATGCGATTAGCTATCTCATTAGCATTGCTCGGTTCTTCGACAATCATTTGATACCCGGAAAAACTATTTCCCATATTAAAAAGGTGTTGAGCGGCAGAAAGGCTGGTATATACAAAGATATCATCATAATCTGCTATTCCAGAATCATAAATGCCTGTAATTATAAAGCGTCCAATTCTCGGCCTATTCCCAATTATATTTGCACCATGTAAAACAAATAAATAGACACTTTCACCCAGACCTACATCAAGAAAATCAGCCAATTTCTGCCCTATTACAATTCCGTCCGCTCCATTATCAGTGCTAAATTTCAAAGCTCCCTTAGTTATAAACCTATCAACATTAAGAGTCTTTCGGATGTCACTCTCTGAGAGTCCTTCAATAATAACACCATCAGTCTCATTACCATGACGAATCATAACATGATTGTGAATGTAAGGCACAATGCTCTTAATTTCCTTTATCTTAGAAAGCTCGTCCTCAACAAATTGTGTTGAATCAATCGATTCCTGATAAAAAAGCCTTAATCTTATATGCGCATCAAAGCCTATTAACTTAGTTTTAACTTCTTTCTCAAATCCATTTAATATTGAAATAGTTAATATTAACGCAGCAACTCCAACTGCCAAACCGACAATCGAAATTATACCGATAAAAGAAATATAACCTATTTTATGATGGCTAAATAGATGTCGCTTTGCAATGAAAAAAGGTAAAGACATAATTTATACTTGCTACAAAGATACAAAAATTAATTCGTGCCAATCACAGTTGGATCCACGGAATCCTATATCGTCTCAGGTAGATGGGAAAATTTGAAATTTGTGCCGAAGGCACCCCTTTGGGGAAACTTGAAATTTGAAATCGGCATTCTACGGTTCAAGTCCTCATTTGTGGGAAAAAAATAACGTCTTTTATTGATTTCTGACTAGTAAAAAGCATAACAATGCGATCTATGCCTAATCCAACTCCTCCGGTAGGAGGCATTCCGTATTCCATAGCAGTTATAAAATCTATATCCATCGCTTGAGCCTCTTCGTCACCCAATTCCCTTAAACGGCTTTGTTTCTCCAGTCTTTCGCGCTGATCTACCGGATCATTGAGCTCAGTGAATGCATTGGCAAATTCTTGTCCACCTATATACAATTCAAAACGCTCGACAATCTTATCCGAGCCATTACGCTTTGTCTTGGCAAGAGGGGAAATTTCCTTAGGATAATCAATCACAAAAGTGGGTTGAATAAGATGATGCTCTACAAAATTATCAAAAAGAAGTTCTATGAATTTACCATACTTATAACCCGGTTTTCCTTCAATGCCCCTTTCTTCACATAGAGAACGTAACTCATCTTCTGAAAGAGGTTTAACATCACATCCAACATACTCTTCAATTAAATCAAACATTTTTCGCTTTTCAAAAGGATTGCTAAAATCTATTATATGTTCTCCAAATTCGAATTGACTTTTACCTATCTTTTTTATCATAAACTTGAAATATTTCTCCATAAAATCCATCAAGTAATTGTAATCAACATAAGTTTGGTAAAATTCTAGAGAAGTAAATTCGGGATTATGGTTTCTATCAACTCCCTCGTTTCTGAAATTCTTAGATATCTCATAAACTTTTTCAAAACCACCAATAATTAATCGTTTAAGATATAATTCATCGGCTATTCTTAAATAAAAATCTCTGTTTAATACATTATAGAATGTTTTAAATGGCTTTGCAAAAGCGCCTCCATAAATTGGTTGAAGTACAGGTGTTTCGACTTCCAGAAAGCCATAGCCATCTAAAAACTCACGCGTCCATTGGATTATTTTACTTCGCAATTTAAAGACTTCTTTAACAGAAGGATTCACTATCAAGTCAAGGTAACGCTGTCTATATCTCTGCTCTTTATCAGTAAATGCATCAAAAACTTTACCATTTTTTTCTTTAACAGTTGGAATTGGGCGAAGATTCTTTGCCAGCAATTTTAACTCCATTGCTGCAACAGTAATTTCACCAGTTTGTGTTTTAAAAACAATACCAGTAATTCCAACAATATCACCAATATCCAGTAGTTTAAAAAGTTTATATCCAAGTTTACCAATTTTATTCTCCTGGAAATATATCTGAATTTTACCGTTCTCGTCCTGAATATGGCAAAAACTCGCTCTTCCCATTCGACGAATAGCCATTAGACGTCCTGCAACTTTTACAGTATCTTCGTTTTCCAGCTGATCAAAGTTATCAATCACATCATTACATGAATGTGTCTTTGGAAATTCATATTCGTAGGGATTGAAATTGAGTTCTTTGATTTTCTGAAGTTTTTCACGCCTGATTTTTAATATTTCAGCAAGTGATCTTCCTTCAATTTGCTCTGAATTATTCAACTCTTACTATTCTCCTTTTTTAGGGGGCTGGATAAAATAAATTACCATATTCAATACTTTATTGTTAATTAAAAACATGTTGATTAGATCCTGACATGTTGGGAAGTTTATTCCACCCCCTTTGCATTCATAATAAGATATTGACGTAAAAACTCATCAATATCTCCATCCATAACTGCCTGAATATTACTATTTTCAATTTTAGTTCTATGATCTTTTACCATAGTATAGGGTTGAAAAACATACGAACGTATCTGGTTGCCCCAGGAAATATCCTTTTTGTTTTTCTCAATTTCTGATTTTTCCTTGTCTTTTTCTTCCTTAAAATGTTGATAAAGACGGGCTCGAAGAATTTTTAAAGCAATTGCTTTATTTTTATATTGTGATCGCTCATTTTGACATTGTACAACTATACCGGTTGGAATATGAGTAATCCTTATAGCAGAATCAGTTTTATTAACATGCTGCCCTCCGGCACCGCTTGAACGATATGTATCTATTCGTAAATCTTCTGTATTAATATCAACTTCAATGTTATCTTCAACTTCAGGATACACAAAAACCGAAGCAAAAGATGTGTGCCTGCGATGGTTTGAATCAAAGGGAGAAATCCTCACCAAACGATGAATACCGGATTCAGCTTTAAGATAACCATAAGCAAAATCTCCCTTAACCTCAACAACAACATCTTTAATTCCGGCTTCATCTCCTCCAATCAAATTAATAATTTTTCCTTCCATTCCAGAGCGCTCAATCCATCGAAGATACATTCTTAGCAGCATCTCAGCCCAATCCTGTGACTCAGTTCCACCTGCCCCTGGATGAATTGTCAAAATTGCATTTTTTTGATCATCCTCACCACCAAGCATAGTTTGTAATTCAAGTTTGTCAATCTTTCTTCTAAGATTAACAAACATATTGTTTAATTCAGGGAGGATTGATTCATCATTTTCTTCTTTAGCTAAATCAGCAAGTCCGTTAATTTCATTAAATAAATCCAGTATAGAGTGATATTGTTTGAGTTTATCTTCTGTAAGACGAATCAGTTGCAGAGTAGATTGAGCCTTTTCTTTATCGCTCCAGAAATCAGTCTCGGAAGTTTTTAGACGTGCACTTTCCAACCGGCGTTGCTTTTCTTCAACGTCAAAGAAACCTCCGAAGTCCATGCACTCTCGGTTCAATATTAGCTATCTCAGTCCTAATATCCGCTATCACTTTAAATTGCCTTTGTAACTATTTTTTAATAATGGAATCGGAGGGCTTTAAAGGAGAAAATTCTTTATAACTTGAAAGAACTATATAAGTGCGAGTCTGCAAGACACCGGGCCAGGATTGAATCTCGGATAAAAGCTTCTCTAAAGACGATGTATTTTCAGTTTGAATTTTTAGTAAATGAGAACCTTCCCCTGTAATTGAGTGGCATTCTATTATGTCATTAACCTTTTTACTTCTTTTAATAAATTCTTCATATTGACTTGATGGAGATGTCATTACAAAAATAAATGCGGTAACATCTTTACCAATTGCGGAGTTATTTACTTTTGCATGGTATCCGTCTATGATACCTTTTTTCTCTAACTTTCTCATTCTCTCACTTACAGCAGGAATTGTCAATCCTACTTTTTCCGCAATTCTATTTCTCTGGATTCTTCCATCCTTCTGAAGAATATCCAGAATCTGAACATCAATATTGTCAATCATCTCAAAACTCCTATTTAAAATTATCATTTTACTTTCTGATCATAAGAAATGAATAGCTATATTTTAATTTTTATTATCTAGTTCTGTAATAATCCATCAGTGTAAAGAAATACAACAAACTCATAACCTGACTGGTATAAGATAAGGAAGTTAATATATATTGTGTAGGTTTTACTGGAACTACAACCGTATCATTTGGCTTTATTTCAGGAATTAATTTCGAATCACCTGTACTTAAAAATTCCTTAACATTAACGGATATTACTATATCATTCCCCCCCTTTTCTTCAGCATGTATTATTTTAATTTTAGATATCTTTGCCCTAGTTGTCGGTCCTCCTGCCGAGGATAAAAGTTCAATGAGATCTACTCCAACAGGTACCTCATAAATTCCAGGCTGCTTTACCTCACCCCAGACTTTTACTGTCATTAAAAAAGCATCTGTATTTGGAGAAAAAATATATCTCGAAGCGCTGCGCCTTTCTACACTTTGTTGTGATACAGCTGATCTCCCGACATTCTGTCCTAATAGAATTGAAGTCATTAAAAGAATTATCATTAAAGGAAAATATTTCTTCAATTAATCTCCTTATTGTTTAGGGGGTGTAATAGAATAAGTTGTATATTTGATTATCACATGTTGCTATTAAGCAGTTAGTTATGTATTAGATTTGTCCCGATACATCGGGATTATTACACCCCCTTAATAGAAAAATAGCCCCAATTTGATTCAGAACCTGAAATATCAATCCACAATCCATCTTTCTCTCTATAATACTCATCAGCAATTATATCTACTCGCCATCTATAATTTACTCCATCAGTAAGCTCATGTTGGAGAGATATTCCATCATTATTAAACAAAATACTTTGTAAAAAATCTCCGTAATTTGGTCTACTAATACGAGAAATCCAAATAACTTTTCTTGGATAAACCTCTTCAACTCGAATCACATATTCATAAGCAAAATTTGTAAAATCCTGCCACGTAAAAGTTGGGTAATTTATATGAATTTCGCCGTAAGGTTCAAGAAGACCAACCTTATCAATCAGTTTATAGCATATCGTATCCGAGCGGGGACTATTATTTCCAGCCTGGTCATAAGCTCTCAGGAAGTAAAAATAGTCAACATTAAAATTCAGAGAATCATCAATATAGGATGTATCCGCCCCAGATATTCCAAAAGCATTTATATCCACTAAAAGATTAAAACCGCTCTCCGGACTTACCTCTGCTCTATAAATTTTATACCCTGAAATATCTTCATCCAGATTCTGGTACCACTCAAGAAATATACCATCACCAGATTCATAAGCATCTATTCCTCTTTCTAAGGTATCTTCAGGAGCAGATTTTTCAACCCATCTTGGAGTCATAGGCGGCTCGGGGTCCTCAATGCTTTCACCACATCCAATAAAAATACCCCAAATAACTAATGTAAATATGGGTAGAAAAACAAATTTATCCTTAAAAATCAAAGGGTTATTCCTCCTCCGATTCTGTGACTGGCACCCAAATCATGATTTAAAAATGCATAGTCAAGATAAAATAACTTTCCCTTCGTCTTAAAATTTAAACCTAATCCGAATGTTAAACCAGATTTATTTAAGCCTGTCCTTAAACCTATACGATCATATAAAATCATTTCTGCACCATACCGAAATTTATCATCATAGCGATATTCCTTCTCCATTCCGATATTTAAGTGCATATGCCACTTTTCAAAAGGCTGCTCTAGAGCAAAGGAAACAACTGGTCCAATTCGAATCAAATCCTGATGTTTGGTATTCCAGTAAATTGTTGTTCCTGCTACATCTCGAATTGAAAGCCCCACGCTTAGATTCCCAAGGTTAGTAATATCAAAAAGTTCCTCACCATTAGCTCTTAGCCTGCCACCAATATCAACTCCCAATCCATAAGCATCCAGATTATAAATCTTTTTATGAATTATTTTGAAGTTGATACCTAGCGGAATTTCAACTCTGAATTTAGAATATCGCCATCCGAGGTTTACAATCTTTGACATAAATCTACTATAAGAAAAAAATATAGCATTTTCTATATCCTGGAAAGTTTTTAAGGGCAAATTGGCTAATGCAGCTACCGAGTCCTTTCGTATTGCTTGATCAGGTATTTGCCTTAATATATCCGGTTTAATAGGTATATCATCAACCCCAAACCGAATCCAGCTTATTGCAATAGAGGCTTTTTTTGAAATAGGAGATGCTACACCGACATAATTGTGATTGGCGAGTCCGAATTGAGATGTATACATTAATCCAATATATTTATTTTTCAAATACGACAAACCAGCAGGATTACTAAAAAATGAAGTCCCTGAAAAATCGAGTGCTCCCAAGGTATTTGACATAGCTAAAGCACGAGCGCTTACCCCTAACTCCAAAAAAGAATCAGCATATTCACCACTATACCCTTTGTGAATCAAAGAAAAAAGTATAACTAATATCAGGAATATCTTTTTTATATTAACAAACATTTCTCATTTCAGATTAGACAGAATTGACTATTTGCTATTAACTATTGACAATTGACAATTGAATAACACCGATACGATCGCAAGTTCTTGACGGGGCAGGCAGCGAAGCGAATGACCAATTACAACTCTTTAGTCTCACCTTGCTTTCGCTATCTTTCCTATCGAGCTTGATATTTTACTTCCTCTCTTTGCATAGATTTTATAAAAGTAAACACCATTTGCAATAAAATTTTCATCCTTATCCAAACCATCCCACATCACTTCATGATACCCACCTTCATTCATATCAATATCGGTACTAAAAACAGATTCTCTATCCAAAACCTTTATTAATCGTCCTGATAGTGTATAGATTCTTATTTGTAACGTTTCGACTCTCTGTGTTAGCTCATATATAAAAACAGTCATATCCTTAAAAGGATTTGGAAAATTGCCATAATCAATTAGTTTCAATTCATCACTAACAACAAAATCAACTCTTTCAGTAACTACATTACCTGCAGCATCGCTAAGCGAAACCTCTATAAAATGCTCACCCCACTCTAATTCCGGGCGAAATTGTGCTGAAATATAATTCCCACTGACTACCGTATCCGGAATGATAAGAGATGAAAAGTCAACCATATTATCATCTAAAATTACCTTAATCCCGCTACTATCAAATTTTACTCCATTATTATCCTCTCCTATTATGGATATATTCGGCTTTGGTGAAACATAAGAATTTTGGAAAAATCGTTGTCCTTCAAGATTCAATTCCAACATTGGAAATTTATCATCATTACATTTAATTAAAGCAAATTTACCTAAGCTTGAAGTTTCAGCACTTAGCCTTTTCCCAATTGAAGCAGTCTCTTCTTTAATCCAAATCTGCAATAATCGGGACCATCGCCCTATTGATATATTATTTAATGTATCTGTAAGACCATCTGTATTAATACTAACCCAAACACCATTAACTGATATTGGTAAACATAAGTTTACGTCAAAACTCATCTTAGAATGATCATTCGATGGTGAAATTAATTCAAAATCAGGTTGATTGGAGACACCAGTTATAGTATCAATATCAACTACAATTACAGAAGAATCCACAACTCCATCAGGTCGGATTGATAAAGAAAAAATACCCTCATAACAGAGCGTATCATGCTTTGCTCCATAATAAGTAGTCCCTATACCAGGTAACAATGGAAAAGTTTTGATAAATATAGAATCAATCAATTCATTATTTAACTCATTTGATTCTGGAACTTTATTTGTAGAGTCTATAATCACCTTAAAAGTCTCAAAGTTTCTACCCAATATTCCCGGGATTCTAAAAGTCGCATTTCTATCGGGAAGAACATTGAAATCCAGGTTACCAAAAAGTGTATCGGCACTTTCTGAAATTTTATGATAAACCGCTGCATTGACTTCAAGAGTATCATCGCCGATATAATTCACTGTAACGATTAGTTCAGGAAATTTGCTCCCTCCCTGTTCTATTTTTACTGGATATATATCCGGTGCTTTCTTAATCCTTATAGAATAAATTGGACTTTTAAGAGTATCAAAAGCGACAAAACGCACAGCGATTAATTTCCCAGCTGTCATCACTTTAAAAGGAGTTTCTAATTGCAACTGATATACACTTCCCTCGTCAAGTACCATTTGTTTTTTGATAATAGAATTTGTATCCTGAAAACTCACAACGTGTTCTATTCCATTATCATCAAGATATTCATAAGCGTAAGTTGTATCAATTTCACATATTAGAGATTGTATATTTTCAATATCAGTATTTATGCTAACCGTGAAATTTTCATTTTTGTGAGGTTTTTCCGGATTACATTGAAATCCGTAAAAATCAAGCCCTTTTATATTAAAAATTGTTGCACCATGTGCATCTTCTGTTCTATTACTATTCCGAAGGTAATAATTTATAAATGATTCCCCCGGAATTATATTATCCGGTAAAGTCAGTTGGTAATTAAAGTTCTTATCAGAAAATGGTTCTATTATCACGTTTTTAAGCAATCTATACTTATACAGATCATAGAGTTGAATAAATACTTCACCCTCATCACCTTCACTAAAAGGTAATTCTCCTTCAAGTGTAACTATATCACCAGGTGCAGGATTTTCTTCCTTAATCGATAAAGTCGCTTTTTTATCAGGAAAAGATAATTTTACTGTTGGATCTCCAATAAGATTATACATATACACAATTGATAATCTTAGATAATCAAAATAATCCTGTTCTGTGAGATATTTTATCTTTGCGATTTGTATTGCCTTACCAACTGTCATTCCCGGCTTAAATATATAATCATAAAAAGGCTTATCTATAAGATAATCATTTTTTATCCATCCTACGCTTGAAGCCCCCCATAATCCAATTGCCCCTCCATTTTCAGCAAGTAATACATACTCACCCAGACCAGTTACATTGGTAAAATCGCCTGTAAAACAGGTCATACTCGTTAAAAATGGAAGCCTGTCTAAATTGTCAAGTAGAGGTATATGTGAAGTATTAAATAGAGAACGGTCAGCCCAAACTGCTCCCCCTCCATGCCCCATAAAATTAGTCAGAACCAAGCCTTTATTAAATAAGTAAATTAAAGTATCTGAGCCTCCCCAAAACGGAGTCTGTCGAGATGACGGATTTATATAGATTCGATTTATAGCGAATTCTTTCGATATCTGCCTTTTAATCATATTTTCGGATTGGTTTTTAAATACATCCTCTTTCCCTGCTATAAAAAGCAATTCGTTTTTCCAAGGATCAATAAGTCCTTCACTTCTATAACTAATACGTTTTTCAATAAGAGTTTCTAACTCCTCATCGGTTGAACAGGGCCATCGCCCTATAGCAAATTCCGGCACTTCACTATCCTCATCTACCAATGTAAACCAGTGATCACATGCACACGCTCCATACCCATAAGTCTGGAAGAAAAATGAGGGTACAGATTCTTCTTCTTTTATATTGGCATCCCCAATTATTAAAATATATTCAGGAACTGGTTCCCAATTAAAATAGACATATCTAAGAAATTCTTTCAAAGCGTAAGGACTTACTATACCAAAATTGAATTCATTATTGATATCCTGAATGCTTACAACTTTTGAGTCGTATCCGATCTCTCCATAAAATTCTACAAGTTTATCTAAACTGTATTTCCATTTTTGTGCAGTAATAACTAAAACATCTGAACCTTCAATACTGTTCTTTAGCCCAAAGATTGTATCTGGTTCAATGGAAACCGGTACTTTAATCCCCTCGCCGCTTGCAGCATAATAAAGTGTACTATCGTTATGAACATAATCTTCAATAACTATAGAATAAGTCTTTAAACTCCGATTGTAATTGACATCAAAATCCCTGAGCTTACTTTTCCCAACCTTATAAACTGAGATATCCGGATTTGTAAAATTGTCAATGTTAAAATGATAAAGTCCCTCTTGAATTCCTTTTATAGGATAAAAATCTATAAAATCACTATATGCCTTATATAATCTATAATAGTGAATCTTATACCAATCTAATAATACTTTATCATATCTATTAGTAGGATCATTACCTTCTACAGCAATCTGTATTTTATTAACTTCATGATTTAAAAATCTGTTTTGCAAAACTTGTGACGAACTATTTTTTATAATATATGGAGTTTGCCCAATCCAGGTTCCAGTAGCTGCCTGTATATCATTTATATACACCGTAACATTATGCTTGGCTGTGCTGTGCTCACTTGGATATGTGATCCCATGCATTCCTATTTCAATATCAAATCTCCTTCCTGTACTTGTATTTGGGTATGGAATCTCAAATAAGTATGATTTTTTTGTCCCACCATTAATTCCACTGTCAAAAAACCAATGATCTCTGACATGCGAGGGCAAATCAACATCTACCCTTCCTAATCTATCAAAGTAGTTATTATCTTCAATATGCATAGAATATAAATAATCGTGTGGAACTATTGCCTGATTAGGTTCAACTGTCAGCTTTGCAGATTCATCTGCATAACGAAGTCCATTTTCCTCTCCCCACGTAAGCCAATATACATTCTTATCACTGAAAGGATCATATTCGTAATCTGCGACATTATTTCGATTTCTCTGTCCAATAAATTCTATATAGTCATTTTTATTGAAAACACCATCAGATTCACCCGCAACGTATATCGGAATTTCATAACCTCTATTAAAAAGCCGAAACGTTCTTGGATCAACTCTCTTGATCGAGGCTCCGTTTTCCGATAAACATCTCTTTGACATTCTATAAATACCGTCGTTTTCAACAATAATTCCCATTAAATCTTTTCTAATCAATGGATTAAACTGTGGCTTGGAAAGACGCTCCTCACTTCGCCTTCGAATAACTGTTTCTGAAAGATTCAAAGCTTTTAGAACCGGATCTGAGGACAACCTCGAGTCTTTAATTAAATTAGTATTACGATCTATATGAACGCTAACTATAAGCTCTTCAGAATAATTTAATGTATAACCATCACTCAGAATTTGATAAGGGAAAATAGCAACCTTTGTGAGTGGAACACCACTTTTATAACCTATAAAAGATACTTTTACTATTTCTTCAGGATATGAACCTGTCCATTCAAATATATCAGTATCAAAATCATCACCATATTTATCGAACGAATCCTCTGTTATAGGATAATCCTGAAAAATTTCAATATGTGCTGGCAAATAAAAAGTATGCTTATTTTTCCCGTTTACATCATATTTTACTTCATCAGGTAAGGCATTGAATATTTTTATATATCGAGGTAATACAGGATATCCAAGACGACTATCGGAACTTAGGTTAGCCAATACTATTCTACATTCATTACAATCTTCCTGTGAAATAATTTCAGTTTCAGGCTCGGGAATGTAAGTTTTCCATATCCAATTATCTTCCGACAGCCAATTCTCTTCAATCTGAATAATTGAAGCAATAGTAGAAGAATTTAAATTTGCTGTTTTGCAAATCGCTCTATTTATTGCTGAATCAACAAAAAATAACAAGCAAACAACGGGAAAAATATATTGAACCTTGACCATTGCTTACTTTTCATTACCAGTAAAGAATAATTTATTTAGAAGTCCTCTTAATGTATCCTCATCTACCCTTCTATAAAATAGCCCTTGATATGCAACAGCAATTCTTTGTGTTTCCTCAGAAACCACAATTGTTACGGCATCTGATTGTTCTGAAATACCTAAGGCTGCTCTATGTCTTGTACCTAGTAACGGATCAAGGTCAGGATTTTCGGAAAGTGGAAGAATACACCCAGCAGCTTCAATAATTTCATTCTGAATAATAACAGCTCCATCGTGAAGAGGAGAACCAGGATTAAATATCGAAATTAATAGGCTTGAAGATACCTCAGCTTTAATAGCTGTAGCATGTTCTTTAATAGATTTTAAGCTCATTTCCCTTGCAAGAACAAGAAGACCTCCCCATTTCCGTCTTATCAACTCCTGAGAAGATTCAATAACCGCATCTATCGTCTTCGACTTTGGTTCACGGAATAATCGCCTCAGAAACCTACTCTGGCCTATATAAATTAGAATTCTACGCAATTCCGGTTGAAAAATTATCACGAAAGCAATTACCCATATAGTTTTTAAATTACCCATTATCCAGGACAAAGATTGAAGATTCATTATATTTGCCATGAAAGAGAGTAATAAAATAACCGCAAGACCGATAAACATCTGTGCTGCTCTTGACCCCTTAAAAAACCAGTATAATTTTAAGAACACATAATATACAATGATTATATCAAGAATATCCCAAATGGTTACTGTAATAAATTTAATTGAAAATAATGTCATTATCTTCCCACAATAGCATCTGCAACTTTAACGGCTCTTACTGTCTCTTTTACATCATGCACACGAACAATATTTGCACCGTTCATTATAGCACAACAAACCGCAGCTAAGCTACCTTCTACTCTTTCTTGTACAGGCAAATCCAGCAGATTACCAATAAAAGATTTCCTGGAAGGACCCACCAAAATTGGAAACCCCAGAGATTTAAATTCCCTCAAATATCGCAAAATGATATAATTATCTTTCCACTCTTTCCCAAATCCAATACCCGGGTCAATCAATATTTTGTCTTTCTCAATACCTGCATTAAGTGCCCTTTCGATAGAAGAAGAAAGAGAACATAAAATTTCATCAATAAGATTCTCATACTTTGGGTTTTCCTGCATATTTTTAGGTTTACCTTTTATATGCATTAAGACTACGGAAGCCCCACATTTTGAGACTACATTAGCCATCTCTTCATCAAAATTCAAACCGCTAATATCATTTACTAACGATACTCCATTTTCTAATGCTTCTTCAGCAACCTTAGACTTGACTGTATCTATTGACAACGGGATTTTACTATGCTTCTGAATTCCTTCAATAACAGGGATAACACGTGATTGTTCGGTTTCAATATTAATAGGATCGGCACCGGGGCGGGTAGATTCTCCACCAATATCAATAATATCAGCACCTTCTTGCTCCATTTGGAGAGCTGCTTCAATTGCTCTATTTACATTCAGAAATCTACCACCATCTGAGAAAGAGTCAGGAGTGACATTAAGTATACCCATTATAATTGTCTTTTTTGAAAGAGCAAATTCTTTTTCACCAACCCTAAAAACTTGATTATCTTTTATATCCTCGAAAGTCTCTATTAATTCTTCTCTAAATTTTCCTAAGCCGAAGTATTGATTTTTCAAACTCTCGATTAACCTGAGAAAATGTCGTCGAGTACCCATGAGAATTACTGGAGATTCTTTAACAGAACAAGTTGCTACAAATTTAGAGACAGCACATTCACCACCAATAGAAAGCATCTGTTGTTTAAGAATGTTGGCTGCCGTAGAAGAAATATTTGAAGTCTTAAAAATAAAAAATTCTCCTTTAGGCGCCATAATAGGGATCCCCCCTCTATCTATAGGGAGGGATTCCATCTCTTTTATCAAATGATCAACATCATTAATCTTTAGAAGTCTTAGCAGTAGTCCTTCCCTTCTGATCTGTTATGGTTACTTTTTTTATAGATTTTGGACCTTTTGTTGTCTTTCTTTTTTTATTTGGAGCTGCTTTTTGATTATTATTACTTGAAGCTTTTTTTGTCTGTTTTCTTCTTATCTTTTTCCCATTCAATATTTGATCAATCTCATGCCCATCCAAAACTTCACGTTCAAGTAATGTTTCTGATAGTTTATATAATCCAGATAAATTGTCCTTTAAAATTTTTATTGCTCGCTCCTCAGCTTCTTCAACAATCCTTCTTACCTCTAAATCTATAACTTTCGCAGTATCTTCACTGAAATCTCTATGTGTCGCTATTTCCCTACCAAGGAATATTTCTTCGTTTTTCTTCCCAAATGTCAAAGGTCCAAGACGCTCACTCATACCCCATTCACAAACCATTTTTCTTGCCAATTCAGTAGCACGTTCTATATCGTTTCCTGCACCAGTGCTTAATTCATTAAAAATGATTTTTTCTGCTGCACGACCACCTAAAAGAATACCCAATTGTCCTTGGATATAGGTTTTTGAGTAATTATGACGCTCATCCATAGGTAATTGATGAGTTATTCCGAGAGCACGACCACGCGGAATAATAGTTACCTTATGTATTGGATCAGTTCCTGGAATATTAACTGCCACAAGTACATGCCCTGATTCATGAAATGCTGTAAGCTTCCTCTCATCCTCTGAAATTTGCATACTCTTACGCTCTACGCCCATCATAACCTTATCTTTTGCCTCTTCAAAATCGGACATTTCGACAGCTTTCTTTCCCTTTCTGGCTGCCAGTAGAGCAGATTCGTTTACTAAATTAGCGAGATCAGCACCTACTAAACCAGGAGTACCTTTTGCAATCACTGAAAGGTTGACCTTTTTAGCAAGAGGAATTTTTTTCGTATGTACTTTAAGAATTCCTTCACGCCCCCTTACATCCGGAATATCAACAACAATTTGTCTGTCAAATCTACCTGGTCTTAATAATGCAGAATCCAAAACATCAGGTCTGTTTGTAGCCGCTAATATTATAACATTTGCATTTTCATCAAAGCCATCCATTTCAACAAGAAGTTGGTTAAGTGTTTGTTCTCGTTCATCGTGTCCGCCTCCAATACCAGCTCCTCTATGTCGACCAACGGCATCTATTTCATCAATAAATATTATACAGGGGGAATTTTTTTTGCCCTGCTCAAATAGGTCTCTTACACGAGAAGCACCAACACCAACAAACATTTCAACGAAATCAGCACCACTAATACTGAAAAACGGAGTACCAGCTTCTCCTGCAACTGCTTTAGCAAGGAGAGTTTTACCTGTTCCTGGAGGTCCGAGCAGCAATGCACCTTTCGGAATTTTGCCTCCAAGACGTGAAAACTTTTCCGGCGACTTTAGAAACTCAATAATTTCTTCGAGCTCTTGCTTTGCTTCTACGCAACCTGCAACATCGCTAAAAGTAACTTTAGGACGATCTGAGGTCCATAACCTGGCTTTACTTTTACCAAAACTAAATATCCCATGACCACCTCCTCCGCCTTGCATCCTTCTCATAAAAAATAACCATATACCTATAAATAAAATCCAGGGTAGCATATTGAAAAGATAACCAGTCCACTTAACCGTTTTTTCCTTGAAATTATATTTCAGATTGTTCTCATCCCACTCCCTTAACATATTATCATCTATAAAAGGAAGTGTAATTACAAACTTTTTAACCTCGACAGCTCTTTCACCAACAAGTAGACTTGTCCTCTCAACCAAATTGCCATGGAATTCTTTTTCAATTATAGTGGCTTTTTGGATTTTATGTGCTCTTAGTAAATCTCTATATTGCGAATACGTTATATATACTTCTTCCTTTCTTCCACTGCTAAGTATCTGAATCAGGAAAATCGAACTGATAAGAATAACAAGCCACATGAGGGAAGTTTTTGAGGCTTTCTTCCATTTAAACTCATTATCCTTATTACCTGAACCTTTTTTATCTGTCGGTTTATTTTTGGAAAGAAACGGAAATTTATCCTTTTTCCGTGAACCGCCTTTATTCTGAGATTCTAAATAAAAGTTCTTATTTATCATATTATTACATCACCTTATATTTTTTTATTTAAAAGCATAAATAGACTTCAAGTTTCTCAATTTTTGCGCTAAATCGAGCCCATATCCAACCACATACCTATCAGGAATTTTAAATCCCAAATAATCTATTGGAAAATCGATTTTAGTAGATTCTTTTATTAGTAGAGACACAAATTTAACTGAACTGGCATCACTTTGTTGCAATCTGCTTTTTAAAAATCTAATTGTAAGACCAGAATCAATAATATCCTCAACAACAATGACATCCCTCTCTGTAATATCACAACTGATATCTTTCAGTAATCGAACTGTGCCACTTGATTTAGTTTCATCTACATAGGAGGATATTTTTATAAAATCCACTTCAGCATCAATACTCATCTCCCTAAAGAGATCTGATAAAAATATAAAACTTCCATTAAGTATTCCAATAAGAATTGGGATTCCCCCTTTATAATCCTCAGAAATTTGCTTTGCGAGTTCTCGAACACGTTCTTTAATTTCTGCTTCAGGAATAAGCATTTCGAACTTCTGACCACTATATTTTCCGTATTTATCACTTAGTATGAATTCACTTCCCACTTTATATTTCCTCATAACTTAATTTTAATGTTGTTGTAGTTTCAGAGCTAATTTTAAACAAATCTGAAAGTTTTAAACCGCAAACCCAGATAATCTCCTCGTTACATACAAGCACTGGAATCTGATCTTTTCTAATTCTTGGAACTTTTAAATCTACAAATAAGTCACTTACTTTCTTTGAATGTCCCAGACCCAATGGTTTAATCCGATCACCGAATCTCCACCTACGTAATTTCATATTTCCACTTATTTTATCCAAATCAATAAATTCTACATTAGAGCGATTCAGTTGTTTACTATATTCGGTAACGGGCAAAACCTCAGAACTGAAAACGAAAGATTTAGTCTTATAGGTTTTACCTGGCTTTACAGTGATTTCATACCAATCATTAAATTCCTTCGAACTAAGTATCAATCGTCTACGATCGATATTAGCATACAAGTCTCCTGATAGTCTTAGTAACTTACCTGTTTCATTAGAATTAATTAGGGAAATCAAGTTATTCATTGTCTTGAATCCGATAGGTTTAAACTCTTTCTTTATGCGAAATATACATTGTCGAAGAACCTCCTTTTCAACAGTAATAAAATAGTTTTTTAGACTAGAAATTTCAAGGATAATCTGGCAAGGAATCTCTTCTAATATTACCTCGTTTAAAGCCTTCTTTACCATTTCAGCCACAAATTCGTTTGCCTCACTCAGAATTTGTGACATGTTAGCAACTGACTCAACCAATCCGGGATTTATATTTTCAATAATTCTGGGAATAATACTATTTCTAATAACATTTCTCTGACAATTCTCCTCATGATTTGTGTTATCCTCGGAAAAAGGTATAGTGTGTTCTCGTGCATACGAGTATAAATCACTCTTTCTGGCAAAACGAATAGGGCGAATGATATTATCTCGCTTAATAGGAATTCCCTCAAGTCCCTGTAAACCTGTACCTTTAAAAATCCTTAAAAGAACAGTTTCGGCGTGGTCATCCAAAGTATGCCCTGTGGCAATAACTGAATTGTTCAGTTGATTGGCAATTTCCTGATAGAAATTATATCTCAATTTCCGACCAGCCATTTCCAGGGAAATATTATTACTTTTAGCATATTTTCTAACATCCAATTGTTTCCTATAAAGTTTCACATTATTCTTCTTACAGTAATCAATCACCAATTGTTCATCTTCATCAGCAAGTAATCCTCTCAATTTATGATTAAAATGAGCGGCAACAAGATTTATATTGCACTTTTCCCGGATTACCAATAGTAAATAAAGCATAACCATTGAATCCACTCCACCGGAAACACAAACAACTACATTTTGAATCCCGCGCAAAAGGTTATGCTTTTCTGAAAACTCTACGAACTGAGTAAATAACTTATCCACCAATGTAATTTATGAATTATTTTTAACTTTTTTATGCAGAAAATTCGATTATTTATTGTTTCTTTTAGTCTATTATAAGGATATAACTAAACCTACTTAAGATTTTTTAAATAAGGATTACTACTCAGCTCTTCCTTTAAAGTTGTACTCTGTCCATGCCCCGGATACAAAACTGTATCTTCGGGTAATTCAGAAATTTTCCTGAGACTCTTTTCCAACTCATTCCAGGATCCTCCAGGTATATCCACTCTTCCAACAGACCCATTAAATATAGTATCACCTGCAAAAAGGTATTTTCCCATTAAAAAACATACACTTCCCGGAGTATGCCCTGGTGTATGAATTACTTTAACTCTGAAATTGCTTTCCTCCAAAATCTGACCATCAACAAAATAATAGGATATTTCTGGAAGTTCAATATTTCCGAAACCCAACATCTGAGCAATTGGAATAAAAGAATCTAAAATTGATTTTTCCTCTGTATGAATCGCAAACGGGATATTGTATCTTTTCTGGATTTCTGCCGCTGCTCCTATATGATCAGGGTGAGCATGTGTGGCTAAAATAGTTATCGGAACAAGTTCAAATTCTTCGATTTTATTAATTATTAAATTGACTTCATCGCCCGGATCAATAATAATAGCATCTCTACTAACTTCATCTCCGACAATCCATACATTTTCGTAAAAAGACCCTGTTGTGATTGATTTAACTATCATACCTTTTTAACCAACTCATTAATTCTTGCCATCCGGCGGCTGCCGGACACTGACTCAATTGTCAATTATCAATTATTAATTTTAATTAATTTTCTCAGAGAGATTCTCCAAAGGAGACCCCTGGAGAATCCCTCCGAGACTGGATCAGGAACTCTTTAGGTTAAATCTCATCAAATATAAGATCGCTGAGATTCTGAAGCTTTTCCTTATAAGAGCGAGGGAAAAAACACCATAAAGCAGCTGCTATCGAACTCAATAGTGAATTCCCATCTTGTGGAGTAAAACAAAATCCCGTTATCTCATTTCCATTATTTACATTGAGACTTGATATAGAAATAACAGATTGGTTTAAAATCCGACCAAGATACCCCATATCACGCACAAATGAAAAAACAAGACTTGAGAGTGTTTTATTCGTTAAAGCAATAAGTTTATTCTCTTCAAATCTGTTTATAACTTTTTGAAGGGTAATATTTTCTTTCAGTTTTATATTAAAATGGACAATATGTAAATACTGTGAATTTACTTTCATAGATGAAGAAAAGAGGTCAAGATCATATCCCAAAGTTTTAAACAAAGAGGCTGCATCCGACGCATGATGAGTTCCATACCGCTCATTATAATGGGTACCGACTTCCGGTGATGGGATGAACGGTTTCTCCTCACTTATATCGCTAGCTCTTCTAATACAAACAAACCTGCCCCACTCTAAATTACTTTTTCCATTAGTATCAAAAGATAATGTTTTTACTAATGCAGCAATATTTTGAGCATTGCATGATACAATTCGAATAAATTGATCTTCCCCTGGAACAAGAGAATCATCATTAATTCCATAAGCGTAGTTCTTCCCAAACTCAGGAGTAATAGATTGAGCAATGAAAGTTTTTCCCTCTCCGGAATATTTCAAATACAATTCCTTTTTATTCTCAGCACCTTTCCCTGAAATTGAACAATCAATTATTACTGCTGCTTTTCGAATCGCTTCTTCCGAATTACATTCTATCTTCAACCCTGCACTTGTAAATTCATCTGCAAATTCTTCATCAACACATAGTTTAGCACCACGAGAAATCAAACCCATAACAAGAGCTTTATTCCTGAGTGCTGTAATCTCCGGCTGAAAAGAGACTTCTTCTATTCCAAGTTCTTCTTTTCTACCCGATAAAATGCCAATCAATGGTTCACCAATAGTACCTGTTCCAATTATATGTACAATATTTCTTGACATAATTTATTATCCTTTAAAATATTTTTTCAATCTACCCTGGGCTACTCATCATCTGGAATAAGTCAATTAACAATCAACAATCATCAATCAATCTCGAAGAGACCCCTTCGGGGCAATCAACAATTGTCAATTGTCAATTGCCAATTTCGTAACTCCTGTAAAAACATAATAGACATCAAAATAGCAAAACTTCAATCATTCTCTTTCTTTAAAATAATGGAAATGATAGTTCCAAAAATTATGATAATACCTCCAATCCAGATCCAAATAACTAAAGGTTTTATAAGAATCTCGAATTGGACTCTTTGAGCCTTAGTATCTATATCTTTCGAAATAATATAGTAATCACGCATAACATTTGATACAATACCTACTTCTGAAATAGCAACATTTTCAAATTTAGAGTAATAACGTTTTTCAGGAAATATTTCACCTATAACTTTAGCTTCCTTTTTTAATATAAACTTCGATTCTTCGGCAATATAATTAGGTCCCTGCTTAGTTGAGATATCCTGAAGTTTCACTGAAAATTTATCGAATTTGTAAGTATCTCCCTTATTCAATGTTCCATCAAACTCAAGGTCGAAAGCGGATCCCGTGAAACCTAAAAAGAGCAAAAGCACTCCAAGATGAATAAGATGATGACAATACCGCCTTCTTTTTCTTATGATCGGTTTGTAAATAGCAACAAAAAGAGTATCTGATTTTGACCTAATCCCGTCAATAATATCATTAATATACTCAAAAACAATAGTTGCAAAGACAAAAATGATCAGTGATAAATTAATTATTGCATATACATTCCCGATTCCAATAGCTGCTAATATTCCTGCTGTCAATAATCCTGCTGATACCGGCAGTATTAAATCGATTAATTTAATATTGGTTCCATTCTTTCTCATTGATAAGAGATTTTCTACACCCATAAAAAACAACAATAACATTCCTAAAGGAACTGTGATACTATTATAAAACCTGGCACCAAGAGTTGCCCTGTTCCCGGTTATAACCTCAGAAATTACAGGAAACAGGATTCCCCATAGAATTGCAAATGCCAGACTAAATACTAAAAAATTATTTATAGCAATTAAGCCTTCTTGCGATAATAGAGACTTCATTTTCACATTTGACTTTAATTTTGAATATGCCTTAACAAAAATAAAAATTAATACAGATATTACTATTCCAATAAAGATAATAAACAAAATACCAAGTAACGGTGAAGAAAAAGCATGAATAGAGAAAGAAATACCGCTGCGAGTTAAAAATGTACAAAACAGGCTCATTACAAAGGTCAGAAGTATTAAAAAAGGATTCCACCTTTTAAACAACCCATATTTTTCTTCAATAACAATTGAATGAATGTAAGCGGTAGCAACTAACCATGGAAGCAGACTGGCATTTTCAATTGGGTCCCATGCCCAATAACCTCCCCACCCTAATTCTACATAAGACCATGCCATACCCATTAATATCCCTATAGTCATTAAAAGCCACAAAACCTGCATCCATAATTTATTTATTCTTATTAAGGCTAAATCATGTTTACCGACTATTAAACCGGAAAGTGAATAAACAAAAGGAACTACAAATCCAGCTAAACCAAAATAGAGAATCGGAGGGTGAAAAACCATTCCAATATTCTGCAAAATCGGATTGAAACCCTTTCCATCCTCTACACTGTGAAGCGCCGGTTCAAAAGGGTTAAATACAAAATTATTTACAATTAAAAAAAACAATTGGTTGATCATTAGAAAAACAACCACATACCGGAATACAGATATATCCAATTTCTTTTTTTGCATCAGAACTACTAAAAACAGAACTGAAAGTACAACCGACCAAAAAAGCAGTGAGCCTGACTGTCCTGCCCATAATGCGGTAATTCTATATATTAATGGAGTATCTATACTTATTTTATCTACTACATATTGAATTGAATAATCATTCGTTAAAAGAGTATAACTCAGGATAATTCCCGATAATATAATTGAAACGGCAGTTACAAAAGCACTCCACAGAGAAAAAATGCTTAAATGGTTACTTTTTCGGCGAATCCCGATTATTCCAATAATGATCGAAATAACTGATGTGTTAAATGCAAAAGTGAGAAAATGTTTTCCTAAAATACCCATATTAAAATCTATTCTAAATAACTACAAAAAACTAAATATTATTCACTAGAATATTAGTAAAACTGAGAGCTCAATAGATTTTTTAGTAGAGGAAATAATCTTTCTCATCAATCCATGCGATTCAATTTAATCTTACAAAAAATTTATTGGAAAGAATGCTTTTGTTTAAAACTATGTTGCTTACAAAAAAAATGAGGTATAACTTTTTCCTCGTTATTTTTACATTTTAAAAAAGTAAAATATGGAAATACAAATCATTAGCGGGGCAGAATCATTAAGCATGAAATTGTTTAAAAAATTGAACTAATCCCATCTCGAAGGGATCTCGTTGGGAAAGGAATGCACTATGAGTATATTGATTAAAGACGTTTTATTAAATAATGAAAAAAAAGACATACTTATTGAAGGAAATAGAATAAGTAAAATAGACGATAAAATATACACTAAAACCGAATACGAAATTGATGGAAAAGACAAAGCCGCAATTCCGGGTTTTTTCAACGCTCATACACATGCAGCAATGACTTTAATGAGAGGTTACTCCGACGACCTTATTGTAATGGAATGGCTACGGAAAAAAATCTGGCCCCTTGAAGAAAAACTTACTGAAGAAGATGTTTATTGGGGAGCAAAACTCGCTTGTTTAGAAATGATAAAATCAGGTACAACTTTTTTTAATGATATGTACTGGTATTACCATGGAACTGCAAAAGCTGTTGAAGAAATGGGAATAAGAGCTGCAATAAGTGCTGTTTTTATCGACTTCTCTGATAAAGGAAAAGCAAAGGAACAACAGAATTTAAACTCAAGATTATTTAAAGAAACAAAAAAATACTCTGACAGAGTACAGTTTGCTTTAGGACCTCACGCAATCTATTCTGTTTCAACGGAAAGCCTTTTATGGGCTAAGGAATTTGCAGATAGAAACAACTGTCTGATTCACATTCATCTTTCAGAATCAAAACATGAGGTTGACGATTGTAAGAAAAACCACAGAAAAACACCCATTGAATATCTTAATGACATCAGATTTTTAGGACCTAATATAATAGCAGCTCACAATATATGGGTAAATGAAAAGGAAATCCGGATATTGAAAGAAAATGATGTAAAAATTGTTCATACACCTTCTTCCAATATGAAACTGAGTTCCGGAGTTTTTCCTTATAAAAAGATTAAAAAATCAGGGCTAACTGTAAGTTTAGGAACAGATGGCTGCGCTTCTAATAATAATCTCGATATGCTTGAGGAAATGAAAATAGCATCAATATTACAAAAAATAAGTTCAACAGATCCCACTTTACAACCAGCTCATGAAACATTTGAATTAGCTACAATTAACGGTGCTATCACTTTTGGTATTAATGCAGGAGTTATTGAAGAACGAAAACTCGCCGACCTGCTGCTTATTGATTTGAAAAAGCCATTCATGGTTCCACAACACAATCTTTTATCGAATTTGGTTTTTTCAGCAAATGGAAGCTGTGTTGACACTACAATATGTGACGGAAAAATATTAATGCAGAATGGAAAAGTCGAGGGCGAAGAAGAGATAATTGAAAAATCTGCGGAAGTTGCGAGGAGCCTGGTTTCAAGAGTATGAAAAATTATAGGTTATAGATTACTAACAAACCTTAATCTTAAGAAGTTACGATATTTCCTGCGAACTACTTTTTATTAAAAATTAATTGTCAGCATAATATAATAACTTCTCGTCGCTGCAGGCCAATATGAGTCAACCCTAAATGGCGGCCATCCATCATAATAATTATATCCGAAAGTTTCATAAAGCGTATCAAAAAGATTATTAATCCTGAAATTGAGTTGAGATTTTACAAGACCAAAAGATGGTAGATTGACTTTAGAACCTAAATTCACAACGGTATAAGCATCAATTGCGGCATCCTCAGTATTAGCAAAATCAATATACTGTTTACCGATATAACTCAATTGCAGCCATACCTCTGCTCTTCTAAAATTTGCAATAACTTTACCCTTTGTCTGGATAGAAGGGAAAGCAGGGATAATCTTATCTCTGTAATCAGCTATACTACTCCATTCACTTCCACTCCAACCAAGAGAATCAGCTTGAAAATCAATAAAATGATTATCAGAATAAGTAAAATTTCCCTGTAATCTTAACCATTTTAGCGGTTGGGATTGAAATGCAAATTCAACGCCTTGATGAATTGTTTCCCCAGCATTAGCGTGTAAAACTTCATCTGCATCATAGTATCTATATTCTGCTGGAATTAGCTCATTCCTGAAATCCATTCTATAAAGATTTAATTGTCCTTTCAGATAATTTAAATTGAACTTTAAACCAGTCTCATAATCAACAAGGAATTCCTCATCAACAAGAGGATTCGCATACTTAGCTGTCATATTGTCAACTTTCGGAATATCCTCCGGATCGTCATGATCGTATAAATCTCCATCGGTTGGTTCCCTATGTGCAGTAGATATATTTCCAAAAAGATTAATTTTATCATTTACTTTATAATTAATGCCAAAGTGGGGATCAATAAAATCGTATTTAAGCTTAAAGTTGTATCCTTCTTTAAAAGCTCCGATGATATCCTGATCGAAACCATACCGATGTCCAAGATATCGAATATCAGCCATTAAACCCAATTGCTCTGTTATGTTAAAATACGAATGAATATAGAACGAATAACTATTTTTCTTACTCCGGTCAAAATAGTATTTATGGTTACCTGGTAAAGTCCAATCACCAAAAAGTTCTACAACTTTTCCAAAATGTTTTGATTTATAAAATCTTGCATCACCACCAAAAGTAACAGACCCAAAAGAAAATGGATAAGAATACTGGTAAACTAATCCTGAGTACCCGTTTTTCAGCCACTTTTTACGAATCAAATCAACTTCATCAAGAGTATCGGGAACTATACCTGTAAGATTATATTCTACGACATCCCTCCCACCTTTGAATTGCTCATAATAACCATTACCGATAATATCATAGAGAGTTACACTAAAAAGTCCATCCATTATTTTTCTACTATGCTGAACTGATAAAACCGATTGTTTAAAAACATCTTTATTAGCGTCATCTCTACCCCCATTATAATCAGGATCAGCATAATAGTTATATCTTCTATCTTTTCTATCTTTCAAATTATATCCATAAATTGGAATAACACCTTCCCATGAAAAAGCAGTATTTTCATCTCCGAATATTCCCTCAATCCGAGTTAGACTTTTTTCCGTACTCTTTTCAATACCAGCATGAAAAGACTTTTGCTCTGAACCACTCCCTTTTCTATATCCATCACTTGAAAGATTACTAAAGCGGGTATATAATGTTACATTTCTCTCTTTAAACAGATTACCAACATACGATAAAGAAATCTTTTTACTGGGTAAATTCAAACCTGACTCCGTATAATTTCCATATCCTGTACTAATTGTAAATCCCGGACGAAGCGATTGAAAATTAGTCACAAGATTTACAGTTCCGCCAAAGACAGAAGCCCCATACAGTGAGTTGCCAACACCACGCTGAAGCTGAATATCACCAGTCGCAGCAAGAATATCACCATGATCCACCCAATAAACTGCATGCGCCTCAGGATCATTTAAAGGAATACCATTAATCATAACTCCAATTCTATCCTGTTGAAAACCCCGAATTTTCAAATAACTATAACCAACACCATTTCCAGCATCAGAATAAGAATAAACTCCAGGTAATTCCGAAAGTAATAGGGGAACATCCTGATGAGTATAGGTCCTTTCAATCTCTTCTCTATCTAACGTCGAGAATGCTACAGGAGTTTTCCCTTCAACAGCTCTTGATGAAAATACAAGAACCTCTTCTCCAGTTAGAACAGTAGATATTAAATAGATAATACTTAAATCAGGATTTGTCACTTTAATTGTTTTTGTTCTATATGCAATATGAGATACTTGAAGTGTAACGGAAAGAGTTGAACTTTTTAGACTGAATTTTCCTGTGCTCGATGATGCAATACCCTCGCCGGTTTCTTTAATTAATACATTAGCATAAGCAACCGGCTTTCCCGTAGATTTAGAAATCAACTGACCGGTGATTACAATATCACCCGCCCAGAGATTACCAAAAGTTAAAAAAGTGATAAAAAGAAAAAGACTGAAGAAAAAGAAAGAATGCGATAAATACTTCATTTTTACCTCCCTTCGCTGGTATTATCCAGATCAGGTTCATAGAGTGTTTTCTCAGCCAACCCGTCGCACAATTTTCGCAACCCGGGTTAGCACCCCTGGACCATCAATTAAACAAAGAACTCATGATATTTTAACCACAAAAAGATAAAAGTAAAAGCTTTTTTTTCAGTTATTTTTTCATTTTTTCACCTTATCACCTTTATACATCTATAGTTTATAAAAAACCGTTGACTTTTATAGCCCAAATGAGCTATATTATTCATTGTGAAGACATTTATATCCCAAAGGGATCTCTTTTCCGAAGGAATTCTCCGGAGGAGTCCTCTCCCAAAGGGATGCCTCTGGCACGTGACCTTTGGAACGAGACGAGATAAGGAGGTGAGCGATATGTCTAAAACAACAACAGTTAGAGCAAGAATTGAGCCTGACTTGAAAACAGACGTAGAAAAACTTTTTAAAAAATTAGGGCTTTCCACAACAGAGGCAATCAATCTATTTTACAAACAGGTAAAATTAAGGAATGGATTACCATTTAACGTGGTTATCCCTAATAAGACAACAGAAAAAGTATTCAAAAACACAGACGCAAATAAAAATCTCATTCGTTGCAAAGACACTGATGATATGTTCGATAAGTTAGTCTCTTAATTCTCAAATTTTTGCAAAAATGCAACGAAAATTTTGTAACCATCAATATTTATTCAAAACAGAGCAGATACTGGTTACTGGATACTGGATACTTTAAATTTGATATTTGATATTTGATATTTGATATTTGATATTTGATATTTGACATTCTGGTTTATCCAGGTTAGGGATATAAGTGCTAACACCTGCATATACCAAACAATTTGAAAAAGACCTTAAAAGAATGCAAAGACGAGGAAAATCACAAGAAAAGATAAAAGTCGTCATTAAAAAACTTGTGAACGAAGTACGACTTGAAGCAAACTATAAAGATCATAAACTAATAGGCAAATATAAAGGTCGGCGAGAATGTCATATCAAGCCGGATTGGTTGCTGGTTTATAAAATCAAAGAAAATGAAATTATTTTTGAAAGGACAGGTGCCCACTCTGAGCTGTTTGAATAGAAAACGGTTTAGAACCAATTTGCCGGGAGCATATCACAGGTAAACTCAACAAAGAATTCATTGCATTTTGATAAATAAAGATACGAAAATAAAAGATTATTTTTCCACTTTCCAATGATTTATTTTTATTGACATCGTGGCTCACTTTGATTAATCTGCATAAGTATTTAATATGGTAATTGGTGTTATGGTAAAATCATAGGAAGATATTTGATTTAGGGGGTGTGATAAAATAACCTTAACATTTCTAATATTGTAAATTCATAAGTAACACATTGATAATTCACCATGAATGACAACTTTATTCTATCACACCCCCTTAGCAGGCTATTGCAGAATCATCTTACAAGGAAAATTCGTTATTGTTGAAAGAAAGGAACATTATATAACAAAATATTGCGGATAAGAAAATATGAAATATAATTGCTTAAATTAATGTTATTAAACAAAATGTAACTGCGCACATGCTACGACAAGGTTTTGCGACTCATTTACTTGAACAAGGTACGGATTTAAGGTATATTCAAGAATTATTGGGACATAACAGCTCAAAAACAACAGAGATATATACTCATGTATCCAAAAAAGCAATTGATAAAATAAGGAATCCGGTAGATGATTTTTTTGAATAGAATTAATATAATTGTAAATGGAAAATATAAACAATTGTTTATATACCGCCAATTTGGAGGTGTAAGAACAATGAATATATACATACGTTGTAGCACATTTTAGGACGATACAGAATCGATTATTGATAATTTTTCTAAGAAAAAAATTTAAAATCATAGGAAATGAATTCTAATCAAAAAAATATGATTCACAAAAAGACAATACGGAATATATTCATATTTATTTTAATTGTGATAATAAGTGGTTGGATAGGAGTTATCCTTGATAAGTTAGTTCCCGAACAACAAAGCGATGATACCTTGGGTATGGGACTTTGGTTGACAATTCCGCTACTAACTATTATAATTCTGAGAACATTCTTAGGAGATGGATGGAAAGATGCCGGATTAAGGTTTAACATTAAAACCAACACAATTTGGTATGTAATATCATTAGTTGTCTTCCCCGTTGTAACAGGTATTGTTTTAATTATTGGCAAATTGCTTGGCTGGATTGATTTTTCTAATTTCAATGTTACTGCTTTTTCATCCATGTTTATCAATTTGCTTATTATTAATTTTATTAAAAATATATTTGAAGAGTCTGTTTGGAGAGGGTATCTTACTTCAAAACTAATTAAATTGCATATTGGTGATATATCAATTTATCTGATTGTTGGTTTAGTTTGGTCGATATGGCATCTTCCTTATTACTTAATGTTTTTATCCGAATCGACAATTATTGTTGTTTTACCTGTCGATAGAATTATATTCTTTTTCGTTGCTTTGGCGAACATGATGGTTTGGACAGTGATGTTTGTTGAAATCTATCGCTTGACAAATTCTATTTGGCCTGTGGTATTGCTGCATGCCGTAGAAGATTCATTTATTAATCCATTAGTCGTTGATGGTTATATAAAAATAGCGGAGAATAAAGAGATTTTTATCTCTCCTATTTGTGGAATAATTTCAGCTTTATTATATTTACTTATAGGATTATGGTTCAGAAAAAGAAGAAAAGAAAGAGAAAGTAATTCAAAGGTTTATTTATAAAATTTTCTTTAATGGATTTGATATTAAATTATGATAGCATAAAAACGTGCTACAACATGGTATATATTTCATTGGCGGCGAAATGGTTTGCAAATTTTTTGTACTTTTATTAAACTGTTTTTGCATCTTGAAAATGAACAGCTTTGAAATCGCCAACGAAAATATATACCCAACCGTTATACGCCAATGCTAAGAAAAACAAAAGACAAGATTGTCCTTTTAAAGAATGTTGTAAATTTGGAACATGAATACTCAAATTGATATAGAAAATAAATTGAAAGAACTAAAACCACTACTCAATAAAGAATATCACGTTGAGAGAATTGGATATTTTGGGTCATATTCACGTAATGAGCAAAATAAGGACTCAGATATTGACATTTTAGTTTATTTCCGAAAACCACTAGGCTGGGAATTTTTTGACCTTCAAGAATTACTAGAAAAAGAATTAGAACTAAAAGTTGATTTGGTTTCAGAAAAAGCATTGAAGGAACAATTAAGACAAATTATTTTAAATAGTGTAAAATACGTATGACACCAATAAGTAGAGACTATAATTTGTATCTTGAAGATATGTTGACTTCAATGTTAAGAATTGAAGAATATATTGGAGAAATGGGGTTCAGAGAATTTAAAATGAATTATTTAATCGTTGATGCAATTATTCGGAATTTTGAAATTATTGGCGAAGCATCAAAGAATGTACCTCTTGAAATAAAAAATAAATATCCTGAAATTCCTTGGGAAAAAATGTATGGATTAAGAAACCTAATTGCACATGAATACTTTGGAATAGACTATGAAATGATTTGGGAAATTTCAAAAAATAATTTACCTCAAAATTCAATTGACCTTAGAAATATAATCGAAAAGGAGAAAAGCACAGGCGGTAACAAAGGCTCATAGTGCATGCCGCAATTACTTGTAAATATGACAATTGAGTTATAAAATGAATATATTTGTAAACAGAAAAATACGTTAAATAAAAGCGGCACGCACCATAGCCTCGACCGTTAGGCGACATAGCACTATAATTGATTGAAAGGAGGTAATTGAAATGAAAAAAGCAGATGTAATTGTTATTGGTGGAAGTGCTGCGGGAATAACGGCAGCAATAACTTGTCGGAGACACTATCCTGAAAAGGACGTTTTGCTGATTAGAAAAGAGAAACAAGTGCTCATTCCTTGTGGGATACCGTACATCTTTGGAACCCTGAAAAGTCCAGATAAAGATCTGATTCCCGATGCCGTTCTCGAAAAAAATGGTATAGAACTTTCAATTGCCGAGGTTACCGATATTGAACGCACCAACCATTTTATCACCACGGCAAATGGTGAAAAAGTCGGTTATGAAAAACTTGTGCTTGCGACTGGTTCGACACCGAGCATGCCTCCAATCCCTGGTGTGGAATTGAGCAACATCTTTGTTCTAAAGAAAGATGTCTCTTATCTTCAGCGGGTGCTCGATCAGTTGAATAGATCTTCGGATCTCGTTATTGTGGGAGGTGGTTTTATCGGTGCAGAATTTGCGGATGAGTGTATAAAAAATCGTAACATTAAGATCACAATAGTGGAGATGAAACCACATTGTCTGATGTTGACCTTCGATGAGGATCTCTGTGCTGTTGCAGAGGCTATAGGGAAAGAGAAAGGCGTTGAAATTCTGGCACCTGAGAAAGTTGAAGCCTTCCTGGGGAATGGCGAAGTAAAGAATGTAAAGCTTGCCAGTGGTCAGGAGCTAAAGGCAGACATGGTGATTCTCGCTGTTGGTGGTTCTGCAAACATAAAACTTGCAGAAAAAGTAGGTCTTGCATTGGGTCCAACGAAAGGCATTCAAGTGAACCGTTATATGCAGACTAACGACAAGGATATATTCGCTTGTGGCGATTGTGCTGAAAAGATTTCCTTTTTCGACGGTAAACCATCTAATCTAAAGCTTGCTTCAATAGCGACCGTGGAAGCACGGATAGCAGGGTCAAACCTGTTCGAGATGCGACGATGGAATGAGGGCGTAATTGGCGTTTTTTCAACCGCATTTGGAAATACTGCCTTTGCTCTCGCGGGACTCTCAGAGAGAGAAGCCAGGCAGAAAGGCTATAATGTTGTTGTTGGGGAAGCTGAGGCACCCAATCGCCATCCTGGGGGTATGCCAGGAATGGCTATTTTAAAAGTGAAGTTGCTTTTTGGGAAAGCGACCGAGAGGATCGTTGGGGGACAGGTTATGGGTGCTAAGTCTTGTGGTGAGCTGATAAACGCCATAAGCGCTTGTATTCATCAGAAAATGACCATTGATGATATTGCGATGTTTCCCATGGGAACGCATCCGGTGTTAACCGCTTCACCAATCTCTTACCAGCTCAGTAACGCAGCGGAAATGGCTATAAAGGCGATGAAATCAGATTAAAACTTAGGACAAAAACTTGTTTGCATCGTTGCCTAACAGAGCGTATCTGGCTACGGTGCTTCGCACCTCCGCCCAAATTCCCCTTCGGGGAACTTCAGATACGCTCGGAACGTTATACGCCATGCTTAAGGAGATGAGAGGATGAAAATATATCTGGATACATCTGTAATATCTGCTCTCTTTGATGATAGGAATCCAGAAAGAAAAGCATTGACAGAGGAATTTTTCTTTAAGATTGAGATCTATGATACATACATATCAGAACTTACTATTGCTGAAATCGAAAAGACACCTGATCAAACTCTGAGAGCTAAAATGAAACAAGTGATTAAAAATTTTTCAGTCCTCGAAATAAACGAAGCCGCAGAAGAATTAGCAAATGAATATGTCAAATATGGAGCAATTCCTGAATCTTATCCAGAGGATGCTTTCCACATTGCAATTGCAGGTTTTAATGAGATGGATTTTATTTTAAGCTGGAATTTTCGCCATATTGTAAGGAAAAAGACAAGAGATATCGTAAGAATGGTAAATACCTTAAGAAACTTAAAGCATGTGGAAATAGTTTCACCAGGGGAGTTATTGTAAAGGGGGTGAAAGTATGAACGAAGAACGGATAAGAAAGATGAAGAAAGACATTGAGAAAGAATTCCCTGAGGATTTTGCATTACAGCAAATTCACATAGCGAGGAAGTTACTTTCCGAGGAAGCAAAGGAGAAAAATATGAGTTTTTGGAAATACATCAAAATGCAAGCAAAAGAGAGGAAAGATGTTGTGCACGGCGTATAACACGGTGTATGCGCTTCGCTACGCAACTTTACATATACCGATCACGTTGATTAGTAAGAAATAAAAGAAACACATAACAAAACGTTCCACCTGACATTTTTCCGCAACGCTCCAAAATGCAGGTGAACTCAGCCGTTCAAATGATTTACTTTTTTATTGACATCATGACTTACTTTAACTAATCTACCTCAGGATTTAATATGGTAATTGGTATTATGGTAACCACGGGAAGATATTTGATTTAGGGGGTGTGATAAAATAACCTTAACATTTCTAATATTGTAAATTCATAAGTAACACATTGATAATTCACCATGAATGACAACTTTATTCTATCACACCCCCTTAGCAGGCTATAGCAGAATCATCTCATAGGGAAAATTTGTTATTGTTGAAAGAAAGGAATATTATATAACAAAATATTGCGGATAAGAAAATATAAATTATAATTGCTTAAATTAATGTTATTAAACTGAATGTGTCACAATAATCAGAAGATATTAAAGAGTATTATGCGACAAATAATGTCACATTTGATGATTGTATTAGGTCGCATAAACCTATGTTCGGCGGCGAAATAATCTGAAATATGGAATGAACAATGAAATTGTACTTGGATAATTGTTGTTTCAACCGACCATTTGATGATCAATCTCAAATCAGAATTCGGCTTGAGTCAGAGGCAAAACTGGAAATTCAGGAAGAAATCCGGGCAGGAAAAATTCAGTTGATTTGGTCATACATTTTGGATTATGAGAATAATAAGAATCCATATCAAGAACGGAAAAAACGAATTAAAGGATGGAAAAAATATGCCATAGAAGATATGGAAGAAAGTTCAGAAGTAATTGAAACTGCAAAAGAACTGAATGAAAAAGGATTTCACAAGATTGACTCATTACACATCGCTTGTGCTATTATTGCAAAATGTGAATATTTTTTGACTACCGATGATCAGATTCTGAAGCGAGCAAGACTATTAAACAATATTAAAATCAATGATCCAATCGGCTTCATAAAGGAGGTCTTATCATGATGACCAATACAGAAATTAGGTTGAAAGGAGTCCAAATCCTCGCAAAATATCTTGGTGATATTGAAACAGAGAGGTTTATTGCCTTGATTCAAAGAGAACCTTTTGATTATACAAAGTGGCGACAAGGGTTGGATGAAGATTTAACTATAAAAGATATTAGTCAAAAAGCGATGGCATTAAGAAAGAAAAGCGCCTAACGAATCTGCTTCGCACCTGACCGCCAACAGCGCGGAGGTTTCTGAAAGGCTCTGCCCCGCATCAAAGTAAGTGGTTTTTCAAGGTTCAGTGCCCCGCAGTGTTGGCGGCAGGTGAGTTCTGTCGTTAGGATTACATCATAGAGAAACATATTATGAAATTCAAAGAGTTGGTAGACAAATACAATTGGGATAATGTCTGTTCTACTTTTGTCCAGTTATATCCAGACCACGAAAAGAATATTGAAGGATATAAACAGGTTTTTGAAGAATTACACAGCTTGAAACCTGTAGAAACTAAAATGCGTATTGTTATTAAGGATGTATTTGATGAATACGACAAAGAATATTATGCTCATGTTTCTAGCAAGGATGGCACTTTAAATAAAGAAAGTAATCCAGAACATTTCAAAGATGATGAGATTGGCAATCAAGAAATATCTTATGGTATTGAATTCACAGATTGGGCAGAATGGCTCGCTATGGATATTGATCATGAATCTCTCAAAAAATATCCTGAAGTAGATATTATTGGACATTGTCTCTGGGAAATGACCTTTTATGGATTTACGCAAGAGATAATAAAAGAACAGTTGGCACAATTAGAAAAAGAAGCAGAAGAAGCAAAGAAAAATCCATCTTCTTTGAGGAAGTTGGTAAAAAGTAAAAATGGAGAAGAATTCTTCTGGGAAGACGAAGACGGAAATAGTGTACCATTTTTAGAATCCCCAGTTCAACAATCGAAAGTAAAATAGAATTCTAACAAGTTGCTGGACTGCGCCGCCGCTCAACTCCAGCATTGGATTATCCAATTTATTATTGAGGTGTCTATATGAAAATCAAAAAGAGATCGAATCGTTTTTACGACACATCCCAATATGGGTATCCGCAGATCCGAGTATATCACAGGAAAGGATCTGGCAAGAAGAGTCCACGATATCTTCTAAAATGTGGCTGTTGTGAAGAGAAGGTAGAGATATACTATGGTGATGACGGTTTGGAGATTAATGGCATTAATGGCTCGATTGAGGACTGGCGTGATATTCTACTACCCCTCTTATTGATTGAGAAAAAAAGAGATAAGCTTGTTGCTCAAAAGGTTCCGAAGTAAAAGAAGGAAATCCTAACCAATCGCTGACAAAAACGCAGATGGATTTTAATATTTGTGCTGGCTGAAACCATATTAGTTTTGTGGTGAATTATAGGTAAGAAAGTATTCGCGTTTTTGCAGCTTATTTTTTCCACTTTCCAATGATTTATTTTTATTGACATCATGACTTAATTTAACTAATCTACCTCAGGATTTAATATGGTAATTGGTGTTATGGTAATCACGAGAAGATATTTGATTTAGGGGGTGTGATAAAATAACCTTAACATTTCTAATATTGTAAATTCATAAGTAACACATTGATAATTCACCATGAATGACAACTTTATTCTATCACACCCCCTTAGCAGGCTTTAGCAGAATCATCTCATAGGTAAAATTCATTATTATTGAAAGAAAGGAACATTATATAACAAAATATTGCGGACAAGAAAATATGAAATATAATTGCTTAAATAAATGTTATTAAACTGGATGTAACTGCGCACATGTTACGACACAGTTTTGCGACTCATTTAATTGAACAAGGTACGGATATAAGGTATATTCAAGAATTGTTGGGACATAACAGTTCGAAAACAACAGAGATATATACTCATGTATCCAAAAAAGCGATTGATAAAATAAGAAATCCAGTAGATGATTTTTTTGAATAGAATTGATATAATTGTAAATAGAAAATATAAACAATTGTTTATATACCGCCAATTTGAAGGTGTAAGAACAGTGAATATATACAAACGTTGGCGGCAAGCAAAAAAGAACTTCTAAATAAAAGTATTATCCTAAACATTTTGTATCTTTGTAAAAAAGGAAAAATAAATGAATAAGAAGAAATATGTTAAAGAGTTTGAGAAGGCATTAAATGAATTTGTTGAAGAACTTAAACAATATGTGTCAACTGATACAGGTGAATGGACAATAAAAGGATTTATTGATATTTATAAGAATATTTACACCATTTCGTCAGATACCAAGATTGTCTCAAAAATACTTGAAATACATATTTTTCCTGAAATTTTAAGATTTGCAGAAAAAGCAGGATACAAAATAATCCTTGCAGAACATCAAAATTGGTATCCAGACCTGACATTTGTTCACAAAGAAAATGAAAAAATAAAATTTGCATTAGATTTAAAAACAACTTTTAGAAGAAATGATAAAACAGCAGGTTTTACATTAGGAAGTCACGGTAGTTACTTCAAAGAACGTGATAAAGCAAAAAATATACAATTTCCTTATAACCAATATACCGGACATTATTGTTTAGGAATTATATATACAAGAGTTGACTTTGAAGATGATTTAGCAGAAACAGAAATATATCAAGTAAATGAAATTCAAGAAAAATATGGCGATAAACAAGACCCAATAGGAGAAAGAAAAGTTACAAAAATTGATAAATTAAGATCGATTACCTCTGTAATTAAAGATTTTGATTTTTTTGCTGTACCAAAATGGAAAATCGCAAGTGATAGTCAAGGTTCAGGAAATACTGCAAATATTGGGTCCATTAAGGATATTGCTAATTTAAAAACAGGGAACGGTGTTTTTAGTAAACTTGGAGAAAAGTGGTTTGATGAATATTGGATGAATTACGGAACAGCAACAATGATAAAAGATGGAAAGACCATAAAAATTACTAATATTTGGGATTTTCTTGAATTTAAAGGAAGAACTAACCTATTTGACAAAGTAGTAGCCAAAGGTACAAAAAGAAGAAAAAAATGAAAATATTTATACCACCAATAAAATCACAAGGAATAAAATCTAAACTTGTTGAATGGATTTACTCAAATGTTAAAGACATTGAATTTGACAGATGGGTAGAACCTTTTATGGGAACAGGAGTTGTGGCTTTTAATGTCCGTCCTAAAAAAGCACTTTTATGCGACAGTAACCCACATTTGATAAATTTTTACAATGCAATAAAAAACAAAGAAATAACAAGCGGTTTGGTTAGAAAATACTTAACAGAAGAAGGAGAAAAATTATTAAAAACAGAAGGTAGTTATTATTATGAAGTCAGAGAACGTTTTAATTCAGAAGGTAATCCTTTGGATTTCCTATTTTTAAGCCGTTCTTGTTTTAATGGAATGATGCGGTTTAACAGAAAAGGCGGTTTTAATGTTCCTTTTTGCAGAAAACCAAATCGTTTTGCCCCTGCATTGGTTACCAAAATTGTTAATCAAGTCGAAAATATATCTCAAATAATAAATTACGGAGAATATACTTTTAAAAATCAAGATTTTAAAGAAACCTTAAAAGGAATAAACTCAAATGATTTTTTATATTCAGACCCACCTTATATTGGCAGACACGTAGATTATTTTGACTCGTGGTCAGAAGAAGAAGAGATAATTTTAAGAGACAATTTATTTAATTCAGATGCTAAATTTATTCTTTCTACTTGGTTGAGTAACAAATACAGAACAAATGATTACATATTTTCTGTTTGGAAAGACTGTTATGTTGCAACCAAAGAACATTTTTATCACGTTGGAGCAAAAGAGACGAATAGAAATGCTGTATATGAAGCAATATTATCAAACATAAAATTAAAAGATAGTATTACTAACGATGAAATGAAAAGTAGGATTGAATTTAATAAATCAAGATTGACAACTCAAAAGAAAGAAAAGTATATACCGTTGCAACAAACTTTGGTATTTGAAGAACAAAAAGCGGCTAACACAGCATATAGCTCATAGCTAAAATTTGTGTATATTTGGAATGTAAAAGTAAAAAATAAAGGTGGTTTTGCATTTATGAAAGTTAGTGAATAAAACCGCTACGAGCCATATGCCAAACCGTTATGCTTAATGAGATAATAATATGACAAAATTATTTAAAGTTGCAGGATTGGCAAATCAGGTTTTACACAATCAAACCAAGTATTTTACGGATAAAAAAATTGTTAATGAAATTTTTGATTTCACGAGTAGCAAATATAGTCCACAAGCCATAATTTCCCGTTTAACTATAATTGATAGTTATTATTCAACTCAGATGAATAAGCGCTATTATGGAATTGAAGATATTGCTGATAAAATATGGGAAATATCACCTGAAAATGAAGATGAGGTTATAAGGTGTTTTGTCGATTTTGCTAAAAACCATCAAAATGGAAGAGTTTACGACCTATTTTTTCATAAAAACTATGGAATACATAAAAACGGAGTTGATGCAGGAATAGCAATTTCTTTAATAAGTAAATATGCTTATTACCAAACCAAGTTTGAATTTCCAATATATGATAGACTTACAAAAGAAGTATATCCTTTAATAGTGAAAAAATATTTTCCTGAATATATAAATAATTATTCCATTGATAGTAAAGATATAATTCAGTTTATAAAGTCTATTAATAAACTAAATGAGTTAAGTGAAATAAAAAATTATGACAGATTGGATAATCTCCTATGGCTTTCAGGAAAAATCTTAAATGGAAACTTTTCATTAGTTTTTAAAGAAAAATAAATATATAAGTCTTTTGCAAGAAATGTTGAAGAAAACACTTCAAAAGACAAAGGGTTAAAAAATGGGAAAATAAAAAAACGTGATTTTTCTGAACGAATAATTGAATACATTAAAAAAAATAAACTCATATTAGATAGTATAATACAAGACAGAAATCTAAGAGAGTTTATTGAATTTACAATAAATTTGAAAGACTAAGATGAATGAACAGAAAATAAGAAAAGCATAAACGCTAACATGCTATAAATTCAAGCTGGCGGAAAGTAGTAATATGAAACGAATTATAAAAAAATAAACAACATTACGGTTTGAAAGTGAAGTGCAATAAAATCCCGCAGTAAACATAACCAGACCGTTGAGAGTAAGAAATGAAAGAAACACATAACAAAACGTTCAACCTGACATTTTTCCGCAACGCTCCAAAATGCAAGTGAACTCAGCCGTTATATGTTTTTTAATAGAATAGATTAAATGAGCCGCTTTATAAAAAAATTCGTTAAAAATAACTTAGCGGGAACGCCTGGGAGTCGAACCCAGCTTCCGCCGTATTGGCGAAACAGCGATTTTGAAGACCGCGGCATCCACCGGGACTGCATTCATTCCCATACATCACTGCTTTACAATGACATAGTCTATTTTGCCCTTTTTCTTCATCCCTTCTGCAAAAGATTTCGCTTCTTCTCTCGTATCAAAGGAACCTACTTTCACAGTCAGAAGTGTTCTTTTTGTTCCTTTTAGTTCCTGTATGAAAGCATCATACCCTTTTGATTTCAGTCTATCTCTGAGAGAATAAGCATTAGAAGGTACTGAAAATGCACCTAACTGAATGGAATATTTAGGAGCAATAGATATCTTTTTATTTAAACTTTGTCGGGTTTTAACATCGGAAGCAGGCTTTTTATAACTTAATTCAGGACCTGGTTTAGATTCACTAACACTTGATTCTTCAAGTGAAAACTGAGGAGTGCATCTATATGATTGAAAATTCACATTTATTTCTGGATACAGGTCTGTATAATATGCATAATAGTAATCAACAGAATCTCTCTTATTCATTACATTAAAACTGCAAAGAAGAAGATGAACACATTGATCAAGTAAGTCAGATTCTGGATATTTTTTTATCATTTCCTTGGTATATTTAACAGTTTTACGGTAAAGTCCTTTTGTATATAAATACTCTATAATTTTTAACAGGGCATCATCAGCTCTCTGACTACTGGGATACTGACTTAAAACATCCTTAAAAATCAGTAAAGCCTTTTCGCCATCTGGCTCAACAACTCCTGATAAGTACAAAACTTCCGGACTTTTGGGATATTTTTTTTGCAATTCAGGAAGGGCAGTTATGACAGTATCAAGATCACCCTTTTCTACCATTTTATAATAAGAAGAGATGTCTTGAGAAAAAAGTAAAAACGGAATAAATAATAGAATTATATATAAAAATTTCTTCATGCTTGATTAAAAAAATGTATCTATCTTTCCACAAACAGGACAAAGCCATAATATTTTCTTCTCTTTATGATAGCAATTTGAACATACTATTTCGCCATCAAATTCACTTTTTTCAAGCAACTTATTGAGGATTTCAGCAGCTTCATCACCTTTATTCCGGGTAATCAAAAGTTTACTCAGGGCTATTTTTGCGACTTTTGAATCCGGATTTTTCTCAATTAATTCCTCAACAAGTGTAATTGCTTTATCTGGATTTCCTTTTCTCTCATAAAAACTTGCTAAAGCAGTAATAGTGCGAATATCTCCCGGTTTTTTTAATAAAATATTCTCATAGAAACTCTCTATATTCCCAAAATTACCGAGATTAAAAAGCACTTTTTGTAAATGGCTGAAAATCAGATGGGCTTTTTCAGGAGCAGCATCTGCAAATTTCTCCCACCATTTTATCGCCTCTTCCTCTCGATGATCCTTTATATAAGATTCAGCTATATAATAATAAGGTGCCTCACATTCAGGATCAATTTTGATAGCTTTCCGAAAAATCAGACGAGAATCATGATATGCAACTTCATTGAACTTTTCCAAACCTTCTTGAACTTTATACAATGCTAATAATCGGGAATTTTTTTCTTTTCGCAAATGAAGCACTTTCCCCAGATATTCAGCTGCTTTATCCCACTGCTTAAGGTCTCTATGTAAGTTTTGAAGTTTTTCTAATGCCCATATATTTCTTTTATCAAGCTCGAGAATATCCTCTGCACTTGAGAGAGCCCTGGATTTTTCTTCTAAACTAATATAATCGTCAACTATATTTCTCAATATTTCCAATCTCTGGTTTTTAGATATACCCTGACGGTACAGTAACCCTTGATGGATTTTTACGGCGTTCTGTAACTTTCCCGTTTTTCGAAGCAGAATTCCGAGCTTAATATAAGCATCTATATTCTCAGTATCTTTTTTAGCTACTTCCTTAAAGCACTTTATTGCGGTTTCATCTTCGCCATGAAGCATATGATTTAATGCTATAGTGTAGAGATTTGTAATTTTATCCTTAACTATTTTCTTTCTGCCTTTTACAATTACTAAAATAAAGATAACCAGTACTATTATTACAATTGTTAAAATAATATCAAAAATACCCATTAATGACTCGCTTTTAAGTTATTATTAATTTTCTTCCGCAGACTCTTCAACATCTATATTACGCAATAGGTCTACTTCATTTTTCAACTTTTTATACTCAGTGCTGACAACTCGTAATTTGTTCTTTGAAGATAAAATCTGAACACTGGAAACAAGAAATCCTATTAAAAGCCCAATCATAAAGGTTATTAAAAGAACAACTATTGCCTTAGTCGTAAAAGTATTAGCTGTACTAAAAAATTTCAGAGTGATATTCTGTTCCGAATTTTGTGCAACGAAAATAAGTAGTATGAGAACTACAACAAATAATATTACTAATTTTGCAAACTTCATAATAACTCCAATTATTTATACTATTTCCCCAAAAAGAGAGACTCCCACCGCCTTTTCAATATTCACTTTTACAAGGTCGCCAATTTCAGCATCCCCTTTTTTAATAATCACAACTTTATTAGTTTCAGTTCTTCCCATTTTCTCATTAGGATCTTTTTTACTTAAATCTTCTATTAAAACTTCCTGGATAGACCCAACAAAAGCACTGTTTCTAATTAAAGTATGCTCTCTTTGCTTCTCTATTACTCTTGTTAAACGGTCTGCTTTTTCGTCTTCAGACACATCATCTTTCATTAAAGATGCTTTCGTTCCAGGTCTTGGTGAATATTTAAACATAAAAGCGCTGTCAAATACTACCTTATCCATAACATTTAGAGTTTCAAGGAAATTTTCTTCAGTTTCACCCGGAAATCCAACTATAATATCAGTAGTAATAGCAACATCAGATAAACAAGTGCGTATTTTTTTTACAACTGATAAATATTTTTCCTGATCATACCCACGGTTCATCAAATTCAGAACTCGAGATGAACCTGACTGCAATGGCAAATGAATATGCTTACAAATATTCTGATGATCTCTCATTACTTCAAGCATTCTGTCATCTATATCATTTGGATGAGGAGATGTAAAGCGTATTCTTTTAACTTCTTTCACATTAGAAACAGCCTCAAGTAAATCCGGAAATTTATAGTTTTCATATCTATAAGAATTCACATTTTGACCAAGCAGAGTTAATTCTTTATATCCATCACCAACTGCTTTTTTAGCTTCATTAACAATACTTTTTATTGAACGGCTTCTTTCTCTGCCACGAGTATACGGAACTATACAATAAGAACAAAATTTATCGCAGCCCCGCATAATAGAGATCCAGGCATTAACTTTACTCCTTCTATAAGGAGTTACTCCTTCATATACTTCGGTTTTGGATAATTTTACATTTACTAAAGGAAATTTACGTCCATTAAAAATTTCAGGAAGATGTTTATAAGAATCTGGGCCGAGTATCAAATCAATAAACGGTTTTTCGGAAATAATTTTTCCTCTATCACGCTGTGCTACACATCCAAGCAAACCCAGAATTAAATCTGGATTCTTTTTCTTCAGGCTTTTAAACTGATCTAATCTGGAAATAGCACGCCTTTCAGCATTCTCTCTTACAGTACATGTATTCACAAGAATAACATCTGCTTCCCCAGGTTTATCTACTGACCGACATGAAAATTCTTCTAGCATCCCTGCTATTAACTCCGAATCAGCTTCGTTCATTTGACAACCGTAGGTCTCTATATAATACTTTTTAACATTCATAATCGACTTATGAAATTAAGCAATTAAAATTTATTTTTAAAGAAATATAAGTTATTTATGAAGCAATAAGAATATTTTTTAAACTACATGGATCCAACATATCCAGTGAAAAAATAATCCAAAGGATTTTTGCGAATCCCAAATTGCTGCACCTCATAATGAAGATGAGGAGCAGTACTTCTTCCTGTACATCCAACTTCTGCGATTTTTTGTCCCCTTTTTACCACTTCCCCAGGTTTGACTAAAATTCTGGATAAATGTGCATACACAGTTGAATATCCAAAACCATGATCCAATTTGGCGATTTTACCATACGTTACACTGGAATTACAACTTCTAACTACACCATCAGCAGTTGCATAAACAGGAGTTCCGGAAGGACTTGATATATCAATACCGTAATGGAATCTACGTCTTCCAATGAATGGATCCCTGCGATATCCAAATCCATCACTTATATAACCGGTATTAACGGGACGAATTGAAGGTGTTGATTGTATCTGATCAGAACGATGCCTAAATGCATTATATATAGATTCGTAGCTAATTCTTTCCAATTTTAATACTCTGGCTAATCTATCTAAATCATTTGATAGTTCTGACATCCTAATATTGTCATCAGGAATTAACTTATCAACTTCCGATGCTTTGATAAGTACTTTACCTCCAATTCCCAATTTTCTAACATCTTTATCAATAGCCGGAATATCTACATACGTTCTTAATGCCTGATCTTTTTCACGCAAAACATTAAGATCAGATTCCATCAATTGCATTCTACTTTTCAGGTCATAAATAGTACTCATTAACCTATTGTTACTTTTTTTAATCCGGGCTAATTTAGATTGGTAAACGATTTCGGATAGGTAGTTAATGCTTATAAAAAGAAGAATGAAAAATACCGATGTAATCGATATTGTAATCCACACTAATTTTTTACGAGTTAGAAATATAGTTTTGAAATTTTTTCTATCTGGCAAAGTAAGAAGAAACTCTGGTTGTTTCGTCATACCAAAAATTCTTTGTTAGTTAAACTTATAATCTCCCCCTACAACATAATCCCTGTAAGCATTTTAATGATTACAATCCAATTTGTCAATATTTTTATTCATATATCTAAATAAATATTTTATCACTTTTACTATTTCATTGATATTTAACTAATTATAAGTTAACAAATCTCAATATGTTAAAGGATTTATCTCACCTCTTATACTAAAATAACTTCTGCCTTGTAGTATCTAAGTTAATATTCTCAAGTCCTATGATTGCTTCTATTTCTTGAGTACTTAGTCCCCATTTACAATACCACTTAAACTCTGAGATAATCATGGGAATTTTAATAAAGTTACCTATGACTTCTTTTTAGAAGCTGCTCTTCCTTTCTCCTTTTTCTCTTTTTCTTCTTTGGGTTTATCAGGATGAGGTTTTTTTATTCTCTCACATTTATCTTCCATCTCCTTCAGATTTTTCTCTAAAGCCTTTACTTTATCAATATAAGATTTTACACTTTCATTCTTTTCAATATCTTTCGTTTTTTCTTCTAATAAATTGTAAACACACCTACCTAAGTCAGTAAATACTTTATCAATTTCACGTTTAATTTGGAATATATCTAATTTTACTTTCCCCAGTTTTGTAACTTCTTCTGTCCTATCAGCAGCTTCACGTGTGAATTCACCCGCTTTACCAACTGCTTTTGAGAACCATTCTCCAAAACTTTTCTTAGCATTATCTAATAAATCTGACATTTTTCCTCCAATTTTAACATATACAATATATCTTTATGTTACATTAGTGTCAAGTATTTCGTGTCAAAAAATTTCACCGTATTTAAATTTATTTACCATAATCATTTGCAACCTTTATTTAAATGATATAAAAAACCCCTGACATAAATCAGGGGCTTTAAATTAAGTACTAAATGAATATTAATACATTCCGCCGCCCATACCACCTGGAGGCATTGCAGGAACAGGCTCTTTCTCTGGAATTTCAGCAACTAAAGCTTCAGTGGTTAATAGTAAACCTGCGATACTTGTAGCATTCTCAATTGCAATACGTGTTACTTTAGTAGGATCAATGATCCCAGCCTCAAACATATTCACATATTTTTCCTTATATGCGTCAAAACCAAAATCTCCTTTACCGTCTTTTACTTTCATTACAACTATGGAAGGCTCATGTCCTGCATTCTCTGCAATCTGTCTAATTGGTTCTTCTAATGCTCTCCTTACGATGTTGATACCAACTAACTGATCACCTGAAACTTTCAGCTCATCAAGTTTTTTTATAGTTCTTAAAAATGCAACACCACCACCAGGAACAATTCCTTCTTCAACTGCAGCACGTGTTGCATGAAGAGCATCTTCTACGCGGGCTTTTTTATCCTTCATTTCAACTTCCGTAGCTGCACCAACTTTTAAAACAGCTACCCCACCAGAAAGTTTTGCCAAACGCTCTTGAAGCTTCTCTTTGTCATAATCAGAGGTACTTGCTTCAATTTGGGCTTTAATTTGTTTTATCCGACCTTTTATTTCGTCAGATTTCCCACCACCTTCAACAATTGTAGTATTATCTTTATCAATTGTTATTTTTTTTGCTGTTCCAAGATAGGCGGTAGTTGCATTTTCCAATTTAAAACCACGTTCTTCAGAAATAACTGTTCCACCGGTAAGAACTCCAATATCCTCAAGCATTGCCTTACGCCGATCACCAAAACCCGGCGCCTTTACTGCAGCAACTCTTAAAGTTCCTCTAAGTTTATTAACTACTAAAGTAGCAAGAGCTTCACCCTCGACATCTTCAGCAATTATCATGAGAGGTTTACCCATCTGGGAAACTTTTTCTAAAATAGGTAGAAGATCTTTCATATTGCTAATTTTTTTGTCGTGAATAAGAATATAGGGATCTTCTAAAATAGCTTCCATTGAGTCTGCGTTTGTAACAAAATATGGTGATATATACCCTCTATCAAACTGCATCCCTTCTACAACTTCAAGAGTGGTTTCTGTTGATTTTGCCTCTTCAACTGTAATAACACCGTTTTTACCGACTTTTTCCATCGCATCAGAAATCAATTTACCAATTGCAGGATCATTATTTGCTGAAATTGAACCAACTTGCGCAATCTGTTCTTTACTACCGGTAACTTCTTTACTTTGTTCTTTTAAACCGGCAACAACTGCCTCCGTAGCAATGTCAATACCTCTCTTGATTTCCATTGGATCAGCACCTGCTGTTACATTCTTAATGCCCTCCTCAATAATTGACTGAGCGAGAACCGTAGCAGTAGTTGTGCCATCACCGGCTACATCAGAAGTCTTGGAAGCAACTTCTTTGATCAATTGAGCACCGATGTTTTCAAGTTTATCCTCAAGTTCAATCTCCTTAGCAACTGTTACACCATCTTTTGTAATAGTGGGTGAACCGAATTTTTTTTCAATTACAACATTACGTCCTCTAGGACCTAAAGTTACTTTAACAGCATCAGCAAGTTTATCAACACCATTTTTCAATGCTGTCCTTGCTTCTACATTATATTTAATTTCTTTTGACATTTTACTCTCCTTTCAATATTGACTTATAAAATAGCCAAAATATCGCTTTCTCTCATTATTAGATGGTCCTTACCATCAATTTGCACTTCCGTACCGGAATATTTCCCATAAAGAACTTTATTACCAACTTTTACTTCCATGGGAATTTTTATTCCATTCTCAGAAACCTTCCCTGGTCCAACTGCAATAACTTTGCCTTCCTGAGGTTTTTCCTTCGCTGTATCGGGTAAAATAATTCCACCTGAGGATTTTTCCTCGGGATTTGATGGTTTTACTACAACACGGTCTGCTAAAGGTTTAATTGCCATATTTAATTCTCCTTTCTTTTTAGCACTTTAATCATAAATCTGCTAAAGTTAATCCTTTTTTTTATCCTTTGTCAACCTTTTTTAAGAACTTTATTATAAATTCTAATACCAAAAGGCAGATTTGTCTCGTAGAGATCCCTTTGGGATAATGACAAATGGCGTGCCATTTTACTATTAAGACATAAAGTCACATTTTTTCTCTCCATCCAATATTTACATGAAAAATCTTTTAACCTATATGAAAATTGGAATAATATATGAGTCCACTTATCCCAGAGGTCACGTCCCATAGGGATCTCTTTGAGATAGGCCTTCTCCCGTCCCGAAGGGATCACGTTGGGGAAGGGATCCTTTCGGATACGAAGGATTTCTTATGAGAAAAAACTAACATTTATTCTTGTCATACTGAGTAATTCCGATTTATCGGTATGTTATCGAAGTATGCTTAGAGGATGCCTCCCTTCCCCAATAGAACAAAGTATTGGAAAAGTAAATAACTACAGAAATCTATGATTACTGAGAGATAAAATTCAATAAGAAGTTAACCCTACAACGTCATTTGTCGCAGACATCTCTTTGAGATAGGAAATCAGGCAAATGCCTGATATAGTACCAACTTGCAATTGCAAATACTAAATTTGGTACATTTAGGGGGTGTGATAGAATGAAGTTTTCACTTAGTCAACTTACTAAAGGTTATATTATCACACCCCCTAAATTTTTAAGCTATGTAGTAGGGTTAATAATAGAATTAGAAAATAATGAGTTTTGATTTGATTATTACTCTATCAAATAAATTTCAACCAACTATTGATTATTAATGTGAAATATGCTAAAATTGCATTAAAGATACTATTTGTAAAAGGAGGAGATATAATAAATGAAAAGGGCCAAATTCATTTACAAATATTTAACCCAGCTTCGACAATATTACAGATAAAATACGTAGGAATTTAATATTCGTATGTCATAACCTATTGATTTTATTAGATTGATTAGTTTGAAATCCAAATGTAGGGACTGAACATATACTTTTTGCTTGACATTAATCCAACCGGGCTTTATATTGTGATATGTATATTCGAGAAAAGACAAAAATCAAAAATAACAAACGTTACGTTCAATATCAGCTACTGGAATCGGTTCGCACACCTGCAGGTCCCAGACAAAATGTGATCCTTAATCTTGGTATCCTGGATTTAGAAAAGGATAAATGGAAAGTGTTAGCCAATGTCATCAAAGAGAAACTATGTAATCAAAATAGATTTTTTCAGATTGACCAGGAAATAGAAAAGCTGGCTGAACATTACGCATCCCTAATCCTGGAAAAGCGGTTGCAGCCAGCCTCGGAAAAGATAGGGGATATCCAGGAGGAGCATGAAAAGGAAAGCCAGGCGCAATATGAAAGCGTTGATATACACTCTGTTTCTACTTCAAATGCAAGGACTCAGGGTGCTGAACACGTGGCTATCAAACAGATGGATGAATATGGACTTGATCATATTCTAAAAAGTCTCCAATTCAACGATAAACGAATTGCTTATGCCAGGATGCTTATTGTCGGCAGAATGGTTCACCCCGCTAGTGAAAGGGAAACTGTTAGATGGATAAATGCAAACAGCGCTATTAAAGAATTATTGAAAACAGATGTGAAGGTATATGATAATGCTCTGCATCGAACGGCTATCAAGTTATGGCAACATCATGAGGCAATAGAAAAACAGTTATCGAAAACAGCGAGGAAGATGTTTTCATTAGAGGAATCGGTCATACTCTATGATTTAACAAATACCTATCTTGAAGGGAGTAAACGTGGTAGTCGGATAGCCCGGCAGCTGCCGGGAGGTAAGTCAAAGGAGCGGCGGAATGACCGTCCTTTGATTACTTTAGCGCTCACCGTAGATGAAGAAGGATTCCCCAAACATAGTTGGTTATTGGATGGTAATATATCAGAACCGAAGACTCTGAAAAGAATGCTGGATGAGCTTTCAGAATATACCGGTACAAATCTCTTTAATTCGAGAAAGACCATAGTGATAGATGCCGGAATAGCCACAGATGATAATCTTAAAATAATCAAATCTAAAAACTACAACTATGTGGCAGTATCTCGGAAACGTTTATACGGTGATAATTTCTGGGATAACGCTGAGGAGAGAAAGATTAATTTATCCCGAGCAAAGTCTTTCCAAAAGAATCTTCGATTGACGGAGGATGACAAAACAAAATCAAAGATAAAGATGGTTAGAACAGAAGATGAAGTCTTTCTTCTTTGCCACAGTGAAATGAAGGAAGCTAAAGAGAGAGCGATTCTGGAGCGTAAACTGAAGAAGTTTGAAGATGGGTTGAAGAATCTAAAGGATGGTTTAAAAAAGAAAGGAACTCAAAAGAAATACTCTAAAATCGTTGAGCGGATAGGTAGATTAAAGGAGAAATGTGGCGTTGGTACTCTGTACGATATTGAAGTAAAAGAGAAGGATGGAGTTGTAACAGACATTGAATTCAGCAAGAATTCGAAAGGGGAAGCGAAGGAATGTACCGCTGGAGAGTATGTAATAAGAACGAGCAGGTTAGACCTTTTGGATGAGAGGATATCTCAGATACATCGTTCTCTGACTAGAATTGAAGATTGTTTTTGCAGTATGAAATCGGAATTGGGAATGAGGCCTAACTATCACAAGGGAGATGATCCAACAATCGCCCATATATCTATTACAGTTATTGCCTATCATATACTTTCCGGAATATTGAAAAAATTAAGAATGGGTGGTATTAATTATAGATGGGAAACGCTTAGGAATATTTTATCCTCTCATGTTCGGATAACAACTAGCTTTAACACTGAAAATAAAGAGACTATACATATTAGAACAAGTACTCCACCAGGCATTAAACAGCGTGAGATATATCGAAAGCTCAAGATTAGAATGAAACCGCTAAAAAGAGTTATAACTGAAATAAAAAAAATGTAGTATCGAAAAAATAATGCCTGTAATTTGTAACAATCTGTTATTTATTGACTTATGAAATTTCAACTGTCGAAGCTAGGTTAATAAGCTTGAGAAGAAGATGCTGGATCTGGAAAGGGAAATTGCTAAGCGCAAGGAAGCAGAAAACAAATTAAAACATCTCAACCTTGTTCTACGCTCTGTCAGGAGTGTAAATCAACTGATAACAAAGGAAAAAGACAGGAAAACATTGATTAAAAAGACTTGTGAGCTTCTTGTTCAAAATCAAGGATATTACAACTCCTGGATTGTTTTATTTGATGAAGAAAGAAAATTTGCATTCGCTGCTGAAGCCGGATTGGGAGAGAATTTCAAACCATTGCTTAAAAAACTTGAAATGGGATATTTAACTATCTGTGGACAAAAAACTCTGAGTCAAGCTGAATTAATAGTAATAAATGACCCTTTAAAAGAATGTGAAGATTGCCCACTTTCACATTTATGTGAAGGAAAGGGTGAAATTACAGCCAGATTAAAATACAGTAATAAAGCTTATGGATTATTATCAGCAAGTGTGTCTAATGAATTCATTTCAGATGAACAGGAGCAGACATTATTCAAAGAGGTTGCAGAAGACATTGCTTTTGCTTTATATAGATTGGAATTGGAAGAAGAGCACATGCTATCAGAGGATAGAATAAAAAAATCAGAAGAAAAATACCGTACACTAACCAATACTATAAATGATTTCGTCTTTAGTTTAGACAGGGAAGATAAGTTTACATACCTTAATCCTGTATTTGAAAAGGTTACTAATTACCTTGTCAGGGATTTTCTGGGACATTCGTTCACTGAAGTTATTGCTCCTGAATATATAAAATCCACGGTTGACATTTTCAAACCAGGACTTGCTGGTGAAAAATTCCACTTTACGAGATAGAGTTTTTAAATAAGGATGGGGAAAAAATACCAATAGAATTAAATGTGACTTCGCTATTTGATGTTAATGGGCAGCTCATCGGTAGGCTCGGAGTTGCTCGTGACATCACCGAGCGCAAGCGAGCAGAAGAAGAAGCCCAAAAGATACATCAAGGATTAGTTGAGGCTCATGAAAAATTACAGCGGGCATATGAAGAAGAGAAACAGCTTAGGGACAAATTAATTCAATCTGAGAAACTGGCATCTTTGGGGCAGATGGGCGCCAAGATAGCCCATGAGATCAATAACCCGCTTACAGGCGTTAGTGGCTGGGCTCAGTTGGGTATGAATATGGATACCAGTGAGAAAGTAAAAAAATCATTCAGTATCATTTTTAAAGAGGCACATAGAATTAAAAACATCACTTCTACTTTTATGAATCTTTCCAAACCAACCCCGCCCAATATGGAAAATGTTAATATGAATGAGATTATGGAAGAATGCGTTGAAGACCTTAAAACAACCGGAGTGATTAAACATTATGAAGTGAATAAAAATTTACAGCCCGACCTTCTGTAAGTGACAGGAGACAGGGAGCGCTTGATTCAGGTATTTCGTAATCTTATTGTTAATGCTTCACACGCTATGGCTGACAGTTAAGAAAAAATCCTTATACTTCGATCCTCCGTTTCAAAGGATGGAAAATTTGCAGAGATTTCTATTCAGAATACAGGCTCCGGAATTGAAAAGGAAAAACTTGATAAGATATTCAAAATTTACTATACAACAAAACCAGATGGATTAGGAACCGGACTTGGACTGGTAGTAGTGAAAGATATTGTAGAAAAACAGCACAAGGGCAGAGTGCTAGCGAATCGGAAGTTGGCAAGGGGACTACTTTTACGGTTCAGTTGCCTTTAAAAGTTGAAAGGAAGCAGATGAAAATTTTAATCGTTGATGATAAGGCATATATCAGAGAATTCTATATGTCGTTTTTCGAGGATAAGGGATTGGAGGTCTTTACAGCTATAAATGGAAAAGAAGCGCTGGATTATTTTGAAAAGATTCAACCGGATATTGTGTCATCCGACATCGACATGCCGGTTATGAATGGATTTGAACTTGTTGAGGAAATAAAGTCAAAAAAGCCTGAACAGAAAATAATTCTTATGACAGGCTTTTATTATGAGACTTCTATCAAAAAGCAGCTTAAAAAAGCCAATATCCCATTTTTTAGTAAACCTGGCGACCTTAACGCTGTATGGAAAATGATAAATAAAGAGATGGAAAGGTAATATTCCTTATTAACATTTCTCACTTCAGCTTATTATGTGGAATTTTATATTTATATCTTTGATATATCCATATTGGCTATAGACCTTTTTTAAGTTGAAAACTGTTTTGTAGTGGACTCATAATTAAATAACTATGAAAGGAGAAATGAGTATGCAAAAACTGATCAAACTTTTTCTTTGTATTTTTGTATGTTTGACATCACATGTTTTGTCACAGGAAATGGACAAAACAGAACTCGAAAAGGGCATGAACTTCATCGAAACAAAAATATATTCGGATGAAGAGAATGCCAAAATTTTGAAACTCTTTGAGGGTTTACGTGTTGCCGACGTCTCTGATGGTATGGACATGGTTGGACTACCTGGCACAGGTTTAGTAGATCCTGCTATTCATCCGGATTGGATTGATTTAGATAATTTATCCCATCAATTTAGAGGTATTGCCATAACTGCCCGATATGTACCAACTCAACGACCAGATAGACCAGAACCAGAAGAAGATTTTCAAAAGTGGGAAGGTCATTTTTACAATACATATTCGAATGAAGCTTTCACAAAAGTAATTAAACCCGGCACGGTCGTCGTTCTCGATGATGTTGAGGACAAGGATATTGGCTCTATTGGTTCGTACAATATTTTAGCCTGGCATAAGAGTGGTGCTGTTGGTGTTGTCACAGATGCAAACGCAAGAGACACAGATGAAATCGCCAAAGAAAAGGTCCCGTTATATTTACGGAAAAAGGGGCGCGGCATACGCCCGGGTAGGAATGAATTAGAATCTGTCAATCGTCCTGTGGTTATTGGCGGCGTGCTTGTTTGTCCCGGAGATATTGTCGTAGCAGACGGCGATGGTGTAATCGTAGTTCCCCGAGGTGTTGCTGAACAAGTAGCAAAATATGCACGGGAAATTTTGACAAAAGATAAGGCTGGTAGAAAAAATTTGTATGAAAGTTTAGGTATGCCGTTAGATAAGACGGTTGAATAGTAGTAGGTAACAATCAGTATAGTATTTTACTTTCTTGCGACCGGTTTACAAACTATATTGGTCCCGAATTAACGGGTGAGGGATCGATATAAAAACTTTTAACCAAAATGAGATAATCATGAAGAAGCAGAGTTTTTCTGTAACGCTACTGCTCTTACTTTTAGGTGTTTTCAACACGTTTGCACAGTCATGTATTAACTTCAATAATCAAGAGATTTTTCTTAGCGGTGCGAACTTCGCATGGGTTAATTTTGCACGCGATATCGGCGCTGGCTTCAATGATTTCAATCGCTTTAAGGAAATTTTTCAGGAAGTTCATACAAATGGTGGCAATGCAATGCGACTCTGGCTTAATACAACTGGTGAAAACACACCAGAGTTTGATGCTAACGGTATGGTGATTGGTCCTGGCAAAGGAGCTATTGAAGACTTGAGACAGATCCTGAATATTGCATGGGAAAACCGAGTGGGCCTCATGCTCTGTCTATGGTCTTTTGATATGTTGCGAATCTCAAACGGCACAACCATAACAGATCGCGCAATGAGTATGTTATCAGACACAACATTTACACGAGCTTATATTAACAATTCTCTTATTCCAATGGTTAAAGCTTTAAAAGGCCATCCGGCAATCATTGCATGGGAAATCTTTAATGAGCCAGAAGGAATGAGTAATGAACACGGTTGGGACTTCAACCGTCATGTACCCATGTCCTACATACAAAGGTTCATCAATCTCTGCGCTGGAGCAATTCATCGGACAGACCCGCAAGCTCAGGTTACCAATGGCTCCTGGGCTTTCATCGCTCAGACGGACGTGAATGGTAATTATAATTATTATCGCGATGACCGCTTAATTGCAGCAGGTGGTGATCCAGATGGCTACATAGATTTCTACTCTGTTCATTATTACAATTGGGCAGGCACAGACCTTTCCCCTTTCCACCATCCTAAGAGTTATTGGAATCTTGATAAAGCGCTTGTTGTAGGTGAGTTTGCCATTGGTGAGACTTTTGGTGTTTATGGTAAAGATCTATTTGAAACGTTGTTTAAGAACGGCTATGCAGGTGCCCTGGCATGGTCTTTTACCGACACCTATGTATCTTCAGAAGAAGACATGATAGCATCCATGTTAGACATCAAGACGAGATATCCGGAGGCTGTTACTATTGTATTAAAATCTGGTACGATTACGTTCTTTACCGCAAACCCAGCAGTAATCGAAAAAGGACAATCCAGTACGCTTTCATGGGAAACTTCTCCTGGTTCAATTGTTACACTGAATGGTGTCCACGTAGCTGCCAATAATAAAGTAGAAGTGAATCCTGTTACTGATAGTACGTTTACTTTGATTGCGACAGGTAAAGTATCGGACACCAGTACAGTTACCATAGTCGTTGATAGTGCCTACTCAACACACTGGAACAGTTTTGTTCTTAAGCCAAACACAATGGAGAGAGGGGGAATTATCCAAAAAGTCATTAAAGCGATGCTTGCCATGCAGAGAAGAGCGTGGGAACAGGGTGTTGCCGCGCAGGCATTATTGGAATTGGGCGAGACAGATTTAGTGATCCTGTTGGCGAAAGATGCTGTGGTCAATCAAATGAAGGATGGAAGACTTGGATTAAACGGACAGGACAGGCCCGTGGCTGACCCTGCTTCTAACGGAGAACCGGTCATGTTTGCAGCTAAAGTGACAGGCGATGAATCATTGAAAAAAGCCTCAGAGCGAATGGTGGATTTTCTTTTATATAAGGCGCCAAAGACGAAAGACGGAATAATCTACCACAATTATATCGAAAACATGATCTGGGTCGATGCTTTTTATATGGTTCCACCGTTTTTAGCTGTGGCAGGGCATACGAACGAAGCGGTTAAACAAATCATAGGATACAGGAAAAGATTGTGGAATCCTGAAAAGAAACTCTATTATCATATATGGGACGAAGACCGACAGGAGTATGCAAGAAAACTTTTCTGGGGTGTAGGAAATGGCTGGGCAGCCGCAGGAATGACCAGGGTCATCAGAGCCCTGCCTGATTCCATGAAAAAGGAAAAAGAGATGCTAGCCGGCTTTATCAAAGATGCTATTGACGGTTGTTTGAAATACCAGCGGGACGACGGACTATTCCATGATATTCTGGATGATCAGTCAACGTTCGTCGAGACTAATACTGCCCAGATGCTTGCTTATTCGATATATAGCGGAGTTCGAGATGGTTGGTTGGAGCGATCATATTTAAAGTATGCCGACAGGATGCGAGCAGCAGTATATAAAAAGGTGGGTGAATTTGGCCTGGTCCAGGGGGTCTGCGGTGCGCCAAATTTTGACCATCCAGGAACAGCCACAGAGGGGCAGGCATTTTTTCTGTTGATGGAAGCAGCTTATAATAACTTATGAAGAAGTTTAAGATTAACTAAGCTAACACTGAATATTTAGGGAACGGAAAATTCAAAGTATCTTGTCAAATATTATGATACCTGGACAGGAAATTTTTCAAATGATATGGAAATAGAGTCGAGAAACGGCAAATTTATTCTGATAACGAAATCCAGCTAAAAGGTGAAAAAGATATGGCGGTATGGCTAAGACAAGTGGAAAAAATATTAAAGATAATTCACACTATTTATTTACTTTATAGTGTTCTTTTATCTTGAAAGATAGTCGCATGAACATCCTAAAAACAGATTTATTCAGGAGACAGTATGGAGTTCATTACGATAGCTCATGATTCAATCAGTTGTTTTTTACCTAAAATTCCTATGTCTGTTAAGGTTTTAATAGCATTAACGTTTTGCTTTGCAGCTTTTGGTTGTTCCCAGAGTATGTTTGAAAACAAGAGCGATATTGGTAAAATTAAACTCGTAGGTTCGGCAGACTATGACTCGCAAAAACATACATATATTGTTACGGGGAGTGGAGAAAATATCTGGGGCAATGAAGACGCCTTCTTTTTTTTGTGGAATGATGTTAAAGGTGATTTAACTCTCAGAACCGATATTGAATTGATTGGGGAAGGAAATCATCCCCATCGCAAAGCCGGATTGATGATACGCGCGGGTCTTGACGACGGACCGGACTATTCCCCCGATGGGCAATATTTTTATTTTAATTCGATACGAACAGGTCAGATGAAAATCTGGCGAATGGAAAGTGACAGTTCGGAACAAAAACAGATAACGCCGGATGATGAATATGGAGACTGGTTCCCACACCCATCACCAGATGGCAACTGGCTTGTGTTTGCCTCATACGATAAAAATGTTGAAGGACATCCACCCAATAAAAATGTCGTATTACGTATTATGCCTACTAGCGGTGGTGAACCCAAAATATTAGCGACACTTTTTGGTGGGCAGGGAACCATTAATATACCATCCTGGTCGGCTGACAGTAAAAATGTAGCCTTCGTAAGTTACAGGCTGGTTGCACCATAATTGAAAACAAATCAATAGTTATTAAAGATAGGAATTAAACAATGTTAAAATCGGAATTTTCAAGAAGAGACTTTATCAGAGTATTGGCCATAGGCGGCGCTGCATTAAGCTTACCGGGATGTGGTGCCTTTCAAAAAGAAAAATATACAGCAGAAATTGGAATCCAGCTTTATACCATTCGTAAAGCAATCGAAAAGGATTTTGAAAGTACCATACAAAAGATAGCTGACATGGGCTTTATGGGCGTGGAAACCTACTTTTTGCCTGAACCTATTACATTACAACGAGCCGGGAAATTATTAAAAGCAGTTGGTTTAGAGGTTTTGGGATGTCATTGCGAATTACCCGTTGGCGATGATAGAGATGCTGTTTTAGAAATGGCCGAAGCCTATGACTGTGACAGAATGATCTATCATGGTTGGCCTCAAGATGATAAATATAAAAATCTGGATGCTCTAAAACATACGGTGGAAGTTTATAACGAAATTTCGGAGTCCTTAAAGGCTGAAGGTCTTCGTTTTGGTCTGCATAACCACTGGTGGGAGTTTGAACAGACAGCATCCATCTATCCTTTTTATTACCTGCTCGAGAATATTGATCCCGATATCTTCTTTGAAATTGATACCTATTGGGTCAAAACAGGCGGTCAGGATCCGGTTAAAGTCGTTAGTGACTTTGGTAAGCGTGCGCCGTTACTGCATATAAAAGACGGTCCGGCCCAGAAAGGAGATTTGGCGTATCAACAGGTTCCAATCGGAGAAGGGACTATCGATTTCCCCGGAATTGTTAAAGCAGGGGGTAAAAATATTGAATGGATGATTGTGGAATTTGATGAATATGAGTACGATATCTTTGAGGGCGTTCAGAAAAGCTATAACTATCTTACAAAAAATGGACTTGCAAAAGGCAAGATATTGAAAAATGAACCTGAATAAATAAAGGAACAAGAATTTGAAAGTATTGTTTATCGGTGGAACCGGTAACATAAGCGCTGTTGTCAGCAGATTATGTTTAGAACGTGGCATTGACCTCTATTTGCTCAATCGCGGCATAAATAAAGTTAAAATTGAGGGAGCCAAAACGATTACAGGAGATATTTATCAACCCCAAAAATTATCCAGAGTCCTTCAAAATCAAAAGTGGGATGTTGTTGTAAACTGGATAGCGTTTAACGCTAAGGACATCGAAAAAGATATAAGTCTCTTTCGTGGAAAAACAAATCAATATATTTTTATCAGTTCCGCTTCTGCGTACCAGAAACCGTTACAATATCCTATCGTAACAGAATCTACTCCTTTGATAAACCCTTTCTGGGATTATTCACGCGATAAAATATCTTGTGAAGAAAAATTAAATGCGGCTTATAGGGAAGATGGCTTTCCGATGACTATTGTACGCCCGTCTTTAACATATGATACTGTTATACCGGTTGCTATTGGTGGATGGAAAGAATATACTATTATTGACCGCATGAAAAAAGGCAAAAAAATAATAGTGCACGGCGATGGTACATCTCTCTGGACCGTTACCCACGCAAAGGATTTTGCTAAAGGTTTTGTTGGGCTTTTGGGACACCAGCAAGCGATTGGCCAGGCATTCCATATTACCAGTGATGAAATATTAACCTGGAACCAGATTTACCAGGCTGTTGCTGAAGCGGCAGGGGCAGAAGCTAACATAGTCCATATTTCTTCCGATTTTATTTGCAAGATTGAACCTTCGCTAACGGGAAGCTTAGTTGGTGACAAATCGGAAAGTGTCATTTTTGATAATAGTAAAATTAAAAAGTTTGTTCCTGGTTTTGTAGCAACAATACCCTTAAAAACAGGTATTAAACAGACATTGAAATGGTTTGAAGCCGATTTCTCCCGTATGATAATTAGCGATGAAACAAATAATATGATGGACAGAATAATTAAAGCGTATGAAACAAAAAACTCATAAAGTGAAGGAGAAGGACAATGAAAAACCCAAAGTCAAAAAAAATCTTACTTATTTTCACAACTTTTGTAATCACAGCAGTATTAAGTCAATCATGTTCAGCTAAAGAAAGTCATTTTTTTAATCCGCCGGTAAGCTTTGAAGAAGCAGATCAGAGAGCGGAAAAGCTTTTAACCAAATTGACCATAGATCAGAAAATCAAATTGCTCGGTGGATACAGCCGGTTTTTTATTCAAGTTATTCCTGAATACTATATTCCCTATATCTTCATGGCAGATGCCACTCAAGGAATGCGAATAGATACCAGAATAGCCGATACTACAATAGTAAAACGACTTGAAAAAACCACGGCATTTCCATGTCCCATATTATTGGCATCTACCTGGAATACTGATCTTGCAAAAGAATACGCAAAATGCGTGGGTGAAGAGTGCAGGGCAGGCGGGGTGTCTATTCTACTGGGCCCGGGATTAAACCTATACCGCCAGGCACAATGCGGACGCAATTTTGAATATTTCGGAGAAGATCCATTCCTGATTTCCAGTATGATAGAAAAATACATTCTCGGAGTTCAAAGTACCGGAACAGCAGCCACGCTCAAACATTTTGTATGTAATAATACCGATTTTTACCGTAGAAGAAGTAATTCCATCGTGGATGAACGGACTTTACATGAAATCTATTTACCAAGATTCAAAGCAGGCATTGATGCCGGAGCCATGGCAGTGATGACGGCATATAATAAATTAAACGGTGAATGGTGCGGTCAAAGCGACTATGTGATTAATAATATATTACGTAATCAATTGGGATTTAAGTGGTTGGTCATGACCGACTGGACATCCGTATACGACGGTGAAAAAGTAATCAAGTCAGGCCAGAATTTGGAAATGCCGGAGCTGATGGCGTTGAAAGATGCCAAAGCATTATTAGATTCGGGAAAAGTCAGTGAAGAGCAAATTGATAGAATGGCTAAAAGTATTTTGCGCACTTGCATTGCCATGGGCTTTCACGACAGACCACAGCAAGACTTAAGATATTTAAAAAAATTTGGTGAACACGAAAAGGTTGCCCTGAATGTGGCGCGTGAAGGGATCGTGTTGCTTAAAAACAAAGGCAGTATTTTGCCGATTCAGAAAAACAAAAATTTAAAAATTGTCACCACAGGCAAATATCTCCATGAAATGGCACACGGAGGCGGATCTGCTTACGTTGAGGGGTATAATAACATTACCTTAGCCGAGGCTTTAAGTAATGAATTTGGTGAACGTATTGAAATGGTGGATGTGACTGATGAAGAGAAAATCGCCTCTGCTGATGTCGTATTGTTAAGTACCGGAACTTCTGACAGTGAAGGGAGTGATAGACCGTTCGATTTGCCGGACGATGAATTACAGAGGATACACCATGTCCTAAATTTGAATGAAAAATCTGTGGTCATTGTCAATTCCGGGTCGGGTATCAATATGAGCCCGTGGATAGATAAAACGTCTGCGATTATTTATGCCTGGTATGGAGGACAGACCGGTAATACAGCCCTTGCTGAAATTCTGTCCGGAGCAGTGAATCCTTCGGGCAAACTGCCTATCACCATTGAAAAACAATTCGAAGACTCGCCTGGATACGGATATATACCTGAAGGGGAAAAACTATATACCGGCTGGAAGAAAGACCAATTTGCTCACAAGGAATATGATATAAAATACAATGAAGGAATTTTTGTTGGATACAGGTGGTATGAGCATAAAAAGATAAAACCATTATTTGCTTTTGGTTATGGATTATCCTATTCAAGATTTGAGTACAGTGATTTAAATATTTCATTGAACCAATTTTCAAAGGATGATGTAGTTGAAGTTACATTTACGCTTAAGAATACCGGCCCGGTTGATGGGACTGAAATAGCGCAAATTTATATTCAGGATATAGAGAGTTCATATCCGCGGCCTGTAAAAGAATTAAAAGGCTTTAAAAAAGTGTTTCTAAAAGCGGGCGGGAAAAAAGAAATTAAAATCATTTTAAACAGCAAAGCCTTCTCCTATTGGAATCCGGATATGAAACAATGGTACGCTGAGCCAGGAAAATTTAAAATTCTCGTTGGATCATCTTCGGATAATATTCGACTTGAACAGAATGTTACTTTGCAATAACTTTAATTATAGTTTATTGAAAGGGATGAATAATGTTCGTATTTCTTTGTTCCGTAATTCTATTTTCTTTTTTCACAAATGCAAATGCTTCTCAATTAATCATCAATGTGGATAATAGGTCTTCAATGAGTCTGAACGGAAAATGGAGTTATATCATTGATCCTTACGAGAATGGGTATTATGATTATCGTTATCAGCCCCTAAAAGACGGCTATTTTAAAAATCTCAAGCCTAAGAATAAATCAGATAGAATAGAATACAGTTTTGATAGTGACCATTCGCTTCAAGTGCCGGGGGACTGGAATTCTCAGGATGAAATGCTTTTCTGGTACGAAGGCACCGTATGGTATAAAAAATCATTCAATTATCAAAAAAGACCGAACTCCAGAATGTTTCTGTATTTTGGAGCGGTCAATTATCAAGCCAAAGTTTACCTGAACGGTGAATTCATCGGCGAGCATGAAGGTGGATTTACGCCATTTAACTTCGAAGTAACTAATCATATTAGAGATAAAGATAACTTTATTATAGTTAAGGTAGATAACAAGCGATTTCGTGAAGCGGTTCCGACACTAAATACGGATTGGTTCAATTATGGGGGAATAACACGGCGTGTTTTACTTATCGAAGTTCCTGAAACATTCGTACGAGATTATTTCATTCAACTGAAGAAAGGCTCCCTGAATGAAATATCGGGCTGGATTCAATTTAATGGAGAAAAGAAAGAGCAAACATTTTATCTGAAGATACCAGAAATAAAAGTTCACAAAAAATATCGCACAGACATTAATGGACATGCGCAGTTCTCATTCCAAACAAAACTTGAACCATGGTCCCCTGAAAATCCAAAATTATATGATGTCTTTATTGAAACGGAATCTGATACGATTCATGATAAGATTGGATTCCGAAGCATCGAAGTCAAAGGAACGGATATTCTATTGAACGGGAAGCCCATTTTTTTAAGGGGTATCTGTATTCATGAAGAAGCGCCTTTTATGAACGGAGCGCGTGCTTATGCAAAGGAGCATGCAGAAGTTCTGTTGGGCTGGGCTAAAGAATTAAACTGCAATTTTGTTCGATTAGCTCACTATCCACATAACGAATTGATGACAAGAACGGCTGATGAAATAGGACTGTTGGTCTGGTCGGAAATCCCTGTTTACTGGACTATACTATGGGAAAATGAAGCAACGTTTTCAAATGCTAAGAATCAACTTACCGAAATGATAACACGGGATAAGAACAGGGCATCTATTGTTTTATGGTCCATGGCAAATGAAACACCCGTTACAGAACCTCGTTTACTGTTTTTAAAAAACTTGGCCAAACATGCTAAAGAACTGGATCCAACACGGTTAATAACCGCTGCTATGGAACGGCATTATATTGATAAACATACACAGATGATTGATGATCCTTTTGGAAAATATGTAGATGTTTTGGGCTGTAATGAATATATCGGATGGTACGATGGTCTTCCCCAAAAATGTGATAGTATAAAATGGAAAACAACATATAATAAGCCTTTGATAATATCTGAATTTGGCGGTGGTGCTTTATATGGCTATCATGGGGATAAACTAACCCGGTGGACAGAAGAATTTCAAATGAACCTGTATGAAAAAAATTTGGCAATGTTACAAAAAATATCGTTTATGAGAGGAATGACGCCCTGGATTTTAAAGGACTTTCGTTCTCCAAGACGTCCTTTACCACGCATTCAAGATTTTTGGAACAGAAAAGGACTCATTTCCGATCGAGGTCAAAAAAAGAAGGCGTTTTATATATTAAAAGATTTCTACGATAAAATCGATAAGCATAAGGAATAACTCAATTATGGAACGACCAGGAAGTTCCCATCACCATAAATTTACCAGAGGTCCGAATAAAGCTCAAATCTATTGATGAAGCGAATTGTTCGCAAGGGAGTTAAAATGATAAAGAAATATTTCAGGTCGAAACAGGGCGTCATAATTCTAATTATCATTTTCCTTCTTGCCGGAAGAATATCAGCTCAATTCCTTGATGAGTTTAACGATACTTCCATAACCCTGGATTCAAGTGCACTTAACGGCTGGACCTTCTATACAGGGGATGGATTGGCAACTATGAAGTTTCAGCAAAAGGATGGCTATGCATCTATTTTTGTTGATGCTACTAAGGATCAGCGGGGTATCTGGTGGGCATTGATCAGGCGGTATGTTTCAGCAGATTTTGACTTAAGTCTCTTGAGTAAATCCAATTATGAATTTCGAATTGAAGCCCAAATTCGGGTTAATCGTGCGCCGCGCCGCGTGAATCTTCATCTCAATACTCAAAGAACAACAGATTTTCATACGCATCTCATGGAATTCGATATTCCCGATACGGTGAATTGGCATACTATCAGTTTTACTACCCATAACTTTGATGCAAAACCGGGTGACAGAGTTTACGGACAGCTTGCCCTCATGGATTGGGGACTTGAGAAGTACCGTGTTGATGTGGACTATTTTAAGGTGAACATTGTAAACATAGATTCGGTCGGACCGGATAAAGGTGTTCAGGTTCCTTATCATCCCCCTATTCCGGATGTTAAAACATTCGAGCATCATATTCAAGTTGCACAGGATTGTATAATTGATCTGGAATACCCTGGTATGAATTTCAATGATTGGTACGCTCAGGATAGCGGCCGAAGAATAGACCTTCTTGCTGTCAGCGGGTCACAGATCAACATCTTGCGCTGGGACCTAAGCAAGTTTGCCGGCAAGCGAGTGGTTGGTTCAGGTTTGTTGGAATTAACGACCTTTTCATCCCAGCGCTCGGCTTCTATAAAGAAAGACTTTGGAATGGTACGAGTTGTCGAGATTCTGGGTGGGAATCCCCACTGGGATCAAAAAGGAGTTACTTTGAATACGTTCTGCAACGGGCAACCCTTAGAGAAGGTCCTGAATTCCCAGATGATTATTGATGTCGATGTGTCCGAAGCACGAGGCAGCAAAAACCTGATTACAATCTCAAAGCCTGTGCTTCAACGCATGATCGACGGGAAGACGCTGGGATTAGCCATTCGTCCGCTGGGAGCGATTCAGGCTTCCTTTTATGCGATGGAATATTTGAGAGGAAAGTATTGTGCCGCATTGCATTTCAATGTTGGTTCTGAATTTAATCAACATGAAATCGAATAGGATAATTGGATTTAAAAGGAGGAAACAAAGGTGAAAAAGGCAATTACAATACTATTAGTTCTTGCGGTGCCATTGTTTTCACAGATTCCTGGTTTTACCGATGATTTTGAGGATGGAACTTTAGATATAACCTGGAATGGGGAAGTCGACACACTATGGTGGAACGACTGGTATCCCAATGTCTTTAATTTAAGTGAGGTTGACGGTTATCTTAAAATTGACTATACTCGTAGCGGTGTAGCGGATTGGCCGGCTTTTTATTTTATCCCACCGGAGAATATTGATGTATCTATTAATCCGAAAATTATCCTGTCGATAAAATCCGATAAAACCATTCAGTTTGCCATTAAACCGGAGTATAACAACGGTAATGAAAACTTCCAAAATGTTGGTAATATTCCCGGTGATAATGCCTGGCATACCTATACAATCACTATTAGCAATTATTCCGGTGGCTATTGTGAGCGGGTAGTGTTCCATTTTGACGGTGGTAGTTTGATTTCCAAACAGGGTACCGTTTATTTTGACGATTTCAAAATTGCCGGCTTTTCTATTAATATAAGCGATTTAACTGCCAACTTTGATGCTGAGAATCAGGTAGTTAATTTATCCTGGGAATGTAGTAAGGAAGAGGCTACTGATTATTATAATATATATAGGGACACAGTAAGCGGTTTTTCCTGCGATAGTGAGACATTCATTGGAGATACTACTTTAAAAGTATATAATGATAGTGGATTTGAAAATTATACATGGTATTATTATAAAGTTACAGCAGTAGATACCTTAGGAGAAGAACATGCTGCATCTCCAGAAGTAAGTTGCAAGACATATACTACCGGTACTATTCCAGAGGTAGAAGTTACAGAGGTAAATTCAGACACTATCGGCAAGTATGAAAAATTTGAGATTAAATTGAGACTGGATTATGCTTCTTATGCAAATCCATATAATCCTGAAGAGATAGATGTTCATGCCTATTTTTTATCTCCGGAAGGTGATACCACATGGGTAAATACATTTTATGATAATTATAATAATAAAGATGAATGGAAGGTCAGATTTTCACCTTATTTAGTCGGGGAGTGGGAGTACCAGGTCTTTGCTAAAGATGTGGATGGAACCGGGGAAAATGTAAAACATACTTTTACAGCAATTGAATCCGATTACCATGGCTGTTTAAATGTTTCTCCTGATAATCCTCATTATTTAGTTTATCATGATGGTACTTCATTTTATGGTGTAGGTGCTTATTATCCATGGGGAGTTAATACTGAGGGATTAAACCTGCTGGAGGAATCCGGTGTTAATATTTTTGGTTATTGGAATGGGAATTATGATAATGGCGGTAACGGAGGAGGTATTCATCAAATAGAATCTGCAAGGACTGGTATCGGATATTATGATCAGGATAAATGTGCAAGAGTGGACGAGATATTAAATTGGGCAGAGGCAAGAGATCTGAAAATGATGTTTGCCTTATGGCCGCATGATGTTCTGGATAAAAATGTTTGGGGGTACAATGGTTGGGAAGAGAATGCCTTTAAAGAAATATGTGCGGCAAGTGAATTCTATTCTGATTCACTGTCATGGGAATATCAGAAAAAATTGTATCGGTATATTATTGCCCGATGGGGATATTCCCGCAGTATGGGAATCTGGGAAATTGTAAATGAGATAAATGGGACTGATGGTTGGGCGTATGGAAATCATTCAGCAGTACTTGAGTGGATACAAAAGGTTCATAGTTATTTTAAAGAAAATGATTATTTTAACAGACCGACAACAATATCAAAAAGTGGAGGTTCTCAAAATTACTGGATGGCAGGGTATCAAATATGTGATATGCCAAATGTCCATCTTTATGAAACAGGCTGGAGCGCCCTGTTTCCAGATGACCATATTAGAAGCAGTTACTGCACTTACAGAAATATTACACGCCAATTCTGGAATCAATTTGATAAACCTGGTATTTTTGGTGAAGCTGGATATACTAACAACTATGGCAATTTTTCTCCTGGTTCAAATGAATACGAGAGAATGTATCATAACGCCCTCTGGGTAAGTTGGGCTAATGGATTGGCGGCGACACCGATATGGTGGGAATTTGGCACAAAATCGATATTCACACCCTCTTTGATGGAACAAATGCATGCTTTTTCCCAAATCGTTCAAAGCATTGACTATGCACACATTTCTTTAAGTCAAGCATCCATATCCGTCACGGAATGTGATGCTTATGCGATGAAAGCGGACTCAATGGCCTTTGGCTGGATTCGGGATATTGATGGTAATTATGTTTCGGGACAGTTGTTCACTCTGGAAGGACTTCCCGATACCTCATATTCAATTATGTGGTTAAATCCCTGGACAGGTGATACAGTTAAAACGAATTTCCGCGTGAGTCAGGACGGTCAATTGATCGATCAAATTCCACAGCTCTCACAAGATTTATTGGATCTAGCTTTTATCGTTCAACCAGCTGAGAATGGTGATATACCTGAAAGGCTGGAATTAATGGCTTACCCGACTGAGCTTTATAGCGACACCTCTTACACTTCACAGATTACCTGTTTTGTTTTAGACGCACAGGGCCGAATTTGCACCCAGGCTGACAATTCGATTACATATACGCTGGAAGGTACTGGAACAATAGAGGGCACCAATCCAGTGGCAGCGAATAACGGCATTGCTGATATAATCTTCAAGGCAAATAGGAACGCAGGAATAGCCCAGATCATTGCATCTTCATCTGGACTGATTGCAGATACAGTGAATATTGTTATTCATAAATTTCTGTATATTTATGATTTTGAGCAGATACCACAGACATTCAACTTATATCCTAATTATCCTAACCCGTTTAACTCGACCACAACGATTCAATACGATGTGGTTAAACCCAGCCATGTCACTATTGCCATTTTTAATGCAAACGGCCAACTAATCGAAATCCTGATCGACTCACAGCGGGATGCTGGACAATATATGATCTCCTGGGATGGTTCGGATATGGCATCGGGTCTTTATTTTTTCCGAATGCAAGCGGATTATTATGAAATTACCAAAAAGTGTTTACTATTGAAATAAGGAAAATTCAATTGTATAAACTAAAGTTGTTTGAAATAATGGGATCAGGTTTCTTTCCTCTGCTCCTAATAAATTATTAAACAAATTTACAGGAGAAAAACAATGGGGAAAGCAAATTTCATTATTAACCAATTAAAGCGGGTATCCACATTTTTCTTAGGATTCCTTTTGATTATTTTCATGCTTTACGGATGTGCGACTCAGAAGCCCCAACTCAGTACATCGCAGTACAGGTTCAACTTCAAGGACGAGACTTATCGCATCCGGTCTATTTCCTCTGAGGATAGAACGGAATCCTACAACGAGCTTATTGGGGAAAATTTTATGGCTGCTGATTTTGACCAGGATCGAATAATAGATTGTATCCTTCTTGGAGAAGTGAGTCTGAACGAAGCACAAAGGATTTACGAATATGGCCTCGATATGGTCACCAAGGAAGACAAATTACAGGAACGACTTCCAACCATCAATCGATACGTGTACGAAAACTATGACTTCCACCTTGAAATTAGAAGTTTCCAATCCACAAATGCTCGACCTTTTAATGAATTTAAAATTATTGACAAACGTCCGGTGGTGTCTCCTCAGATCATCGTAATTGTTGATCAAAATGCAGACGGTACTTTAGATGAGGTCTTGAAAGGTAAGGTTACACTGGAAAAAGTTCAATCCCAATACGAAGAAGCAATAGCAGCCGGCTTAGAAAAAGGTGAATTAATCAAAGTCAATAATACGATTCTGGTAAAAGAGAAATAAAGGTGAAAAAAATATATGTTTATGGGGTGAGAAAAAACTAATTACCATTTAATGAATTATATTCATAATATTTTTTCGGAGACCCGTATGGCGATTGAACTTAGAATAATACAAAAATCCATTTTATTTCTTCTTCCCAGAGGGATGTCTTTCCATGGGAATCCTATGGATCGACATATCTCCTAAAGGTTATATTATCACACCCCCTTAATTGAACAGAACAACCATTAAAGAGGAGAAACAGAAATGAACCCAAAAGTAAAAATAGTTTTAGGCTTTATATGTCTTACTCTTATTTCGCAACCTTTATTAGCAAAAGACAACTATAAAAATTTTAAACTTGCCGTCTACTGCCCTGCTCGTGATGTTAAAAAAATGGCTGATTTGAATTGGCTTGAGAAGAATTATAACCTGCTCGATAAATATCTGAATATTGACAAAGTCTATCTTGAAACCTTTCGGGGAGGGACAACGGTTGAAAAAGAGACTATGTTAAAAGCGAAAAAGTTTTTTAAGGATCGGGGCGTTCAAACTTCGGGTGGGATCACCTATGTCTGGAGCGATGTCCGACAATTTGAATCCTTTTGTTATACAAACCCAGAACATCGAAAAAAGATAAAAGAAATCGTTGAGTATACTGCCAGCTTGTTTGATGAGATAATGTTGGATGATTTCTTTTTTACAAACTGCAAGTGTGAGTTGTGTATCAAAGCCAAAGGTGATAAGAGCTGGACAGACTTTCGTCTGGATCAGATGGAAGAGGTTTCCAAGAATCTTGTCATCAAACCAGCTAAAAAGGTTAACCCAGATGTTAAAATGATTATCAAATATCCGAACTGGTATGATCATTTTCAATACACTGGATACCATTTAGAGGAACAACCCGAGTTATTTGACATGATCTATACCGGTACGGAAACCAGAGACCCTGTCTACACCCATCAGCATTTACAAGCTTATGAAAGCTATGCCATCATGCGGTATTTTGAAAATATCGCTCCGGGCAGGAATGGCGGTGGCTGGGTCGATCCTTATAGCCGTCGATACCTTGATCGTTATGCAGAACAGATTTGTCTGACCATGTTCGCTAAAGCCAGAGAGCTGACGTTGTTTTGCTTTGGTGCATTGCTTGAATCAGTTCCACAGGAAGATGGATCATTCAAACCCTTAAGTGTCGTTACACCGGTTGCCGGATATAGTCTGGAGAAAATTGACAGCTTCTTTGATAAATTGGGTGAGCCAGTGGGTATTAAAAGCTATAAACCCTATCACTCTCATGGCGAGGATTTTCTGCCCAATTACATCGGGATGCTGGGCATTCCCATAGACATCACACCCGAATTCCCCTACGATGAAGACATCATCTTCCTGACAGAGCAGGCCAGCTTTGATAAAAACATCATAGAAAAAATCAAAGGTCAACTGGTTAAGGGAAAAGATGTTATTATCACATCTGGACTCTATAGAGTGCTTCAGGGCAAAGGCATTGAAGATATTGTCGAACTGGAGTATACCGACAAAAAGGCACTGGTGCACAGGTTTTACAACTGGCGGGATGTCTACACGTCCGAAAACGATGTTTTGATTCCCCAGCTTCGGTATGCCACCAATGATTCCTGGGAACTCATCACTGCTCTGGACAACGGCGTCGGCTATCCCATTCTCCACCAAGCCAGTTATGCCAACGGTAAACTTTATGTGCTCACTATTCCGGATAACTTTGGCGAATTGTACGAATTCCCTAAAGAAATACTCACTGCTATCAAAAGGATATTGATGAAAAATTTCTTCGTGTATACGGAGAGTCCCAGCAAGGTGAGTCTGTTTGTGTATAACAACAATACCTTTATCATTCATTCTTTTAAAGAACATAACACGGATGTGAAGATTATATTGGATGAAAAATTCAATAAACTAATTGATATGCTTTCAAATCAGGAAATAAGAGGCCACAAAGAAAATAATAAGATGGTTTTTGATATAGGTATATGGCCGCATAACTACCGCGTATTCAAAGCTGAGTAGTTCGAAATGAACGGTAAAATCCTTTTTTCTAAATCACGGAGGTCAATTATGAGTAGTAAAATCATTCAAGCATTTATTTCTCTATTAATAATTATGTTTATTGGATTCGTTAATTGTGCGGATACCTACAAACATCCAGGTCCTGTGAATCCAAAGGCAACTAAAGAAGCAAAAGCATTGCTGGATTTTCTGTACCAGATTAGCGGCAAGTATATTCTATCCGGTCATCATAATTATACTCATTTGCCAGCCAGGTATAACGAGGAAGTGAAACAAATGACGGGGCACTATCCCGTGGTCTGGGGAAGCGACTTTGGTTTCTATTTTAGAGGGAAAGACCCCGATAGTGTAAGGCAGGGGATGATTGATAAAGCAATCGAAATGCACCAAAAAGGTCACATCATCACCTTGATGTGGCACTGTTGCTATCCCACGGACGGGGATTCCTGTGGTAGGGAGAGTATTTGGGTGATGGAGAATAAGGTACCCCAACCCGAATGGGATTCCCTGACCACGCCTGGAACAGAATTAGATAATCAGTGGCGCACCCAGGCAGATAATGTAGCGAAATATCTCAAACAATTACAAGAGGCGCACATTCCTGTTTTATGGCGTCCCTATCACGAAATGAATGGCGTCTGGTTCTGGTGGTGTCAGCATCCCGGCGAACAAGGTTTTGTGAAATTGTGGAAGATGATGTATGACTACTTTACCAATCACCACCAATTGAATAATCTGCTATGGGTATGGAACGCCAATGCGCCGCGAAGCATACCCCGTGATGAAGCCTATGCATACAAAGATTATTTCCCGGGCATAGAATATGTCGATGTCCTTGCTTCAGATGTGTATCATAATGACTATAAACAAAGTCACCATGATGAATTACTAGAGCTGGCCCAAGGAAAACCTATCGCCTTGGGAGAAATTGGACAGATGCCAACTCCTGAGATAATTAATGAGCAACCTCAGTGGACCTGGTTTATGGGATGGGCTGATTTTTTACATAAAGTGAACAATCCGGATTCAGTAAGAGCCCTTTACAATGCCCCTCGCACGATTACTCTGAATGAAATAACGAGAAACAAGGATGGTTCTTATGAGGTCCAATTGAATACTTTTGCAGATAGTAGATTTAAAAAAGGTGTTAATCTTACAGGATGGTTTCAGGGGAACGGCCCCAAACAGATTCAGTTTACAAAATTTACTAAAAACGACCTTAAAAATATAAAAAGTTTGGGATGCAATGTAATAAGATTACCAATAAATTTGCACTTTATGACAAATGGAGCACCAAATTATATATTGGATAATTTATTTTTATCTTATTTAGATCAAGTTGTAGATTGGGCAGAAGATTTAGGAATTAATCTGATTCTTGATAATCATTCTTTTGATCCTTCTGTTTCCACATCACTTAAAATTAAAGATGTTTTAATACCAGTATGGACACAGCTTGCAGATCATTATAAAGACCGATCAAATTTCATCTATTATGAGATTTTGAATGAACCTCACGGAATTTCTGATAGTTTATGGAATAATATCCAGGGCCAGGTTATAGATGCTATAAGAGAAGTCGATAAAAAGCACACGATTATAGTAGGGCCTGCTAACTGGAATAGTTTCCATAATCTTCAATATATGCCTGTCTATAAAGATACAAATTTAATTTATACATTTCATTTTTATGATCCATTTCTTTTTACTCATCAGGGAGCAACCTGGGTAAATCCATCAATGTCTCCAGTTAAAAATGTTCCATTTCCTTATGATGTCTCAAGAATGCCTCGCTGTCCTGAAAAGCTTTTTAATACATGGGTAGAAGACCTTTTTAATAATTATAAAAATGATGGAACAGTTCAACATATTCAAGACATGCTGGATATTGCGATTGATTTCCAAAAGGAAAGAAATGTGCCGATATATTGTGGTGAGTTGGGTGCATATATGAAGAATAGCAGTAACGATGATAGGGTTTACTGGTATAGAGTTGTAAGAGATTATTTAGAACAAAATGGAATTCCCTGGACTATGTGGGATTATTATGGAGGGTTTGGCCTTTTTAAAAATGGAAGTAATGATTTAAATATTCCATTACTCAAAGCCTTGGGCTTTAAAAACCCTCAACTGAAGTAATTATACAAGATTCATCTCGAAATAGAGGTAAAGAAATTGCGTCTCAAAAATAGTAGAATAAAGATCATTATATTTTTATTTTTAGGGGTAATGGCTGGCTTTGCTCAACAAAATACACTTATCCTTAATGAATGGGAATATTTTGAAATGCCGGGTCTCAACGTCATGATTTTTCATGATATCTACCCGGAAGGTCATCAGGGCGGCATCAGTATTATTCAGAACGGCGTGCGGGTAGCCTCTAACGGCGATATCCGCCTGGAAGCGGCGCCGGGGCAGTGGCAGCCAGTACCGGCCGTGGGGAAACGATCGGTGGATTTTGAGAAACAGTTGGTCAGCGTTTACTGCACCTACCCGGATCCGAGGCGTAATCGAACCGGTTATAATCCCATCGACTACCCTGATTTGAGTTTTGGATATGATGTGAATGTGAGTGTCGAGAGTACATCGGTCCGTATCAGTGTTGACCTGGAGGAAGCGCTGCCGGCGGAATGGATCGGGAAAATCGGATTCAATCTGGAACTGTTCCCCGGCGGTTTATTTGGTAAATCCTATTTAATGAATGAACAGGTGGGAATATTTCCCCGGCTGTTTAATGGTCCCCTGATCAAAAATGAAGATGGTACTCTGGAAGACAAACCGCTGGCGGAAGGGAGCCATTCAGCTACCGTCGCCTATGGTGTCAACCGGGCAGACTGGTCCTATATTCCCGGCGGAGTCATTTCCGGGACGGCTTTAATCAGGCCGGATTTACCCGAACTCAAAGAATGGCCGTTTTTCTGGCAGCAGAACAAGTATGTTATTGGTGGAGTGGCTTCAAATTTTATGTTTCTGGTTCTGGCGGCAAAGCAACTGCTGGAGAATGAGTAAGTGTCAGAGAGAAGGACATTGAGAAATAAATTACTAACTGTGAGGTGCTAAAAATGAGAAGAAACATTACAATAAAACATATTTTTTATTCAATATGCTGCCTGCTGTTGGTCTCCCTGTTAATGGGATGCGCTCCCAAAATAGACCGAGAATCTCAAACCTTGATAGATGAGATGGAGCGTTCTTTAAAAACCGAATTACTGGATGTCTGGTATCCATTGTCATTAGATACGGTTTACGGCGGTTTTTTAAGTAATTTAAGCTATGACTGGCGACCTGAAGAGCGGCAGTACAAAATGATCGTTACTCAGACCCGGCATGTCTGGACAAGCTCGGTGGCGGCTATGTATTACAATGATGATAAGTATCGTCGAATTGCCGAACACGGTGTTCGGTTTTTAAAGGAAAAAATGTGGGACCAGCGTTACGGCGGGTTTTATATGCTCATGAATCGGGAAGGGAATCCCGAAAAGGGATCCGGCCTGGCTGAGAAAAGTGCCTACGGGAATGCCTTTGCGATTTATGCGCTGGCGACCTATTACCAGATGTCCGGTGATACCACTGCCCTGCAGCTGGCTCAAAAGACCTTCAGGTGGCTCGAAGAACATAATTACGATACGGAGTACGGCGGCTATTTTGACCGTCAGCTGCGAGACGGTTCATTGCCTGCGGATTTTCGCTGGAAAGATCAGAATTCGTCGATCCATCTCATGGAGGCCTTTACGGCATTATACATTGTCTGGCCGGACAGTCTCTTGCATCAACGACTGCTTGAAATGCTGACGTTGACCAGGGATACGATTACAAGTGAAAAGGGGTATTTAGTGCTGTATTTTCAGAGCGACTTGACACCGATATCCTTTCGAGATTCCTCGGCGGCGGTGCGGGCTGCCAATGTTCAGTTTGATCATGTCTCCTTTGGGCATGATGTGGAAACTGCCTATTTGATGCTGGAAGCCGCGCATGCACTCGGATTGGGCCATGATTCGAAGACATTAGCGGTTGCGAAAAAGATGGTCGACCATGCGTTGGCAAATGGCTGGGACATGGAGAAAGGTGGATTTTTTTACGAAGGATATTATTTTAACGATTCCGATACTATAACCATAATAAATGAGAGAAAAGAATGGTGGGTACAAGCTGAAGGGTTAAACGCCTTACTATTAATGGCTAAATTATTCCCAGAAGAAAAAAAGTATTATAATGATTTCAAGAAACAATGGGAATACATAAATAAGTATCTTATTGACCATGAGCATGGAGGCTGGTACAGGCAGGGCCTGGATAAGAGTCCCGAGCAACTGAAAGTACCCAAGGCGTCTGTTTGGAAGATTAACTATCATAATGTGCGTGCGCTTATGAATTGCATAAAAATGTTAAAATCAGAGCACGAATTAATAAAGTAATTAAGATTGATGTAATCGAATCTGTTTAGGTTACACCTGCACAAACATCAGTAAGCATTTAAGATCAAATGAATACCTACATACATTTATAAACAATAAAAGGAGTTACCCACTATGAACAGACGTAATTTTTTAAAGACAAGCAGTGCTCTCGGAGCAGTGTTGCTTTCAGGATTAGGAGTTAATGTCTTAGCCAAACCTAAAAAATCAGTACTGAAATTTCCTCGTTATCGAGGCTTTAATCTTTTGGCAAAATTCAGCGGATGGGGGCCAAGAAGAAAATTCAAAGAAGAAGACTTCGAGATCATGGCCGATTGGGGATTCGACTTTGCCCGCATACCGATGTCATACTGGAACTGGGCTTCAAAAGACGACTGGTATAAGATTGAGGAGGATGTGCTAAAAGACATCGACGAAGTTGTAGAGTTGGGCAAGCAATACAAGGTCCACATCAACCTTAACTTTCATCAGGTGCCGGGCTACTGCATCAACGGCCGTGAGCTGGAACGTATGGACCTCTTTGACGACAGCCATAAAAACATGCAAAAAGCACTGGATGCTGTGGTGTATCACTGGAAGCTTTTTGCAAAGCGATACAAAGGTATTCCGAGTTCTCAACTGAGTTTTGACCTTATCAATGAACCACCTCATATGAAAGAAGAGACCCGTTATGTAGAGGTAGTGAAGGCGCTTGTAAAAGGGATCCGTGAAGAGGACCCCGACCGATTGATTGTGGCAGATGGCAAAGATGTCGGGAGGGCACCTGTTTACGGCATAGCGGATATGGGCCTTGTTCAAAGCACCCGAGGCTACGACCCGATGAGTGTAAGCCATTATACCGCGAAATGGGTACCAAAAGATGCATTTCAAACATTTAATATTCCCACCTGGCCTTTGAAAGGCGACGACGGCAAGCTATGGGATAAAGCTGCCCTGAAAGCAAAATTGATTGACACGTGGCAGCCTCTGGTAGACATGGGTGTGCCGGTACATGTGGGAGAATGGGGGTGCTATAATAAAACGCCGCATGATGTGGCGCTCCGATGGATGCGAGACCTCCTTTCACTTTGGAAGGAAGCAGGCTGGGGGCAGGCTATGTGGAATTTGAAGGGTGATTTTGGTGTGCTCAACAGTGGACGCAGAGATGTGAAATATGAGCGTTATAAAGGTCATAAGCTCGACAGAAAAATGCTGGAGTTGCTCAAGGAATACTGATCGGAAGCAAAATATAATAGATTATGTCAACAAAACAAATAGTGGTTTAACGTCTTATTGCAGATGACAATTATAAAAAATATATTTAAGTGGAATACAACCATCAGAATCAGCCAGACACAAAACTAAAGTAGGTGATTTCAAACATTCAAAATTAAGGAGAAATGATCATGAAAAAACTTATCAAACTCTGTCTATGTATTTCAATGTGTTCGACGTCGTTTGTTTTATCACAAGAAATGGATAAAACAGAACTTCAAAAGGGCGTGAACTTCATCGAAACAAAAGTATTTTCAGATAAGGAGAATGCTAAAATTTTGAAGCTCTTTGAAGGACTACGTGTTGCTGACGTCTCTGATGGTATGGACATGGTAGGACTGCCGGGTACCGGTTTAGTAGATCCTGCAATTCATGCGGATTGGATAGATTTAGAGAATTTATCGCATCAATTTAGAGGTATTGCCGTTACGTCTCGATATGTACCAACTCAACGATCAGATAGACCAAAACCAGGTGAAGAATTTCAAAAGTGGGAAGGTCATTTTTATAATGCCTATTCGCATGAAGCTTTCACAAAAGTAATTAAACCTGGGACAGTTGTTGTTCTAGATGACGTTGAGGATAAAGATATAGGCTCGATTGGTTCTTACAATATTTTAGCCTGGCATAAGGCTGGTGCAGTTGGTGTTGTCACAGATGCCTGCTCAAGAGACACAGATGAAATCGCAATAGAAAAGGTCCCGCTATATTTACGAAAAAAAGGACGTGGCATACGCCCGGGCAGGAATGAGTTAGAATCTGTCAATCGTCCTGTGGTCATTGGCGGCGTTCTTGTTTGTCCCGGCGATATTGTCGTGGCTGATGGTGATGTTGTAATAGTGGTTCCTCGTGGTGTTGCTGAACAAGTAGCAAAATATGCACGAGAAATTTTGACAAAAGATAAGGCTGGTAGAAAAAATTTATATGAAAGTTTAGGTATGCCTTTAGATAAAACGGTTGAAGAGTAAAAAATTTGTATTCTAAAATAAGGAAAATATTTAACAATTTGACAGAGAGGATCAGAAATCACTCCTTAAATTGATTAATGTAATTCGGAGAAAATATGAAACGAAGAGAATATTTATTGACATCAATAATTTTAGGTAGTTCATTCATTTTTTCACCTGTATTATCATTTTCAAAAAGGCGTGAAGTGATACGTAAGATAAAGCATAATGACGAAAAGGTGAATAGAGTACAACAAGCAATGCTTTCTATGCAAAGAGCATCGTGGGAGCAAGGCGTGGCAGCACAGGCTTTTCTTGAACTTGGGGAAAATGAAATAGTTTATTTAATGGCTAAAGAATCTGTTTTACGACAAACAAGTGAAGGTAGACTTTCTGTCGTTTATCAGGATAATAGTGTTACTGATCCAGCAGCATCTGGAGAAGCTGTTCTTCATGCTGCAAAATTATTTGATGATAAAAGCTTAAAAGATGGAGCTGAGAGGATGTTAAGGTATCTGCTTGATAAAGCTCCGAAAACTAAATCGGGAATTATTTATCATATTCTTAGTGCGCCAGAAATATGGGTTGATGCTATGTATATGGCTCCTCCATTCTTAGCCGTTGCCGGACATTATCAAGAAGCAGTTAAACAAGTGAGAGGTATTAGGAATTATCTATGGAATACAGATAAAAAGCTTTTCTCTCATAGGTGGAATGATGAAGAGAAGATATTCGTAAATGAAGACTTTTGGGGAGTGGGTAATGGCTGGGCTGCTGCAGGTATGAGTAGAGTACTTAAAACTTTACCTTCAAATATGAGCTCTGAAAAGGATGAACTAATGCATTATATACAAGATGTAATTGATGGATGTCTTGAACATATTAAACCAGATTATCTTTTTCATAATATCCTCGATAATAAAGATTCGTTTGTAGAAATAAATCTTTCTCAAATGTTAGCTTATTCAATATTTAGAGGAGTAAAAAACAATTGGTTAGATAAAAGCTATCTTGATTATGCATATAAAATGCGAAATGTTGTCCACAATAAAGTTGATAAATATGGATATGTACAAGGCGTTTGTGGTGCGCCATATTTTGACAAACCAGGTAGAGCTACTGAAGGACAAGCATTCTTTTTGCTCATGGAAGCTGCATATAATAGCTTATGAAGTAGTTTAGGTAACAAAATTAAAAAAAACTAAATTACTATTTTATTAAGGAAGTTAAAATGATAAAGAAATGTATCAGGTCGAAACAAAACGTTATAATATTAATCATCAGTTTTCTTCTCGTCGGACGAATATCAGCTCAATTCCGTGATGATTTTAACGATACTTCCATTCCTTTGGATCCGAGTGCACTTAACGGCTGGACCTTTTTTACAGGGGACGGATTGGCAACGATGGATTTCCAGTTAGGGGATGGTTATGCCTCTATACTGGTTGACGCTACTAAGGATCAGCGGGGTATCTGGTGGGCATTGATCAGGCGGTGTGTTTCAGCAGATTTTGACTTAAGTCTCTTGACTAAATCCAATTATGACTCTAATTAAACACTTAGAGGGTTAAAAGAGCCATATTTTCGGTTTACAATTTATGTAAGTCTTTGATTATCAATAAGTTAGGTTTTTAGAAGTCAATTTAAACATGGTGCAGAAAATATTATTTTAATACTCAATTAATTGTATTTATCTCTTGCAAATAAGAGTTATTATTCTTATAATCATTAGGGTGATGATTTAAAAGAGGAGATAAATATAAAATGTTTCCAAGAATAGTTAAAAATAATAAGAAAAACGGTAGTACTTACGAATATCTTGTTTTGAGCCAGTCTGTATATAAAAAAGGAAAAGGTTCTACCACCAAAAATATTGCTAATTTGGGGAATGTAAAAAAACTGCGTCCTAATGACCTTAGGAATTTGATAGATGGATTAATCAAGATTTTTAGGTTGGAAGAATATTCATTGAGTGAGGATGTAGAGATAATAGAATCTTTAGAGCATGGTAGTATAATATTTTGGCAAAAGATATACCGTGATTTAGGATTATCAAAACTCATAAAAAATCAGGTAAGAATTAGAAATAAACGAATTACATTTAAAATAGAAAAATACATAGAGATGATGGTGATTAATAGGTGTATTAATCCTTTAAGCAAACTTGGTATTACCAGATGGGTAGAGACAACATGTTACAAAGAGATGAAGGGTTATACACATCTCTCCCGTAATGTAACCTATTTTTATAGGAGTATGGATTATTTATTAAAGATAAAGGATAAATTAGAGTTAGCCATATTTGAGAGATTGAAAAACTTATTCAGTATAAATGTTAAATTAACATTTTATGATATCACCTCAAGTTTTTTTTACTCGGAGAGTTGTCCATTAAGTAGTAACGGTTATAGTAGAGATAATAGACCGGATAAAGAACAGATAATTATTGGAATAGTGACCTCTTACGAAGGTTATCCCCTAAAGCATTTTGTTTTTACAGGAAATACTAAAGATGAAACTACGGTAAAAGAGATAGTAATTAGTTTAAAATCTGAATATAACATAGAAGAGACAATTTTTGTGGGAGATAGAGGAATGATAACCAAATTGAATTTGGACATGATAATAGTGCAGGGGTTCGATTATATAATGGGAGTAAAAGTTCGCCAGGATGAGATATGCAATATGCTTTTTTCAGGAGGTTATGCAGATGAATATTATGAAGAATATAATGATTTAAAGATCAGAGAGAGGAAAGTAAAGATAAAAGATTTTTTGGTATGGAAAACAAAAGAGATATTATCCGGAGGATCTCTCACAAGAAAGGAGAATATTATATCAGTTCCAATCCCTCCGAGGGAGGATGAAAGATTCAGTACACTGGAGGGAAAGATAAGAGCGCTTACAAATAGAGATGAGATAGAATATCATAGTATTAAGACTATTTTGATCGAAGATTCCCTTTCGGGAAAGGGAAAATATGAGGAGATTGATTCTAAAATCTGCCGGAAGATATTCAATGTAGTAAAAAGATATATTGGCAAATATGAGAATGAATTAAGATATATAATCTGTCTCAACGATTCAAGAAGAGTAGTTGATCAGAGGAGACGAGATAAATATATTTTAGGATTATCTAAAGAATTGGACAATTTATTTTCAAGAGATAAAAGTAAGAAAAAATCACACGAAATAGAGAAATCTCTCAATAAAATATTTGAAGGTTATAAAAGTAAATATAGGAGATTTTTTGAAATAGAAAGAGATAATGAGAGCCAAAGAGCTTTAAGCTATAAATTGAATAAAAGAAATATAGAGAATGATGGAAGGTTGGATGGGATATTTGTCCTTTTAACGAGCAGAGATGATATAGAAATGAGAAAAGTGGTAGAATCATATAAAAATTTGAAGGAAGTAGATATGCTTTTCGATGATCTAAAGAATTTTGTAGATATAAGACCGATAAGACATTGGCTTGAAGTAAGAGTAAGAGCCCACGTTTTTATTTGTGTATTAGCCTTATTATTGAAAAGAATATTTGAGATAAATTACCTGGGAACTAAATCTGTAGCAGAACCTTTAGAAGAGATATCTAAGTGTAAATTGGTAAAATATAAAGTAAAATTCTCAAAAACTGAGGAAAGAAGTAAAATATTGCCAAAAGTTACAAATATAACTCCTCTGCAAAAGAAATATTTTAATATGGTAGGTATAAAAAACCCTATGTGTTTAGAAAAATATATATGGTGAAGAATAAAAAATGCTAACTACCATATAAATAAGATAGTTAGACAATTTATGTGTTTAATTAGAGTTATGAGTTCCGAATTGAAACTCGAATCCGGGTAAGTCAGGCGCCCCGCCGCGTGAATCTTCACCTTAATACGCAAAGAACGACAGATTTTCACTCTCATCTCATGGAATTCGATATTCCTGATACGGTGAATTGGCATACTATCAGTTTTACTACCCATAACTTTGATGCAAAACCGGGTGACAGAGTTTACGGACAGTTTGCCCTTATGGATTGGGGACTTGAGAAGTACCGTGTTGATGTGAACTATTTTAAGGTGGACATTGTAAAAATAGATTCGGTCGGACCTTATAAAGGTGTTCAAGTCCCTTATCATCCCCCTATTCCGGATGTTAAAACATTCAAGCATCATATTCAAGTTGTACAGGATTGTATAATTGATCCGGAGTACCCTGGTATGAATTTTAATGATTGGTATTCTCAGGATAACGGCCAAAGAATAGATATTCTTGCTGTTAGCGAGTCACAGATTACTATCTTGCGCTGGGATCTCAGCGAGTTTGCTGGAAAGCAGGTGGTTGGATCTGGCCTGTTGGAGTTGACGACTTATTCGGTGCAGCGCTCCTCCTCTAAATGGAAGGACTTCGGGATGGTAAGAGTTGTCGAGATCCTGGGTGGAGATCCCGACTGGGATCAGAAAGAAGTTACTTACAACAAGTTCTGCCAGGGACAGCCCTTAAATAATGTATTAAATTCCCAGATGATAATAGATATAAATGTAACCGAAGGGCGTGACAGCACAAACCTCATTACGATCTCAAACCCCGTGCTTCAGCGTATGATTGATGGGAAGACACTGGGCTTAACGATCCGTCCTCTTGGCGCTGTAAACGCCTCTTTTTATGCTATAGAAAATCAGGGTGGAAATTTCAGTGCCAGGCTGCATCTCAATATTGATCCTAATTCTAATATATTTAATTAAATACTGATTAATATGAACTCAAATAAATTTTATAATTTAGAGGTTGTAGAGTTTTCTGATATAAAAGAAATATCGTAACGATTTTCTGGAAAAAGATCTGCAAATAAGGTATATTACCCAAAGTAATTTATACTTATGTGGTATGTTTCTTAAGATTAATAAGATGAATGATGTCAGGAATCAGGTATTTACTGAGTTTAAACCATAATTGATCATGAAACCCTTTGGCGTTATGATTGAAATTGAACGACTTTCCAACGGAATTTCCACTACTGTCGATAATCGAAGTCTGATGCTTGTCTTTAGTAGAATCAATCCCGATAATATACTTGCTTTTGATCCATTCACGCTTTTGGTAGAGTTGATTCTGATTCATGTAATTCTCCTTCCATTTTATATCAATGAAAGGATTTGCTCACAATATAAATTATCTATGATGTAACATAGATATCGTTAGCCGCTTAATAAAATGAGTTTTCGATGACGAAATTGCGAACAACTCTTGACATTATCAACCATACAATGAATTCTATGCATTTACATATTTTTTTTATCATTACTAAAATTTTTATTATTACTAATTTATTGTTTGCTTCCCATCGTTATACGCCCCAAATAGGTAATCCCCTGCTTGAACCCTGGCGATATACCGTATACTCAGAATTGAAAAATAAGGGTGTCGAATGTATGGCAGAAGGTAAAAATGGCTCAATATGGTTTGGTCTGCAAAAGGGAATTATTCATTATGATGGTATCAATTATCGTCACTATACACAGGCAGATGGCATTTTGGGGAATAGGGTCAGAGGAATTTGTTTGGACAAAGACAGCACCGTTTATATCGTAACGGAGTCAGGTGTCAGCCGCTTTCTTGAAGACAAATGGCAACAGATATTTTCGTTCCCAACAAATGTTCGGGGATATACCGTTGTTTCTGTTTCTGATTCTAGCATTTTGGTCGGTACCCGTGAAGGTGTTTTACGTATCAAAGATAACAGAATCCAATTTTTCACTGTTGCCGCAATCGCTGAAGAATTAAAGGTCTATCCTCCCTCTATCGAAGTTTGTGTCACACAAAACGAGGGATTGAATCACCTCGGGGAATTTTCTATACGAGAAATTTTTGAAGACCATCATGGACAAATATGGATGACTGTAAATGACCGTTTCATTATCCGTACGGTTTTTGAAGTAAATTACGACAATTCAATGCAGTGGAAAACCGGAAGGGTTGATGATTTTCAAAGTTTAGGCTATAAACAGGATTTTATTGAAATTGATGGAAAAGAAATTCTAATGGTGAATGACAATCCCAACCATGGATTGTTTAAATATAATGGAACATACTGGTCCGAATTTCCCTTAGTTGACATCGGTGGTAATCAAAACAATGTTTCAATTTGTCAAACCCGGGATGGTGCGATTTGGATCGGAGAGCAGGGTGGTTTTCATATCTTTAAGGATGATCGGTGGCGGGTTTACCAAACACCGGAAATACCCATTTCAGCGTCTTCCCGGATCAAATTGATGGAAGCGAGCGATGGTTCAGTTTGGTTTGCATGTTTACTGAACGTTGTCGTCCGCTTGAGTTATACAAATTCAAACTGGATGACCTATGAAGGACTTCTAATGCAGTGCGAATCCCGGGAAGGTACCACCTGGTTCCTTTCCCAGAATGGTCAAGCCATTTCAAGAGATTCGACTAAAGAAACATGGCTGGCTTATGGAGTTGAGGATGGTTTAATAGATACCCCGGTTGCACTATTCATCACCCGAAAGAATGAACTCTGGGCTGTTGGTAGTCATCAGGGAAGCGCGGCTACAGCGCTATTTAAAGAGGACAGATGGATAAAAAAAATCCATCATCATTTTTCATGGGGTGTTGATTATCGGTCGATTTGTGAAGGACCGGATGGATCTGTCTATTTTGCTTCCGGTCCTCATCAAACCGAAACTCAGGGCGGAATTTTAAAATATAAAAAGACAATTCTTGGACAACCGGAATGGACAACTATTTCTTTGCCGAGAGAGACTGTGAATTGTACTGGACTGGCATTTACTTCAGATGGATTACTGTGGTTTGGCGGGCCTGCTTTGTTTCATTATGATGAACAGACATTAACCATGATCGAAGACCCACAGGAATTGTCCGATGACTGGATCGATGATGTATACTCTCCGGACGGCCGTCAATTGTGGGTGAGCAAGGGAGGGATTGGTCTGTTCCATTACAATGGTCGGCAATGGCGTAAATATACAGTTTATGATGGACTGGCAAGTAATATTGTTTCCTGCATGTTAAGCACGGATGGTAAAACGCTTTATGCCGGAACCCCACAGGGGATCAGTTATTTTGATGGGCAAAACTGGACCTCATTGGCGCTCCATTCGGAATTTCATATTGAGCGCGAAGGAGGAACCATTATAACGACGAAAAAAGGTAACATCTGTTTCAATCTTGCCAGCCGGGAATGGTATCTGCGAGAGCTCCTAAAAATACCGGAAGGACAAATAAAACCCGTTAAAACAATTTGCTATGTACCGGATAAACTCGCGCCCGAAACGAGAATATTGGATTCCTCGGTGGGAGTAAGGCAGCCGGGAAATGCGATTTTAAGCTGGCAGGGCATGGATGCCTGGAAAATGACCCCGGACGACCAACTTCAATTCTCCTACCGACTGGATGATGGAGAATGGTCTTCCTTTTCACTTGAAAAACAAAAGATTTATTTATCTTTGAATTATGGCAATCATTCCTTTGAAGTGCGCGCACGGGATTTAAATTTCAATGTTGATCCCACACCTGCCAGCGTTCAGTTTTATGTGATTCCCCCCGTTTATAGACAATCGTGGTTCATTGCGCTTATTTCACTGTTTTTATCAATCATTATTTCATTGGTTGTGTATATCATCAGACGAAATATGCTCATAACACAGTTGGAATTGGAGAAGGAAAAAAAATCACATGAATTGGATCGGTTAAAATTGCAATTCTTTACCAACTTGTCCCATGAAATTCGCACACCGCTTACATTGATTTTGGCTCCACTTCAAAGTTTAATAACAAAAGGGAAGAGCAATCAATATCTCCAATACATTTACAGCAATGCCAAAAAATTGACCCGGTTGATCGATCAGCTTCTGGATTTTCAGAAAATCGAATCGGGACAGATTCAACTCAATCTTTTATTCGGAGATGTTGTCGGCTTTCTTGAAGAGCGTGTTGAATATTTCCGTCCACAAGCCAGCAACCGCCAGATTGCCATAGAATTCAAAACGCAGAAGAGTGAAATACTTTGCTGTTTTGATTCTGATAAATTAGAAACGGTGGTTAATAACTTAATCATGAATGCATTAAAGTTTACTTCCGCCGGGGGTGAGATCGTTGTTGAAGCCAGAATTACTAAAGATGAAGAAATTGAGATTTCTATTGCCGACACAGGGCGTGGTATTCCACGGCAGGAAATGGACCACATATTTGATAGTTTTTACCAGGTAAATACCTCGGCAAAAACGAAAAATTACGGAGTAGGCATCGGTCTCTCTTTGGTAAAGCGATTGGTGGAATTACATCATGGTCATATTGCAGTTGAAAGCCAGCTAGAAAAGGGAACTTGTTTTACAATCACACTTCCTTCTATTCACGAGAAAATTGGTTCGGATCGAGGTGAAGAACAAACCCAATTCGATTCGACAAAATCTATCGGTGAAATTCACGAAGAAATTGAAGAAGAACCACCTGGTGTCGAAATCAGACCATCCGGTAAAAAACCATTGGTTTTAATTGTTGAGGATAACACGGAATTGCGTTCTTTTATTAAAAGTGAATTACAATCGGCATATCGCATTGTTGAAGCTGAAGATGGTCTCGAAGGTCTGGAAATTGCAAAGAATGATATGCCGGATTTAATTATCAGTGATATTATGATGCCCGGAGTAGATGGCGTGGAATTGACTAAAAAACTGAAAACAGAGTTACTGACCAGCCATATCCCAATTATTTTACTGACTGCTAAAAGATCAGTAGAACATGAACTGGAAGGGCTGGAAGCTCATGCGGATGATTATATTACAAAACCATTTAATATGGATGTGCTACATCTACGTATTCATAATCTCATTGAATCCAGAAGAAAATTCAAGGAACGATTTATTCGGGAAATACATTTGCAGCCTATTGATATTGAATACTCATCCCTTGACCAACAATTCCTGCAAAAAGTAATCGATATCATCCAACGACACCTGGAGGAACCGGAATTCAATATTGAAACATTGAGCAAAAAAATCGGGATGAGTCGAAGGAGTTTTTATAATAAGATTAAATCTTTAACCGGTTTAAAACCGAATGAATTTTTACGATTAATACGGTTGAAAAAAGCGGCTCAATTTTTAAAAGAATCCCAGTTAACAGTTTCTGAAATTTGTTATACAGTCGGCTTTAATGATATGAGTCGCTTTTTCAAATATTTTAAACACCAATTCGGCATGTCGCCCAATACATTCAGAAAAACAGATGAGGGATAATTACCTCTCATATTCTTTAAACTTCACAAGCCCACTACTTTTTCCCAAAACGACTACAAAATATTCTCAAATCGCCTACGTTTCCAATTTTTGAGCCTTCTATATTTTAACAATAGAACAAAGATTGGCTGTTAAAAGAAACGCGAGATTTATATAGGGAGTTTTAGCATGAATAATAAGAGATCCACCTGGTCACTTTTTCTGATCACTACTCTTGTTATTTTTAGTACTATCGGATATGGAGCCGGACGTGGAAGAGTATCCGGTCTTATTACTGATAGTAAAACAGGAGACCCATTGCCTGGTGCTAATGTTTTGATTTTAGCTAAAGATGCAATTGTATCCGGGGCAGCTACAGATTTAAGAGGTCACTATGAAATAGCAAACATTTCTGAGGGTGTTTATTCGTTAAAAGTGACATACATTGGATATGGTGAAGAGACTGAACTAATTACTGTGTCAAGTGGAGAAAAAAAGATAGTTAATATGTCTCTTAGTTTTAAAACCATTGAAGGTGAAGAAGTTATTGTCACCGCCCAGGCAAAAGGACAATTATCAGCAATAAACCAGCAGTTAACATCCAACAGAATACAAAATATTGTATCCTCTGACAAAATACAGGAGCTCCCTGATGCAAACGCTGCCGAATCGATTGGAAGATTACCGGGTATTTCTTTGCAAAGGTCTTCGGGTGAAGGAAATAAAGTTGTTGTGCGTGGATTATCTCCCAAATACAATATTATTACTGTGGAAGGTATAAAAATCCCCTCCTCCGATGCTGAAGACCGCAGTGTGGGATTGAATATGGTTTCCTCGGAAATGTTAGCGGGAATCGAAGTGACGAAAAGCCTTACACCGGACATGGATGCAGATGTTCTGGGCGGCACTGTAAATCTTAAACTGAAAGAAGCCCCGGAAAATTTACACTTCAATATAAGAACAAATGGCGGCTATAACGATCTCGAAAAATCATTTGGAAATTATAATTTGAGCGGCACCGTAAGCAATAGGTTTTTCGAAAATAAAGTCGGTGCACTGTTACAACTCAATACCGAAAAGGTACAGCGACCATCTGAAAAATTTGGGGGTGGATATGGTGATCCGGTGTGGTTTTATGAAAAGGATAATACGGGGGCTGTGGTTGACAGCGGATTAAATATATATACTGAATCGGCTCATTTAATTGATCTTTTGGAACAAAGACAAAGAAATGGTGGTAGTTTGATGCTGGATTTTACATCTACTAATGTAAAAATAAGATTATTTAACTTCTATAGCCAGATGAAGAGTGATAGACTTGAAAGGAATAATTATTTTGATTTTGAAGACATGAATATGCCATATGAGTTAAATATTATAGATAAGGTAGTTACTAAAGATATCAGAACTCATTCATTGCAAAATATTTTTGACATATTAGGTACAGAATTAAATATTAATGTTTCCTGTACCTTTGCAAATAGTGATGCTCCTGGAGATGTATTTGAGTTATATGATAGAGAATCTTTGGAATCCGCTCCAAAAAGCACCCTGCTTTATGCAAATCCGAAGAAAACAATAGATTTGTATAAAATACAAGAGGTGCAGGAAGGTTATCTTAGCACGATGAGCAAGCTTAATGAAAATGTTAAAGATAATAATTTCATCTCGGACATTCATTGGAAAGTACCCTTTGTGCTAGCCGGGAAAATATCAGGATATCTCAAAATGGGAGGAAAATATCACAATAAAGAGCGCAAAAGTGATAATCAATCTGTGTTTGCTGAGTTATTATGGGGCGGTGGCGATGTCAGGCGTGAGAACCTGATTGAAATGTATCCGTGGATACAAAGCGCCAGCGATATTGGTGGCGGAGGGAAGGATATTTATGGTATACCTGCGATTAATTTTTTAGATAATTCCTTCAGTTATGGAAATTTTTTAGATGGTCGGTATGAGTTAGGTTGGTGTGCGGATACCGATGTGTTGAAAGAAATCAATGATGACTTTTATAATCAATATAAGAGCACTGATTATTTCCTTGATGGAAAAGATTCTTATCGAAATGATTATTCGATAAACGAAGAACTTTTGGCTGGCTATATAATGTCGGAGGTTAATTTCGGTGATAAATTAATGGTTTTACCCGGAATTCGTTATGAGAAAATGAATACAACATATTCTGCATATCATATTAAAACTACTTCCAATCTGACCGGGATCCAGTATGCAAAAGAAAAAGAAGTTAAGCGGGAAAATGAGATTTTTTTTCCAATGGTTAATTTAAAATATAGAGTTAATAAATGGAGTCAGTTAAGAGGAGCAATTTATAAGAGTACTTCTAGACCTTCATTTATCCAGTTATCTCCTCTTGTCATTTATCCGCATGATAATAATGTTATGTATTCACATAATCCCTATTTAAAACCATCGACTGCCTGGAATTATGATTTGGGAGTGTCCATATTCAGTAAATATGCGGGCTTACTTACACTAAATGGATTTTATAAAGAAATCGATGACCTTATTTTTGACATGACTTATTATCCCCGGCAACTGGGCAATGTCGAAGGCGCGCCGGAAGAGATCTATGATAATTTATTAGGCGATGAATATTTTGATCCAGCCTATGCTAATTCTGCATATTATACATCTTTACCGGTTAATAATCCCAACAAAACATATTATAGAGGTATCGAACTGTCCTGGCAAACAAATTTATGGTACCTGCCCGGTTTGTTTAGTGGTATCGTACTTGATATAAATTACTCTTTGATGTGTTCTGAAACAAAGTACCCGTATTTTCAAACAGTGCAAGTTCTTGATACGACAGGATTTATTCCCGTTCCAGTAGATTATTATTTTTACCATACCAGAAAAGAAAGAATGATAGATCAGCCGAATTCAATTTATAATATAAGAATAGGCTATGATTATAAAGGCTTCAGTGCCAGATTATCCTTCAGATATCAAGGTGAAACCATTAACGGTGTTGATACAAAATACAGATTAAAGGACAGTTATACCGACGAATTATTCAGAATAGATTTCTCAGTTAAACAGGATATCACAAAACATATCCAGTTTTATGCAAATTTTGCCAACATCAATAAGCATATTGATGATTCTCACCTCAATGTCAAGGGGTATTATCTGCCTACGAATAGCGAGCATTACGGATTTACATCTCAATTTGGAATATCATATAGTTATTAATAACCTCTCTTTAAATTTTCACAAAATCTTCACTTTTCCCCAAAACGCCTATAATATTTTCCCAAAACGCCTACGTTTCCAGTTTTAAATATAAATATATTTAATGAAGGCTTTTTGATATTAGCTGTTTAAAGAAACGTAGATTTGATATTTAGGAGGAAATTGAAAATGAAAAAGAAGCGATCTGCGTGGTCACTTTTTCTGATCACTACTCTTGTTATTTTTAGTACTATCGGATATGGAGCCGGACGTGGAAGAGTATCCGGTCTTATTACTGATAGTAAAACAGGAGACCCATTGTCTGGCGCTAATGTTTTGATTTTAGCTAAAGATGCAATTGTATCCGGGGCGGCTACAGATTTAAGAGGTCACTATGAAATAGCAAACATTTCTGAGGGTGTTTATTCGTTAAAAGTGACATACATTGGATATGGTGAAGAGACTGAACTAATTACTGTGTCAAGTGGAGAAAAAAAGATAGTTAATATGTCTCTTAGTTTTAAAACCATTGAAGGTGAAGAAGTTATTGTCACCGCCCAGGCAAAAGGACAATTATCAGCAATAAACCAGCAGTTAACATCCAACAGAATACAAAATATTGTATCCTCTGACAAAATACAGGAGCTCCCTGATGCGAACGCGGCAGAATCAATCGGGAGATTACCAGGAGTTTCTTTACAGAGATCGTCTGGTGAAGGAAATAAAGTCGTGTTACGCGGACTATCGCCCAAATACAATATTATTACCGTAGAAGGTGTGAAAATCCCCTCCTCCGATGCGGAAGACCGGAGTGTGGGATTGAACATGGTTTCATCTGAAATGCTGGCAGGAATAGAGGTATCAAAAAGCCTGACACCAGATATGGACGCTGATGTTCTGGGCGGTACGGTGAATCTTAAACTGAAGGAGGCTCCGGAAACTTTTCATTTTAATCTCAGAACAAATGGCGGCTATAACGATCTTGAGAAATCATTTAGTAATTATAATTTGAGCGGAACTGTAAGCAATAGGTTTTTCGAAAATAAAGTCGGTGCACTGTTACAACTCAATACCGAAAAGGTACAGCGACCATCTGAAAAATTTGGGGGTGGATATGGTGATCCGGTGTGGTTTTACGAAAAGGATAATACGGGGGCTGTGGTTGACAGCGGATTAAACGTATATACTGAATCGGCTCATTTAATTGATCTTTTGGAACAAAGACAAAGAAATGGTGGTAGTTTGATGCTGGATTTTACATCTACTAAAGTAAAGATAAGATTATTTAACTTCTATAGCCAGATGAAGAGTGATAGACTTGAAAGGAATAATTATTTTGATTTTGAAGACATGAATATGCCATATGAGTTAAATATTATAGATAAGGTAGTTACTAAAGATATCAGAACTCATTCATTGCAAAATATTTTTGACATATTAGGTACGGAATTAAATATTAATGTTTCCTGTACCTTTGCAAATAGTGATGCTCCTGGAGATGTATTTGAGTTATATGATAGGGAATCTTTGGAATCCGCTCCAAGAAGCACCCTGCTTTATGCAAAGCCGAAGAAAATAATAGAATTATATAAACTACAAGAGGTACAGGATGCATATCTAAGCACGATGAGCAAGCTTAATGAAAATGTTAAAGATGATAATTTCATCTCGGACATTCATTGGAAAGTACCCTTTGTGCTGGCCGGAAAAATATCCGGATATCTCAAAATGGGAGGAAAATATCACAATAAAGAGCGCAAAAGTGATAATCAAACTGTGTATGCTGAGTTATTATGGGAGGGCGGCGCCATCAGGCGAGGGAACCTGGTTAAAATGTATCCGTGGATCCAAAGCGCCAGTGATATCGGTGGCGGTGGTATGGAAATCTATGGGATACCCGCGATTAATTTTTTGGACAATTCTTTTAGTTATGGAAATTTTTTAGACGGCCGGTATGAATTAGGTTGGTGTGCGGATACCGATGTGTTGAAAGAAATCAATGATGACTTTTATAATCAATATAAGAGCACTGATTATTTCCTTGATGGCGTAGAATCATATGAGAAAGACTACTCCATAAAAGAAGAACTTGCAGCTGGTTATATGATGACAGAGATTAACTTTGGCGACAAGCTTATGATTTTACCCGGAATTCGTTATGAGAAGATGAATACCTCATATTCGGCTTATCATATTAAAGCTCTGGTGTCGGCTGCCACCCTGACCGGGATTCAGTACGCAGAGGAAAAAACCGTTAAGCGGGAAAATGAAAAGTACTTCCCGATGGTTAATCTGAGATATAAAATTAACGATTGGTCTCAAATCAGAGGCGCGTATTACAAAAGTACTTCCAGACCTTCTTTTAATCAACTATCTCCTCTGGTTATTTATAGGGATGGTAGTAATTATATGTCTTCAAATAATCCATATTTAAAACCATCGACTGCCTGGAATTATGATTTGGGAGCTTCAATATTTAGTAAATATGCAGGACTATTTACAACAAATGTATTTTATAAAGAAATAGATGACCTGATTTTTAACATGACCTATTATCCCCGGCAACTTGGTAAGGTCGAAGGAGCCCCGGAATCAATATATGAAAATTTATTAGGAGATGAATATTTTGATCCTGCGTATATTAAATCTGCATATTATACATCCCTGCCGGTTAATAATCCCAATAAAACATATTATAGAGGTATCGAACTGTCCTGGCAAACAAATTTATGGTATCTGCCCGGTTTATTTAGCGGTATCGTGCTTGATATAAATTACTCAAGGATATTTTCTGAAACAAAGTATCCTTATTTTCAAACAATACAAATAATGGATACTACAGGATTTATTCCTATGCCGGTAGATTATTATTTTTACCGTACTAGAGAAGGAAATATGTTGGACCAGCCAAAATCAATATACAATATTCGGATTGGTTATGATTATAAGGGCTTCAGTTCAAGATTATCTTTTAGATACCAGGGAGCAACTCTTTCCAGTGTAGATACGCAATATAGGCTCAAAGACAGTTATAATGACAAATTATTCAGAATAGATTTCTCAGTTAAACAGGATATCACAAAACATATCCAGTTTTATGCAAATTTTGCAAATATCAATAAGCATATTGATGATTCTCATCTCAATGTCAAGGGTTATTATTTGCCTACGAATAGTGAACACTACGGATTCACATCCCAGTTTGGAATAACCTGTAATTTTTAATTAACATAGGAGGAGGTATATGGAATAACATTGTGAATGGATTAAACAAAAAGAAGTAAGAAAATGTTAAGTTTAACAAAAGTTGATTGGAGGAAAAAATGAAAACTAAGATGTTACTAATCATGGTGTTAAGCATTTTTTTAGTTTGTTCTGCAATTGCCCAGGTGCCTGCTGATCAGGATACGATTGTTATTGAAGGTGGGACCGCCAATATGGGCAATTTGGAAACTGTAATTAATTGCGATACAACGAGTACCGGTGAAAGGATAAATCCCAACCGGGTTTACAAACTTCGAAAAAATACGATATACTTCCAGTATGCTCGTATTGAAGTCTATAATCCGACAGGTACTGTATCTATAGTAGGTGAAACAGGTGGAAAAAAGCCTGTCATCATACTAACTCCTAAAGGTGAATCAGTTCCGGAAGGGAATGCCAAAATTTATGGCAGTTTGACATTGAAGAATATCTATTCTCACCAACTGGTTACAAATGGGGAAACTAATTGGACGGCGTGGGAAATAAAGGAAGATAATCAGACATATAGAATAGAAGACTGTGTCATGGAGTTCTGTTATGGTAAAGTTTTCGAATGTAAAGGTGTTACCAAAGGTGTGAAAATTATTGTAAAAAACACTTATTTTAGAGATCTCGAAGAAGTATCACAATGGTGGGGTTCCAGAGCCATCAGCGCCAAAGTTCCCGCAGACTCCATTATCCTTGAAAATGTAACGGTTTCCAATTCCGGTTTGACATTCCTCAGTGAGCAAGTTCCGCAGCACTATTTTTATATGAATCATTGTACAATCATTAACAGTAAAAAAGCGCCCCTGCCCAATACTTATTATGAAAATGCCTATATTACAAACAATCTATTTATTAACTGTCAATGGACCGGTGAAGATATCAATACATACGGTGGTGGCGGACTGGATCCCGATGCATTATTTACGGGTATTATCAATATAGACACATTGGAAACCAGTATTTATGCTGATCCTTCAGTAATGCCGTCAATGAAAGATAGGAAAATATTTATTTCTAATAATTTACACTGGGTCAGTCCGCTGTTAAATCCTTATTATAATGGGGAATATAATGGTAATTCGGAATGGACTTATCCAATTTCTAAATTAGAAACAGTTGTTGCTGGAATTGTACCTGTTGAAAATGTTCCGACTATTTGGATGAACGAACGGACCTTGAATCTGATTGCTGGCAATAATAACATGATAAATATAAATAATTACGAGAACACGACAGATCCGGGATTAGTGACTCCGAGTATTGCCAGTTCAGATGTTGTAGATGATATGGCAACATTTAACAGAATTCTGTATAACGTTGCGGAAGAAGGTGCTAGCTATAACACAAGTTGGGTTTTCGGCGACTATGATCCAACGACGGTTCCTGGTATTGAAACCGAGGTTGGCGATGGAATAACCCAAATCTCAGATTTAGTAGAGGATTTTTCGTATACCGCCGATATCACCTCCAGTATCGATGGACGCAAGTTAGGCGCTTTACATTGGACGCCGAGTGAGTTGGCAAGCTGGGATTCGGAGACGGAACGGTTACAAGTGGAAGCCGCGTATGAAGCTGCGTTAGCAATTGATGAAAATATTACTGAAATTCCATCCAGTTTCAAACTTTCCAATGCCTATCCTAACCCGTTCAATCCAACGACCATAATAAGTTATGAGGTTGCTCGAAGAGAACTCATTACGGTTGAAATTTATAATATGCTCGGACAGAAGGTCAAAACACTTATCAACAAGAATATGAACCCGGGAATATATCATGTGACCTGGGATGCAATGGATTCCAATGGCATACAGGCAAGCAGCGGTATTTATTTCTGTCGAATGAAAGCCGGTGATTTTGTCCAGATGACAAAACTGAGTTATTTAAAATAACGATTTTTATACTAATAGCATTGTTGATAATAACTTCATAACGCTTATCTTGGGGAGGGTTTGGCAACACTCCCTCCCCAAGCATCCTGTCGAATTCAAATGGGGAGGCTAATAAAATTGGAAGGTACATTTTGTGGTGGTAATAGATTTTATACAGAAGTCGGAATGGAATATTGGGAAAATTCTCTATAAGACTTATGATATTGTTAATAAGGAGTAGGTTAAATGGTAAAAATCATCGGTAAAATGAAAACACGCGGCTATCTTTTACTAATAGTATTACTAGGGCAATCCTTTCAATCTCTGCTCGCCGGCGATTTGACGGAAGCCGCCTATAATCCCTATCCGACCCAGTTCCCTGATCATATCATTCTAAGCTGGAAAGATGATCCCACCAGCACTCAGTCAGTAACCTGGCGGACGGATACCAGTATTCACGAAGCCTTTGCGGAAATCGCACCGGCAGACGCTTCCCCATACTTCATATATACAGCCAATCGTATAGAAGCCGAAACTGAATATTTAACTTTAGATCAGTATAACGCCAACTATCACTCCGTGACGTTTACCGGTTTGCAACCCGGCTCGCTGTATGTTTATCGGGTTGGATCCAGGGAGCGATGGAGTGAATGGTTTCAATTCAGGATGGCTGACAAACAGCCGCTGCCTTTTAAATTCCTTTATCTGGGCGATGGACAGGAAGGATTACTCTCCTTATGTTCGCGAGCAATACGAGCCGCTTTTAGCGCCGCTCCTGACGCCCGGTTTATCGTTCATGGCGGTGATCTGGTTGACCATGCCAGAGCCTATCGTGATTGGAATGAATGGTTTGCCGCTGCCGGCTGGATCAATGCATGCATCCCAATCGTTCCGTTAATCGGCAATCATGAATATTATGACGGAAACTGGGAGGAACTTTTCCTCACTCCGCTCTGGCGACCGCAGTTCACATTACCTGAAAATGGAATCAAAGAACTTCCTGAAACAAATTACTATTTCGATTTTCAGGGAGTGCGCCTCTTGATACTTAATTCAAACCTTGAGATAGAGAAACAGGCGGAGTGGTTAGAGAAGGTACTGCAAAGTAATCTAAACGGTTGGACTATTGTAGCCTTTCACCATACGATATATGCCGGTACGAATAACCGCGATCACAAAGAAATCCGGGATGCCTGGAATCCGCTTTTTATTAAATATAAAGTTGATATTATTCTTTCCGGTCATGATCACGTTTATGCCCGGGGCAATAGTCCCGAGGAAAAAGCTCCCCATTCTCCTGATGAAACCGGGCCAGTTTATGTCGTCTCAGTGAGTGGTCCGAAACAATATAATCTGAATAAGGATCGCTGGATGGACCGCGCTGCTGAAAATACGCAGCTTTACCAGATTATCGGTATTGATCATAACACTCTTGATTATAAAGCCTATACCGTAACCGGTGAAATCTATGATGCCTTCCAAATTGTAAAAAATTCCAATGGTTATAAAACCTTTATAGATTTACAACCACAGAATTTTCCGGAACGTACATTTAAGAATACGTTGACTGCTCCTAAATAATGGATATATCACTTCTTCTTTTACCTGAATCTGAATTTTGATGGAATCGTAAAAAGTATCAAAACTGTCATTCCCCCAAAGGGGTCTCTTTGAGATGAACGAGGTACGAGTGAAGAATCTCTATAGGGTTCTCGTCGGAGATTCTTCTTCTCCCGACAAGTCGGGATCATCAGAATGACACACATAATCACTTTTTACGAAACTATCAATTTTAGATTTGATAAATTCAATGTAAGATTAAGGATATATTTAAAACGGAGTAGATATAATGGGAAAAATCACTGAATTTCGGAAATACATTATTTATTTTGTTGGGATTGTTTTGGCATTTAAAAATGCTGAATTTGTGTGGGGCTGGGATATTCGTCACAATATAACCCGGGCGGCTGTGAATTTATTACCGAAGCAAGATCGGGAAATGCTTGGCTCTGCAGTGGTAGAATCTCTTATTGATTCTTATTATCTGAATCCGGTGCAAAATCGGACAAATGAGTTTTCTTGTATAGATGTATTATTATAAAGATATTTTTTAATGAATTAATTTTTTAAATTCACCCGGTATCTATTAAAGTGAGATGATTCAGAATATCAGAAACAGTCGTTGGACAATGAAAAATCTAATCACGCTAGCCCGCGTAATCATCGGAGAAAGTTTATGAATGAAGAAATAAAAAAGGATGCTCATCAGTATAGTCGACGGGAATTTCTGACCATGGTTGGTGCAGGCGCCTCGTCGTTGGCTCTTGGTTCTCTTCTCGGTTGTAAATCATCTACACCGGAACGATTGCCGAATATTGTTATCATCTTCACTGATGATCAGGGTTATTCGGATCTCGGCAGCTATGGGGCACGAGGTTTTTCAACACCCAATTTAGACCGGTTGGCTGATGAAGGAATGCGGTTCACAGATTTTTACGTTACCTCCTCTGTCTGTTCACCGTCCCGTGCATCATTATTAACAGGCTGCTACGCACAGCGAGTGGATATTCCCGATGTACTTGCTCCTCCCGGACCGCCGTGGACGAAAGGACGAACAAATATTGGTCTTAATAGCGAAGAAACGACTATCGCAAAAATACTCAAGCCGCTTGGCTATTCAACCGCCTGTTTTGGTAAGTGGCATTTGGGACATAGACCACAGTTCCTGCCTACCCGGCATGGATTCGATGAATATTTCGGTTTGCCTTACAGCAATGACATGATACCTGAAGATTATCCCGACCTTCCCCTTATGGATGGTGAAGACGTTGTAGAGTACAATCCGGATCAATCACGATTGACGACCATGTATACCGAGCGGTCGCTGCAATTTATTGATAAAAACAAGGATCGTCCCTTTTTCCTTTATGTCCCGCATACGATGCCCCATGTTCCCTTGTATGTGTCTGATAAATTTCGAGGGAAGTCCGAGCAGGGATTGTATGGTGATGTAATCATGGAAATTGACTGGTCTGTCGGGGAGATATTAAAGAAATTGAAACAGCTGCATCTGGATAATAATACGCTGGTTATTTTTGCTTCAGATAACGGACCATGGCTGGCATATGGCAACCATGCAGGTTCTGCTTTGCCCTTGCGTGAAGGTAAGATGACGGTTTTTGAAGGTGGTCAACGGGTTCCGTGTATTATGCGCTGGCCCGGGAAAATCCCGTCCGGAAGTACCTGTAGTGAACTAGCTTCGACAATAGATCTTCTACCAACGATTGCTTCAATTACGGGAGCCGCATTACCGTCTACGAAGATTGATGGCAAAAATATCCAGCCGCTCCTGAAAAACAAACCCGGAGTCAAAAGTCCGCATGAGGCTTTTTTCTATTATTACGCAAATGATCTGCATGCAGTTAGAAGTGGCAAATGGAAATTGCATTTACCACATAAATATATAAGTCCGGTTGAAATTGGTCACGGCGGAATTGGCGGTAAAACGGAAAATAAAGAGCTGCCATTGGCTTTATATAACCTGGAAATTGATATTCAGGAACAGATGAACGTGGCATCGCAATATCCCGATATCGTTCAGCGGTTAACCCGGTTGGCAAATGAGTTTGATGCCGATCTCAAACAGAATATCCGTCCGGCAGGTAGAGTTGAACCTTAGCCAATCAACTATAATAGCTGCCGCAAGCTAACCAGCGGTTCAACACGGAACGCAAACGCGTTCCGGTTTAACCGCAGTTGGACGCTATAGGCGTTACATTTGCGTCCGGTTAGCCGCATCGTTAGGCTGAAATAAGATAAAAAGAAATGAAAGAAGTATCCTTTATGGAACGTTTCCGAAAAATTATCTAATTTATTGGTAGAGGAAAGTTATGAATCAGACACGCAGAGAATTCATAAAGACGGCTGGTTTAGGTACAGTAGGAGTCGGCCTTACTTTACCGATTTTTCTTTCTTCATGTAATTCTATAAAAAGGAAACCAAATATCATCTTTATTATGAGTGATGATCATGCGGTACAGGCTATGAGCTGCTATAGTAGAAATTTGATTCATACACCTAATATCGATAGGATCGCTCAAGAAGGTATTCTGTTTAAAAACAGCTTCGTGACCAATTCTATCTGCGCACCCAGCAGGGCAACTATGTTAACTGGTAAATATAGCCATATAAATGGATTGCGTGACAATAGGGATGAATTTGATGGTAGTCAGATAACCTTTACGAAATTATTACAAGAAACCGGGTATAAAACGTACATAGTCGGAAAATGGCATCTAAAAACAAATCCTACTGGATTTGATGATTGGAAGATTTTAATCGGTCAGGGTGAATATTACAATCCGGTCTTTGTTGAAAATGGAGAAAAAATACCGTACACAGGATACACAACCGATCTTATTACTGACAAGGCTATTCAAACATTGGAACAAAGAGACCGAAACAAACCTTTTTGCTTATTAGTGCATCACAAAGCGGCACATCGTAATTGGATGCCGAATACCAAACACCTAACCGCATTTAATAATACAGATTTGCCATTACCGGAAACCTTCTATGATGATTATGCAAACCGTTCAGCAGCAGCAGATGCGGATATGAGAATAGAAAATATGTATTTATCCTTTGATTTAAAGCTGAAAAAGGGATTTTATAAAAAGGAGACAGGGACAGGAGGGAATGCTGAATTCGCAAGTGATGTTGAAAAAACATGGCAAAGAACCTATGAACGGTTAACCGCAGAGCAAAGAAAAGCCTGGGATGCCCATTACGATTTAATGAATAAAAAATTTAAAAAGGCCAATCTGTCCGGGAAAGAGCTGTTGGAGTGGAAATACCAACGATACCTCAAAGATTACCTGCGGTGTATTCTTTCCATTGATGAAAATATAGGCCGGCTACTCAATTATCTCGACAGCACAGGTTTAACTGAAGATACCATCGTAATTTATACATCCGATCAGGGATTCTATTTGGGTGAGCATGGTTGGTACGATAAACGATTCATGTATGAAGAATCCTTGAGCATGCCACTGATTATGCGTTATCCAAGAGAAATCAAAGCCGGTCAGGTGTCAGAAAACATGGTTCTGAATCTGGATTTCGCACCTACTTTTCTTGATTTTGCGGGTGTGGATATTCCCAGAGAGATGCAGGGAGAATCCTTTCGGTCCTTAACCCATGGAATAAAACCTGATAACTGGCGGACTTCCATGTACTACCATTATTACGAGTATCCTCATGGATGGCATAATGTGAAGCGCCACTACGGAATTCGAACCAAGCACTATAAGTTAATCCATTTTTATTATGATATCGACAGTTGGGAGCTCTATGATTTGGAAAAAGATCCTCATGAAATCAACAATGTTTATGATGATCCCACTTATTCAAATATTGTTAATGATTTGAAAACCGAACTTAAAAAACTGCAACTAAAATATAGGGACAGAGATTTAAAATTGTAATTCTAATTCATACAGTTACGTTATTCGTTTTCATAGAATATTATCTCTTCGCTCCGCTAATCCCTACATATGAAGCGTGAATAAATATTCATTCGAGAAAGACAATTATTTTGAAAAGAGATTTTAACATCATTGCAAAACCGATTGGCCCAATTTGTAACCTCAGTTGTCAATACTGCTTTTATCTTGAAAAGGAAAAACTTTATCCCGAAGAAAAGAATTGGATCATGCCCGATGATATTCTGGAGCGTTTTATCCGGCAATATATTGAAAGTCAGGATGTTGACACTGTTCAATTTGTCTGGCAGGGGGGTGAACCCACTTTATCAGGATTAACTTTTTTTAAAAAAGCAGTTGAATTGCAAAAGAGATACAGCAGGGGTAAAAAAATTGAGAACGCATTTCAAACCAATGGAATCTTATTGAATGATGAATGGTGTGAGTTCTTTGTAAAGAATAATTTCCTTATAGGACTTTCAATTGATGGACCGCAACACCTTCACGATAAATACAGAACTCACAAAGGAGGCAAACCAACTTTTGACGCAGTTTTAAAAGGAATTGATTTTCTTAAAAAACATGATGTTGAATTTAACACCCTAACAGTTATCAATCGAGAAAATTCTTATTACCCTTCAGAAGTTTACAATTTTTTAAAAGGGATTGGTAAAGGATTCATGCAGTTTATTCCTGTTGTGGAAAGGAAAGCGCATGATGAACATACGAATTTAAAGCTGGTCTCAGCTGATTACGTTTCTTCTGCCCAGGTGACCAAATGGTCGGTTGAGCCTGTTCAGTTTGGAAATTTTCTTTGCGAGATCTTTAATGAATGGGTCAGAAATGATGTGGGAAAATATTTTATCCAGACCTTTGATGTTGCACTTGGAAGCTGGCTTGGTATGAATCCGAGCCTCTGTGTGTTTTCAGAAACTTGTGGAAAGGCTCTGGCTATTGAGCATAATGGTGATTTATACTCATGTGATCACTATGTCTTCCCCGAAAATAGACTGGGTAATATAAAACAACAACAAATAGATTCACTTGTCTTCTCAGAACAACAAATAAAATTTGGACAGGATAAAAAGGATCAGCTTCCTAACTTTTGTAAACAGTGCGACGTTAAATTTGCTTGTAATGGCGAGTGTCCGAAACACCGGTTTTTAACGACCCCCGATGGTGAATACGGTTTGAATTATTTGTGTGAGGGGTATAAGAAATTCTTCAATTATGTTGCTCCCTACATGCGGTTTATGGCAAACGAACTGAGCCGGCAAAGACCGCCTGCAAATGTCATGTGGTGGGCTAAAGAAAAAGATAAAGGATTCCCCAGTTTAGAAATCGGAAGAAACGATCCATGTCCCTGTGGAAGTGGGAAAAAATTTAAGAAGTGTTGTGGAATTAGATAAAACGAAATACAATCAAACCCAAATTTAAAAATTAAAATTTAGGAAATCATAAAAACCAAAACACAAATATCAAATAAAAACCAATATTTCAAATATCAATGATCAAACAAAAGCTATGTCAGGAGTTTCACTCAATATGTGAATTTAAATTCATTATTTGTTTTGGATTTGAAAATTATATCATTGCTACTTATTTGAGATTTGGAATTTGTGTATTGGAATTTCCTGGAATTCATTTTAGAATTTCATGTTATATTTTAATTATAAGGATAAAACCAATAAGGATTAGTTATGTCTCATCAAAAGCTATCACGAAGAAAATTTATTAAGAATTCAGCATTGGACTTAACTGGATTAAGTTTGGCACCTGGATTATTTACCTATGTGAAAGGAAACAGGAATAATACAAAACCTAATGTTGTCGTTTTTTACAGTGACGATCATAATTTCGAGCATATCGGTTGTTATGGAGGCAAATCGCTTACACCAAATTTGGATAGACTCTCAAGTGAAGGCGTAATATTCACCGAGTACTATGTGAGTTCTTCTGTATGTACAGCAAGCAGATATTCAATGTTAACGGGAAGATATGCAGAAAGAAACGAGCGTTTGAGGGAACTTTATCCCCCGGATCAACCTGCCTTTATTTGATTGAATATGTTTATTACGAATAAAGAAAAAACAGTGGCACATATTTTTAGAGAAAATAAATATGCAACTGGCATGGTGGGCAAATGGCACTTAGGTCTCTATTGGGAACATATTGGTGGTGATGTATGGAAAGTAACTGAAATGACTAAGAAAACTCAAAACCTGCTATAAAAACTCAATATTAAAATACCTATTACGTAAATATTGCGGAGTTAGTGATTAAAGGTCCATTTGGTTCTTAACATTTATCGGATATCTTGTTTTATCCTGGCAGCTTTACCCTTCAATTTTCTAAGATAATAGAGTTTTGCTCTCCGTACTTTCCCAACGGAAATACGATCAATCTTCGATATATTTGGTGAGTGCAGTAGAAAAATTCTCTCAACTCCAATCCCATTTGAAATTTTCCGCACTGTAAAAGTCTCATTAACACCGCCACCTTTTCGAGCAATTACAACACCTTGAAATCGTTGAATTCGCTCTCTATTACCCTCTTTAATTTTAACTTCAACTGCAACAGTATCACCAGCTTTAAATTCAGGAATATCTGTTTTGAGTTGATCTACAACAGCTGCAGTCAATTTATCCATTATTTCCTCCAAGGTCATTTTTTCCAGTTTTACTATTCAACAAATCGCTCCGTCTCTGATATGTTCTCTTTATTCTCTGTTCATGTCTCCATTCAGCGATTTTTTTATGATTTCCAGAAAGCAAAATTTCCGGAACACTCATCTCCCGATATTTTTGTGGATGAGTATAAATTGGGCCTTCTAAAAGATCATCTGCAAAAGAATCAGTTTCTGCTGACTCATAAGAATGAAGTACCTCAGGAATATGCCTTATTAGTGCATCTATCATCATCAAAGCAGGCAGCTCTCCGCCGGTTACAATAAAATCTCCAATGCTAATTTCATCAGTCACCAGGTTCTCTATCACTCTCTCATCAACCCCTTTATAGTGACCACAAAAGAAGGTAAGGTCGCTTTCCTTTGCTAATTCTTTTGAAAGAGCATGATCAAATACTATTCCCTGAGGTGATGGATATATTACACGTGGTTTTGATTTACCCAATATTTTTTTTAGCCTGTCATGTGCCCTAAAAAATGGCTCTGGCTTTAGAACCATTCCAGCACCACCACCATAGGGTGTATCATCAACTTGCTTATGTTTATCCCTGGTAAAATCACGTAGATCCCAGACTTCGTACATAACACCTGCTTTCTCAAAGGCTTTTTTAAACATGCTCTCAGAAAGACAGGCTCTAACCATTCCCGGAAAAGCTGTGATTACAAATATTTTCATTCAGGAAATAACCCTTCAATAATCTCAACAAATACTATCCTGTTTTTCCAGTCAATATCCTTAATGAATCTCTCAACAGCAGGAATAAGTACTTCACCGGAATCTGTCTTTATAACCATAAGTGGCTGCGGATTAGAATAATCTATATTAACTACTGAGCCCTTTAACTCACCTGAGGTTTTAACTTTAACTTGAAAGCCAATAATTCCAGATAGATTTATACTTTCAACCTGGTTCACAGGTAGAAAAACTCTGACTCCCCTCAGGTAATCCGCCTCTTCACGAGAATTAATATTACTCAATTTTAAAAAAGCATGGTTCTCTACAAAATGTAAAAAATCCACCTTCCAAGGATGAATGTGATCAGCATTATCTCCCAACCACAATTCCCCTATTCTTTTTTTAATCTTAATATTTTGAGAACTAACAGAAATTATTAATTCACCGCTTAATCCGCGACTTCTGACAATTTTACCTATGGGGATAAGTTCTCCCCTACTCATCTCTAAAAATTATTCAATAATTTCTAAGATTGCCCTTTTTTGGCCTTGCTTAGCTGCAGCGGCGGTCAGTAGAGTTCTCAAAGCTTTTGCTGTACGACCTTTCTTTCCTATAACTTTACCCAGATCGCCCTCTTTAACTGAAAGTTCCAAAATGATAGTTTTTTCGCTATCAACCTGGGTAACATTAACTTCATCAGGATTATCAACTAACTTCTGAACCATGTACTTGACAAAATCTTTCATAACCGTTACTCCTTGTTACTGGTTTCTAAACAACACATTCGTATTTTTCAGAATGTAGCCAATTAGAATTTAATAAAAAAATATTAAGAAGATAATAAATTATTAATTCCGTATCTTTTTAAAATTTATATCATGATTCCTTATTTCTTGAATCTTTTGTTTTATTTTCCTCAGTTTTCTTCTTTTCAGCCTTGTCTTTATCTTCACTGATAGGACTTTTTTTCTTAGATTCCTCTTTCTTCAAGACTTTTTTATCTACACTTTCCTCAATTTTCTTTCTTTTGGCAGCGGGTGATTTTTCTTTTACTGGAGAGGTTTTTCCTTTAAGAACTTCTTCTTTTAAAGCCTTCACAGTCTTAGCACTTTCCTTTACCTCTTCTTTCTCAGCTTTGACAGCTTTCTCTTCAGCATGTGGAGTCTCTTTCTTAGGTTTCTCTTTTACCAATACTTCTTCTTTTTCAACCTCTTTACTAATAACTTCCTCTTTAACAGGTGCTTCTATTTCCTGTTCTACAAGTTGCACTTCCGGCTCCTTTTCCACTTCCAGCTTAGATTCTCTGTCTTTCTTTGCCAATTCCCATTTCTGTAATTCAATATTACGCGTCTCTTCACTTACCTTATTTCTAATAAGATGCCAGTCAAGAGCAATACCCTCTTTTTGCAATAAATTAAATACTGTCTTACTCGGTTCGGCACCTTTCTTAAGCCAGTCCAAAACTTTTTCCCTGTCAATTTGAACAGTAGCCGGTTTTGTAATTGGATTGTAGTATCCAACTTTATCAAGATAACGCCCATCTCTCCGTACTCGAGAATCCATAACTACAATACGGTAAAATGGTCTCTTTTTTCTTCCCATGCGAAATAACCTAATTCTAACAGCCAATTGTTGCCTCCTTTATTTTTAAAAACCTATCCGAAGAGCAGAAAGATTTTTTGGTATTCTCATTTTACCCATCTGCTTTGTAAGTTTTACTACCTGCCAGTACTGATTCAGAAGCCGATTCACATCACTTGTTCGGGTACCGCTGCCTATTGCAATCCTGCGACGACGACTGCCATTCAGTATCGATGGATTCATTCTCTCTTCTTTTGTCATTGATTGAATTATTGATTCAGATTTTATTAGTTCATTACCGTTAACCGAAACGTTTTTCATTTTAAATTTTGCAAATCCGGGTATGAGTTCCAACATACTTTCCAAAGATCCCATTTTCTTTACCTGCTTCAACTGAGACAAATAATCTTCAAGTGTAAATTTCTGTTTTCTTAATTTTGATTCCAGGTGCGCCGCTTGTTCTGCATCCACTGATGCTTGAACTTTTTCAACTAAAGTTACAACATCTCCCATTCCGAGAATTCTGTTGGCAATACGGTCAGGATGAAATATATCTATATCTTCTATCTTTTCACCAGTTCCAATAAAAATTATTGGCTTGCCTGTGACTTTTACAATTGAAAGAGCTGCACCACCACGGGCATCACTATCCATTTTTGTAAGAACAATGCCATCAAAATCAAGTTTTTCATTAAAAGTAGTTGCAGCATTAACGGCATCCTGTCCCGTCATTCCATCGGCAACAAACAATATATTTTGGGGCTTGACTGATTTTTTTATATCAATTAATTCTTTCATCATTTGTTCATCTATATGGAGACGTCCTGCCGTATCAATTATTACAGTATCCCGATGATCCTGCCTTGCGAAATTGATTGACTCTTTTACTCTTTTCAGAACCTTTGTTTTTTCTAAAAACACCGGAACATCAATCTGTTTTCCTAAAATCTCCAATTGAGTAACAGCAGCAGGACGATAAACATCAACCGGCACTAATACAGGAGTATGATTTTGTTTTAAAAGATGTTTTGCCAGTTTTGCGGCAAATGTGGTTTTTCCACATCCCTGAAGTCCAACTAATAAAATCACAGTTGGCGGAACAGATGCGCTTTTTAACTGACAGTTCTTTTTCCCAAGAAGATCAGTTAATTCATCATTGATTATTTTAACAATAACCTGTCCGGGAGAGAGACTTTTTGTTACAGCTGCACCAATTGCCTTTTCCTGAGTACTCTGTATAAAATCTTTAACAACTTTATAATTGACATCAGCTTCGAGCAGGACACGCCGTATTTGACGCATAGCATCACGGATATTATTTTCCGTAATCTTCCCCTCTCCCTTGAGAGTTCTAACTATTGATGCAAAACCTTTTTGTACTTGCTCTAACATACTCTTCTTAAACTTCAATTGCTAAAAGCGGGTAAATTTACTTTTCCTTAAATCCTTATGCAAGGCAAAATCATTCATTAAATATTGAAAATAGAAGTACAAAGTAGCCTCAGCAGATTAATTGGTGGGTTATGGTAATTAGTGTTTACCCATGTCGAAGACATCTCTTTGAGATAAACTTGAAAAACTTATGAATCAGTTAAATATTATTGACGGTTAAGTTCACCTAAATAAATTCCCCAGAGTGACAGGCAGGTGCTATCTTAATATCTTTATAATATTACGGTTGAGATAACACCATAATTTATTATGGTGATAAAAAAATACTTTATATCAAATAACCACTTCTCCATACGGATGCTCTACGAGTCCTATCCCAAGATGCCTATGGCACGTGACCTATAGCAAGTGGTTTATACTTTATGGACAGACTCTAATTAGTTTTCGATTAGATTGTCCCTAAAAAAAGATAGATGTTATTTTTATTGGATTTTTACTTGATTTCAGTCTGTTTCAGATTTAATTTCACTCTTGTGATAATATATATTTTAAAAACGAAAAATCGAAATGATATTTTCTAGTTATCTCAAAGAGAGCTCTAAGGGATAAGGGTGATATCACGCAAAATATTTCATCTATTGATAATGGCTAACAATCCGGTATTAAAAGTGATTTAGATGTATGAATACAGCTGAAAATGAATGCGATTGCATCTTTTGCAAAGAAGAATTACCGATAGAACTCACAAAAACATTGATATCGGAAGTTTTTAACAATAATGCGGTGATATTCGCGGGCGCTGGGATAAGCACAGAGAACAAGAATGTACTTAATTATTCTTTTTATGAGGATATTGCATCTAAATGTGACTCAAAGGAGAAAAACCTCAGTTTCCCGGAACTAATGGAGATATATACCCAGAAACCAAATGGAAGAATAAAATTATTGAGTGACTTTAAAGATAGAATTCGATATATAAGATCGTTTCCCGAGTTGTACCGAATAGCAACTAAATTCCATTGTGAATTAGCAACTTTACCTCATATCGATACAATTATTACTACAAACTGGGATACATTTTTTGAAGAGAAATGCTCGTGTACTCCTTTCGTTATGTCTGAAGACCTGGCATTCTGGGAATCTTCAGGTAGAAAAGTGCTTAAAATTCATGGATCTATCAATAATTACGGTTCCATAATAGCTACTACATCAGATTATGATAAATGTAAAGATATCTTAACATCTGGTTTAATTGGAAGTGTTTTAAAAACTATTATTGCCACAAAAACAATTATATACGTTGGTTATTCTTTTAGGGATGATGATCTAGATTACATCTTCAAATTCATCCAAGATGAAATGAGGAACTTAAATCGAACTTCTTTCTTTGTAACGCCACATGAAACACCTAAAGAGTTTTTAAACAAATACGGTATGATACATATCTGTACAGATGGGACATATTTTATTTCTGAATTAAAAAAACATGCATGGAGAAATAAAATATTATTTCCCGACTCTATCTATGAAATTGGGAATCGTTTATTATCCGAAATGCGTATTGAGCATAAAAGACTACACGAGCATTATAATTGCTATGATAATCCAGAGGTTATTTTGTGCTCATCTTATCAAGATGGTGTAATACATGCACTTGAAAGAATGCAATCTTTAAGAAGTACAGGTGAATATTCCGATCAGTATAAAATCAACGGTGTATTTAACTCGTATGATTCAATTCGCAAAGAAAAACTTAAACAGAAAAGATATGAAGACGTTGCTTATATAGATGGTTACCAAAATGCTTTAGGATTCATCTTACTAATTGGAAATGGCAATTTTAAGCGTCCATTTCCAAAATATTACATATATGGAATAAAACATGATATAATAAACTTTTCAGATTATAAAAAAATAGCACCTAAAATACATGAATATTACAAAGGTGTGTATTCAAGAATTAAACGTTTAATTCGTGAGCATACCAAATATGGCTCAAAAGTCGAATTTCATCATAGACCTATTTTGTAAACATAGCAGATGCTAAATAATATCCAACATTTATTGGACTGTATATAAATAGATCTCAACATCTCGGCCGATCTTGCGGCGAGAGATCTTCGATGATTTTGCAGTTTTGTGATTTTTTGAAGAATTTAATAGAATTAAATAAGAAGTTATGAGATTATATCGGCGTTACTCATTTCTTGTTAGATATAAAAATTAAACTATTGCATTTAATAATATGACAAAGGAATTTATCATTTTACCAACATCTTTCTAACCTGGATTATTTATAAAATTTTGCCTCTAAGTCACTAACTCAATTGTCAATTATCAACTCACAATTATCAATTTTGATTACTTTGTGTCTTGGCGTCTTTTTCCAACGGAATCCCTCCGGGAGTGGCTTATGATTTACCTATTCTAAAGAGCAAATTCCCGAATAATGTTATAAAACAAATAGATAAAAGAAATATAAGCGTGATATACAGTCCCCAGATAGGAATAATAATTCCCGAGACAAAATATGCTCCGATACAGGAACCGAGAACATCCCATGCATATACACGACCTGCAGCAGGAGCAACTGCAGAAGAAGCGCTTAACTTCTTTGCATACATAGAAAGAATAGGGAAAATAATACCTTCTATAAAACCACTTCCAAAAAGTACAATCGGAACCATCCAGGATATTGAGATAGGTGTTGCATGAAAAACAAGAAACAGAAGTACTATTATCGGAAGAAAAGTTATTAGTATCAATAGACCTATCAGCTGCTTGAATCCCATACCCGGAATGCCTTTAATTTGACACATTGCTCCCAACCCTGCTCCAATCATAAAGGCAAACATGAGAAAAACAATCCGTAGATAAACTCCTCCTACATAGCTCTGAAAAATAATGATCAAACTTACTTCTAAACTCATATGCACAAAACCGATAGCAGCCATGCTGAAATGAATCAATGCTCTTCCCTTGCCACGAATTCGAAAATTAACCACCAAAGCAGCGACAATTATAATTAATACACCCAGAATGTATTCCGGGTTGATCTCTCGAAGACTTTTATATAAAAAACTGACCACTCCTTTAGTTCGTTGATCCCATAAAACGGTATCATAGTAGTAACCAACAGGACAGGTTATCAGATTTACTATATTTGTTTGACACTGGTCAACCTGGCTCTTAAGAAAATCTATTCTCATTGGAGAAAGTCTATCATAGAGATAGTAATCCTGAATGTACATCATTTTCAGATTGCGCTTCTTTAATGTAGCAGATATACTTGCATAATCATTATGAATGGGAAAATCCGAAGCAAGTAAATGAATAGTCTCTCCCGGAATCCACGTAACATTTTTAAAAACCAATTTTACTGTATTAGATATTGTTTTTAAGAAGTCTATATGGTCCTCTGTTAAAAAATTCTCCCCGCCGGGAAAGTGAAGTACAGCAATTCCATTCGGTAACATTACCCTATGAATCAATTGGAAAAACTCAAAGGTATAAAACCTGTTCCACTGGGCATTAACCGGTGTCGGAATGTTTAGTAAAACAACGTCATATTTTGATCCGGTTTTTCTAAGCATTTTTATAGGATCTTCTATTATATAACGAACCAAACAGTGGGAGGAGTCAGAAACTGTAAAAGCATTCAGATCTTCTTGAAGAATGCCGTCTGGTTGAATAATCGTCACATTTATAACAGATGGATGACGTTCTATCTCTCGAATAAGTTCTGAATTTGCAATTCCTATAACGAGGATAGATTTCGGATAGCTATGACTCAAAAGTCCAAAGTGGACAAGTTCTTCGGCTTTTTCCCTTTCGCCAAAAGTCCAGATCGGCTCACTATCACCGTAAAGTGTGAAAACACCCTCATAATTAACAGTAGTTAGAGAAAGATAAGGAGACTCTTTAAATGATACCATTCTGAAAGGTTTCCACTTGGCTTTGAGAAGTAAGGGTTGACTGAAGATTAGTAAACAGATTATTACAAACAGACTGAAAATTAAAGAGATAAATAGCCGTTTTTTAGAAGTTACAAGAAAAACAGCAGCAGAAATGATGAATAGTGCTACCATAAGATGAAGAGTCTGTAATGTATTCAACCCAAGATAGAGAAATTCAGCGAACAAAAGACTACCTACCGCTGCCCCAAACATTTCCGCTAAATAAACACGAGAAACAGCTGATTTACTATAAAGACTCTTTATCCATTCAACAAAAAATGGGAAGAACAGTCCATTAGTAAAAGAGGGTATTATGAGAATAAGAAATGTCCATATAAAGATTGGCCCAAATCCAACAATTTCGCTTGTGTGTATTACTACTATTTTCCTTATTATAAAAAGGATATATGAAAATAACAACAGTACAATAGCATAAATAAAGGAAATAGATAGAATAGTTCGACGAACAGGTATTCTCTTTACAAGACGACTCCCTGCCATACTCCCTATCCCTGTCCATAAAAGCCAGTGTCCTAATACCACACCCATTGTCAATTCATTACCATAGAACGACAGAGCAGATAAACGAATAAAAGATATCTGCCCCACCATTGAAACCGCTCCCAGTGTTCCAACCAGAAATAAACCGAGTTTTGATTTTAAGTTATTATTCATTAATTAATTGAAGTTACCCCAAAAATTTAGGTTAAACCTGGCATTACTTTGAAATATTTTAATCACCATTTCCCGCAGGTCACGCAGGACTTCTACGAAGGATCTCTGTCGAAGACATCTCTTTGAGACAATGAGAAAAAACAGAAAACCGATAATGCTCCTCCCAACGGGATCCCTACGGGGAAAGGGATCTAGGGAAACGCCAATAAACTTCCCGATATATCAGAATTTTTATTGAGCTTACAGGCATTATTTTTATGTTTTTTGCCTGTACCGATTCATCGGAGACAGGTGGGCGGCTTTCTTTAGTGGACTCTTTTTATTTTAAAGAAAATCCAAGGGTAGATTCATATGCCACATTATCCAATAATACATTAAGTGTCTCTCTAACAACTGTATCATCATCAATGCTTGCTTTTACTCGTCTGGAAAGTCCTCCTATTAAAGTTGCAAATTCACTGGTGAGACCTTGTTTAATGAAAAATCTACTCTTATCAAATTCTCCAGCCTTAATAGAATCAAAAACCGAATAGAATTGAGTAAACGCTCCTTCAAGGTTTTTGAAAAGATCGTCACTTACCAACTTCTCTTCCAAACTTCTCAACTCTTTTTCATTTTTCATATTATAGTGAAAATCAGATTCTTTCAAATATTTTCTAAACATCTCTATTATTTTTTCATCAATCTCTATATTTTCAGAAATATCAGGGTGGTCAGTTTTATATTTAATAGCAAAAGTATAAAACATATTCTGCCGCCAGAGTTCTCTAATTAGGGTTGGCATATTATCTTGAGTAACTTTAATATCGGGAATTATCCCTCCTCCACCTTTTAAAACTCTCCCATTATGTGAATAAAAAATAGAGTCTTCGGGCATATTTGATTCTACTAAATCAGGCTTGTTAAGATAATCCGGTTTCTGAATTAATCGACCACTTGGAATATAATATTTCGCCGTTGTAATTTTGACAGAATGTTCTTTATCCAACCTAAAAACAGTCTGAACAAGCCCTTTCCCAAAGCTTGAACTTCCTAATACAATTCCTCTATCTAAATCCTGAATAATGCCTGCTACAATTTCACTGGCAGATGCACTTCCTCGATCAATTAAAACAGCAACTTTTATTTCTGGATCAAGGAGAGGTTTTTGGTTAGCAATAAATATTTTATTGGATGCTAGTGTTCTACCACGCGTAAATAAAAGAGTATCTCCAATCTCAGTAAAAATCTCAGACACTTTAAGCGCTTCTGTCAATAGTCCTCCGGGATTTCCTCTTAAGTCTAAAATTAGTGCTTTTAAATTGCCATCATCCTTTAATAATTTTGTTATTGCTTGTCGGACTTCATTAGATGCACCATTGGAAAATCCCGATAAGCAAATATATCCGAAATCATCTTGTAACAGTCCTGAATATGTCAAATCATTAACTTTTATTTTCTCACGTTTTAATGTATAAACACTCTCGCCGTGAATTCCATGTCTGCGAATAGTCAGTTTTACAGTCGTTCCAACCTTTCCTCTAATCATTTTAGCTGTTTTATTAAGACTAAGACCAATTGTGGAAATTGAATCAACTTTAATTATTTGATCTCCAGGAAAGATACCGGCTCTTTTTGCAGGACTGCCTTCCATCGGGGATATAACAGTCAATGTATCTTTTCTTGTACTTATCCGAAGACCAACACCTCCATACTCTCCTTTTGTCAACATATCAAGTGGCTCTCTTTCTTCAGCAGTTAGAAAAACCGTGTATGGATCCAATTCTTTCATCATATTCTTTATACTTACTTCTGTAAACTTTTCCACGTTTATCGGATCAACATAATTTGTATATACCTGTTTGTATACCTCATTGTAAAGTCGAACAGATTTAGATATTTCTTTATAGATATCCCTATTACTTAGTGCTAATACTAAAGTAAAAGAAATTATGATAGCTATAGTTAATTTAAAATGCCATTTCTTATAAAATTTCATTGTAATATTTTCCTTTCCTGATTTTAATAAAATTGCTCCAGATTTCATTAGATATTTCTTCTGACAATCGAGAGCCATCAATGATAATTACTCTTTCAGGTTCTTTTTTAGCAATTGTAAAAAAACCTTCTCTTACACGCTTTTGAAACTCTATATCCTCTTGTTCAAGTCTGTCTAAATCTTTATCCCTAATTCTCTTTTCTCTTTCAAATAATGATATATCAAGAATAAAAGTTAAATCAGGAACAAGAGATTCAGTAGCCACAGAATTTAGCCGTTCAATAAATGATAAATCAATTCCTCGTGCATAGCCCTGGTAGGCAGTTGTCGAATCATAAAAACGGTCACAAATGACTACCTTTCCAGTCTCAAGTGCGGGAATAATGGACTTACAGGTGAGCTGATAGCGACTTGCCGAATAAAGAAGAAGTTCGGTGATAGGCAACATCCCGGTATTACTTTTATCAAGGAGAATTTCACGTACCTTTTCACCTATTTTTGTACCTCCGGGTTCACGAAATAGCAGAAAAGGTATAGAATAGTTCTTCAAACGACGAATAAACTCCTTTACCTGGGTAGTTTTACCTGAACCGTCAATACCTTCAAAAGTAATAAAAAGTCCCTTTTTCATACATCAAAGTTTAAAACTCTCTGCCCATTGAAACAAATGAAAAATGACTTACTATGTAGCAACGAACTGTCCAGTTCGTTATTGAACCGTTAGGTTCAATAAATTAAACGTTCCACTGATTTCTTGGAAAATAAGATATATTTATCAATTTTTCCTTATTATCACCAAAACCCGTTTAGCCCTTCGGGCGCGTCAGGGACGTCTCTTCGAGAGAAACGGGTTTGGTAATACTGCTATCCAGTGAAACAAATGAAAAATGACTTACTACGTAGCTACGAACTGTCCAGTTCGTTGTTGAACCGTTAGGTTCAATAAAAAGATAATTTGTATTAGCAATAGTTTCTTTCTGTTTTTTCTAAAAAAACATATCGGACAAGACTGTCCGATGCTACGATATTAAATTAAAACTAAAGTTCCGTTACAAGCTCACTTGTAACGGATTATCACCCACCTGCTCTGCAACGATTAAGCTCATTGCAGAACTAAAAATAATAATTATGAAATGACTGTAGCAACGAACTGTCTAGTTCGTTATTGAACCTTTAGGTTCAATAAAAAGATAAATTGTTGTATCTATGGTTTCTTTCTGTTTTTTCTAAAAAAACATATCGGACAAGACTGTCCGATGCTACGATATTAAATTAAAACTAAAGTTCCGTTACAAGCTCACTTGTAACGGATTATCACCCACCTGCTCTGCAACGATTAAGCTCATTGCAGAACTAAAAATAATAATTATGAAATGACTGTAGCAACGAACTGTCTAGTTCGTTATTGAACCGTTAGGTTCAATAAAAAGATAATTAGTATTAGCAATAGTTTCTTTCTGTTTTTTCTAAAAAAACACATCGGACAATACTGTCCGATGCTACGATATTAAATTAAAACTAAAGTTCCGTTACAAGCTCACTTGTAACGGATTATCATCCACCTACTCTGCAACGATTAAGCTCATTGCAGAACTAAAAACAATAATTATGAAATGACTGTAGCAACGAACTGTCTAGTTCGTTATTGAACCGTTAGGTTCAATAAAAAGATAAATTGTTGTATCTATGGTTTCTTTCTGTTTTTTCTAAAAAAAACATATCGGACAAGACTGTCCGATGCTATGATATTAAACACCGATTTTCACAGATACATCAATAGTCATAATAATCCCTAAAATATTTTTTCTTTTCAGATATTTTGGCATTTTCTCTATATCTTAAATTGCCAATTTACAGACTATTAGATTACTTA
>Ga0315547_1000070_pt1 | contig 122660 bp, 112 predicted proteins | sample SalMarSW160240MG_2_FD_202542 | JGI IMG/M metagenome (GOLD analysis project Ga0315547, IMG submission 202542) | Salt marsh sediment microbial communities from the Plum Island Ecosystem LTER, Massachusetts, United States - Salt Marsh Sediment SW1601-240 ...
GGTAGCCGGCGCTGTCGGAACGAAAAAACTTAAGACTCTTTCCATTAAATTCCAGAATTCTAAGCGTTTTCTTCAGACTCTCCAAAATATCTGTCTGAGGTGATTCATTGCCATGTCGAAACTTAACCGCCGAACAGATCGGTTGGTCAGTACCATCTGACAAATAACCGAGCATCGGATGGTAACCAACTGTCCCGTTATAGCTCTTTTGACCATCGCCTTTATCAGATTCAATCAGGGTTGCATCTATATCCAAAGTGTAATCACTGACTTTTCCCGATCGCAGATAATAAACAACCGTGCGATCTAATATCCGCTGAAGGTAATGCTCACGCCCCAATGAACCTTGACGGCGTAACCAATCTCCTATTGAGTCCGGGCTGGGTAAGGTCTCAATGTTTACTAATTTCCGAAATCCTTCGTCATCCTGGATATCCCGTATATCTTCTAGATATCGTCCACCGTCAATAAAATGGTAAAGCAGGGTACGAATATATTCATATGGAATAATGCCTCGATTTGAACCTGGACGAGGATATTCGATTTCGGTCTGCTTGCGTATTCCCAAAGCTTGAATGAATTCATCTATGATTGCTAAACCACCTCTGTCAGAGATTTTTTCCCTTGTTTGTTTGAACTGAAATGATAAGATTCTGTCTGTCATTATTCACCTCATAAGTGATTTTAAATATCTTTTGAATACAATGTAATTTAAACACTTATCCCAGCAGGGATCTCTTTGAGACGGGGTGTTTTCATAATCCTATTTCTGATTTAGGGTTATTACACAGGGTGAACAAAAAAGCAAGAATTTGAGAATTAAGAGATTATAGTAATTAAATACTCCCTCTTCTTTTCTTTCTATCATTTCCGCAAATTTCTTCAATGGTTTTAAGTGTGGAATATCCTGCACAGACATGTCTTCTGACAATTGAGATTTCCATCTATCAAAAAATTTCTTTGCCCAGCTCATAGTTTTATAAGACCATAATTGAAAGAAATTCTCCTTTAACAAATATGCTTGGTATAGGGGTTCATTTAGTTTCATAAGTTCTTGTAGTCTTTTTTCTTTTTTAGTATTTAAATTCTCTCGTTTGAACAGTAATATATATTTTTGACCTTTTATTACTTCCGCTGATTTGCCTCCACAGACGTGTCTTCTGATTGAATCTCGATATACATTTTTACGAATATTATCTATTGCTTCATTTAGATGTTTAACTATGTGAAACTTATCATAGATAATCAAAAGACCTGGAATGAATTTTTCAAGACTGTTTTTAAATCCTTCCCACATGTCTATAACACCATATTTTACCTTCTTAAGTGTTCTTTTGTTCTTCTCCATCGTTTTGTCCACATCTGATTCTTTTCGCCCTTTATCAATATCAATTACCTCTCTGTTTTGGATATCAGATAGAATATGAATGTAATTATTATGACCATTGCATTTGGACATTTCGTCTAATCCGATTGCCCGGGGTGAGAGATTCCTTAGTGATTTGTAATGGATTATCATCTCTTTGTCGATATTTCTAACTGTATCTTGACTTACTCCAAAATATTCAGCCGTGTATTTATTAGGAAGAACTTTATTTAATTCATATATGTTTTGCCATAACATCCCTGTCTGCGTCCGTAGGACAGGCAGGTTGGATATATTTCTACCCTTCTCTATTAAGGGATTGTATACAACCTGTAGCCCGTGCTCCTTACATTTTATCTGGTAATGTTCCATCTTTATTTTTGTAGTATATTCAAAAATATTCAAATGTTTGATCTCTCGGAGACCCGTCTGGCGTCTGTAATATGTTCTGTTTATCCAGACATCCTGAGATTTACAAATTGGACAAAAAGGTTTTTCATCCAACCTGACTTCTACCAAAGGGATACCTTCGGCATAAAATTAATTCCTTCCTTTTTCTATCTAAAAAATATTCAACAACATTGTAGCCTTGACAATCTAGTAATTTTTCAATTAACTCTATTTCGTGTTTAGATTCAATATAGTCCTCCTTGTCCTTTTTTCTTTAAAGGAGGACTATAACACTTTTTTATTAATAAATCAATTTTCTCATAAAGTTTCGTGAAGAGCTAAATAAATTTCCCGTCGAAATAAATCTTGATTCTAAAAAAGCTTAATTGTAAGTTTACCCGCTTTTTTAACTGTTTTTATGAGAGAAGTAATGTTTAAAACTTATTATCCGAAATTAGATGAAATAAAGCACAATTGGTACGTAGTTGATGCTGATGGTAAAGTGCTTGGTCGTTTAGCCAGTCAGATAGCTTCTATCTTGCGAGGTAAGCATAAGCCATGTTATACACCTCACATGGATACTGGAGATTTTGTTATAGTAGTCAATGCTGAAAAGGTCAGGCTTACTGGTAAGAAAAGAGATATTAAAACATATTTTTCCCATTCCGGTTATTTAGGTGGGGGGAAAAATCAGGAATTTAAAGATGTAATTCAAAAACATCCTGAGCGTATACTTGAGCATGCTGTAAAAGGTATGCTTCCTCACAATACGCTTGGCAAGCAACTTTTTAAAAAATTGAAGGTTTATAGCGGTCCCGAGCATCCTCATTCAGCTCAACAGCCAAAACCTTTAGAATTAGAAGGGTAATTGGAGAATGCCAAAATTAGAGTATATATCTCTTGGTAGACGTAAAAGAGCGGTTGCACGCCTGAGAATGCATACGGGTGATGGTAAAATTACTGTAAATAAGCGTGCATTTGATGGTTACTTCGGTCGTGAATCATTGAAACAAATTATTATGCAGCCTATTGAACTATGTGAAGTAAAAGGTCAATTAGATATTAATGTAAATGTTAGAGGGGGCGGGCAGGCTGGTCAAGCTGGTGCTATAAAGTTAGCTGTTGCTCATGCATTAGAGAAATACAATCCTGATTTCAGGAAAAAGTTGAAATCTGCCGGCTTTTTGACAAGGGATGCTCGGGTAAAAGAGAGAAAAAAATACGGTCTTGCTGGTGCTCGCAAGGCTTACCAGTTCTCCAAACGTTAATTAATAGAGAGATTGAATATATGACTAATGTAACTTTTGATATGCTCTTGAAGTCAGGGGCTCATTTTGGTCACTTGACGAGAAAATGGAATCCCAAAATGAAGGGTTTCATTTTTATGCAGAAAAATGGTATCCACATTATTGATTTAAACAAGACAGTTGATTGCCTTGATCAAGCTAGTCGGTTTATTAGAGAAACTGTTCGTAAAGGTGGAGATGTCCTGTTTGTCGGTACTAAAAAACAGGCAAAGGATATTGTTCAGAAAGAAGCTGACAGATGTGGAATGTTTTATGTTGTAGAGCGTTGGCTTGGTGGTACTCTGACTAACTTTTCTACCATCAAAAAGAGCATCAGACATCTTAAGCAGCTGGAGAAACAGAAATCTATTGGATATGGCGATAATCTTAATAAAAAAGAAAAATTATCACTTGAGAGAGAACGAGCAAAACTTGCTGATTTACATCGCGGAATTAAGGATATGAAAAGAATTCCCGAAGCGCTAATTATTGTAGATATAACAAATGATACTATTGCACTTAAAGAGGCTATAAGACTCAATATTCCCGTCATAGCTATTCTGGATACGAATGCAGATCCCACGCTTGTGGATTATCCAATTCCTGCCAATGATGATTCCATTCAAGCAATACAAATTATTATTAGTGAATTAGCTAATGCGATCTTGGAAGCAAAAAGTTCAAGATTAGTCGATGTAGCAACTGAAGAAGCAACAAGTTAGTATATTTAGAAAGGTATCTTTATGAATATTTCTGCAAGCCAGGTAAAAGTACTGAGAGATCGAACTGGAATCGGTATAATGGATTGTAAATCAGCTCTTGTAGAGGCTGAAGGAGATGTGGATTTAGCAGTTGATATTTTAAGGAAGAAAGGAATTGCTAAAGCCGAGAAAAAGCTATATAGAGCTGCTGCTGAAGGCGTTATTTGGTCTTATATTCATCCTGGCAATAAACTCGGCGTCCTCGTTGAAGTAAAGTGTGAAACGGATTTTGTAGCAAAAAATGATGATTTTACTACATTTGTTAAAGATATTGCAATGCATATTGCCGCCACAAATCCAGTGGCTATTAAACGTGAAGAAATTGGTGAAGAAATATTAGAAAAAGAAAAGGAGATATATAGAGAACAGGCTAAAGGTCAAAATAAGCCTGAAAAAATTATTGAGAGAATAGTAGAGGGCAAATTAGAGAAATTCTATCAGGAAAATTGCCTTCTTGAACAGCCATTTGTAAAAGATCCACAAATTACGATTAAAGAATATCTTACTTCGATTATTGCAAAAATTGGTGAAAATATTAATATATCTCGTTTTGTACGGTTTCAATTAGGCGAGAATAATTAAGATAATTCTTAATTTAAATAAAATTATCTAAATATAATTTATGTCTGAATCCTGTTATAAACGTGTACTACTGAAATTTTCAGGAGAAGCACTTGCAGGTGAAAAACGCTCTTTTATAGATCCGTCTGTATTGGATCAGCTTTGTGAAGAAATATGTTCAGCTAGGAAACTTGGTACTGAAATTGGTATTGTTATAGGTGGCGGAAATATTTTTCGTGGTTTGACTGCCAATCAGCAGGGGATAGACCGCGTTAAGGCTGATTATATGGGAATGTTGGCGACTGTTATTAATGCTCTGGCAATTCAAGATGCTCTGGAACGTAAAGGTTTAAAAGTACGGGTTATGTCGGCTATTGAGATGATTGAAGTTGCAGAGCCGATGATTGTAAGAAAAGCGAATGGTTATCTTAAGAATGGCGAAATCGTTATTTTTTGTGCCGGAACAGGCAGACCATTTTTCAGCACTGATACAGGTGCGGCATTAAGAGCAGCTGAAATCAACGCTGATGCAATTTTAAAAGCGACAAAGGTTGATGGTGTGTACGATAAAGATCCTGTAAAATATCCGGATGCTAAATTTTTTAATAAACTCGATTATCAGACAGCAATTGAGAAGCGATTGAAAGTGATGGATTTAACCTCTATCACGTTATGTCAGGATAATGAAATACCTATTATTGTCTATAATATGAAGAAGCCTGGAAATTTGAAACGAATTCTCATGGGAGAAAAAATCGGCACTATTATATCGAGGAGAGAGAAATGATAAATGACATTTTGAAAGATACCGAAGATCGAATGAGAAAGAGTGTCAGGAGTTCTCAACATGAACTGAATATTATTCGCGCCGGTAGAGCAAATCCGGCACTACTTGATGTAATCAAAGTTGAATACTATGGTTCAATACTTCCTTTGAGACAGGTCGCAAACGTTGCAGCACCGGATTCTCGACTTTTGGTTGTTCAGGCTTTTGATAGAAATGCCGTATCTGGGATTGAGAAAGCGATCAGGAAGTCTGATTTAGGCTTAAACCCTCTGGTTGATGGGAATTTAATAAGGCTTCCGATTCCACAATTGAATGAGGAGAGAAGAAAGGAGTTGGTCAAGTATGTGCATAAACTTGCGGAAGAAGGGCGGGTGGCTATTAGGAGTGTAAGAAGAGATTCTAACGAAATGCTGAAGGAATTAGAAAAAAGCCACGATATTTCTGAAGATGATCTACACAAAACCCTGGATAAAATCCAACAATTAACTGTTAAATATATAAAAGAAGTTGATGAACTCCTTGAATGGAAAGAAAAGGAGATAATGGAAGACTGATGTTTCTGTTTGTCTGTAATTGTATAAACGAAAAAAGCCCTTTTAATAAGGGCTTTTTTCAATTAAGTCGAAAAAAAATATCAGCACTTAGAGTACCCACACAGGGGACAAGTAACACAACCACTTTCATGATAGACATTTGAACCGCATTCGGGACAGGTAGTTATTGATTTCTTGTTATCGATATGAGGTCTTTTCTCTGAGGTAGAAATTTCCTGTTCAGGTTTTTGGTCGATAGATGTATCATAGAGTAAAAAATTGGGTTGAGAACTCTGCGACTTCCTTTTGCCTTCACGTTCATCGAGATACCATTCTATTGCCTTTGCTATAGCATCTGGAGTGGATAGAATCTGAGTCCCATTTTCCCAGATGGGACTTGGGCCACCTATGCCTTTAAGCTGTTTAATAACATCACGAACATCTATCCCTGACCTGAGAGCGAGAGATATAAGGCGGCTAATAGCCTCAGATTCAACTTGAGCCTGACTTCCTGCTTTTCCAATATTTGTAAAAATTTCGCAAAGACCATAGTCATCCTCATTAATAGTTACGTAAAGTGTACCAAGTCCGGTTCGGATTCGCTTTGTAACACCTTTTGTGTTTTGCGGTCTTATGCGCGGGTGAATTATTTGATCAGGTTGTGTAACCTGATTAGATACTGATTTATCTTTTTTACCCACATACAGCACCTGTTCATCACGGCTTCCGTCACGATAGATAGTAATACCTTTACAACCAGCTTCGTATGCTAACCAGTAGGCATCCATTACATCCTGTACGGTTGAGGATTTGGGGAAATTGCATGTTTTTGAAACAGCAGAATCAACCCATTTTTGAAAAGATGCTTGCATTCGCACATGCCATTCGGGAGAAATATCATGAGCTGTTATGAAAACTTTTCTAATACTTTCTGGAATTTCTTCTATATCTTGAATAGAACCTTTGGATTTGACTTTTTCCATTAATTCTTCGCTATAAATACCTGCTTCCCTGCACGCTTCTTCAAAATATGGGTTAACATATAGTAAATCAGTTCCGTCCATTACACGTTTTGTAAAAACCAGGGAGAAAATGGGTTCAATACCACTTGAACAATCTGAGATCATTGATATAGTGCCGGTTGGTGCGATGGTAATAAATGTTGAGTTACGTAGTTTTGGACCGTCGGGAGAATATATGCTATCATTCCACGCAGGGAAAGTACCCCTGCTTTTTCCAAGTTTTATACTGGCTTCTTTAGCGCGATTATAAATGAATTTCATAATTTCATCGGCTAATTTTAAAGCCTCATCAGAATTGTATGGCACTCTTAATTTGAAAAGTAAATCAGCGAATCCCATTACACCAAGGCCAATTTTCCGACTCTGTTTTACCATTTTATCTATTTTTTTCAAAGGATATTTATTCACATCAATTACGTTATCAAGAAAATGGATTGAGATATCAATAATGTCGCCTAATCTTTCATAATCAATATTTTTATCGACAATGAAATTAGATAGATTTATTGATCCCAGATTACATGACTCGTATGGGAGTAGAGGTTGTTCGCCACAGTTGTGAATATAGAAACCATTTGCATCAAGGGCATTTATCCCCGGTACCTGAACATCAAAGACTTCTTCTAATCCTTCAGAAATCAAGGAGTCAAAAGTTGCTACAAATTTTTCCTTATTTGGAGATCGCTTATACGATTTGAGTAATGTATTTAGTTTTTCCTGCTTTTCTGCATCCTTAAAACCGATGATATTAGAAAATATTTGGATATTATCGTTACTTATAACTAATTCATGCTGAGCCTTTGTTTGGTAAAAACGCATTTTACCATGACTGTCGGGTAATAGAGATTTTTTTGTAGGTTTACGGTTTTTATAAATAGTACTGTAGATACCCAGGCGGAGGAGCATATTTTGTACAATATGAAGATTATCTAAATTACTCTGTGCCAGTCTTATACTAACACCTTTTTTCCGATTACCTGAGCCATCAGCATCAAATAAACCTGATAGAAATTCTATATAAAAATCTGATGAACATCTTTCAAATTCTTGGGTAATATTTTTATTTTTAGGTGTAATGCCAAGTTTATTTGCGATTTTATTTAAATATCCCAAACTTAAGCGGTATTCGCCTCGACCTGAAATTCTATGCCATCCCTTGAAATCTAACCTATGCGGAAGAGTTTTTGTGTACTCAAGCGCTGTTTTCATGACGGCACGGGGTCCAGGAGAGTGTTCTGGCTTGGCAACTTGTGGTGAAGTCCATACAGAAATTACCGCCTTGTCCTCTTTGATAGTACCGTCACCTATAAGCAAACCGATAAGATACCCTTCTGCTTTTCCATATAGTCCTGGCCATGATTGAAATTTCCTCTGATTATTGAGGATAAGTTTATCTCCTGGTATAAGGTCTGACGCTTTGATCCATTCTCCCTCGATTTTATATCTTGAAATTAAAGTTGCCTTTTTTACAATATGATCTTTAGTAAGTCTTAATGCATAACCTTCTTTGGTTATTAGCCTGTATACCTGTTTTTCCCCGGTAGAGTAGAATCCTTTATAATTGCTCGGAAAAATACTGCTATTAATTACGAGGTTTATTTTTTGTCCTATGATTTCACTGATCTGTCTGGGCCCCTCTTTGGTAAGAACAAAGGTGTCGCCGGTTAGACAAGGATTAGTTGCTTCAATATCACCTAATTTTGGTATGGGATTAAATTTATTTATTTTATCTATAAAGACAATTCCCGGATCACCATTAGCCCATGCGTTTTGTGCTATAAGTTTAAAAACATCAGCGGCATTCAAAGTACCTGTAACGGTACCATCCAGTGGATTAATTAATTCGTAGTGTTCACGTTTTCTTACTTTTTCCATGAATTCATCAGTTACAGCAACGGAAATATTAAAGTTTGTCAATTCGGTATTATCCAGTTTGCAATTGATAAAACCCAGTATATCTGGATGATCAATACGTAGGATTCCCATATTTGCACCCCTGCGGGTACCGCCCTGTTTGACCGCTTCCGTTGCTGCGTTATAAACTCTCATAAAGGAGATTGGACCACTTGCAACTCCGCTTGTGGTTTTTACTATGCTGCTTTTAGGGCGAATGTTGCTAAATGAGAATCCTGTGCCACCACCACTTTTGTGTATAAGGGCTGTATCTTTAAGAGTTTGAAAAATTGATTCCATTGAGTCTTCAACTGGTAAGACAAAACATGCAGAAAGTTGTCCAAGTTCGCGTCCGGCATTCATTAATGTAGGAGAATTAGGCATGAAATCTTTTCGTGACATCAGTTCATAGAACTTTTTAGCAGTTCTTTGGACATTGATTTTACTTGTGTAGAGTGAGTCCGCTTCAGCAATTGCGTCTGCAACACGTTTTAAAGCCTGTTCAGGTGTTTCGATAACATTTCCATTTTTATCGCGTCTCAGGTATCGTTTTTTAAGAACTTCAAATGCGTTATCGGAGAAAATTGGGGCTGAACTGGGACTCTTTTCAAGTATTAAAGAGGAGGTCTGATCCTTATTAACACGGATTTGTGGGTCTTGTTTTTGGATCTTAAAATTTATCTTAATCGGCTCAGACATCTATTCCTCCAAATTAGAAAGTTCCAGGTAAATAACTATGTCTCTTCGATAAAAATTTATCGGATAGAATTTATAAAAATGTCGATTAGATGTCAAGGAAATATACAATACTTTGTGTCTCTCAAGGAGAAAATCACAATTTATAGTTGTATTAGAATTATTTAAGTTTAAGCGATTATATGATTAAATATTGGAATTGTTTTGTACTCTCATTTAAAAATATGGTCTTAAAAACGTTTTGATAAAAGTCTGATCCTATTAAATTATTTCAGGTTTTTGAATGCGGGTGTAGTTCAATGGTAGAACACTAGCTTCCCAAGCTGGATACGGGAGTTCGATTCTCCTCACCCGCTCTAATTCATTTTTTTTAAAGATTAAAATTTTTGTATCGTTCAGTAAGAAGGACTTTTAAAATATTGAGCTGTACCCTAATAGAGTAACTGACGTTGTTTCTATAGGGCAAATTTATTAATCAATATTGGGTATTAGCTGGATAAATGTTAAAGAAAGTAAAATAAATATTTCTTTGTATTTGATTGACAATTAAAACAGGATTAATTATCTTTTTTAGACCAATGAAAGTAAATCAACACGGTTTTTGTTTGACAATGGTGTGATCTTATTTTCATTGTAAATTTTTACCTATCTTTCTTTAGAAAATGAGTATCTCAAATTACCATAGAAAATTTATCTTACTTTTATTTACTGCACTATTTTCTGTTATATTGATGTGCCAGTTTTATTTTGGGCGAAATAAGATTCAATACGAGCATTTTAATTGGCAGGTGATTGAAAATGCACATTTTAATATTTACTATTATCCTGAGGAAATACAAATTGCTCCTTCTGAATACAATTGTTTGAGGGAATTAATTTTAATATGGCAGGAACCAAAATTTCAAAATTTGGTCTTTAAAAAGTAGATGTCCTTATGCTATAAAAAAAGCCCTGATTATCAGGGCTTTTTTAGATCAATTTAGGATTACTTTTTGCTTTTAATGTAATCCAAAACCCCAAAACCGATTCCGAAAAGAAGAAGAGTCTGAGCAAAGCAGTTCCAGCCATTTGCTGAAATGATTAAAGCATGTCCAACTAACTGTGTGATTATGCCGAGAATGAGAGCAACTGCTGCAGCAATAATAGCGGCAAAGACCAAATTTTTCATAATCCCTCCTGGTTTTTTGTTTTCCATCTAATTCACAAGTCTAATTATAAAACTCTTTTATCAAATTGTCAATTATAAATTTTTGTAAAATTGGAAGATTTTGTAAATATCTTTGGTTTAAATATTATTTTTTTTCTTTTGCTTTGATTTTATCCCATAGCGTATCCATTTCGGATAGTGAAGCATTTTTAATTTCTATGCCATTTGTAGATAGTTCTTCCTCAACGGATTTGAATCTATTAACAAATTTTTTAACCGTTCGTCTGAGCGCTTCTTCAGTATTTACGTTAAGAAAGCGAGATAGATTGACAATGGAGAATAATAAATCTCCTAATTCGTTTCTGATTTTTTCATGGTTTTTGGTTTTAATTGCTCCTTTTAATTCTTTTAGTTCCTCGAGAACTTTATCCCATACATCATCCATTTTTGCCCAATCAAATCCAACTTCGGAAGCTCTTAACTGAACTCGTTGTGCCTGCAAAAGAGCTGGAAGAGTTTTAGGTAGTCCTTCCATAAGTGAGGTTCTTCCCTCTTTTAATTTGATTTCTTCCCAGTTCTTTTTAATATCTTTTATACTATCTACTTTTGTGTTGCTAAAGACGTGTGGATGTCTGCGAACTAATTTTTCGCTGATGTTTTTAATTGAATCTGCAAGTGTAAAATAATTTTCTTCTTCTCCTAATTCAGATTGAAAAACGATATGTAGAAGAAGATCGCCAAGTTCCTCTTTTAGTTTTTGTGGGTTTTCTTCATTTATTGATTCAATCACTTCATAGGCTTCTTCGAGAAGATATGGTGTTAGGGATTGGTGGGTTTGAGCTTTATCCCATTTGCATCCCCTGGGACCACGAAGGGTCTTGACTATGTTTACCAGTTTTGATAATTCTTTGCTTGAGTTATTATTGTTCAATGCATCAACCATTTAATGGCTTTGATCTTTTTCTGTAAAGTCTTTTCAGGTCTTGTTGTTGGAGATAGAAGTTTTGAAGTGCGGTCATCTGTTTTTTATTTCTTGGTTTATCATCGCTATAACCCATCAGGTGCAATAAACTGTGTATAATAACTCGTGCAAGTTCTTGTTCGATGGAGACATTATAATTTGTTGAGTTCTCTATAATTCTATCAATACTCAGATAGATTTCACCTTCTATAGGTTTACCTGCTTCATTATAATTAAAACTTACAGTGTCGGTAAATAAATCCTCTCCAAAAAATTTTATTTTTAGATCATTAAGCGTTGAATCGTCAGTAACAACTAATGTTACGTTTTTTATACTTTTTTTTTCATGGCTTGCGATAAATTGTGCTATTCTTTCTGTTGTAGGACGTAGTAAAAAAAGATTGGAGTGGATATTTATGATTTTTATACAGGGCATAGTTCAAGACTCATGAATATCTGTAGATTTTGATTTTTGAGATTTTTTAGAAATTTCTTGACCGGGGTACTCTATGCGTAAGTGATGTATTCCTTTAAGAATGGGTAATATTCCATAATTTTCTTTAATATCTCCTTTAATTTTTCTTAGATCGCTAAATGTAAGCGGACACTCATCAAGTTGTTTTTCTTTTAGCCGATTATCGATTATTTGATCTACTATTTTTTCAATATTTGCTACTGTTGGTTTTTTTATTGATCTTGTGGCAGCCTCAATGGATTCACAGATCATTATTATGCCGGTTTCTTTAGTTTTAGGTTTAGGCCCGGGATATCTGAAATCAGACTCGTTAATATCTGTCGGGTTTTTAGCTTGCTCAAGAGCTCTATTATAGAAATATTCCACTCGTGTAGTTCCATGATGTGATGGAATAAAATCAACAATCACTTTTGGAAGTTTATACTCATTTGCCAGCCTAAGCCCTTCTTTAATATGGTTAATTATGATAAGTGCGCTAAGATTTGGTGCTAATTTATCGTGCTTATTTTCATCATAAGATTGATTTTCAACGAAATACTCAGGTTTAGTAATTTTCCCAATATCGTGATAATAAGCACCAACTCGGGCAAGCAGCGAATTAGCCCCTATTGCGTCAGCAGCAGCTTCGGCAAGATTACCTACAGTTACACTATGTGTGAATGTCCCTGTAGCTTCCTTAGAAAGAAGTTTTAGAAGAGGATGATTAAAATCAGCAAGCTCAAGTAGTGAAAGGTCAGTGGTTATATCAAATGCAGATTCGAGTAGTCCGATAATTCCATAGGTTAGAAACGGAGCAACAACACTATTGATACCCGCAAATAGAAAATGATTTAAAATAACAGTGGTTGATGAAAAATGTAGTAATTCCGTAATGGATATAGCTACAGCATAGCCAAGTATTATATATATTATAGATTGAAAGACTTGACTTCGCTTGCGGAGTTTTCTAACAGAATAAATTGCCAAAGAACTCGCAAAAATTGAGGTAATTATAAAACTGCTATTACTGCCAAGCTGTGTTCCTATAAGAATACTTAACGTTCCGGCTCCAATAAAGGCAACTCTACTATCGAAAAGGATTGTTAATGTCATGGCTGCTATTGTTATAGGGATTGAGTATTCAGAAATGTTGAAATTTTCAACAAAGATAAAAGCCAGGATAGATTGTATAATGAATATTATCCCTATCAGAACCAGCATCTTATGGTCTTTTATGATATTGGAGCGGTAAGTTAGAAGAAAGGTGATAAAGAAAGACAAAATTACACCTACTAAAGCTATTTGACCTAAAAAGATAATTGGACCACCAATTAATGGTAAGCTTGTGCGTAGTCCACCACGTATATTTGCTCGTCTTGCTCTTTCTTTCGATAATGACTCCAATTTTCTGAATATTTCGGGTGTTATTTTCGTATTGGCATCGACAATTATTTCATTTTCTAAAACAATTCCTCGGCTTATTGGAATTTTATTAATTGCTTCTTTTTGTCGAGACTCTGTTATTTCCTTTTGAAAAATTAAATTGGGTTTCAGGAAATGAACTATTATATCGTAACCAACATTTATGACCTCAGAACTTTGTTCCGGATATTCTGCCTGAAGTATTAGTTTTACTTTTGTCCAGGCTTCTTCAAGGGTGAGTACCTGGTCAGGGTCTTCAAGTAATTCTTCTCCTTCTTGTTTAATTGATATTTCTTCAGAAATGATTTCATCTTTTGAAATATCAATCACTAGTTGAGCCAGAATATTGCTTAGTATCCTTTTTAGTTTAGGAAGCAGATTTGTATGACTAATAACTTTTTGTTCGTTATTGGAGGAAAGAATAAGTGCTTTGAATACTAGTGAATTTGCATCAAACTTAAAAGATTCCTGAAACTCATTTATTAGATTAAAGTATGAGACTGAATCGGTTTGAGTAAGTGAATATATCTCATCGTGTTTTTTTGAATAACGGTATTTCTCAAGAAGTTTCTTTGAATTTTCGTATTTTGATTTTGCTATGCGGATTTTTTCAATTTCAGTAAAGAAATTATTTAGTTGTGAAATTTCGTTTTCCTGGGTTTCTGTATCCTGAATGAAAACAAAGGGTACTTTTTTTAACGCTTCTAGTCTGTCATGTTGCAAATTTTTTTCATTTTTCAATATAGGAAAATCGAAAGGAGCAATGATTGTCTCACTGGTAATATCATTTATTTTATAATTGAATTTGCTGTAGCGATTTTTTGGGAATGTTAATGCAATTAAAAAGATAATAATAAAGCCAAGCAGAAAAAGAGATGCTTTCTTACGTCTTTGAAAATGCTGTTTTGGCTTGTTGTGGTTTTTCTGTGAAATAAAATTCATATTATTGGAATATTTATCTTTTTATAAATTTATGTATAATTTCTACCATCTAACTGCCGCAGATGCCCAGGTAAAACCTGAACCAAATGCAGCAAGTATAACATTGTCACCCCTCTTTATTTTTCCCTCGTTTAGAGCATCACATATTGCCAGAGGTATAGAGGCGGCAGTAGTATTTCCATATTTGTGTATATTACTATAAACTTTTTCAAGGGGAAGTTCAAGTCGCTTTGCAATTGCCTCAGTGATTCGCTGATTCGCCTGGTGAGGAATAACAATATCTACATCGTCAATTGTCCAATTATTTGCTTTTAAAGCAGTTCTAACTACTTCAGGAAAACGTACAATGGCGTGTTTAAAAACATTTCTTCCATTCATCCTGGGATATTGTTTACCCTCTTCCAACATGTCGGTAGATATTCGTGGATTTTGATAACCAACTGGAGCTTCAACCCATAAATCTTTTGCATACCTACCGTCTCCGAATAGGTGAGTGGATAATATTGCGCTATCATTATCTGAACGGTTGACTATAACAGCGCCAGCCCCATCTCCAAAAAGAACGGCTAAATCTCTCCCTTCACTACTAAGGTTTAATCCAACAGATTGAACTTCTACTCCGATAAGTAATATATTTTTGTATTGTCCCGTCTTGATGAATTGGTCAGCAATAGACAATCCGTAGATAAAGCCCGAGCATTGAACTCGAATATCAAGAGTAGGCACACCGGGAAGTTCCAGCAGAGCTTGAAGAAAACTACTGGTTCCAGGAAATAGATGTTCAGGAGTTAGCGTAGCTACAATTATCAAATCTATATCAGTTTTATCGATACCGGCATTTTTTATCGCTTTAATACATGCCGGGAGTGCTAGTGTAGCTGCTCCAGTTGGTTGGGTAATAAATCTTCTTTCGTGAATACCCGTTCTTTCTACAATCCACTCATCACTTGTATCCATTAACTTTTCTAGATCAAAGTTTGATACAACATTTTCCGGCACATTTGCGCCAATTCCGGCAATTTTAGATTTATACATATAATATCCTCATAATTTAGTTGTAATTTGCATCGGAGACCCGTTTAGTATCTGAATAATGAATATCTTTTACATTTAATTGAATTTCTTTAAGTCCGTTCCATTCATTTTCCTCTATAACAAATACCATATCCAGGAGACGGTTACTAATTAACATCTCGTAAAGTTCACCTAATTTCCACCCAATAGCGCTAATAACTGTTTTATCCTGGATAGCTTTAAACTTAAGATGATTTTCGCCAACTATTCTGGGGATTCCGGATATCTTCAGGTTGCGTGCTACGAAGAGAGGTCGCATATTTCCCGGGCCGAATGGTGCCATTTTTTGAAGAAGATTAAATGTATTCTGATTTATATCAGTGAATGAAATTTCGCGTTCAATATTTAAAACATGGTTTATCATATCATCAGAAATTTGCCGTAAAGCAATTTTTTTGAGGCACTCTTTAAATTGAGGAAGTGATTCTTTTTCTATTGTTAATCCAGCAGCCATTTTATGTCCACCGTAATTCAATAGTGAATTTGAGCATTCTGAAAAGGCAGAGAATATGTCAAAACCGGGAATACTTCTCGCCGAGCCTTTACCAATTCCGTTCGGAGACCCATCTGGCGTTTGAAATGTAAGCATGACTACAGGACGATTGTATATTTCTTTCAACTTTGATGCTACGATTCCGATTACACCTTGATGCCAATTAGGAGCATCTAAAATCAGAATCTTGTCTTTATCAAGATCATGAGTTGCATTTAATTGAAGAATGGCATCGTCTATTGTTGCTTTTTCGATACTTTGTCTATTTCGATTTTCTTGCTCAAGGAAGTTTGAAAGGTCATTAGCTTCTTTGTAATTAAATGAAGTTAAAAGCCGAACTGCTCTTGTAGCTTCACCGAGGCGACCAGCTGCGTTTATTCTTGGTGCTAAACCAAATACGATATTTACGACATTTATTGTCTTATTTTTGAATCCCGATACTTTCATTAGAGACTGAAGGCCGATATTTTTGGATTTGTTTAAGACTTTTAAACCTTCTGATACAATTATTCTATTTTCATTAAGCATTGGAACTATATCGGCTGCTGTTCCTATCGCAACAAGATCAAGGAGATGATGAATTTTTTCTAGAGGGATATTATTAGCTATTGATAGCCCATGCAGCATTTTAAATGCAACGCCTATACCGCATAATTCTTTAAAGGGGTAGGTATCGTCTTTTCGTTTTGGGTCCAGGATTGCAAGTGCTTCAGGAAGTTCTTCCGATGGCTCATGATGGTCTGTGACAATTATATCAATACCATTTTTGTTGGCGTATTCAACTTCATTGACAGAGTTAATACCGCAATCACATGTTATTATTAAGCTGGCGCCTGATTTAATAGCGAAATCAATGCCGTGGTTTGAGACCCCATAACCTTCTTTTATACGGTCTGGAATGTGATAGGTGATTTGTAATCCAATTTCACGTAAAAATAAATATAGAAAAGCTGTTGCTGTAGTACCGTCGACATCATAATCACCAAGTATCGCTATTTTTTCTTTACTTAATATGGCTTGTTTTAATCTATCAACAGTTTTATCCATATCTAACATTAGGAATGGATTGTAGAGATCATCTATTGAAGGGTTAAAAAATTTGTTAATAACAGCTGAATTATCCAATCCACGGTTAATTAGTACTGCTGCAATTGCCGGTAGGATATTTTGCTCTTTTCCAAAGGAATCTTCGATAGTTAATTTTTGGACTTTTTGAGAATCTACCTTTTTTATTTTCCAGTTATATTTAATCATGAATACTAAATAAAATTCTGAAGTTGGTCTATAAGCCGAATTCTGTATCCGGCATTTGCCGGATGGCAGCCATTTATCTACATTCAGCCTTGCGGCTGAAGTTAAGCGATCTACCCGGGAACTTTGCAGGACGGGCAATCCATATTCCCTGCTTGATCTTGCTCCAGGTGGGGTTTACCCTGCTCCCGACATCGCTGTCGGGACGGTGCGCTCTTACTTTAATCCCGCTTAATTGCAGGACGCACCATTTCACCCTTGACCCGAACCCGACATGTCGGGACGGGACGGTATAGTTTCTGTGGCACTTTCCTTCAATCATAATGACTCCTAGTTATGGAGCACCTTGCCCTACGGAGTTCGGACTTTCCTCCCCGATAAACTAAATCAGTATCGGGGCGACTGCCCAACCAACTTCAGAATATTTCTTCCTCCTCATTGGACTTAATCTCGCTAATTTTCTCATCCCAATATAGCATTCGTCCGCAGAATTCGCAATGGATTAATTTGTTTCCTGCTCGTATTTCTACGATTTTCTGTGGTGGAACAATTTTGTGACATCCACCACATGATACCTGAGCTGGAGTATATTCAATATTTCCTTTTTTATCTTCCTTTTCTTCAAATATTTGCTCTATAGGAACTATAGCGACACCTTCTTTCCCTTTAGCAATACGATTGTATTCTCGAATGTATCTCAAGGGAATTGACTTTACAATATTTATTCTCTCTTTTTGAAGTTTAGTCTGAACGCTTTTCGTTTTATTATTAGTTTTATCAAGTTCAGTTTTTCTTATAGCTAACATCTGTACTTTTTCTTGATGAATTATGTCCTTATTTTTAATTGATTCTTTTAAATTTTCCATTTCTTCGCTTAATTCGAGAATTGAATATTCTTCTTTATCTATGTCTTGTTTCATTGTATCAATCTCTGAGGATAGAGCATCATATTCTTTATTAGAGGTAACAAGATATAGTTGATCTTGATATTTATCCAGACGTACTTTATCATCTTCAATTTTACCTTCAAGGGTTTTTATTTCAAGAGTAATTTCTTTTTCACGCTTACGTTCTGAATATAGTTCTTTTTCTAAGGTATTAATCTCTTGCTTGAGAGTATCTACAACTTGGGGAAGATCACCTTTCAAATTATTAATTTCAAGTAATCGGTTATCTATTTTTTGCAACTTTATTACATCTTCAAGCTCTTTTAACATTTTACCTCCAAATTGAAATATAAATGGAAATTGCACCGTTAAGGGTGCAATTTCTTATTTTGATATTTTTGTTTTTCTCCGATAACAGATTCAATATTTTTCCTATCAAGTGGGCGATATCCGATTTGAACGGATGGCCTTCCCGATGTGAACGGGATGCTCTGACCAACTGAGCTAATCACCCGGTTAAAACATTTCAATGTCAAAAAATGCATGAAAATTTATTCAAATTAAATGACTAAATCAATATCAATCCATATACTGATAATTAAAAGAAGGTATTTTTAAATAAGTGATTAAAAATATTTGAATTTTGCTAAGTGGGAAAATAACTATTTGTTGATTTCTTAATATTTCTTTCTATTTTTTTTCTTTCCACTTTACTTACTTTCAATTATCTATTTATTATTGTTCCAATAGAGATCTTCGAGATTGATTGACTATTGTCGGTTGTTAATTGGTATTTGTCAATACCTCTGGAGATTCCTATGGAAAGACATCTCCTCGAGAAAACTTTATTCACTTTCATATAAATTAGATGAATAGGTCTATTACAAATATTACTATCGAAATTATGATACCGAAAAAGAAAGGCTGTAGATTATATAGAAAATCAGGATCTGCTAAAGAACCTCGATTGATTCCAATAATGAATAATGTCAATGTGCCAATAAAAGAGAGTGTTATACATAAAAAGACACCTCGAGGAGACATTTTTTTTCTCATCAAGAAATTTGAAAGTAGAGGTAATAATGATCCGGGAATAAATAATGTTCCAAGCGTATACCAAATTTTCACGACTGATGGAATAAAGTAAATAAGGAAAGCAGAAATAATAACAGATACTATTAAACCAATTTGAGTATATCGTTTCATATCACCTTTCTTCCTCAGTCTCCATACTAAATCTCGACCAAAAGTTATAGCTGATAGAAAGGAATTAGAATCTAACGTAGACATAATTGTTGCTAGAAGCCCAACAAAAAATAGCCCTCTTAATGCAGTTGGCAGAACTAATTCACCAAGTTTTGGGAATGCCATGATTGGATTAATATCTGGAAAAATAGCTCTTGAGTAGAGTCCTGAAATTGTAGTCAGAAGATCAAATAGAGCCCAGAAAAGAACTGAAACCAATATACCGTATTTGGCAGTGTTTGGGGATTTTGCTGCATAACAGCGCTGATAAAAACCGGGATCAACGAATGTCCATAATGCTATAAAGAACCAAACGAAAACGTACTGCAAACTTTGACCACCGGTAAGAGTTATATGACTATTAGGTAAATTTGATTGGAGGAAAGTTAAGCCGCCATATTTGTGTATTACCGTAAAGACCAGAACAAAGAACCCTAAAAACATTAATATAAATTGTAGAATATCTGTTTTTACAACTGATCGAAAACCTCCGAAGAAAACATAGAAAGTTGAGAAAATAACTCCAATAATAAATGCCCACCAGAAAGGAATCCCAAGAATTGAGCTTAACAGCACGGCTACCATAAAAATATACGGAGCGGGTGTAACAAGAATAAAGATAAATATACTTCCGATGATACCGCTAGGTTTTCCATAGTTGTTATATAACAGGTCGGGTATTGTATAGAGTTTGGATTTTTGGATTTTTGGGGCAAGGAATATCGCAAAAATTATTGCAAAGATGTAATAAGGGAGAGCCTGTGTTACCCAATTTAATATTCCGTAACGATACGTAAATTCCCCAATTCCTAAAATTCCACCATACCATGTTGAAACTAACGTTGCCGCAAAAGCAGGTAATGATAGTCGGCGACCTGCTAAAAGATAATTATCTATATTGCTATTTTGCTTGTGTGCATATCTTAATCCAAGTGTAATAACTCCGATTAGGTAACACAAAATTATGACATAATCGATAGAATCAAGTTGGATTGTGGTCATACGGAAGGATATATTTTTGTAACCAGTAGAGTGCCACTTTTTATACTGATGGAAACTGTTTCTGAAATTGCCTGATTGCTAACACCTCTTGAACCTCCATAAAGATTTTCATCTTTAAGTGGAAACCTTAAGCCGATAGTAGAAATTCCAATAGCACGAGAAAATCCGAAGAGGGAAATAGTTTGTTGTGACATGGTTTGAAATTCAAACTCCCCTTTTCCAAGGAAAAAGAATTCAGAATGGTTTGATAAAACCTGGAATTCGGCCTTATGGAAATATTTTTTTACAACTTGTAGAGTGGCTATAGTTTGGTCATCTCTTTTTCCAATGAATCCTAATAAAATGATTCTTTTGTATCCATGATTAAGTAGGTACAAGATGGATTTCTCAAGGTCATTCTCCTCTTGTGACGAAATTTTTATTATAGTTGTTTTTAATTCATTGAAATATCTAATTGTTGATGATTTTATTGAATCCAGATCACCAATTATGACATCGGGTAAAATCTTTAATTCCCTGGCTTTTATGGAACCTCCATCCACACAGACAACAAAAGAGGATTTTTTTATAATATTTCGAGTTTGACTTTCCTCGGGATAAGACCCATTACCAAGAATCAGAGCACGTGGTTTATCGTCAGAAAATGGTGCATTTAATTTCATAATTTACTTTTAATAGGATTATTTTATTTATCATAGGATCTCAGATGAGAAAAAAGGGAAACCGCTAATAAACGTCCCGAATATCGGGATTTTTATTATACTTACTTCGAACTCATCTTTTGCTTTAATCATTTTTTACTTATCACTTACTACTTTAGACACTTTTAATTGATAATTCTTAATTCTTAATTCTTAATTCTTAATTGGTTATTAGACACTTTCCCCTTGAGTCACTATTTTTGCCCTTAAGTGTACTCATAAGGTAATTATCTTTATTCTGACAGGTCTTTGTGTATATGAAGTTTATTATTTTTCATGGAGTTAGTAAATTTCCTAACATCAATGCAGAAATGATACTTTTTCGTCAAATCTTGCACTTTGTACTGATATTCATTTGAACGGAAGTACTTAATGAGATCTTTAGTGAGAGGTAAAATTAGATAATCCGGTTTCCAGGAAAATTGAGTTTTGTCATTAGTATTTAAAATGCATTTAAAATAAGTAGCCCAGGCAACAGTATAGAAAGAATGTTTGGATAATAAATCTCTGCTCATTGCATGAAGAATTGCCTGATTATTTGGATTTGTAAAAACGAAATCTTTTGTAAACATAAATGCGGTATGAAAAAAATTTGGTTTATTTATCATTCCCTCAAGACGCAATCGCCTTGTCATTATGATAAATAATTCCGTTAGGCGGTCACCTAATCCTAATCCTGGGTGTGATTGGCCTGGTAATGGGGGTCTTGTAACAGTAAAATTCTCTTTTGGGTTTTGTAATAGCAACCATTCAATTTGCAAAAGATTTGGATTTCTATTGGGAAAACTGTGTAATATTCCTTCTTTGATATGTAGAGGTCCTTGCTTTAATACTAATTCACAAATGTTATTTTTAGGGCAAGGTGTTCCTGAATATACATATAATCTATGTGTATGGGGATCACTTGTATCTATTTCAATATCAATATCAGAAAGGCCTTTATCTTTCAGGAATTTCAAAAATCCAAATACTTCGAGGATTTTTACTATACCGTTTTTGCTAAAAACACCAAGTAAAAAATTTGATCCGGGTGATACCCGTCCACCTGTAACAAGGCTTTCTAAAGAAAGATTGTTGGAAATTCCACCTTGAATATCCGCCAGTGTCAATTTTTTAGCAATTTTCCTGAATTCTTTTCGATAACGTGTCATCATATTGTCTTCAATTGGTAAGTAAAACAAATTGTCATTTTACTTCTTATATAATTGACAAAAATGTTAATAATTATTATCAACGGTATTCTATTCAACACTCTAAAGTAATTTATGTTTTGTTAACAAACAACGTTTATTTTTCCATCAGAACCTTTTTCAATTGTACCGATAATTTCAGCGTTAAGGATGCCTTCATTGTGAAAATTGTAAATCAACTTTTTAGAATACTTTTCAGGCAGAGATATTAAAAGTCCACCTGACGTTTGAGCATCGCATAAGATAACTCTCTTTGTATATGAAACTTTAGCACTCCATTTTACATGGGGTTTTAGATAATTTATATTGGACTGAGTTCCTCCTGGAATTATGTTCATTCGAACCATTTCGTATGTATTTTGAATTACAGGAACTTTGGAAGCATAAATTGTAGTCCTTACTTTGCTTGAGGAGGTCATTTCGTATAGATGACCAAGTAAACCAAACCCCGTGATGTCTGTACATGCATGTATAGGGAAGCTGGTTATTATTTCTGCTGCTTTTGAGTTGAGTGTACACATTATATTTATAATATTTTTATTAGTTTTATCATCGAGTAATCCTCTTTTCAATGCCGTAGTAAGAACTCCTAACCCTATAGGTTTGCTCAGGATAAGCACATCGCCTTCAATCGCACCGATGTTTCTTAAAATCTTATCAGGGTGAACAGTTCCCGTTACTGCCAATCCAAATTTTGGCTCATTATCTTCAATCGTATGTCCACCTATAATGGGAGTGCCAGCTTCGTCAGCAATAGATTGAGCACCTTTAAGTATATTTTCTAAAACTTCGAGAGGAAGTCTTTTCTCAGAGAATGCTACAACGTTTAGTGCAAACAAAGGGCGAGCCCCCATAGCGTAAATATCGCTTAGGGAATTTGCTGCAGCAATTCGACCAAAATTAAATGGATCATCTACAATAGGTGTGAAGAAATCCACAGTTGAAACCAATGCAATTTCATCATTTAAGCGATAAACTGCAGCATCGTCTGATGATTCAAATCCAACTAAAACTTCAGGGGAACATTGAGGTTTAATCTTATTAAGTATTTTCTCCAGGTTTTGTGGACGAATTTTACATGCACAGCCGAATCCATGCGTAAATTGTGTCAAACGAATTTGTGAAGCATCGACATGTATATCTTTTATTTCGTCAGTCTTAGTTAATTGCTTTACTACTTTCGATATTTTTATTACAGCATTTGAAATGTCCTCGGGAGTTGTAGTTCTCCCGGTTGAAAATCTGATACTTCCAAGAGCTCGTTCATTTGAAAATCCCATCGCTTTAAGGACATGTGATGGATCAACACTATCAGTATGACAGGCGGCACCGGCAGATGCTGCTATGTCGGGCAGTTCTGCAAGAAGTGTGTTTGAGTCAATTCCCGGAAAATAAAGATTTAGTGTATTAGGAAGCGCTTTACTGGGAAGACCATTAAGTTGAATATCAGGGATTTGTTGTTTCAATTGGTTCCAGAATTGATTACGGAGTTCTTTCTGATTCTCTATGATTTCTTCTTCGTTTTTCTGGAAAACCTCAGCAGCCGCACCAAGTCCGACTATCTCAAGTACATTTTCAGTTCCGGCACGTAATCCTTTTTCGTGACCGGCTCCGTGAATAATAGGGGAGAGGTTCGTTCCGGTTTTAATATATAGAGCGCCAATGCCTTTTGGTGCATTCATTTTATGTCCGGCAACGGATAGTAAATCGACATCTAATTCCTGAACATCCACATGGATTTTACCAACTGCTTGTGCCGCATCTGTATGTGTAGTAATTCCATTTTCACTAGCAATTTTTACAATTTCTATTATCGGTTCAATTGTGCCAACTTCGTTATTTGCAAGCATTATTGTAATAAGAATTGTATCCGAGCGAATTGCATTTTTAACAGATTCAGGATTCACAATGCCATATTCATCAACCGGTAAATATGTTACGTTAAAAGCTCTTTTTTCAAGATAATGACAGACTTCAAGTACTGCTGGATGTTCTATGGAACTGGTTATGATATGTCCCTTAGTATGTTGATCTGCTATTCCTTTGATTGCGAGGTTATTCGATTCGCTGCCGCCGCTTGTGAAAATGATTTCTTCGGGACTGCAGTTTAACAATAGGGCAATTTGATTTCTTGCTTTTTCAATTGCTTTTTTACTTTGTTGACCGTACCAATGACTGCTTGAAGGATTGCCAAAACCGCTTTTTAAATATGGCATCATTGCATCGATTACTTCTGGTAATAAAGGTGTGCTGGCGTTGTGGTCAAGATAAATGGGTTTCATTTCAAAAATATCCTCGTCCGTAATTTATAGAGAAAAATGGAAAGAGGTAATTCTAAAATTTATAGAATCAAGAAACTGTGTTAAAATGCTGGCAATGATTAAAATTTAAGATTTAACCGAGATTTATATTGATTTTCCCATCTTTTATTTTTACAATTATATGAAAGGGAAAAATTGAAGATGTCTATAGACCGAAAATTAAGCACAGAAAAGATAACTCCTGAATTGATAGACTATATAGTTGAAAAGATCATTCGGGAGATTCAACCTGAAAAGATTATTCTATTTGGCTCGTATGCCAGAGGCGATTTTCATAAGGATAGTGATCTTGACTTATTTATAGTTAAAGATAGTGAAGAATCCAGTAGGATGATAAGACGGAAAGTAGATGCCTTACTCTGGGGTCGAAGATTTCCCGTTGATCTAATTGTTAGAAAACCGTCTGAAGTGGAATGGAATTTCAGGGCTAAAAATCCCTTCTATTTATGCCACATCTTTAAGGAAGGTAAAATACTTTATGAGAAAAAATAGGGAAGAAATAAAACTGGTAAAAGATTGGTTGAAATTTGCCAAAGAGAATCTTTTATTTGCGCGTTCTGGTATGAAAGAAGATTATGCGCCTTATCATACAGTATGTTTTTTATGTCAGGGAAGTGCTGAGAAATATTTAAAAGCATTTTTAATATGGAATGGGTGGGAACTAAAAAAAATTCATGATTTAAAAGACTTATTAGTTTTTTGTATTGATTATGAACCTGAGTTTGAAAAGTTGAAAGAAGAATGTGGTTTACTAAACGAGTATATTATTGAAGGTCGTTATCCAGGAGATGTACCATATGAAAATATTACTGAAAATGATGCAAAGGAGGCAATTGAAGCAGCAGAGAAGATAGAGGCATACGTACTTAAAAGTATAAACCTTCCATTTGATAATGAAGAAATTCCATAATAACAAAATCTTGTGCCAGGTCCAATGTCGTAGCATCTTTGATTTGTAGATTTTATTGGTGGACTTAGCACAAGGTCACCAGATAAACCCTACTACGTAACATAAAAATTTAATATACAGAATGTAGTATTTACAGTTAATAGTACAGACTATATCAGGCATTTGCCTGATTTGCAAATGACGTTGTAGGGTAAAAATATATCCTCAATCGAAAATCAAACTATAATCCATACTTGGCGCTGAATGCGTCAGAGCTCCAACTGAAATGATATCTACTCCACTTTCGGCATAGCTCTTTATTGTTTTTAAAGAAATATTTCCTGATGCCTCGAGGAGTATTTGATCATAAAGATTACGTGATTTTAGTTCTTCAATTAATTCAGTGATTTTATCTGGTGAGAAGTGATCGAACATTATTACTTTTGGCACTTCGGTTTTGATTGAATTGAAGATATTTACAATTTCCCGGAATTCATCATCGGAAGTGACTTCAACTTCAATAAATCGCAAATTGTCATACTTCTTTAAAATTTTTTGTATAGAACTTCTTATCGTCTGATTTCCTACGGATTTCTTCAGTATTGCAATGTGGTTCTCTTTCAGCATTGCCGCATCATATAAACTTAGCCGATGTGTTAAACCGCCGCCGCACTGCACGGCTCTTTTATCTAAAAGTCCCCAAAATGTTTTTCGTGTAGCTGCTACAGAGCAATTAGTATGAGCGATTAAATCGGTATATTTTTTTGTCAAAGTCGCAATTCCGCTCAGCCGCTGAAGAATATTAAGAATTGTTCGCTCAACGGTAATGATCTCTGCCGCCTTGCCTTCAATGTGTAACAGAACATTACCGGCTTCGATGGTATCTCCGTTTTTGAAAGGCGAGGTGGCGGTTAATTCTTTCCGTGATAGTAAGAAGAATATGGTTTCATTGAGTCCGGCGATGACTGCGGAGGATTTTGCAATTATCCTGGCTTTTTGAGTTGTCTCATAAGATTGTTCAGGTGTCAGTGACGCATCGCCTTTGCCGATATCTTCATCCATCATTCGTGAGAAAAAATCGCCGAAATAATCCCGATAGGATACATTACTAAGATTTAACTCAATATCGGCGTCAAAAGCGCGGCGAATAACCTGATTTCTATCCGACTGTTCCATGATCTATACCCATGATTTTTTTGAAGACGCAGCAACCTGTAAAATAACCGCCGATTTCGGAAGATGCATTGTCTATAATACAGGTTTTTTCAAATGAGGCCCTCTTGCTGTAAATATTCATTGCTTAAATTTAATAAAAAATCTAAGGTTTTTAAGGAGAAACATCATCGATTCCGAAAATTTATTTTGATGCATCAATTAAAGTGAGATAAAATTTGTGCTGATGAGGGAAAACCGGTCTATAAGAAGAGAAAAGGATTATTTGTCAGGGATGCCGGGGAAATATTAGTTGCTTAATATCATTTGACTTAAGCCGGTTCACAGGTGTAACCAATTGAATGATATTTATTCCGGCTTGAGTTAAGTGATGGTTTCTTGTTTATGAGCGCCGGGAAAAACTTAACACAAATACCCGGATGGTATATATAAACGGAAAATGATATTGGAGGCACTTATGTCAAGTCAGTGTGCATGTGATGGAGTTAGCCTTTTTTATTCTTGAACATGTATTTTGACAACAATTTCTCAACTTTGTCTGCAATTTGTTCCGGACTATCAGATTTAGAAAAATTATTTTCATTCTCTTCTAATATATCGCCAATCACATTCAATTTTTCATTCAGGAAATCAAATAAATATTTAAGGCGCGCTTTATTTGAAGTTTCCCAATATTCAGCTTCATCTGTTACCTCTAAATTTTCTATATATTTGGACTTAATGTATCTGAGCAGTTTAATTAATACAATATGAATATCCGGAGATGAGTATTGGGTTTTTACACTTACGACTAATTGATTACCATCGTTTTCTTCATAAAATGGGATGCTTAATCGAAGATTCCCTTTGGGATCGGAGAGCGAAGATAACCTTTTTTATCGAAGATAAAGCCAACCATTTCACACTCTTCATGAATAGTAAAAACGATTCCTTTTACTGCCTGCCCGACAAGCAGGCGGGGAGGATGATCAATATCATTTTCTTCTTTTTCGATTATTGTATATTCCCACTTCATATCACTACAAATATCGCTGATCTCATCTATGAGACTGTCAATATTTAATCGAAGATTCCCTTCGGGGACAGGATCATTTATTCTGCCTTTGTTTCGAAGACATCTCTTCGAGATAATGAACTGATATTCCCATGATTTATTTTGTTTCTTCTTCTACGATTCGGATCTCTTCCTTGGTCAGACCGTAAAGTTTATAAAACATCCGGTCACTGAGCAATTGCTGTTTGATAAATATATAACAATAGATTTCTCCTTCGGTTTGTTTTGTTATATGAACCCTATAATATCTCATACAGATTTTTTTAATTAAGTACTCTGTCTTTGAAATTCGTTTTCCAATTCCTTATAATACTTCTGTATCCAGGCGGCATAATGATAAATGCTAATTTTTGATCTAACAAAATCATCTAAATATTTCCTAGCTCGTTCTTTGTCACCCAGAAAAAGGGCATATCTGGCTATCCGGACAATATATTCGTTTGAGGGCGGGTATCGTTGGAATTTTTCTAAATCTCTACAGGCATTGTCCAGATGCTTCTGCATATTCTTTCTTAAATAATCTATGACGGCTATGTCCCGGATTCCTTGAGCTACCCACATACATTCATCGGCAATGTTCAAATCTGCTTCAATGGATAGAAATGGATTCCCATGGTGAAGTTGTATTTCCTTAATATTGCGCAAATGTTCAAACATATCTTCATAAAAGCCTATCGAATATATTGTTGGCTCATCTATTTTCTGAATCCCACGCAAAAATGCCTTTTCTTTTTCCCAAAAGAAACGTTCATAAACGCAATAATCCGGCAATTCAAGAACATACCAGTCTATATCTTTTTTAGAACTCCTCATGGAATCCCGCAGTTGTGAAAATAGTTCTGTAAATGCTCCTAAATTTTTTGTTTTCGCAAGATCACGCAAGATGTTAAAAACTTCTTTAAGTACAAGGTAACGTGTAGGAAATTCTAATTTGAGATACTTCGGAAGAGAACGTCTCACCCAAAATAGTTTTTCATCCCATCCGTATCCACTATTCCACCTAATCCTGAGCTCGCTAATTTCAAACACAAGCTGTTTTTGGGTAGAAATCCTTGGCAAAATTTCAATTCTTCCCTGTGTCAATGTATCTAAAAGAAGTATTATATTTTTTGTCTGTCTTCCATATTCAAGCTTATAGTTGTTGAACCTGAGCAGGTCATCAATATTATCTTTGTCGATAAGATTGGAATATTCGTCCAAAAATGAAGCGGCATTTTTAATATCACCGTTAAGTAGATAAGTGTCTATGAGGTTTGGATAAGCAATATGGATTAGATATTTTTCTTTGAAATGGAGGGCAAGTTCTGCTGATTTGCGGTAATAGTGAAAAACATTAGTGATGTTCTCGCGTATTTTCTCAATGCGTCCAAGATTATTATAAATCTTTGCTAATTGTATATCTTTGACATTGTCGTGTTCGCTAACGGCTGCCAATAAGTTTTGCCTCGCTTTTTCAAATTCACCTGCTCTTTCATCAAACAAAGAATGCAAATAAAGGACTTCATAGTATTTATCTTGGTCAATTTTATTCTTTATCCGCTCAAAAATAGATTTTGCTTTATTTGTATCTCCGAGCAGTAGGAGGGCAAGAACCTGGTTCAATCTAATATTATTTTTTTCCTCTTTAAACAGAGGAAGGTTAAAAAGGTCAGAATATATTTCGTAGGCGTCCCTTAATCTCGGTTGCTCTTGCGCCATGAGCTTTCTGGCACAAAGTAAATTCCATTTTATTTTACCCGGTATGCTTCGAATATAAAAAGGTCTTTTGGGGAATCGTTTTTCAATTTCTGTATATTTCCCTTCTCTGACGAGATTTGTTAGATGAGAAATTGTTGAGGTTTCAGGAAAGACCGGTTTTGTTGCAGTATAATATGCGACAAGAACATAAATTACCAATAGAACAAGGAGAAGAGAGCCTGTCCATATCGAGAAGAAATCCAGGAAATAGAACGTTAAAATTATACATAATAGAAATACTGAAAGCAAAATATGGTTTCGATATCGTTTATGCCTGTATTTTGGACAAAATCCTAAAAAAGCTGCGAGCAGAGAGAAAGTTGCTCCCCATAATAAGAGGATGTTATGGTCTTGGATTGCTTTGAGTAGTTCAGTCATTTTTCTACACTCCGTTCCACTATAGCGATTTCTTCTTCCGTGAGACCGTAAAGTTCGTACACCATCCGGTCAATTTCCCGCTCCAGCGTCTTTACACGCGCTTGCTTTTGGGGGTTTTGTAGATAGTACTCGTCTTTGGTGATAGCAAGGATGCGGTTAACGAGTAGATAAAAATATTCTTATACTGTTTTATATTTTTTATGCCCATAAAGCTTGAAATGGTTTCAGTATCTCAAATAAATCAGTTGGCTTTACAATCATAAGTCCATATTTCTGATAAACAAAATTTTGGAAATTACCCTTTGCAAATTTATCAACAGTAAGTAAAGCATCACAATCAAAACGAATTGCATCTAAAACTATTTTTAGATCTTTTTCTGAAGGCCTTCCTATGAGCGATTTATCAATTTGGGATTTTTTATATTTAATAAAAGCAGTATCGGAAATAGGATTATCTTCATAACTTCCCAGCACAGCTTGCCAGTGATCCCAAACATCATAAAACCACTGAATAAAATACCCATCATCTTTTTTAATTACTTCGTCAAAGACCGATTGGGATAACGCAAATTCTAAATTTGTCCGATCTATGTTGACGAAAATATCATGCAAGGCAATAATTTGCGAATAAAGAGGATCGTCCTTACTGATATTTTTTCCTTTTGGACTAATAAAGTATTTTTCGTTTTCGCGATAATTGTCAAAAATATATTCGCCAAAATCCTGAAGGTATTGCAGAACGTTTGTGTCAAGAAATATCCTTCCGGGGATTGAGTTGAACTGCATAAAACTGTCCTGTGCTGTTATCTGCTCAATCAGCGTTTTCATTTTCGCCTTCCACAATTTTAATCTCTTCAGGGCTGAGTTCGTAGAGTATGTAAACCATCTCATCAATCTGCTGTTCGTATTCTTTGACTTTAGCTTGCTTTAATGGGTTATCTAAATAATCGCTGTCTTTTGTGATGGCAAGGATACAGTCAACCAATTCTATAAAGGGTTCTTGTTTAGTTAAAGAAATTTTAGGAATGGGTATTTGTTCAACATATTGTTTTATCCATCTAAATGCACCAGTTCCTAATGTTTGAGATATTAACCTAAAATAATCATTTATTAATTTTGAATTTAACAAAGATAGAACGTATTTGTTAGTATTAGAAATGATATAACACGATTGATTAACAAACATTTTATTATTATCCCAAGAGAATGAACTTTTATATGAAATTTCCTGATATGATATTTTTTCTTTTTCAAATTCATCTAAATAAGCACAATTTCTTAGGTTGGTCCAATGATCTCCTTTATCTTGTCTTGTTTCTAAATTTTCCTGATATTGTTGTAAATGTTTATAAATAACAGGATAATCTTTTTCAACATTAATTCTTTCAATTCCTATGCTTCTTAAACCATTATGAGAATTTATTAACCACAATCCAGCCCATTTATAACCGTAACGATAGATATCTCTACCTCTTAAAATAGGCTTTATTATTTGCTCGGTCATCTTTCTTTCTTCTTCTGTTTTACAATTTGCCAAAATTTCATCTCGTTTTTCAGTAGTAATGATAAATGCTTCACTAAAACCTGTTTTTATTCCAAAGCAAATTTTTACATCCCAGTTTTTTAATGGTATCCCTTTTTCTTCTAACTTCTTTTTAAGATTCATTGTTGTTTCGTCTGCAAAAGTAAAACAATTACTATCAAGCTCTGATTGTTTTATTTTTAGTTTATGGGAATTGAAATAGGTAGTAATATCTGTTGATGGAGTAAAATCCGGTTTAATATTTAGAATATGGACGATATTTCCTCCTGCCTGTTCGGCAGACAGGGATGGTTTTACTGTCTGCGTGTCTCGCACAGGAAAGGTTTTCTGGAAAAGTAGTATATCAGTATCCACAGTAGCGTCAAAAACTTTATAGCCATTAAAATCAATAATCTGCTTTAAGGTGGTTTTTTCTTTAAAGAACCTGCGTAAATTTTCACCGTATTTTCCCCTCATCCATTTATTGCTGGATATAAAACAGGAAAAACCGTTTGGTTTAAGAATTTGATGACTTCTTTCGTAAAAGTAAGTATATAGGTCTGATGTTGAATTATAGACTTCATATCCTTGTTTTTGTAATAGAGGTTTTTGGTCTCTTATTTTCTCCTGTCTGACATACGGCGGATTGGCAATCACCACATCAAACCCCTGCTTTTCATGAAACACCTCCGAAAAATAGACCTCGAAATCGAATTCCTTATGCCCGTCGGTTATCCGGCTAATGAGTTCATCAATTTGCTGTTTGTATTCCTGCTTTTTTGTGGGATTAGTTTCGTCGAAGTAGAGCGGTTTCAGGCGTTCCAGTTCGGCAAATAATTGGTTATTGAACAGGTTTTTTCCCACACCTAAAAGAGAATTGCCGCAGACAATTTTATAGTCCAGGTTAGGTAGTGGTTTGATCTGTTTGATATCCTCTTCATCCACCACCAGCGACAGCCACAGACGCAGTTTGGCAATCTCCACCGCGCCAGGGTCAATATCCACGCCGTAGAGTGAGTTTTCAATGCACCGGCGTTTGAAATGGTAAATGGTTCTTAACCCCCCTGTGTCCCCCCTTGATAAGGGGGGAATGGAAGGGGGGTTAAGAAAAGTCGTCAGCACATTTCTGGTTTTCACAATTTCGTGCATCATGCCCACGGGAAAGGCGCCGCTGCCGATAGCCGGATCGCAGACTTTGATACTTGCCAGTTTGTCGTCAATTAGTTTGGCATTTTTACGAATGCTTTCGGGTAGTTTATAGGAATAAGTGTCGGTTTCTCTTCCTTTGGCTTTTACGGTGGCTTCGTTTTCGCCCACCTGCTCGCCGTATTTGACCAGGGTTTCGAGGTCTTCTTTTGATATCTGCGGACTTGATTTGTGTTCGGCAATCAAATCAAACTGACCGGTTTTGACTTTGTTGCCAAAAACGTCTGTTTGAATATCGCCAATCTTTTGATACGAAGTTTCGCTTTTATTTAATTCTGTATAAAGATAGTTTATTAGACTTTGCTGGCACATATAGTGAACAATTTCGCGGGGTGTGTAGTAAGTGCCTTTGGATTTGCGGTCTTTGACTTCCAACAGGTTTTCAAATACTTTACCGAGCATCTCCGGGTCAACGGCGACCTCTTTTTCCAGTGGCTCGTCTTCTTTGACGGTGAAATTGTAGCGGTCAAAAATGTCGAGGATGCCATCGCCAATATCCCCTTCTTTGGTTTTGGTTCGGTTGGAAAATAGTTCATTGGGCAAAAGAATGTCGGTATGTACCCAGTCGTAATTATTTATGGGGTCAAAGAGTCCGCCATTGAGAAACGGGATTTTGCAGTTAAAATGGCTGTAGTAATCATCATCACGTGGACGGCGGAGCGCCTCATAAAAAAGCGGCTCTAAAATATCATTAAAAAAATTGGTTTGTTTGCCGTAGCCGCCCTTTGGGAATTCATCCCTTCGGGAAAAGAGTTCGCGTAAAAACTGTTTAGTGCCCGTGCCCCATTTGGCGTCGCGCTCAACGCCAAACCAGCCCTTTTTCTGGAGGAAGTAGAGAAAGACGATCTGTCCTAGGAGTTTTTTGGCAAAATTAACGGTGTCAACACCTTTTTGTTCAAAATCGTATCTAACTTTTGAATCATTTTCTACTACTTTATCCAGTTCTTCTTTGGTACGTAAGAATAGATCGCGGTATTTTTCAAAGAACTCTTTGGTAACTTTTTCAATATTAAAAGCTTCTTCCAGCCGGGCAAGTGTTGGATCGTGTTTATCATCGGTTAAAATTGGAACAAGACGGCTCTGGGCGGTGTGACTTGATTCGTTTTTACCGACCAGAAATGACCAGCGTCTTGCCTGCGAAAATTTCTCCTGACCTTTCCAGTTTCCAGATTTTGTCTGGACAATTTCATAATCCATGGTGACAAGTGAAAATCGCCAGTCATTTTCATCAGGCGATACAAAGGCAAACAGTCCTGCATCTTTCTCACCCCGGTCCGCCAAATACCTGCCGGCAAAATTTCTTTGAGTTACCCGCGCATGATCAAGTGAATATCCTTTTTGAAGATAGGTAATGATTATGTCTATTTTTTTCCCATTGGGATCTATGTAGGTCCCAATTCGTTCGTAAGTCTTAATTATGTGCCTGAACATTTCCTTAACATCACCACGTGCATGAAACGCTTTGTTTTCATCAATTGAGTTAAGAAGATTTTTGACAAATCCGGTGAACCTTTCCCTATCAAAAGGATTTTCAAAAGTTTCTTTGATTATGTTTTGCGCTTGTTGTTTATCCATATTATTCCCTGTCTGGATATCTAATTAATATTCCGAAAATACATTTCAAATTAATAATCATAATGGAATCGTAAAAAGTATCAAATCTGTCATTCTGAACGAGGTACGAGTGAAGAATCTCTATTGGTTCTCGCCCGCCTGCTCCCGAGGGGCGGACAGGTCGGAGATTCTTCTTCGCTTCGCTCATCAGAATGACACCTATAATCACTTTTTACGAAATTATCAATCATATATTTGTTCTTAAACTCTTTGAGCTGCCAATTCGGCCAATTAGTTTTTAAGTTCATATTTTGCTCCTATGCCTGTCGTGACATTTTATCAATAGGTTCTTCATTTTTGCATATTTTGCATCATCGTTGCATTTTTTTGAATCATTCATGATATAATATGCACTGTCAGTGCATTGCCAAATATTATCATTAGCCCATTATTAGCCCATTTAGCCCTTTATTAGCCCATTGTATATTCTGTGCCTCTTCCGGTTATTCCCGATCTTTTCAAAATTTCTCATTGCTTTTTGAATGATCTTAATCGCCATAATCACCAAGTAAAAAATTTACTCATTACTTATGAATTACTTTCATTACCGTTGCATTACCCTTTAATATATTATTCTACCCGCATGCCCAATTATTGCCCTTTTAAATTTCATAAAATGTTCCTCTACCTCGTGTACCTGTTTTCTCGAACAGGCCTTTTTGCACCAATTCATCTAAATCATTGGTAGCGGTTCGCTTCGATACCTCAAATAATCCTTGATACTCACTGTTTGTAATCCTGACATTTTCCTTTGCATACATCACCGCCTTTATCTGTCTTTCATTCAATCCTAATTTCTTAAGATTTTTCTCATTCCATTTATCTTTATAAAAAGTCACGGTCATTACGCCGTTTTGTTTGAATTCAATTGACTGAGATTCGTTATTTTCTATTTTATTCCTTGATTAAATCTGCCTTTGAATCGGAGGACAAGTACAATGATAAAATTACTTCCCGCTTGCCAAATGCCCGTGGATATTGCTCTGCATAATGCCCTTCCAAAAGACGTTCAGGAATGCGATTTTGTAATGTAGCCAGTACTTTAAACGGATTCATCAAATCCTGATTGAGTTTATTTAATGCTTTGAGCGTCTCTTTGGTTGTTTGTTTGGGTAAGCCGCCCTCCTCCAGTTGTGTAATCACTTTTTTAAGATAGTTTTCCTGTTCATCGGTAAATTGCTTGCTGTTTTTTAGTGTTGCTTTTAGAATTCTAAGCATTTGCGCCGCGCTGTCCCTGCCACGTTTTTTTTGTGGTTCTGCAATTTCTTCGGTGGTGGCAAAAATAAAGGCTTCCTTATTTTTATATAAAAGATTGTAAAACTCTTTTGGAAGCTTTTGCCTTTTCTCATCAATATTACTTTCAAAGATTTTAGCAGCATTCATAAAATCGAGTTCCTGTGCATTCGGGGTAGTATTAGCCATAAAGAATTTCTGTAGCTTTCCTCGTCTGAAGTAGGTAAGGAGCGAATTGCTATGAGCAAAGGGCGCAACAAGGGGTTGCAACCCCTTGTTGTACCCCTTGTTGTATTGCTTTGCAGTACGTGCTTTTTTCGGTAGGTGTTTAATTTTTTCAAACAGGTCAGGATTATTTTCACGAATCTCTTTTATAACATTTAGATACTTCAGTTCACTTTCTTCGGCTTCATCTTCGCCAGTCAGTGTCTTTTTGGAAGTTAAAAGATTAAAGAGTTCGTGCGAGGCGACCGGCTCCCCCTCAGTCAGCAATGCTGCATCGCCGCCCAGCAGTGTTAAAAATGCGTTGATTTTTGCCTCAGCCGCTTCTTTTAGTTTTATCTCATCGTTTGATTGTCTGGTAGGGAAGAAATTAAAAGTGTAAATAATATCAAACTTAGTATCTACGCGATTAATACGTCCAACTCGCTGCATCATCCGTGTAGGATTCCATGGAATGTCATAATTTATTACCACATTGGAACGATGTAGGTTAACCCCTTCGGATAGAACCTCGGTGGAAACCAAAATGCGATAATCATCTCTTGGGTGGCGTACGTTTGCATCAAAATTATCGATGACTTTATCACGTATTGCTTCTCCGGTTCCACCTGTAAAACAGAGTACAGTATTGGGAAACTTTTTATTGATGTTTTTTGTAAGATATTCGGCTGTTTCTTTGGATTCTGTAAAAATGATTAGTTTATTTTTTTTCAAGACTACATTATTTGAAAGGTCATCCAAAAATTTAAGCAGTTTTGGATCTCGCTCAACTTTTTGCCAGAGGGATTTGGTTGTTTTCAATGTCTCAAGATCGTTTTCCAGGTCAATTAGAAATTCATCTCTAAATTCAACGCTTGCAAATTTTTCGGCTTTGCCTTTATCAATTAGTCTTTGAATAGCCTCGTCATCGTCATTTTCCAAATACTCAAAAATTTTATAGGAGTATTTTTTACTTACATAGACATTGCCATTTTTAAATTCTTTAATGAACATCTCATAAGAATGAATAAATCGATCAACTGATTTTTTAAAAGCGAAGAAGCTGCTTTCAAGCCTTTTGACCAGAAGGATTTTCATAAATTTGCCCATATTCTTCTGTGATTGCTCCTCAAGTTGATCAATCGGACCTTTGTAATACTTAGGCAAAAAAGGCGTATAGCGTGAATAGGTGAATTTTTTAGAAATCAGTTTGATGGTTGTATTAAAGATTTTATTTTCTTCATCATTTAGCTGATAAAATAGCGGTTCCGGATTCTCTACATCGGGAAACTTCAAGTTTTGTTTTTGTAAATCATCGGGAAAGTATTTTGTAATTTCGGTTCTGGTGCGGCGCACCATCAGATATTTAAGCACTTTTTGGCGGATTTCTTTGGTGTTCTCTTTGACGGTTTTTATGTATTCGGAATAATCTCGTTGTCTGTCCAAATTTTTTAATTTTTTATACAATCCGTTGAAGAAAGATTCAAGGTCGGGTAAATTGGGAATGGTGCTTTTCCTCGCTTTTTGAAACAGCTTTATCTGGCTCAAAATATCCTTTGGAGCATTATTATATGGTGTGGCGGTTACTAAAATCACTCTTTTACCGCGGCAAATCTCGGCTAATTTCTCGTAGGTAATATTCGTTTCTGTTCTAAAACGGTGAGCTTCGTCAATGATAATATTTTTGTATTTTTCCGTTCCCCTCCGAAGGATATGATCTAATTTTCCTCTCGATTCAAAATCGGCAGCTACTCTGAAATCAGAAAAGACATTTTTCCACGAACCGGGATTCTTCTCGTCAAGTAGAACAGGAGGTGCTATCACTAATGTTCTCCCGTCTATTTGACCGGCAAGCATAGCCGAGATATAAGTTTTTCCAAGGCCTACCACATCAGAAATAAAAACACCGCCATATCCCTCAAGAATTTTTTTCGCATTTAATACCGCCTGCTTCTGATATTCCAGCTTTTTAAATTCCTGTGGCAGATATCTAATAAATACTTCTTCGGTCTGGCTTAATTCGTCTTTGAAATATTCGTATAGGAATTTCATGTAAAGCTGATAAGGTGTGATGTTTTGGTTTAGCCAGGTTTTTTCCTGAATTGTCTGAATATATTTTTCACTGACATCTACGGAATTCTGCCATAGCTCCTCAAATTTTCGCTTTGCAAATTCATAGTCAGCACGATTTTTCAGTTCGACATTAAATTCAAGATTATCCACTAAACCTGATTGGGTAAAATTACTGGAACCGGTAATGACCCTGCCGATATCACGGTCGCCTTCCGCGAAAGTCATAATATAAAGTTTGGAATGAATGTTTTGCGATGGATAGGCTCTGATTTCCAGTTTCTTACTGCGAATCCATTTGATAAACTTTACAACACCCTCTTCAACTTCCCGTTTATCTTCCGAATTCTCCATCTCCCTCTCGACGAGCCCCGAATATTCCTGTTTTGTTTCCGTATGGGAAAATTGCAGTGCCTGCCTGTCCTTCGGACGCAGATAGGATTGTTGCGGATTTTGATTTGCTTTTGTTAACAAATCATAAGTTGGTTTACTTGTGCTTATACCAATAAGAATTCTAGTTTTTTCTGTATTTTCTAATGATTCATAAACAGCATGAAAACCGCTTGTATAAAAATACCCGACCAGACAGTCAAAGAATTTTGTGTCTTTTATCAAAACACGAAATCTCGCTTTAAGATTTTGCTGTTCCTCGTTGGTAATAAAAGTTAAATCAGTGTTGGTCATATTTGGATTACCTTTTTATTAGTGAGCTTTCATATTTACAACTAACCCTTGAAATTATATAGATAACAAATTATAACCCAATTTAGGAATAAATATCCGTATACATCCATTTTTTCAAAAATTCCCATATATAGCCATTTTTGAACTCATAAAATTTCCAGATTTTTTCTCGTAAATTACGTTCGCAGTGATATTATATAAAAAATCACAATATGGCAATAGAATTTTATCATATTGCGACAGTGGTTTCAATTTGGGTCAGGGATATTTTGGGGAAATTATAATTGATAAGCGGTAAAATATGTCCTGTACGGTTTAGAGGTTTTTATTATGATGGATTTTGAATCCTAAAAATTACGCTTTTTTGTGTGCCAGTTTTTCTTTATAGTCCTTGATTGCGGTTTCCAGGGCTTCTTCTGCTAAAACTGAGCAGTGCATTTTTATTGGGGGAAGTCCGTCTAACGCTTCAGCTACAACTTTATTTGAGATTTCTTTTGCTTCGTCAATTGTCTTACCAATAACGAGTTCTGTTACCATAGAACTGGTTGCAATAGCGGCGCCGCAGCCGAAAGTTTTAAACTTTGCATCGGTAATAATATTATCCTTTACCTTAATATAAAGTTCCATAACATCGCCACATATCGGATTTCCAACATGTCCAATTCCATCGGGGTTTTCTATTTCCCCGACATTTCTGGGGTTTCTGAAATGATCCATTACCTTTTCGCTGTAGTTTTCCATTCTTCGCTATCCTTTATTTTTTATATAACGGCGACATCGCCCGTAATTTTTCGACAACTTTCGGTAAAACTTGAATGACGTAATCAATATCCTCTGCCTTTGTGTGTTTTCCCAGAGAAAGTCTCAAAGAACCATGTGCCAGTTCATGAGATAAGTCCAATGCAAGTAAAACATGAGACGGTTTCAAGCTGGATGAGCTACAAGCAGAGCCTGTTGAAGCGGAAATTCCTTCCATATCTAAATTCAGCATTATGGATTCGCCTTCGATACCTTCAAATGAAATGTTGATATTGTTGGGAAGTCTTTTAGTAGGATGCCCATTTAGCCGGACATCTTTAATATTTTTTAAAATGGTATTTACAAGTTTATCACGAAGAGTGGTTTGTCTTTTTGATTCGTTGTTCATATTAGTGTTGGCGATTTCTACTGCTTTGCCAAAGCCGACAATTCCAGGGACATTTTCAGTAGAAGCTCTGCGTTTTCTTTCCTGGTCGCCTCCATGTATGATGGGTGTAATTTTTGTGCCTTTTCTTATGTATAATGCTCCAATACCTTTTGGTCCATACAATTTATGTGCAGATATACTGAGTAAGTTTACATTTAAATCGTCAACGTTCACAGGGATATGACCAAAAGTTTGAACGGCGTCAGTGTGAAAATAGATTTTATTTTCTCTGGCGATTTTCCCAATTTCAGCAATTGGTTGTATCGTACCGACTTCATTATTAGCATGCATAATAGATATGAGGATTGTCTTTTCGGTAATCGCATTTTTCACGTCATTCGGGTTTATTAAACCATTGCCATCAACTGGAAGATAAATTACCTCATAGCCAAGTTTCTCTAAAAATTTGCATGTATTAATTACTGCGTGATGTTCTATAGTAGAGGTGATAATATGATTTCCCTTTTGCTTATTTGCAAAAGCTATTCCTTTTAAGGCAAAGTTGTCGCTTTCGCTTCCGCCGCTTGTGAACACAATTTCTTTATTATTGGCTCCTATGAAAGAGGCAATTATATTACGAGCATCTTCGACAGCTGCTTTTGCTTTTCTGCTGAATGAATATATACTCGATGGGTTTCCATAATATTCAGAAAAGTACGGTAACATTGCATCTACAACTTCTGGATCAGTAGCAGTTGTAGCGGCATTATCGAGATAGATATGTTTCATTATAATAAACTCCGGTTAAATATCATTTTGTGATTTATTTTGCAGCATTTCTACCATATTTTCAAGAGTGATTGATTCCAAAGTTTGCGTTATATTTTCTCCCAACATTTTCCAGATATTGCGAGTAATGCAAAAACTTGCTCTTTCACATATATTGGGAGTATTAATACATTCCGAAGGAACTAAAGAGCCTTCCAGAGCCTCTACGATTTCTTTAAGATTTATTTCAGAGGGTGCTTTTGACAGAGTATAACCGCCGTGTGATCCTCGAGTGGAGTTTATCAATCTTGCTGATTTCAGTGGCGGAATAAGATGTTCTAAATATCGTACAGAAATTCCCTCTTTAGCGCCAATGTATTTCAATAATATAGGACCATCTCCATAATTAAGAGTAAGCTGAAACATCAGCCTTGTTCCATATCTTCCCCTTGTAGATAGACGCATCATTATTTAGATTTTTAAAGTGATATTTCTCTTAAATTTTCTGTAAATATTGGTAACTTTATTATTCCTATCAAATTGGTAGGAAATATATATTATTTTATTTACGATGTCAAGATTTATAATAGGATTGGGAATATTTTGATACTAATTAGTAAGGTGAAACTTACCATAAAGTCGTTGAGATGCAGGGATTTTTATTAACCCTATTACGTCATTTAGTACTTTTGTATACAATATGTTGTTTATATATATTAATGTTAACCAAACATATAGTACTATATATTATAAGTTACGTTGTAGGGTTAAATGACTTCGACTTTTTTATCTGATGTTTTCTATAATGTATTTGAAAAGGGAGAGGATTCGGTTAAATTCTGTCAAATATGGAGGTTAAATGAGTAGAGAAAATTTTTTGGACTATTTGAAAGACAACATTGTTCTTTTTGACGGTGCTATGGGGACTATGCTGTATTCTCACGGTATCTATATAAACCGCTGTTATGATGAATTAAATCTCAGCAGACCTGAACTAGTCAAAGAAATTCACAGGGAGTATATACAAGCTGAATCAGATGTGATAGAGACGAATACTTTTGGCGCAAATAGGTTCAAACTAAATGCACATGGTTTTGCTGAGGAAACCTCTTCTATTAATTATCAAGCTGCAATAATTGCAAGGGAGGAAGCAGGTGAAGATGTTTGGGTTGCCGGTTCGATAGGACCGTTAGGGGTTCGTATAGAGCCATGGGGACCGACATCAATTGAAGAAGCAATAGATGTTTTTAAGGAGCAGGCAAAAGCGCTTTATGATGGTGGTGTGGATCTATTTATTCTTGAAACTTTCTTTGACCTGGGAGAAATCCAGCAGGCTATTTTTGCTGTAAAAGAGGTCTGTTGCCAGACGGGTCTCCGAAATTTACCCATTATTGCACAGATGACAATAGGTGATGATGGTAATTCGCTTTATGGTACAGCTCCCGAACACTTTGCGAAAAGGCTTAGCGAATGGGGAGCAGATGTTGTAGGCATTAATTGTAGCGTTGGACCTCAGATAATGCTGACTGCTCTTGAAAAGATGGTAAAAGTTGCTGATAAGCCCATTTCTATACAACCGAATGCAGGAGTTCCAAGAAATATAGAAGGTAGAAATATATATTTAGTTTCTACAGAGTATATGGCGGAATATGCTAAAAGATTCATACTTACGGGAGCAAAAATTGTTGGCGGATGTTGTGGTACCACTCCGGAACATATCCGAGCAATGAGAAATGTTATTCGTTCGGTTGTTCCTCATAAGAGGAGAGTAAAAGTAAAGGTTCCAGAAAAAATAGAGATTGAGTTTGAACCTACTGAAATTGAAAAGAAGTCAAAACTTGCTGCAAAAATAGCAGAAGGTGAGTTCGTCAAAATTGTAGAATTAGTTCCACCAAGAGGTATTGATACATCTAAAGCTGTTTCAATAACGAGATTGTTGAAGGGGAATTGTATTGACGCTGTTAATATTCCTGATGGACCAAGAGCATTATCCCGGATGGGTGCAATATATCTATCAAAAATTATTATTGATAAAGTTGGAATTGAACCGATTCTACACTATACATGTCGGGACCGTAATCTATTGGGAATAATGTCTGACTTACTCGGTATGCATGCAATTGGGATTCGTGATATTTTATTAATAACCGGTGATCCGCCAAAAATGGGTGATTATCCTGATGCTACGGCTGTTTTTGACGTTGATTCAATCGGTTTAACTAATGTGGTTAATAGTCTTAATCATGGAGTTGATTTAGGTGGAAATCCAATAGGCAAGCCTACTGAATATTTTATTGGTGTTGGAGTAAATCCAGGAGCAATTGACCTTGATTATGAATTACATAGATTTGAATGGAAGGTAAAAGCAGGTGCTGAGTTTGCTATTACTCAGCCGGTATTTGATATTGATATATTTTTTAACTTCTTAGAAAAAATTAAAGGGACAGAGATCCCCATAATTGCGGGAATCTGGCCCCTCGTGAGTTTAAGAAATGCTGAATTTATGAACAATGAAGTACCCGGTGCAAAAGTACCTGAGTCTATTATGGAAAAGATGAGAGCTGCAAAATCAAAGAGTGAAGCTTTGGAAGTTGGTATAAATATTGCCCAGGAAACTATCCGAAAAATTTATTCAATGGTAGCCGGAGTACAAGTATCCATGCCGTTTGGAAATGTTGAATATCCTATTAAAGTATTAGAAGTAATTTCAGAAATAAAACATAACGATATTTAACATCCCCAGAGGAAATAGAGCATTATATAAAAGACAATTCCAGCTATTAAGACATATACTCCTGTTTTCATTCTCTGTGTAACTCGGAATTTTTTCTTTCTGTGATGTTTTGCTGCCACATCAAACTCAACATTTTATAGTGTTTATATCATTAAAGTAGAAGGGTTATTCAGTAGATAAATAATATTTACCTTTTTTCATTGCTCGATTGGAAATAGTAATCCATATTGTTATCCATAGGAATGCCAATAATATCCCTATAAAAACTCCTGCAATAACATCTATTGGATAATGAACTCCAACATAAATTCTGCTAAAAGAGACTACAGCTGCCAAAGAAATAAATATATATTTGAACCTGCGATAAAAAAACATTAACACTGCCATTGCCGTGGTGATGTTTGCTGCGTGATTTGATGGAAACCCGTATTTTCCGCCTTTTTTTACTAAAAGACGTACATTTTCTCGGCAGACCTTTGGAAGACTGTGAGAAGGTCTTAAGCGTTTAACCGATGGCTTTATGACTCTGGCGCATATCAAATCTGAAGAACTTACAGATAGTATGAGAATAATGGAAACAATTCGTGCCTTCTTATTTCCCAAAATTAGCATTCCAAGCAAGACAATTAAAATGGGTAAAGCCCATATCCACTGATTAGTTATAATTGGCATAAACCAATCAAATAGGAAGTTTGAAATGGTTTTATTTAAGAAAAAAAATAAAGTAGTATCAATTTGAATTAAAGTTTCCATAAAAATAATTTCAATAAGAGTATTTCCCATCTAAGTCATAACTATCTGCTTTAATTTATAATAAATATTAAAATATCCAAATTTTATGGAGAGAGAACATTATATTGAATTAAAATGGTTCGATGAAGGTGATAATGCAATCTGTTGTTATTGCCATGTATAGCAGGGTAAAATAGGATTTGGTTTTTTTAATTGGATTAGTCAATAGAAATAATTTATCTTACGTGGGTGATTATTTGAAGTTTGTAGCTTTTAGTAATAAATTTATTTGAAAAATAAAGGATATGGAGAAATGAGTAAAATATTAATGCTTAAATCTAAAATTCATAATGCTATAGTTACAGAAACTGAATTAGAATATGAAGGAAGTATTACGATTGACAAAGAATTGATGAATTCAGCGAATCTTTTTCCGTTTGAATTGGTTCATGTCTTGAATAAAAATAATGGTGCAAGATTCGAGACTTATGTTATAGAGGGTGAACCAGGAGGAAGAGATATATGTTTGAATGGAGCAGCCTCCAGGCTTGCTCAAAAAGGCGATGTTTTAATAATTTTGTCTTATGCAATGGTTGATGCTGATGAATTAAGCAATTGGAAGCCAACTATTATTAGACTTGATTCTGAAAACAATATACTTTAAAAGCAGCAATAGTTAATCAGTTAATAATTTTTCTATCTTAAAATAATCCTTTTCTCATAGTGGTTTTTTTATATACAGGGTTAATATTATTTTTGTTTATATATAAAAAATGCCTGTAGAAATCTGATGAAAGATTACCTAAAGACACCATTTTTGATTTTTATTTCAGTTGCTATATTTATTTTTATTCTATTTGTTGATACAGTATTCTATTATGTTCCGTCATTTATAAGAATTTACCGTTATGAGCGAGAAATAGCCATTGTTTTGGCTTTTCTCTGTCTTTACCCAATTATTAAAAAAATATTCAGGAAGTTTAATCTATCTTTAAAGCAAAATTTGTGGTTTCTTGGTGCTGGAATCGTTTTTATGATATTATTGCTTTTTCTTCCGCAGTTGGTGTTAAAAAAGTATTTGGTTATTTGGGATAATAATCCGTTTTTAGCAGAATTTCCTCTTATATGGAATATTGTATCTACTGTTTGTGCTATATGTGTAGTAATTGCTTTAATGTTGTTACTTTTTAATATGAAAGAATTGATATTTTATAATCCAACCCGATATGCAATATTAGGTTTCCATGCTTTAATTTCTGCTATTCTTATTATTACAGTTGCTCTTAATTTTTTTGAAAACAGGTATTCATTCCAACCGGCAAAGCCTTTTTATATAGATTTAAATTGGTATTCCCGGGCTGTTATTATAATTATGGGAGGACTTTTTATTTTTAATTCATACAGAAGATCATGGATTGATGTTTTGAATAAGAATGAAAAAATTACTGCTTTTATTATTATGTTGATAATATTGCCTATATGCATTTATATATATTTATCTCGTCTTATTGTCCCTGTTTATGCATATAGCATAACGGTAAAAGGATTTACTATTTCCTCAATGGGTTTTATTATCGTTTATACAACTTTTTCTTTTATTGGTATATTATTTCGCTTACCAACAGCCAATTTTTATGATAGAGTAACAAAAGAGATAATTTCTTTCAGAGAAGTAAGCCAAATAATAGACTCAAAACAAAATATAAATCAGTCAATTGATTCGATAATGCGGTATGCTATGGAATCTACGAGTTCGGATGCATGTTGGTTTGAATTAATTGATAATAAAGGGAAAAGTACAAAAATTACTTCATCTGTAAATTTACCAGATTCGCTAAGTAGAAATATGGCTCTCGAAGTTAAAAATGATTTGACCAGATTGATTATTGCATCTAAGAGTCCAATAATTGTCAATGATGTGTTTAAAGATGATAGGACTATTTATATGAAGTTGATGGGAATGCCCTGGAGATCAATTTTGGCAGTGCCGTTAATCAAAGAAAACAGGGTTAGTGGAATTCTTTATGCTGGTAAGAATGGAAACTATGCTTTTAGTCAGGATGATTTAAACATGCTTAAGACTTATATATTTCAGATAAATATAGTACTTGAAAATTCAAGATTTATCCAAAACTCATTGGAAAATGAGAAGAGAAAATGGGAATTAAACTCTTTTAATGAAATATGTCAGAAATTATTTCCCGGGAAAATACCTGAGATAAAAGATTATCAAATAGATGTACTTGAGTTTCAGAGAGAAGGGCATACCAGAACGTGGTGGGATTTTTTTGATGACGGCTTTGGTCATTTAGGAACTATTACTGCCAGTATCCAAAGAAATTCTATAGAAAGTGCATTTTGCTTGTCAGAAATAAAGAGCATTGCTAATACGGTATTTAAAATAGAAAAAAGTCCATCGGAAATACTAGAAAGGACATCTCACATATTCAGCGAAATGTCGTTCGAAAATATATTAATGAATTTTTCTTTAAGTATAGTTGATATTGGCACCGGGAGGATGTCAATAACTGGTATTGGTAAATATTCAGTGGTGCATTATAATTCTGTATCTAAAGATACCCGATTTTTTGAGATTAATATAAAAAATTTTGGTGTTTTGAACATTAGTGAGCCTGAAGAAGTAACTGTAAATATTAATCAATCAGATATTGTTCTTTTGTTTAATTTAAGTGCAAAAGAATTAAATAAAGATAATCTCAGCCGAATATTTATGAGAAAAGCTTATATGGATATTAAGAAGTTTAAAAAGTTTTTATCAGAGTATAAAAATAAAGTTTTTAAAAGCGATTTGGTACAAGACGATATTGTGATTATAATTCTTAAAAGAAGTAGATTTTAATTTATAGCTGAAGAAATTTTATTTGATTGTATTATTAAATGATTGGTTTTGTTATATAAATCAGGGGCTCTTTTTCAAGATTTACCCTATTTGGCGGATCCAATTTACGACCTTCTAAATCTTCACTTATTTCAACAATAGGTCTGACTGGTCTATTTCTATTTGTGACGACGACTCTGGCAATTTCACCTGTATTCAATTCGACCAGGCTTCCCAAAGGAAACATTGAAATTACACTTATCAATGATCTTATCATTTTGGCGCTGAATTGATGGGATTTAGTTTCTAGAATGTTTTGAATAGCATAATAGGTTATAAAACCTTCACGATAGGTTCTCCTATGCACTAAAGCTTCAAATATATCCGCAGTACCTATAATTTTTGCAAATTCACATATTTTATCGCCTTTCAGTCCCTGTGGATATCCAGAGCCGTCTTCTCGTTCTTGCTCTTGATAAACAGCATTAAGTAAATATGGATAATCATCTTTCAAATGTTTGACAATTTCGTACCCATGTATCGGATGTTGACGTATAACATCATACTCGTCAGGGGATAGTCTGCCGTGTTTAGAATCAAATTAAACAGTTAGAACCTAAAAAAGGCTGTTTTCGACAGTTCTAATTTCTGTAAGTTCTTGATATTATTGGACTTATATTTTTATATAGCTGAATTAGACATGGTGCAGAAAATATTACTTTAATACTCAATTTATTATATTTATCTCTTGACAATCAGTATTATTATTCTTATAATAGTTAGGGTGATGAATTTAAAAAGGAGATAAATCTAAAATGTTTCCTAGAATAGTTAGAAATAACAAAAAAAATGGTACTACCTATGAATATCTTGTTGTTAGCCAATCTGTATATAAAAAAGGGAAAGGTTCTACCACCAAAAATATTGCTAATTTGGGGAATGTCAAAAGGTTAAAACCACAAGACCTTAGCAACTTGATAGATGGATTGATAACGATTTTTAGGATGGAAGAATATTCATTAAGTGAAGATGTAGAGATAATAGAATCTTTAGATCATGGCAGTATAATATTTTGGAAGAAGGTCTATGACAATTTAGAATTATCCAAGATGATCAAAAGTCAAATAAGATTGAGGAATAAACGAATTTTATTTGAGGTTGAGAAATACATAGAGATGATGATCATCAATAGGTGTATTAATCCTTTAAGCAAACTTGGTATTACAAGATGGATAGAGACGACATGTTACAAAGAGATGAAAGGTTATTCACAACTTTCCCGCAATGTAACCTATTTTTATAGGAGTATGGATTATTTATTAAAGATAAAAGATAGGCTTGAGTTAGCCATATTTGGTAAGCTAAGGAACTTATTCAGCATAAATGTTAAACTGACTTTTTATGATATCACCTCAAGTTTTTTCTATTCAGAGAACTGTCCATTAGGAGCAAATGGTTATAGTAGAGATAATAGGGGAGATAAAGAACAGATAATTATAGGAGTTGTAACCTCTTACGAAGGTTATCCTCTGAAACACTATGTTTTTACCGGAAATACCAAAGACGAGACTACGGTAGAGGAAGTAGTAAGTAATTTAAAGTCAGAATACAATATTGATGAGACAGTTTTTGTAGGTGATCGTGGTATGATAACAAAATTGAACCTGGATATGATATTAGGACAGGGCTTCGATTATATAATGGGTGTAAAAACTCGTCAGGATGAGATATGTCAGATGATTTTTTTAGAAGGTGACAAAGATAAAGAGCATTATGAAGAATATAAGGGATTAAAGATTAGAGAGAAGAGAGTTAAAATAAAAGATTTTTTAATATGGAAAATAAAAGAGGTATTATCCGAAGGATCCCCTATGGGAAAGGAAAGTGGTGTATCAGTCCTGAAGTTTCGGGATGAAAGAGTCAGTATATTAGAGGAAAAGATAAAAGCGCTTACCAATAAAGATGAGATAGAATATCGTAATTTTAAGACTATTTTGATCGAAGATTCCTTTTCGGAAAAGGAAATATCTGAGGGGTTCGATTCTAAAATCTGCCGGAAGATATTCAATGTAGTAAAAAGGTATGTTGGAAAGTTTGAGAATGAATTAAGATATATTATATGTCTCAATGAGCAAAGGAGAGCAATTGATCATAAGAGAAGGGCTGAATACATTGAAAGGTTATCTGGAGAACTGGACAATTTATTTTCAGGAAGTAAAAGGAAGAAAAAAATCCATGAAATAGAGAAATCAGTAAATAAGATATTTGAGGGATATAAAGGTAAATACAGGAGATATTTTGATATAGATAGGGAGAAAGAGAGACAGGAAGCCGTAGGTTATAAACTGAATACAAGGAATATAAAGAAGGAGGAGAGACTTGATGGGATATTTGTTCTTTTAACGAACAGAAATGATATAGGGATGAGCAAAGTGGTAGAATCATATAAGAATTTATCAGAAGTTGAGATACTGTTTGATGATCTTAAGAATTTTGTAGATATTAGACCTATAAGACACTGGCTTGAAGTGAGAGTAAGAGCTCACGTTTTTATATGTATATTAGCTTTGTTATTGAAAAGAATATTTGAGATAAATTACCTTGGAGGTAAATCGGTAACAGAACCTCTGGAAGAGATATCTAAGTGTAAGCTGATAAAATATAAAGTAAAATTTTCCAAAGCTGAGGATAGAAGTAAAATATTGCCTAAAATTACAAATGTAAGTCCTCTCCAGAAAAAATACTTTGGGATGATAGGGATAAAGAATCCTATGAACTTAGAAAAATATATATGGTGAAGAATTAAAAATGCTAACTACCATATAAATAAGAGACTTATACGATTTATGTGTTTAATTAGACTAAAAGAAGCGTATTCCAATAATTGGGCAACGGTCTCTCTTGGCGTTTTATTTCTTTTAAGTTCTATTACGATGGTATTACCGGTTTTATCAATTCCTAGCAAATCAATAAAAGTATTTAAATTTGTTGTCACTTGACGACCGATTATCAATATTTTGCTATTTTCAAAAAAGTATTCGGGATTATTTTCTAATAATAACTCCAAGTCGGCTTCAAGATTATCATTTTTAAATTTGATTTCTTTATAGGGCAACATTTTACCCTTATCGTTCAATGTGAATAATCTCATTCCAATATACCTTTATATTTTTTAAGTGAGTTCATTTTTTATACGGTATAACGAAGAGCGTCACCTACAGCCAGATAAGTAAGCGCATAATTTTTTCTTTTCAAAAACCTTATGAGATTCCAAAAATCCTGAATTCATCGAACAGCTCTGGCTGTTAGGTGCACGCAATGGTTAGGCAAAAGTTTCTCTCCACCAGTTTTTTTTATCATTACTTTATTTTTTTATTTCTGCTTTCGAGGTATGACTCCAATTTGCCCTGGTAGTCTGTCCATTTACCTTTTCTAATTCGCAACCTTCAAACCGCTCCAAACATATCGTTGTATATTTCCTTCCCAACTTCGAGTATAACTACCAAGAAACGATTTTTTATCTGGGAGTAATACAAAATGTATGAGTCCATCTAACTTCTTACCTTCATACATTTCTGTCCACTTCCCTATTATACTATACCCATCTACATTGGCCTCTATTTTCCCATCAATCAATACTTTATTAGATGAAGGGTGATTATAAGATCCAATAATTCTCCCATCTTCTTCATGAAAAACCACACGAAGATTCTTATAGGTGTCTGTATTTGTGTCCCAAGTCCCTATCCATTTTTTCATAGATATTTCTTCATATTGTGAATTTGTTCGCTTACCTACCCAATAACCAAGAGATGTGAAAGTAACGGCGATAGCGACTGCTGCTGCAATAGACTGGATAGAAAGATGTCTTGGATTATAATTCACCATTTTAACCTCGTTCGATTCTTTATAATTTATATGCCTAACGGGCGAGCGTCACCTACAGCCAGATAAAAATGCCTATCATTTTTTCTTTTCATAAATCTGATAAAATGCCAAAATCTTGAATTCATCGAACAGCTCTGGCTGTTAGGTGCACGCAATGGTTAGCGGTTATTTGGGGTACAATTCTGGATTCATTTCCTTAAATTCATCCATTATTTTTACCAATTCTGAGTCAAAATCAAATGCTTCTATAAGTCCTTCTATAAAATCACTTTTCCATAAATTATTTTCTTCCAATACGTTTTTGTATATTCGTCGAAATAATAATCCAGCAAACTTGATTCTAGTCCAAATATCTCCATATTCAGTAATTTTCCAATCAGCATCTTCTCCATGAATAATTTGAGTTCTTAGATTATATAAATCATATGCCCACCAGCTTGTTTTAGATTTTTTGACCTTGATTTGTTTAACTCCAGATCTATTAATTAATCTAGTTGTCAATATTGGATTTAAATCATGTATGTATTTTTCTAGAAATTTAACAAACTCTATTTTATTCTCAAATTGTAGTAATGTCTCGAAAGCCATTAATAAAGTTAATAATCTATGTTCATTTGTTATCATTTCACCAAATGTTATGGTGTGAAATAACAATTCTAATGATCGATAAATATTTTTTAAATTCTGATTACTACTTCGGAGATGTAATCCATATGCTAAAACATCGCATAATTTAGTTTTATAAAACGGTAAAAACGGACTATCTACGTGTATAGGTTTCATAATTTTAAATAAATTATATTTTGTATAATGTTTATTCCAAACACTCAGTCCTTCACGGTTTTTAGTAAAATTCTGAAAAAACACAACAAACGCATCAATAGTTTGATGACCTAATCCTGTCTCAAATATTGATGAAAATGCTATAATATTACTTAGAGAAAAAATATCCTTTTTCTGTTGATCTGATATTGAGTCCTTTCCAATAGTAAAATTTTCTGGAGTAATTATATATATTGATTCTAACCGAATATCTTTACCACCTTTATCTCGATAATATTTATATTCATAAAATCTTTTAAAATATTTTTTTAGTTGAGAACGAACAATTCTGTCCTTTATTCTTTGTTCTAAATTACTATAAAAAGGCCATATATTATAACCGCCTAATTTTAATTCTCCATTAAAATTTGCATACGGCATAAATGCTAAATTATATGTCATAATTTTTTTCATTATTAGTGTATCTTTTTATACCGCTAACGGCACGGGAGTTGAGCCGCATCCTGTACGCAGCAAGGAGAGAAAGGATTTCTCTCAGATGCGAGTACAGGACGTAGCCGCCGTAGGCGGGGTCGGCTCGAACGACATTGATAGGCCGCCGCAGGCGGACTTTCATGGAGTGAGCCAACAACTCCCGTGCCGATAAGCCGACCGCAGGCGGTCGGCTTATCATTGTCAATAGATGGAAAAATTTCCATCATATCACCTTATAGCAGATAAAATATTCCACATATTGACTCGATATTTACTAAAATACGGAAATATTTAACTTGAATTTCCATATTTTTAATATATATTTATATAGTATGTAAGTCAAGGAAATTTTATGGAAATGAAAAGAAAATTCAGACCTGACACAAAATTAAAACTTATGGACCAGGTTCGTCAGGTACTTCGCTATCATCACTATGCATTTCGTACGGAAAAAACCTACTGTGATTGGATTATCTCGAAGAGATCTCTACGAGATACGATATATTAGGTTTCACGGTTCAAAAAAGCATCCCGTTAATATGGGTAAATCTGAGATTGAAGCGTTCCTTACTTATTTAGCTGTCAGGGGAAACGTCTCCGCATCTACTCAGCGGCAAGCGCTTAATGCCATTATTTTTCTTTACCGTGATGTTCTTGACATTCCTATTGAGGGAGATATTGAACCGGTAAAAGCAAAGCGACATCGCCCACTGCCGGTTGTCATGACACAAGGTGAGGTAAAACGCGTCTTAGATCAAATTCTTGGTACTCATGCTTTGATGGCAAAAATATTATATGGCAGTGGGTTGCGACTAATGGAATGTGTCCGTTTGTGAGTTAAAGACCTGGATTTTGAAAGGAGAAAAATTTATGTCCGTTCTGGGAAGGGTGGTAAAGACCGCATAACATTATTTCCATCTTATATCTATGAAGATATGAATATCCATCTATCCAGGTTGAAGTCTTTGCATAAAGAAGACTTATTAAAAGGTTATGGTGAAGTTTATCTTCCAGGCGCGTTAAGCAGAAAATATCCTAATGCTGCAAAAGAGTTTTCATGGCAATATGTATTTCCAGCCAAAAAACTTAGCAAGGACCCGAGGACTGGAATTGTAAGACGTCATCATGTTCTGGAATCTGGTTTGCAAAAAGCGGTGAAAAGGGCTGTGGAGCGTGCAGGCATTATGAAACGAATTGGATGTCACACTTTTCGTCACAGCTTCGCAACCCATCTGCTTGAAAATGGCGTCAATATTCGCGTTATTCAAGAACTTATGGGGCATGCAAATGTAAAAACCACTGAAATATATACTCACGTTATGGAGAAGAATCTTGATGCTGTTCTTAGTCCTCTGGATGTACTGATTAAAATTAAAATGTAACGCCAATCCGGTAGCTGCCGGATTCGGCTTGAAAATCCGGCTACCGACGGCATGCAAACTAGACAGTTTGCATCTACGTAGTGGAAATACAATTCATATTTCATATAATATCTACCAGTATATCAGTCATTACTGAGACTTAAATTTGACTGGATGATATTGTGCATTTGTACACAGTTTGTAAAAAAAGCTATTCTTGCATAAATGGTAAATATAGGATTAACTTTACAGGCAATTATGAGTACTGATATGAATATAAATATAGCGTATTCCCCTGATTCACTGAAAAAACTTTCAAGAGGCGAAATAGACTATAGAATAAGAGAAGCGAAGGAAAAACTCTCCGATTCTCTTTTAATTCTTGGGCATCACTATCAGCGTGATGAGGTTTTTAAATATGCTGATGCGACCGGGGACTCATTCGCTTTAGCAAAAGCCGCTGCTAAAGCTTCAGCTAAGTTCATTGTTTTTTGCGGTGTTCATTTTATGGCTGAAACGGCGGATATTATAACATCGCCTTATCAGAAAGTTTTTCTACCGAATATTGAAGCAGGCTGCTCGTTGGCTGATATGGCTGATATTCTCGAAGTTGAGGAAGCATGGCATGAGATTAGCGCCAATACTGATGATAAGAATATACCCATAACGTACATTAACTCTAATGTAGAATTGAAGGCTTTTTGTGGAGGGAATGGCGGTATTGTTTGTACATCTTCAAATGCTCGCAGCGCTCTGGAATGGGCATGGAGAAATGGAGATAGAGTTTTATTTTTCCCTGACCAGCATTTAGGAAGAAATACTGCTTATAAAATGGGTATTCCATTAGAGCAGATGGTGATGTGGGACCCTGAGCAAACGTATGGTGGAAATTCCATGGAGAAGATTTCCATGTCGAAAATTGTTCTCTGGAAAGGATACTGTGATGTTCACCAGCACTTTAGTAAAGAGTATGTTGATTATTTAAGAGGAAAATACCCGGATATTAACATTATTGCACACCCGGAATGTAACTTTGATGTTGCGCAAAGCGCTGATTATATGGGGAGTACGGAGTATATCATTAAAAAAGTTAGGGAGAGTGTCAGGGGGACAAAATGGGGTGTTGGTACGGAAAAGCATCTTGTAAATCGCCTGCAAAAACAGTATCCTGAGAAAGAGATATTTTTTCTTCAGGAATATGGACCTGAATGTGAAACAATGTCTAGTATAACACAATCTCATTTGCTTTTCCAATTGGAAAACCTTGTCGAGGGTAATCTGATCAATCAGGTTTTAGTTGAAGATGATATTAAAGAAGATGCTTTAATTGCAATAAACAGGATGTTAGATTTGTAATGATGTTATCAGAGGATCCGATAATGAAAACAGATGTTCTTGTCATAGGAGCAGGGTTAGCCGGATGTTCGGCAGCACTGGCAGCATCAAAGAGCGGGCTTAATGTTACTGTTTTAACGAGGGAAAATGAATTTACAGAATCAGCTTCTTACTATGCTCAAGGGGGAATTATTTACAAGGCGATTGATGATACCTTTGAACTATTGCTTGATGATTTCCAACAGAGTGGTGCAAACATTGTTAATGAGAAGGCTGTAAAACAGATTTATAGAGATGGTCCTGGGTTAATTGAAGAAATTCTTATAAATGATTTGAATATACCTTTTAATAGAAATGATAAGGGAGAATTCGACTTAACACGTGAAGCTGCACATTCAAAACCGAGAATTATTCATGTTAATGATAATACAGGTAAATCGATTCAGGAAATATTTTATAAAAAATTGAAAACGCTTTCTAATGTTAAAATTCTCACTGATGCAACTTGCGTTGATTTGATTACTTTATCTCACCACTCTCTAAATCCTCTGCATATTTATGAGCCAAGCACCTGTGTTGGAGCGTATGTATTTTTCCAAAAGGAAGATAGGGTTTATCCGATTCTTGCGAAGCAGACAATATTGGCAACGGGGGGATTGGGAAGAATATATCTTCATACTTCAAATCCTATAACATCGAGAGGCGGAGGCTACGCAATGGCATACCGTGCAGGTGCCCGGATAATGAATATGGAATATGTTCAATTCCACCCGACAACTCTTTTCTCCACTAATGATGATCGGTTTTTAATAACGGAATCTATGCGAGGAGAAGGGGCGATACTTCGTAATAAATATGGTGAAGATTTTATGAAGTGCTATCATAAGATGGGTTCCCTTGCTCCACGTGATGTTGTATCACGAAGCATAATTCAAGAGATGAATGATACAGGCGCTCAATATGTTTATTTGGATATTACGCATCGGAATTCGGACTGGATCAAAAAGCGATTCCCAACAATTTATAAGAAATGCCTTGATATGAAAGTGGATATTACCAGCGAGGGAATACCCGTTGTGCCCGCAGCTCACTTTGAGTGCGGTGGTATTGCGACAGATGATTTAGCGAATACAAACATCAGGCGATTAAAAGCAGTGGGAGAAGTAGCCTGTACGGGATTACATGGTGCTAATAGACTTGCCAGCAGTTCTTTATTGGAGGGTCTGGTTTTTGGAACAATAGTGGGGAGGGATTGCTTCGAGATGATAAAAAAGGGTAAATTCATTATACCGAGGGTTGCAGAGTGGAAACCTGAAATGGAACCAGTGGACTCTGATTTACTTTATCAAGACTGGCTGACTATTAAGCATACTATGTGGAATTATGTCGGCATCGTTCGAAATAGGAAAAAACTCGATCGTGCTTTTGGAATACTCTGGCGGTTAAAGCAGGAGATTGAGTTGTTCTATGCTCATAGTAAATTAAATGATGATTTGATAGGTCTAAGGAATGCTGCTGCGACCTCGTTGCTTGTGCTTCATGCAGCGAGATTAAATAAAGTTAGTCGGGGTTGCCATTACCGGGCAGATTGATTAAAATTGAATATTCCTGAAAGTTCAGGTCAGTTTTTTTGATCTTTCTTACAAATTCCGGGACGTTTAAGAGAGATGGTGCAGAGGAGCAAGGGAGCAGGGATAAAAAAGAGAAAAGGAGTTGAGGAAAAGGGATTTGAAATCATTTGAGAAGAAGGAGTTTATCCAGAGTCACCGTGAATTAGAAGTGTATCGAATGTCCTTTAATGCTTCAATGAATATAGTTAAGTAAAAATTAAATTGAAACGGAGGTTATGTGAACGAATTACTTTATGCTGCAGGTGGCGCACAGCAATCTGGTGCAAATCCAATTATGGCTCTTTTGCCATTTATTCTCATTATTGTGGTTATGTACCTTCTAATGATCCGCCCTCAGGCAAAGAAGCAGAAGGAGAAACAAAAAATGCTTCAAAATTTACAAACGGGAGATGAAATACTTACAATAGGTGGTATTATAGGAAAGATTGAGGGTGTCAAAGAGAAAGAAAATACTATTATCGTCCGTATTTCAAAGGATGTTAAGATCAATTTATCAAGAGCTGCAGTTGCTGAAAAAATTGTAAAAAAGTAGAACACAAATTTGAAATTTAAAATGTCGGATTAAAATGTCTATTTTAAAAATCTATCTTTATGGAAGCCCAATTCTGAGCAAAAAGGTTGAGAAAATAGAAGATTTACCTAAGAATTTCGTTAATTACATGGATGATATGTTTGAGACTATGTTAGTTGAGGATGGTATTGGTCTTTCTGCAAATCAGGTTGGAAAAGATATGCGATTCTTTATTACGAATCTTTCCAGTCACGATAAAAATCTTGGTAAAGGAATTTTTATTAATCCTATTATTATTGATTCAGATGGTGAAACTACATTGGAAGAAGGTTGCCTCAGTATTCCTGATATACGTCAGCAAGTCACACGGCCGGAGAGGATTACACTTCAGTGGGAGAATTTAGAGCGTAAGATTTTTAAAGAAGAGTTTACTGGTTTGATGGCAAGAGTTATACAGCATGAATTGGACCATCTGAATGGGGTATATTTTGTCGATAGGATTACTCCGTTCAGGCAATCTTTTATTTCTTCGAAGTTGAAAAGAATTGAAGTTTCCGCATTAAAAGACAGCGAAGATAAATAGAATAGTTAACATTTCTATCTCAAAGAGGTCCTTCGAATGAAAATTATTTTCATGGGCACTCCAAGATTTGCTTTGCCAAGTCTGGAGGCTTTAGCCTCTTCTCATCATGTTATAAAAGCCGTTGTAAGTGGAGAAGATTTAAAAAGTGGTAGAGGCTTAAGAATACAGGAGCCACCGGTAAAGACTCTTGCCAGAAGCCTGAGATTACCTGTAATCCAACCGGTGTCTTTAAAATCACCTGAATTTATAGAAGAGATCAAGACTATTTCACCCGATATTTTTGTAGTAGTGGCGTTTAAAATTTTGCCTAAAGTTATTTTAGAAATTCCTGAGAAAGGAGCTATTAATATCCATGCTTCAATTTTACCAAAGTATCGAGGTGCAGCTCCAATTAATTGGGCTATTATTAATGGCGAAAAAGAGGCCGGTATATCAATATTTCAGATAAAGCCTAAGGTGGATACCGGTGATATCTTATTACAGCGCTATGTACAAATTCAACCGGAAGATACCGCTGGTAGTCTATCGGAAAAGTTATCTATTATTGGAGCAGAAGCTATTGTCAAAGTACTGGATGGAATAGAAAGAGGTGAACAGACTGCAATACCGCAGAATAGTGAATTAGCTACTGCAGCCCCCAAAATATTTCCTGAACTTGGCAAAATTGATTGGAACAAGGATGCACTAGTTTTAAAGAACCTTATACACGGATTATCCCCAACTCCGGGCGCTTACTCCTTTTTCAAAAAGAAGAGAATTAAATTTCTTACAGCAGTTATTGGCGAAAGTTCTTATCACAAAGAGTCGGGGACAATTGTTATAATAGATAAAAAGCAGTTAGGAATTCAGACCGGGAATGGAATTTTAAAACCACTGGAAGTTCAAGTGGAAGGACGCAAAGCTCTTAGAATTGAGGATTTTCTTCGAGGTTTTCAGGGCAAGATAGGGGATAAATTTGTCTCGTCTTATAAAATTATTTGGTAACTGTTCACGGAGGGATAGATGGATGGATGGATGAAGGTAGTGTAAAAAGTACCGATTTCTGCGAATATATTTCTATAAAGTAAAGTGTGAAAGTAAGCAGAAGAACAGGTGTGAAAGTGAGTAGGTGAAAGAGAAAGAAGAATGTCCCAGAGGGAACCCTATGAGAAAGGGAAAGATACAATATCATTGGCAATTGGAAGTGTATAAAATGTCAGTCACGGCTGCGATGAAGATTTTTGAAATATCAAAGAATTTTCCAATAGAGGAGAAATATTTTCACCCTGTTAAATATGAATGATACTAGTCATCTCATTTTTAATATTCTATATTTCATTAAAATGAAAACAAATAATAACGAGATCATTTATTATTTAACAGGGCAGGTGGATCAGGTAAGACGCTTTTCTCGTTCAGTCTCTTCTAATATTGCCTGCCCGGTGGAATAAATATTTATTATGTATATGCTTTATTTAGAGAAAAAGATGAATTTAAAACTACTTATTAGGTTAGTTGGTGCTATTCCACTGGGCAAGAAGCATGGAGAAGGAGACGTTACGAGGGAGCTTTTATTGACAAATTAATCCCGACTAAGTCGGGACTGAAAGTGAAGCAGCAGAAACGCAGGTTTGGCTTGAGTATTCTGTTAAATGTAAATATCTTGACAGAGAAATTGGTAGAGAATTAAATAAGATTTACGATAATATCATAGGAAAATTAGTTACTATGGCAAACAACACAAAACCGTGGTTATTAAAGGCAAAAATGAGTCCCGATAGGTATCGGGAAGATATTGTTATATAGCTTCAATGGGTTACACAGTTGATCTCTTTCTTACCTGTCCGTAGGACGTCACAGGCAGGCTTTCTCACTTTCTCACCTGGCTTACCTTCTCAGGGTGGTTGTCAAGAGTCAGGTTAATTAATGAGCCCACCTAAGAGATATCCGTGAACGGTTACACTATTTGATATGAGAACACGTGCCGCAGCTGTCAATATTCTGAACACTTTACCACGGAATTACTACAATTATGAAAAAAGAGTTGTTGAAGTTAGTAAAAACCTGAACTATAATCAGCAGGATCAGGATTTCGTATATGTTCTTGTAAAAGGAGTTATTAAGTATAAGAAACTTTTAGATTATATCTTAGAAATGGCAACGGATAAACCTCTTAAGAAAATAGAAGTTGATGCACTTAACCTCCTTCGAATAGGAGCATTCCAGCGTGTTATGCTAAATACACCGAGACATGCACTTGTATATGAAACATCAGAAGCAGCTAAGGATTTACACCGCCCTGACCTTGTCCCCTTTGTAAATGCAGTTCTCAGGCATTTGCCCGATGAGAGAGTTTGGCTTTCATCAATGAGAAATTTAGGAAGAGTTAAATCCATAGCCATTAAATACTCTCACCCAGAGTGGTTAGTCGAAAGATGGATTAAAACTTACGGTGAACAGGATACAATAGAATTACTAAAATTCGATAACGACTATCAGGAGATTTTTTTTAGACATAATCCTATAAAGATCAGCTGGGATAAATTTGAGCAGGAAATTGTAAATCGCGATTATTCAATTAATCTAATGATGTCAGAGCCGATCCATTTTTTTACAACTGTAAATCCAGGGCGACTTTTAAAAAGCAAACTATTTAAGGAGGGATATTGCTCTGTTCAGGATTTGAGCCAGGCATTGGCGGTTTTACTTCTTGATCCAAATCCGGGGGAAACAATTTTAGATGTTTGTGCCGCTCCAGGTGGGAAATCAACATTTATTGCACAATTAGTTGGTAAGAGGGGAAAAGTAACTTCTTCTGACGTTACAGAAAAGAAAATATCCCTGTTGAAAAATGAATGTTCGCGTTTGGGTATTAATTGTATAAATTATATGGTTGCTGATGCAGGCAAAGGTGTGTTTTTTGAAGCAGATAAAATATTGGTTGATGTTCCATGCTCGGGAACAGGTGTACTGGCGCGTCGTGCAGACATGCGTTGGAACCGCCAGCCTTCGGATATTGTTAAATTGAAACAGTTGCAGACAGAGATTCTAAATAATGTTTCTAATTATGTACGTAATAAGGGTGCATTTGTTTATAGTACTTGTTCGATAGAAATTGAGGAAAATTGGGGTATAATTGAAGCATTTTTAAATAGTCATTTGGATTTTGCCCTTGACCCTGCCGATAAATATGTTGAGACAGAGTATTGTGATGAAAAGGGAGCAGTGCAAATATTGCCGCAAAAACATGGAATGACCGGAAGTTTTGCCGTAAGGTTGGTGAAATTAAATTAAAACTGTTTGGATTGTGGAATGAAAATTGTAATTAGGGAAATGAGGGATTTTATATTCAATGATTTTGTAATCAATATAGGTGGAGAGAATAGCAAATAGAAAGTGAAAATTTGCCTAAAAAAGACTGTTTTGTTTCAATTTGAAATTTGCAATTTTCAATTTGAAATTTAAAATGAGATAAAGGTATCACTATGAGAATAAGGATTAGAAATTTCATCCGATTTCTAATTGTATTTATCTTTTTCACTATTGTGTTTGTAGTTGTTATGGATAAGATAGTAATGCCGCTGTACATTAGACATGGAAAAGAGTCTATACTAATGGATATCCGACAGAAGCAATTTGGTGAAGCAAAGGCAATATTAACAATGAATGGATTTGAAGTGGAGGTTATTGACACCGTTGACAATAGCGATTTACCGCCAGGGACAGTTGTTGACCAACAGCCGCCGGCAGGTTATGATGTTAAGAAAGGAAGAGTTATTCGTCTGGTTATAACGGGAGGAGAGAAGTATTTCCAGATGCCCAATCTGGTTGGGAAAGTGTTAAAAGCCGCCATGTTAGAGATGGATCATTATAAATTGGTTATTGATTCTGTTATATATCAATATTCATTGGATAAACCCAAAGGTGTGGTTTCCGAACAATCTATCCAGCAGGGAGTTATGGTCTCTTCAAATGAGCCGGTTGTTCTTACAGTGAGTAAAGGACAACCACCGCGTAAGCTTGAAGTTCCTGACCTTATCGGTTTAGGTCTTGAAGGTGCTAAACAGGCTATTCGAAAATCAGGGTTTAGAATGGGAATGATCCGATATATTCCAAATCCTGAATTAACTCCCTATACCGTTATTGGGCAGGAACCTGAAAAGGGAGAATTAAGAGATAAACCAGTTACTATTGATCTGGATGTAACAACTACAGATGTTAAACAGGAGTGAAATTATAAAATGCCGGAAATAGTTCCTTCGTTACTATCAGCTGATTTTTCCCGAATAACTGAGCAAATTAGAGCAGTAGAGAGAGCAGGTGCTACAAGACTTCATCTGGATGTAATGGATGGTCATTTTGTTCCGAATATTACAATAGGACCGTTTATAATAGAAGCAATAAGGAAAGTTACTTCACTTCATCTCGAATCTCATCTAATAATAGAGAATCCTGAACGTTATATAAAGAATTTTATAGATGCAGGAAGTGATACTGTTATTGTACATGTGGAAACCAGCAAGGATTTACATGCTGATTTGAAAATGATACGACAACTTGGAGTGAAGGCAGGTCTTGTTCTTAATCCTCCTACGCCTTTTGAAAATATTGAGCCTTATTTACAAGAAATTGATCACCTTCTTATTATGACAGTAAATCCGGGTTTTGGCGGACAGAAAATGATTGAAGAAGCCTTAAAAAAAGTGACACTTGCTAAACCGTATCAAAAAAAACATAAATTCCCTATTGAGGTGGACGGCGGTGTAAATCTTAATACTATTGATAAGACTGTAAAAGCAGGAGCAGATTTGTTAGTAGCCGGAAAGGCAGTTTTTGGAAATGATAAACCTGAAGAGTCTTTCATTGAATTATCTAAAAGAGTGAATTTATGAATCATATAAAAGAGGGTGAATTAGCAAGAAAGGCAGTTCACTACAATGCGTCGCTTATTCCGATTATATACTACTTCTTTGTTGATAGGCGAATAGCATTGATTATTCTTGGCGGATGTTCTGCTGCAATAATATTAGCAGAGATACTAAGAATGAGAAATCCGCTCTCAAGAAATCTTTACGTTAGGATATTTGGCTGGATGATACGCTCTTATGAATATGAGGGACATTTTACAGGAGCGACATACGTTTTTCTTGGTAGCTTTTTCACGATTCTTCTTTTTCCAAAAGAGATTGCTGTTATTGTTTTACTCTTTCTGTCTGTCGGTGATCCAACTGCCTGTCTTGTTGGGCTTTCGATCGGGAAGGTAAAAATTTGGCGTAATAAAACTCTTGAAGGATCTATGGCTTTTGTAATTGCCGGCTTTCTTGCCACATCCTGGGTTCCAGGAATAGCGCTCTGGATAAAGGTTATTGGAGCTTTTCTAGCATGTTTTGTAGAACTTATTCCCTGGAAAGTTGATGATAATATTACAATTCCAATTATAACCGGATGTATGATGATGTTATTATTAGGTTTGCATTTTATATAAAATTAAAAAGTAATTTCGGTTGCGTCAGGAGCTCACTCCTGATGCATCTATTATTACTTCTTATTATATCGTCAGGTCTGAGGAACAGACGGAACAATTTTAAGAACCTTGCGGAAGTTCCATTAGCAAAATCTTCAAAATAAAAATTTGTATTTCTTATTTTCTGAAATAACTTCCGCAAGGTTAGACCCTGAATTAGTTTTTTTAAGAATAAGAAATTATATTAATACATGTCATTTTTGAATCCACTTTTCCTCTATTTTCTTCCGCTATTGGTGGTTCCAACCATTATACATTTATTGGGAAGGCAAAAATATCAAAAAGTTGAATTCAGTTCCTTACGTTTTTTAAAGAAATTAGAGCATGATGTGATTCGCCGCCTTAAACTCCGCCAGATAATTTTATTGATTCTGCGGACCTTATTGATACTCTTTCTCATACTTGTATTTGCACGTCCATATCGAACAGGTTCTTCCCCTGGTATATTTCTGGGTAGTGGTGAAACATTTTACCTTGTAATTGATAATTCCTCATCAATGAGTGAAGTTTCTAGAGGAAAAGACCTTTTAGAAACGAGTATTGAGAATCTTAATTATGCGATGGAGGAAATAGAGTTTCCCGTGATTTTAAATATCGTTAAATCTACGCAACCCGGAGTCATTTTTGGGAAAGGACTGGTTCGCAGCTCCTCACAATTGGAAAAAGAAATTTCCGAAATTCGTACAAAACCCTTTTTAGGGAGGATAGATAAGTCATTAATAACAGCAACGAAGGACATTGAAAAAAGCCATGAAGCATCAGCAAGCGTATGGATTGTAAGTGATTTTCAAAAAGGTTCGTGGGAAAGTGCAAAACTTCCTGAGCATCCAATCAGGAGAATTTTAAAGCAAAAGGGAATAAGATCAGTTCTTTTTCCTGCTAATCAAAGTGGAAGTAATGCCGCTATTTACAGAGTTGAAATTCCTGAGCAGATAAATGAAAAAGGTAGTCTATCACAAGTAAAGGCATTTATTGAAAATTGGGGAAAAGAGGAAAAAGAAGTTCCCGTTTCGCTGTTTTTAGAGGGAGAAAGAGTGGGACAAACAGTGGTTACAGTAGCTCCACACAAAAGGCGGGATGTGAGTTTTGATTTTATTCCTATGGTTTCCGGACCACTTAGCGGAGTTATAAAGATTGGTGAAGATAATCTGCTAAATGACAATAAAAGATATTTTGTGCTAAATATCCCACAAACTATTCGAGTGCTTATAGTTGGTAGAGACGCTGAGGACGGACGGTTTTTGATGAGAGCTTTGCAGGTTGAAAATTCTTCGCTCATTGAAGTAAAGTTTGTTCCCCCTGGTCTCTTACCAATGGAGGATTTCCTGAATTATGATGTGATTATTTTTTCCAATATAGATAAGATTCAAAGTTCAGCGAAAACCTCACTTCAATCTTTTCTGAATAAAGGAAGGGGAATTATCATATTTCCAGGGAATGAATGTTCACCAGAGGTTTTTAACTCTTTCTGGGCTGATGGTTTTGGTTTTCCAAAGTTGAAAGGTACAAGGCGCTCGTCAGGTGAATCCTACCTAAAGATTGGTAATTTGCGATTAGACCATCCAATTTTTAAAGGTTTATGGAGAAGAGATGAACGTCCCAAAAGTTCACCATATTTTTACACTATTCCGGGATTCCTGACTGGTAGAAATCATTCCGTGATTATGAATTTTGATGACGGTACTCCTTTGCTAATTGAATCGAATGTGGAAAATGGGAAGGGTTTTGTGCTTTCAACATCACCTGTTAAAGGCTGGACAAACTTACAGGTAACAGGGCTTTTTCCTACTTTAGTGCAGAGAATGATACTTTATCTTGCCGGTAATGCTGTACAGACTCACGAATATTTAACGGGAGATACTATTCGTTTTGAAAGGTCTGGCAGGGAGCTCCTTAATAATCCGGTAGTTATCACACCCACGGGGCGGAAATTCACCCCCGTTTTTTCTAAAGAGTATGGAGAATATTGGTTTAGGGATACTGATGAGCCGGGTTGTTATGATGTTTATTCAAATGGGAAAAAGGTTAAGAGTTTTGCTGTTAACATTCATTCAAATGAGAATGAGGGGAATTTTTTAAATGAAGAGGATTTCAAGGCAATCGTTGATATTCAACCTTCCCGTATTGCGGTATTTAGAGAAGGTAGTTCCGATGAAACGTCTCGGTTGCAGTTGAGTCATGAATATAGTTTTTTATTTTTAATATTTGCTTTAATCGTGGCTGCAGCAGAAACTTATATCGGAAGAATTAATCGAACAATATTGGAAAGAGAAGTAAGTGCCTGAGAGAGTTCTATTAGTTGGTATTGTAAATTCTTTTCAGCCCAGATTTGAAGTTGATGAACACCTGAAGGAGCTGAAACAGCTTGTTACTACTCTGGAATATGAAGTAGCCAGTACTTCTATCGTCAATCAAAGACAAATTCAGCCTTCGACTTTAATAGGAAAAGGTAAGATAAACGAAATTAAGAATTCTCTCTCTCTTCTTAATATTCAGGAGGTGATTTTCGACGATGATTTATCCCCAACTCAAGCACGTAATCTTCGAAAGATGTTAGATGTGGAAGTATGTGATAGAAGTGGGATTATACTTGAAATTTTTGCTAATCATGCACAAACAAGGGAAGCTAAGACACAAATAGAACTTGCAACTCTTCAATATCTACTCCCAAGATTAACAGGACGCTGGACACATCTGGAAAGGCAAATTGGAGGAATTAGTGTAAGAGGAGGTGCCGGTGAAACTCAGATTGAAATTGATAGAAGATTAACAAGAATACGTATTTCTAAGTTGAAAAAAGACCTAAGGAAAATTGATAAAGATAAAACAGTACAGCAAAAAGGGAGGAGCACTTTCTTTAAAGCTGCTCTTGTGGGATATACTAACGCCGGGAAATCAACATTAATGAATGTTTTTACAGGTTCAAGCGTTCTGGTTGAAAATAAACTTTTCGCTACTCTGGATACGAAAGTGCGGATTTATAGCCTCGACAAATATCACGATTTGTTGTTAAGTGATACTATTGGTTTTATCAGGAAACTTCCACATCATTTAATCGCCTCTTTTAGAAGTACACTGAGAGAGGTGAAAGATGCCGATCTGATTATAAAGGTTGCCGATATTAGTTCATCTCAGTGCCTAAATCAATTAAAAGCTGTAGATGAAGTTCTCATTCAGCTTGAAGCCTATAATAAACCTTCAATAGTTGTTTTTAATAAGATTGATATAATGGGAAACCGAATATTAAAACAGGTAAAAAGAGATTATCCTGATGCTGTATTTTTGTCTGCTCTCAATAGATTACGAATAGATGAGTTAAGAAGAGCAATTCTAAAAGTCCTGGAGAAAGAAGAAATCCAACTGAAGTCGAAAGTGCCTGTTAATGACGTTAAAGGATTGGCAGTTTTAAGGGATAATGCTCGTATAATAAGTGAAAATTACTCCGATGGTAAGGTAGATATTGAATTCTCCGTTTATAGAAGAGTCTGGCCCTGGTTGAAGACATGGCTGGATCAAAATGCTGAGTTTGAATTCATCAATAACTGAAGTTCCCCCGAAATTGGAAATCCCTTATAACACAATATTTTGTATTTAAAGATGATGAAACACACTGACAGGTGGAATAGTAATTTAGTGAAGTTAAGATGGAAAATGCCTTATTTCTCTATACGGATCTGTACGGAATGAATACTTTAATTCACCTCCCCTCTTTCCCCTCCTTAGCAAGGAGGGGACGGAAGGGGAGGTTATATCATCTCGACATAATATTAGGTTCAGCACTAAAATTTCGGGGGAACTTCAGTGAAGTCATTAATAAGGCTTGATTTTCAATCAATTGATAATTATTTTTGCAGAAAAGGGGGTTAATTATGAAAACAGGTGATGAAATAGTTCGCCCTCCTGTAGTTGCCGGTATGTTTTATCCGGGTTCAGCAGGAGAATTGAAGCGGAGTGTGGAAAATTATCTTAACAATGCAACCGATATTTCAATTAAACTAAAGAATCTATATGGTATAGTCGCTCCTCATGCGGGATATATCTATTCCGGTTGTGTTGCAGCGGTGGGTTATAAATTATTGCAAAAGAATCCGTCAACAAACGTGGTCGTAATAGCACCCAGCCACAGAGAATATTTTAAAGGTGCCTCCATTTATTCCGGGAATGCATTTGAAACCCCACTTGGTAAAGTCCCGGTTTCTGATGAGATATGTGAAACAATCACGGAAAGTGGAGAGTCAATTAAACGGTCAATGGCTGGGCATAGGGAAGAGCATTCATTGGAGGTTCAGCTTCCTTTTCTTCAGACTATTTTTCCTGAGGGTTTTAATTTAATTCCTGTTGTTATGGGTGCTAACCAGATATCTACAATTCACGAATTCGCGCAGGCATTAAGTAAGGCAGCAGAAAAATATGAGTTTGTTGTAGTAGCAAGTTCGGATCTATCGCATTACTATCCGTATGATGTTGCAGTAGAGAAAGATTCACGTTTGATTGCAGTTCTGGAAAATTATAAGATGGATGAGCTGGAAGCAGGGTATGAAGACCAAAGTTTGGAAGCATGCGGGCTGGCACCGATTTTGGCCTTAATGAAATATGCACAACTATCCGGCAATCCTGTTTGCAAACAATTGGAGTACAAGAATTCCGGCGATACATCGGGGACGAAAGATCAGGTTGTGGGTTATGTTTCAGCGGCTGTATACGACAAGTAATGAATAATTAAAAATACAGGGTTGTACTTTCATCGTGATTAGTAGCAAGGGTTCATTCAGTATTTTTGGTGCAAGTAGAGTTGGCATTTCTCTTGCGTACCATTTTCATAGAGCGGGGTATTCTCCTGAATTTGTCTGGAACAGGTCTGAAGAAGGACTGAATAAAGCTCTCAGATGGGTTCCATTCAAGTATGAATCAACTTCTATTAAAGATTTTCAGGGGAAAAGTAACTGGATAATAATCTCAGTTTCAGATGATGCAATTGAATCTATTGCTCAGAAATTGGCAGAATCTGTTGATAATTTGAACAATGTAAATGCTTTTCATACATCCGGAATCCTGAGTTCGGAGGTTTTGAATCCTCTTAAAGAGAATGGGTACAGAACAGGCTCTTTTCACCCGGTACTCAGTGTGCCTGATATTAGAACAGGCATTAGAAAAATGCCTTCTGCTGTTTTTACCTGTGAAGGTAAGATTCAGAAAGAGTTAGTAGTATTAGCGGAAAGGATTGGTGGAAAAGGTATACAACTAACACATGAGCAAAAAGAACTTGTACATGTCTCATCTGTGTTTCTGAGCAATTACTCAATTTCGCTCATTGCTGCTGTTAAAGAATTGTGTAAGAAAAAGGGATTATCAGAAGATAAAACAAGAATGATTCTGAAAGGATTGTCAGAACAGGCTGTTGAAAATGGCTGGAATAAATCACTTTCAGATGCATTAACAGGACCGATTGTGAGAGGCGATGTTAAGACTATTAAAAAGCATCTTGAGTTATTGGATGAATATCCTGATTTGAAAAAACTTTATGCAGATTTTGGTAGTCTTGCTGTGAATATGCTTGCACCAAAAGATGTCTTTCAAAGCGAAAAGGTTTTAGAACTGTTTCTAGATACTATAGAAAAAATGGAAGATTGAGTAGTAAAGGATTAATAAATTTTTCTTTTTTCATATTAATTGGAAGCGAATTATGAAGAAGTTATTAGTGACATTTATTGTTCTGACTTTTTGTATTCAGGCATTTCCACAGGAAAGGAAAATGTTCTGGGATGGATACGATTGGGCTGCTGTTGATAAAATTACTGAGGAGTACCCGGAGTACAACGTTTGGATAAAAAGTGCATGCCTGAGTGGACTTTTTGAAGGAAAAATGTTTTACAAGCTGAAAGCAATGCCATTGCATAATTCAGTGATTGATACACTTTTTACCGCTTTAATAGAACCTTCAAGTGTCCGTTCTCTAATTGGGGGATTGGACATGTTTTATCAAGATATATCTAATGAATATATACCGATTCCACTGGCTCTGATTGCAACTATTATGGTTCAGAATGATTATTCTAAATCAGAAGTTGATAAATTTATTTTGGAAAGTAAAAACTGGATAAATGAAATAACTATCAGTATTCTAAATAACTATCATCCCTAGGAGTCGAAACAACGAATAATGAAAGAAGACCCTGAAATATCAAATATCAAATATCAAATTGCAAATTAAGGATAGGTGCTGTGAATTCTGAAGAATTATCTGATAGATTTTTAGATTATGCTACATCGATTATTATTTTGTTAAAAAGCCTTGGAAATAGTTATCAAGGTAAACATATAAGTAAACAGTTATTGCGCTCCGCAACTTCTTGTGGAGCAAACTACGAAGAAGCCAGAGCAGCTGAAAGTAAAGCAGATTTTAGTCATAAATTGCCCCGAAGGGGTGCCTTTCTCAAAGAGACTTCTTCGGAGCGGCACAAATTGTATTATCCCAAAGGGATCCCTAAGGGAAAGGAACTGAGAGAATCAAGGTTTTGGATTCGATTAATTAAAAGAGCAAGTTTGATTCCGAAAGATAAAATTTCACCAATTCTTAGTGAAACCGATGAACTTATTAAAATAATTGCAAAATCAGTTGTTACATCAAAGATAAAAAAAATAATTTGAAATTTAGTATTTGCTATTTGAATTTTGAAATAACATCCATCCCGAGGCGTCGGGACAAATAATAATGAAAGTACATTCCTATCAATGTTATATTTGTGAAATTCGTCTGCCTGTGCGTAGCATGCAGACAGGTGTAATTCTTGGACTACTTTCATATAAAATAGCATCTATTCTTCTTTAAGTATAAGCTCCCCACAATGAGGGCAGATAAGATATTCTTCTTTTTCACCAAAGAAGCGGAGGTTAGTTATACGAAATCTGGCGGTTCCGGACATATTCGGGCGTTGTGTGATTATTGCCTCACGGGACCTGGTGCTATCCGGTTCCATTGGAACGTTATAAACGTGTGCAATATTCAATTGCTTTTTTTCTACCACTCTTTCGGAATTGTCATAAATATCTACATATCCGGAGACTTCGCTTATTGATTTATCTGACACATTTTGAATTTCAACAGTAATACTCAAGAGGTCGTTATCAAGTTCTTTAAGAACAACGTTGTTGATTTGTACAGTTTCCTGAGCGAACAACACAACAAATGTCGATATGAAAATTAAAAATATCGCAAATCGTTTCATTGTTACCTCATAAATTTTTCTTAATATAGATTATATTAAAGCGAGAGTCAAGTTTTGGATTAAAGATTTAATTTTCTTTAGATAGTGAATGTGCTCAATATCACATTTTTGTAAGCTTTGCTGCTTTTTAGAATAGTTGAAAGGAAATAGTGCTCTTAGTAAATCATGTTTGATTTTACTAAATTTAGAAGTGTAGGTTTTGATCAAGAAATAGTGGCTTAATAAATTTGGGTGATGAAATGAGTAGTTGGGTAATATCGGGGGATAATCTAACACTGGAAATGATTACAACTTTTTTGAGATCAAAGGGCAAGGTTTCTATTGAGGAAAATGCTGCAAAAAGTGTCAAAGCCGCACGTAAAACAGTTCTTGAAATGATCAATAAGGGAAAAGTAGTTTACGGAATTAATACCGGTTTTGGCAAACTTAGCCAGGTTAAAATTCCTCTGAATGAATTAGAATCTCTGCAGATAAATCTGCTCAGAAGCCATGCCTGTGGTGTCAGCGAATCTGTTGATACAGATATAGTAGTCCTTATGATGTTTCTGAAAATTAATAACCTGTCCGCAGGTTATTCCGGTTGCTCTTTGGAAGTTATAAATAAATTGATAGAATTACTTAATAAGAAAATATATCCGATTGTTCCAAGAAGAGGTTCCGTTGGGGCAAGCGGTGACCTGGCGCCTCTTGCACATATGTCCTTACCGCTAATTGGTGAAGGAGAAGTGTTGTATAAAAACAAACGATGTCAGTCAGAAGATTTAGTGAAGCAGGGAATATATGAGCCCATTAAGTTAGGACCCAAAGATGGCTTATCGCTTATTAATGGTACTCAGTACTCAACAGCCCTTCTTACATCAGCGCTGATTCAGTCGAAGGATTTAGTGCTTTTATCAGAGCTTGCTGCTTCAATGAGTATTGAGGCAGTTCTTTCTACGGATGTTCCTTTCAGAAGAGAGATTCAGGAACTCAGGCGTCAGAAAGGGCAAAAAGTGGTTGCAAAACATGTCAGGAATTTTCTAAAAAATAGCGAGATAGTTGAATCACATAAAAATTGTGAAAAGGTTCAAGACCCTTACAGTTTCCGTTGTGTGCCGCAAGTATTAGGTGCGGTTAGAGATTCAATTAACTTTGTTCAGGAAATCGTGGAGAATGAATTCAATGCCGTAACTGATAATCCACTTGTTTTTTCTGATTCCGGTGAAATATTGTCAGGAGGTAACTTCCATGCAGAACCGCTTGCAATGGCATCCGACCAGCTATCCATCGCCCTCACTGAATTGGGAAATATAAGTGAAAGACGAATTGCGAATCTTACAGACCAATCAGTAAGTGGATTACCCGCATTTCTTGTTGAATACAGTGGAATAAATTCAGGCTTTATGATAGCACATGTAGCCGCAGCCTCTCTTGCTTCTGAGAATAGAACACTGTCCAATCCCGCTTCTGTCGGGAATATTCCAACTTCAGCAAATCAGGAAGACCACGTCAGCATGGCACCAGCTGCAGGATTAAAACTTTTACAGATTGTGGAAAATGTCAAGGTGATTATATGGATTGAAATGCTGGCAGCAGCTCAGGGAATGGATTTTAGAAGACCTTTAAAGGGTGGAATTGGTTCAGAATTATGCTACAAAAAAGTCCGTTCTCTTGTAAAATATCTGGATAAAGACAGAATTATGTATGTGGATTTACGACAATATAAAAAACTACTTTCCGATTATACTTTCATAAGAGAGATAAATGATATAGCGGAAAGCAATTAGTTTTATTTTCTCCTTTTTTAACAGAGTAAGTTAATTTTTAATATTTTTGAAATTTTTATTTGAGTCGGAGTGAAGATGGATAGTAAAAAAATTGTTAACGAGGGTTTTACTTTTGATGATGTGTTGTTGATACCGGCACAGTCAAATATTTTACCCAGGGATGTTGTTCTTGGAACAAATCTTACAAAAAAAATAAGATTAAATATCCCTATTCTAAGTGCGGCTATGGATACGGTCACAGAAGGAGACATGGCGATAGCCATTGCACGTGAAGGGGGAATTGGAATTCTTCATAAAAACATGAGTATCAATGAACAGGCTGCTGAAGTGGATAGAGTTAAACGCTCAGAAAGTGCTATGATCATAGACCCTATAACGCTTTCTTCAAATAACACCATAAGAGAAGCATTGGGAGTTATGTCGAAATACTCCGTTTCAGGTATTCCTATTGTTGATAATGGGCGGCTTAAAGGAATTCTTACCAATCGCGATATCCGTTTCGAGACCAATCTCGATCTTCTAATCTCTGAAAGAATGACGAGTAAAAATTTAATAACTGCTCCCGAAGGTACCACACTTGAAGAAGCAGAGGAAATTCTACAAAAGCACCGGATCGAAAAGCTTCTTGTTGTTGATGAATCAGGGTGTTTAAAAGGGCTTATCACAGTGAAGGATATTTTAAAAAAGAAGAAATTTCCTAACGCTGTAAAAGATTCGATCGGTCGTCTGCGTGTCGGCGCCGCAATCGGAATAACGAAGGATTCAATTCAGCGTGCAGAGAGATTGGTTCAGGAACAGGTTGATGTTTTAGTAGTTGATACTGCTCATGCTCATTCTGGTGGAGTTTTAAATATGGTCCGGAAAATAAAGAAAAAATTTCCTGATGTTGACTTAATAGTGGGAAATGTAGCTACAAAGGACGGGATTAAGGCGTTAATAGATGCTGGTGCTGATTCAGTTAAAGTTGGCATTGGTCCTGGTGCTATCTGCACAACGCGAGTTATAGCGGGGGTAGGCGTGCCGCAGCTTACTGCAATTATTGACTGTAGTGAAGAGGCATTAAAATCGGGAATTCCGGTTATAGCGGATGGCGGAGTGCGATATTCAGGGGATATAGCAAAAGCCCTGACTGCAGGAGCAAGTACAGTCATGTTAGGCTCTATTCTTGCGGGTTTGGATGAGAGTCCTGGAGAGAAGATTCTTTACGATGGACGAGTTTTCAAAGCATATAGAGGGATGGGCTCTGTCCCTGCGATGAGTAAAGGGAGTAAGGACAGATATTTCCAGGATACAGAGGATGTTAAGAAATTAGTTCCTGAAGGAGTTGAAGGGCTCGTACCTTACCGTGGGTCTCTTCAGGATACAATGCACCAACTCATGGGCGGATTAAAAGCGTCAATGGGATATTGTGGGACAAAAACTATTAAGGAGTTCCAGAAAAAAGCGAAATTTATCAGAATTTCACAGGCTTCAATAATAGAGAGCCATCCACATGGTATAAAAATAAGCAAAGAAGCGCCTAATTATAGGTCTGAGAATTGATATAATTAAAAGCGCTTAGTGTGGTAAAAAATTATGGAAGTTTTGCGATATATGCGGCGAGTTTAGATTTTTTATTGGCAGCATTATTTTTATGGATAATACCCTTACTTACAAGGGAGTCGATTATAGAAACAGTTTCTCGAAAGATTGGTTCTGCTTCTTCCTTAGTCGTTACGCTTTTGACCTTCTTTATCATGGTCTTCATTTTGGATTTATAATTCCTATTTCGCAACCTTGCTTTTTCTGCCTGACGAATCCGTTTCTGGACAGATATGTTCTTACTCATTTAATTCCTTTCAAAGTGTTTTCAAAAAGTATGCAAAGTTATTTAAATAGTTAATGAAATTCAAAGGAAAAAACAGAGAAAATAGTTGGTAGTTTTTTAAGATGGATTATAAGATTTGATTTATCTGACCAATTTTAACATTTTACTGCTGGGTCAATTATTGCAAATTAATATTAGATATGCAACACTGTTTATTATCCTGAAGATCCTTTGCGAGATTGTAATATTAATTATTCTAATGTTGTTTCTTGCACTCCTTTTTAGAACAATCATATTTATTAGAGGAAAATTTTCGGATGGTAAAAATATTATTGAGTCAAACACTTCATTATTTTTGAACTCGGTAAATGTTATTGCGTCTTATGATTTTATGTTATCTGAATTATATCTGAAGATTGGATTATTTCGTTTTTGTATTTATAAGCATTTATTGAAAAGAGATGGTAAAGTAAAGGCTGATGAAACGCCATTAAAGCGTAAAAAAGAAAAAGGTAAGAAAAAGCTTACTATATCTATGTTTTCCGTACGAGAATGGATTGGATTAGGTCAAGAAGCCATACCACGTTTTTTCAGGATATTTCAAAAAGATAAATTTACTGGAAAATTAAGAATAGGACTCGGAAATCCTGCATTGACAGGTTTTTTTATGGGAGCATATTATTTGCTTAAATCCTTGATATCTGATTTTAAGGATGTTTCTATATCTCCAAATTTTATTCAAAAAGAGGTTAAAGGAGAAATATCCTTAGCTGGCTCAATAAGATTGATTAAATTAATTCCAATGGTTATTTTTGCTTATAGAAAAATATTGAGTGGAAAGAAGAGATTAAAAGCGAGAGGCAAAATATGATAGAGAGTTTGGTTGATACTTTGTTGGATAAATTGAAGGATATTGTTGCATCGGAAACAGTTGTAGGAAAGCCAGTTGAAACTCCTGAGGCGACAGTCATTCCTGTTAGTAAAATATCACTTGGCTTTGGTGCTTGTGGGGGCAGTAGTATTGAGACTGCCAAGGATAAAGGAAAAGGAAGTGGAACCGGTGGCGGAGCTGTGATTGAACCCGTAGCAATTATCTCAATCTGCAAAGGAGAGGTAAAAGTACATAAGTTAAAAGATAAGGGAGTGGATTTTGGAAAGATTATAGAACTGGTACCGGATTTGATAGGCAAGTTTAGTAAATTGAAAAAGGCAGGAAAAGGAAAGGATAAAAAAGAGTAGGATTCTAAAGTGGAGAACTTTGATGACCGAAACTTTTCCTTGTATTTATTAGTCTCTCCAATTATTTTAAGGGGAAAAAAGTGATTATGAAAAGTTTAATTTTAAAAAATATTCCAATATTTGCTGATTTAAAAGACGATATTCTTGAAAAAATCTACTACCTGTTGCAAAAGCGTGTCTATAAACGTGATAATATGATCTTAATGGAAGAAGATTTTGGGGATACTTTGTTTTTCTTGAACAAGGGCAGTGTTAAAATTACCAGACTAAGCGATGATGGTCGCGAAGTAATACTTTCTACTCTGGGTGAAGGTGACTTTTTTGGTGAAATGTCCATTTTTGATGGTGAAAGCCGGTCCGCAAATGTTGTTGCTCTTGAAGATTCGGAAGTATATATATTGAAACGAGCTGATTTCCTTGATTTGCTTGAAAAATATCCCAAAATCGCTATCGCATTTTTGCAAGAGTTAGCAACTCGTTTACGAAAGTCTGATCAACAAATAGAGGGGCTCTCACTTAGTGATGCGGAAAGTCGTATTGCTATGACTCTATTAAGGCTTGCCGAAGAACTGGGAGTGATAAAGATGGGACAGGTTATTATCAATAATCTACCGTATCAGCAGGATATTGCTAATATGGCTGGTACTTCCCGTGAAACGGTTTCAAGAATGCTTACACTTTTACAGCGAAAGGGTTTTATCCAAAAGCAGGGACGAAAACTTACTATTACAAATTATGACGAGTTTGTTAAGCAGTTTGGATAATCATCATATTATAAGACTGTAGTAAATAAAATAAATACAGCAAAAATAGACAGAGTGCTGAGAATAAATTAATACGAAGTCTAATATTCTCAGGTAATAAATGTGTCTCTAAACTATTTAATAAGTTATATTGAGAGATAATTCACTCGAAGGAATTTCCTCAGAGGTGATTAACCGAATTAATTTGTTAAATCAATCCCTATAGATGGAACTGAGACAACTATTAGATTAGATTTGCCTAAGACTTCACATATCAGTTTATTCATTCACGATATTAAAGAGTGGGTAATAGTGAAACTGTTTGATACGAGCAAGCCTTGCGGTTGTCACAACGTTATTTGTAATGGAAAGGATAGATAGACATTTATACAAATCCTGCACAGATTGTTTTATTCCATCCTCTAAACATATAAATTACAGGGGCAAATCTTGCTATTTGTATAATTTCTCAAATTTGTTATGTTTAAACTGAACAATATCAAAAAGGTTAGTTAAAAACATTAAAATTAATGAAAGATAAATCGGCAAAAGCTTCTGAAATGGGATTTCTTGATCATCTCGAGGAGTTGAGATGGCGAATACTAAAGTCTTTATTCAGTGTTGTGCTTTTTGCAATTTTATCGTTTGTTTTTTCAGATTTCTTTATTGACTTACTTATTGTTCCCTCAAAGCATTTGAATCCTGATATGACGATTCAGGTGTTAAAGGTTCAGGGTATGTTGATGTTGAAATTATGGGTAGCTTTCGCAATGGGGGTTGTCTTTTCGATACCTGTAATTGGGTATCAGTTCTGGGCTTTTGTTACTCCCGGACTTTACAAGAGTGAAAAAAGTTGGGCTCCCTGGCTGGTGATAAGTGTTACTGTATTTTTCCTTCTGGGCGCTTTATTTGCTTATTTTGTAATTGTCCCATTTGCCTTGAAATTCCTCATAGGACTTGGTACTCCTGAAGTAAATAAAAATATTTCAATAAATTATTATGCAAAGTTCGTGATGCAGCTGATAATTGCAGCAGGTTTGATTTTTCAGATGCCGGTATTGTCCTTCATTCTGACGAAAATGGGGCTGATAACACCTATGCTTTTAAAAAAGTACTGGCGGTATGCGGTGATAGTTATTCTGGTTTTGGCAGCATTTATCACACCGCCTGATCCTGTAAGCATGATAATGATGGGAATTCCATTGCTATTTCTTTATGAATTCAGCGTTTTTGTTTCCAAACTTGCATTAAAGTCTTCTGGGGAAAATCATGAGGAAGAATCACCGGCAGGATAGGTAAAACCTCATTTACAGGTTGAAACAGGTTTCTGTACTGCGTCCTACGGACTGCTTCGCAAATACAGTAAGGTTTTTAAAAGAAGATTTCCGAAGCGGAGCTTTCCCATAGGGATCTCTTCGAGGCGGGGTACAAACAGAATCTATCTGAGGGATTACCAGGATAGTTCTTCAATAATTGTAGTTCTTACGTCAGTGAGTTAAATTTTACCGATTTATATGATTGAACCTAATCTCAAGAAATTAAAAGAACTGGTACTGGAAGAAATGGAACTTTTCCAACAAGAGTTTGAAAAAGGTATTCAATCGGATGTTTCACTAATAAATACAATTACGCAATATATTTTATCCCAGAATAGTAAAAAAATCCGTCCTATTCTTTTAATGTTATGCGCAAAACTTTGCGGAGAACCAAACGAACTCTCCTACGTCTCGGCAAGTTTGGTGGAAATTCTTCATACAGCGACACTTGTTCATGATGATATAGTTGACGAAGCAGAAACTCGCCGGGGTTTACCATCGGTTAAGGCAATCTGGAAAAATAAAGTTGCAGTTCTGCTGGGAGATTATCTATTCAGCAAGTCTCTTAACAGTATGATAAAATTGAGAAACTTTGATGCACTGGAATTACTGTCAAAAACGTCCGAGCTGCTGAGTTCAGGAGAAATACTTCAAATTGAGAAGAGTTTTTCAGATGGAATGGATGAAGATATTTATTATAAAATGATCTGGGCAAAGACAGCTTCCCTATTTGCAACAGGTTGTAAATTGGGAGCAATTACTGTTAATGCAAGTCCGGAAGTATGCGATTCTCTTTATCAGTATGGTAAATATTTAGGGATGGCTTTTCAGATAAAGGATGATCTTTTTGACTATAATGGCTCCCATTCAAGTATTGGAAAACCGATAGGGAGAGATATAAAGGAAAATATCATAACACTACCATTAATTTATACGTTAAATGTCCTTCCTCGTTCAGATAGTAGAAAATTGAGAAAAAATCTTAAGAAAGGACCTTCAAAAAAAGAAGTTAAAAAGATAAATGCTTTGATAAAAGAGACCGGCGGTGTTGATTACACCTTGAGTAAATTACACGAATTATCCAAGTTGGCTGTTGAGCAGCTCTCCAGTTTCCCGGATTCTGAAATAAAGCAGTCTTTAGTCAGTTTTACCATTTATAATGAGAAAAGGGTTAGTTGAAATTTAAAGAGGAGCCAGGGAAAATATTGATCATCCGCCTGAGCTCCCTGGGTGATATTGTGGTATTAACTCCAATTTTTAAAAGTCTCAGGAAGAGATTCCCTGAAGCTCAAATAGATTTTTTGGTCAAAAAGGAATTTAAAAGCATTGTAGCAGAGAATCCTTATTTATCGAATGTTATAACATTTGATATAAGTGAAAGACTGCGAGGATGGAAAAAGCTATGCAGGTCATTGGCTGATGAGAATTATGATCTTTTTATTGATATGCACAATAATTTCCGAAGCTGGATATTGAGTTTATTTCTAATCAAGGTTCCAAAGTTAAGATATTATAAACCCAGACTGTTAAGATTTTTACTTTTCTATTTTTTGATCAACCTTTTCCCTAAATCTTTTTCGTTACTTGGGGAATATTTTAAAGTATTAAGACCGCTTGGTATTAGTTCATCGGATTCAAAACCGGAGATTTTCTTATCAAATTCAGCTCTGGAGAGGGCAAAATCTATTTTGAAAAATAAAGGTGTTGAGGATCATTTTGTTGCTATTTTACCTATTGCAGCGTGGTCTAATAAGCGATATCCTTTAAAAAAATATGAGAAGCTTGCAAAAAGAATTAATGACGAACTAAATATGAATGTAGTCTGGTTAGGTGGGGAAAGGGATGCTTACCTTAATGATTTGAGCTATCTGCAACCATCTAAGAGTATTAAAATAATCGGAGAGACAGATTTAGAAGAATCGCTGGGAATATTAAGTCAGAGCTCTTTAGTGGTAGGTAATGATACGGGTTTGACATATTCAGCAGAGGCGCTTGGAGTTCCAGTGGTTTTGATTTTAGGTCCCACTTCGCGTGAAACGGGCGCAGGTCATTATTATGAAAAGAGCATTACTTTGCAGAAAGATATATGGTGCCGTCCATGTTCTCAAAAAGGTGACAGAAAATGTTATCGCAAGAAGAAATATTGTATGGAAGAGATTTCAACTGGTGAAATTTTTAATGCTGTCTGTCATATTATAGAGGGAAAAGTTAAATGACTTTTTTTTGGATAATTCTCTATAATACAATGTTCGTTCCAATAGCCTTTGTTTTGATTCAAATAATTTCTCTGTTTGACGAAAAAGTTAGGCGTGGGCTTTCCGGGCGGCGCATGAGCTGGGTAAATCTAAGAAAATTCCGTGAGAAATATCCCAATAAGGAATTATTCCTGATTCATTCGGCATCTTTGGGTGAGTTTGAGCAGGCTAAACCTGTTATTCGCGGATTAAAGGCTTTACGTCCAGATGTTTTAATTGTGGCAAGTTTCACTTCTCCAAGCGGTTACGAAAATGCGGTTCGCATACCGGAGGTGGACCTTTTTATATATTTGCCAATTGATACTTTTTTAAGGGTAAGACGTTTTATTCAGAAGCTCAAACCTCAAAAGATAATATTTGTCACGTATGAGCTATGGCCTAATCTGATTGTTAATGCAAAGCGACATCATGTGCCTACATATTTGATGTCTGCAAGAATCAGAAGGGATAGTTCAAAATGGATGCCGATTGTAAGGAATCTTTTTCGAACTCTTTATCGTATGCTGGATTACATATATGCCATTTCGGAAGAGGATAGGCTTTCTGTTAAAAACTTAACCGGAAGTGTTAATATTAAAGTTTTAACTCTTGGTGACACTCGTTACGATCAGGTAATTCAGCGTGCACATGAAAGAATGCATTTAACGATACCAAAGCTATTTGATGAAGGTTTTGTGTTTATCGGGGGAAGTATTTGGCCCCAGGATGCTCGACATTTACTCCCGGCTCTTTTTAAATCTATGGAGCAATTTGAATCGTTAAAAGTTATAATGGCTCCTCATGAACCAAATGAATATGCACTTGAAATGCTTGAGGATAGTTTCCAGCAGGAAGGTTTTTCAACTCTCCGTTTATCTAAGTTTAAATCTCCTGTTACTGATCTAAGAGTTATTTTGGTCGATAAAGTTGGTATTCTGGCTGAACTCTATTATCAGGCAAATTTGGCTTTTATAGGCGGCAGTTTTCGCGGTTCTATTCATAATGTTATGGAACCTGCTGTTGCTGGATTACCCGTATTGTTCGGCCCAACCTATCATAATTCTCGTGAAGCTGAAATACTGATAAGAGAGAATGGCGGCTGGTGTTGTGAAGATGGAAATTGCTTTTATGATAAGATCAAATCTCTTATAAGGAATCCTGAATTATATAAAAAGGCATCTTTTTCGGCACGACAGGTTATTATGAAAAATTTAGGTGCTTCTGCCCGTACTGTTAAAGAAATTTTGGAGTTGGATTGAGTATAAAACTGCTTGATGTAAGTTTCGGTTATAATTCTGATGCACCCCTTTTTTCTCATTTGAATCTTAATATTCCTACATGTTGTTGGGTGACAATTACCGGCGACTGCGGCTCGGGTAAAACTACACTGGCAAAACTAATAGCAGGTATATTAACTCCTATTTCGGGAGATATCATTTTTCCCTGGGTCAATGGAAATTCTCACAAACCTGAGTTTGGATACCTTTTTCAAAATCCGGATGATCAATTTGTTCATTTTAATATAGAAAGAGAAATAGCTTTTAGTCTTGAAAATATAGGAATAGCGCCGGATGAGATGTTTAATAAAGTTGAAGAATCTCTTAGGAAGGCAAATTTGTGGAATCGCCGAAATGATTCACCTAATAACCTTTCAGGCGGAGAAAAGCAGAGGCTTGCTCTGGCTGGTATGTTAATTACAGAGCCAAAAGTTCTTATATTGGATGAGCCAACTTCATTTCTGGACGTTGTTACACAAGCAGAATTGTACAAAATAACTAAGGAACTTTTAGATGAAAAAGTTAGCATTATCTGGATTACGCAAGAACCAAATGAAATATATATGTCTGATTATGTAGTTGAGTTGAATTGTGGTGAAGTATCTTACTATGGCGAAAGCGCCGATTATATCTGTAAATATTATCCGAATGGGATATTTAAAATTTGAGTAGTTATGAATTCTAAACTCATACTATCCATAAAAAATTTATCATACAAGTATCCGAATAATGAGGGCTTTCAGTTAAATATCCCTGATATGTTTTACACCTTTACTAAACCACTTGGTATTTATGGTCTATCCGGTTCAGGGAAAAGTACTTCTGGTAAAATTCTTGCCGGTTTGTTGAAACCTTTAATGGGTGAAGTTAATTTGAGCTGGTTAGATAAGAAAAACTTTCAGCAGAGAATTATTCCAAATGTTATGTACTCTACTCAATTTCCGGAAAAGATATTTTTAGGGTCTAAAGTCAAGGATACTGTCGAATTGATATTATCTAAAAATCCGGATTTTAAAGGAGTGAAGTCAAACCTTATAAATTTCTTGAGTAAATTTTGTATAGATTATAAAGATATCGAGTTTAAAAGTGGCTATGAATTGAGTGGTGGTGAACTGAGGAGATTTGCACTTTCACTCAGTATGGCATGTTCGCCGAATTTATTGATACTTGATGAACCTACGATAGGTTTCGGTGGAAAAGGAAAGCAGCAATTGCGTAATATTTCTAGGGAGTTCAAAAAAGAACATGCTTTGATAGTTGTCACTCATGATTTCAGGCTTATTGAAGATATCTGTGATCATTTGTGGGTTTTGGATAGAGGTAAAATTATATTTGATGGGAATTTCGATGAGCTTACACACAACTTTCTCCAAAAAGATAGAGTTGGCTTAAACATTTATGAAATGTTTGAGGAAGATATTTTAAAAAAGCAATCTGTTATATAGGAATTTCAAAAGAAATATCTTAGGAGTGTCAGTGAATATTAATGTTAAACAAAAAATCGAAGAGATGCATTCTGATAAAATTGTTACGATTTCTAATATTATCTCAATTATAAGAGCTGCGCTTGTAATACCTATAATATATTTCCTTAAAGAGGGACGAGGAAATGTTGCTTTAGTATTTATCATCATTGCTATTATTTCAGATATGCTTGATGGCTGGCTGGCTCGCATAAGCAAAGAAATTACCGAGATTGGTAAAATTTTAGACCCAGCTGCCGACAAGGTGGTTATTTTTGGTGTTATGCTGTATCTTTTTCTCGCTGATTTAGCACCGTTAAATTATTTTATATTTCTTCTAATTCGAGATATTACTATCTCACTACTTGGTGTCTATATGCTCAACAATTGCAGGGTAAGTCCAAGGGCAAATAGAATGGGGAAAGTATCAATAATTTTTACCTCGGCTGCTATTTTGTCTTTTATTTATTCTGATAAAATTGGACAATGGAAAAACCCATTGATATGGGTATCAATTATATTTATGTCGATATCATGGGTTCAATATTGCCAGACATATATTCATCAGATAATACTTAAAAGGAAAGAACTAAAAGGCTCTGGTAAATCAAAGTTAAGGAAAGGTCTGACAAAAACAGAGCATAGTATCGCTTCTCGGCTTCCTCTATTAGGGAAATTCATTAATATAAATAAAAATGTTCTTGCTGAAGTTGAAGAAACTCTTTTAACGGCGGATGTAGGAGTAGAGCTTACCGAAATGCTTGTTGATAGACTTAGAGCGGTAAATAGGAAAGAGGCTGTAAAACTGGGTGATATTTTAAAAGATGAAATAAAGTCGCTTATTAATGAAGAAAATGTTGAGTTGAAATTGGATTGTAAACCCCATGTTGTATTACTTGTCGGGGTAAATGGTACCGGGAAAACTACTACAATAGGAAAATTGTCATGGAAATATGCTCAAGAAGGAAGTAAGGTTTTAGCAGTATCAGCGGATACTTTTCGAGCGGCGGCTTATGATCAATTGAAGATATGGAGTAAAAGAGCTGGTGTTGAGTTTATGGGAAATCCTCAAGGGAAGGATCCATCAGCTGTAGCGTTCGATGCAATGAAATCAGCGTTTGCTCGTCAAACTGATATTGTTTTAGTTGACACAGCCGGACGTCTGCATACTAAATTTAATTTGATGCAAGAACTCGCAAGGATTAAGAGAGTAATTAGCAAGGCTTTGCCTGGCGCTCCTCATGATATTTGGCTCATTCTTGATGCCACAACCGGACAGAATGGAATTGTTCAGGCTCAGGAATTTATGAAAGGTGTTGGAGTTACCGGTATAATATTGACTAAACTCGATGGAACTGCAAAAGGGGGAATCGTTCTTTCAATTCATCATAAATTGAATATACCAATCCGTTATCTTGGGGTAGGGGAGAAAATAGAAGACCTTATTGAATTTGAGCCCGACTCTTTTGTTGAAGCATTACTTAGCAGCAAGTAATGAGTCAACTTATCCTAAAAGGATCTCTGTCGAAGACATCTCTTTGAGATAATGAGAAAAAAGCTCGTAAAAGCAATGAATTAGATGCCATCCTGACCCTTCGATCTGCCAGCTGGCGGACTCAAGGTGCCCTTTTTGTCATGCTGAGCTCGTCGAAGCATGAATATTTTCCGGCTAGGGGGTTGTTCCATAGGAAGTCTCCAAAGGAGTCCGCTGTGACCTTCGGACTTCTCCGTAGCCCATTGTTCCAAAGCGGAAGCACTCATGAATAAAAGAACAACTTTTTCAATTATTTCTCTTGGATGTCCCAAAAATACCGTTAATTCTGAGATTCTCAAAGGTGGATTGGTTAATTCGGATTTTATCTATACTGATAATCCTGAAGAAGCAGAAATTATAATTATTAATACTTGTGGATTTATAGAAACAGCAAGAGAGGAATCAATAGATACAATTCTTGATGCGATAATGCTTAAGAAAAGAGGAAATGTAAAAAAAGTATTTGTTATGGGATGCATGTCGCAGCGATATGGTGAAGAATTAAGAAAAGAATTTCCCGAAGTTGATGGAATATATGGCGTAGAATCACAGGGCGCTATTGTAAAAGAACTTTCAGGGAAGAACGTAAAGTTATGTGGTGTTGAAGAAATAAGGTCAATGATAACCCCGGAACATTACGCATATCTGAAAATTGCTGAGGGTTGTGACAATGCTTGTTCATTTTGTTCTATTCCGTTTATGCGGGGTAAGCAAAAGAGCAGGTCAATAAAAAGCATTATTGAAGAGTCTATATATCTTCATAATAAAGGCGTTAAGGAACTGATTTTAATAGCTCAGGATTTGACAAGATATGGTACTGACCTGCCCACTAAAATTACACTGGTGGATGTGCTTGAAGATATTCTGTCTTTAAATCTATTTCACTGGGTAAGAATAATGTATTCTAATCCCGATTTCTGGATGCCGAAACTGAATGATCTATTTGGTAAATATCCTAATCTGTGTCCTTATATAGATATTCCTGTACAGCACGCCTCTGATAAAATTTTAAAACTGATGAATAGAGGAAAGAACTGTAGTGAAATACAGAAAATATTAAAGTCTATTAGAAGCGATGTGCCGAATGTAGCATTGAGAACGTCTGTAATGGTTGGATTTCCATCTGAAACTGAGGATGATTTCAATGAATTACTTGACTTTATAGAAGAAGTGAAGTTTGAACGTTTGGGTGTTTTTACATATTCCGAAGAAGAAGGGACAAGTGCGAAGAAACTGAAAAATAATGTATCGGAAGAGGAGAAAGAACGACGAAAAGATATTGTGATGGCAATTCAATACGATATTTCCGGTGAGTTCGCAATGAGTAAGGTTGGAGAACAATTGGAAGTTCTTGTCGAAAATAAAAATGATTCTGGTTATATCGGAAGAACTGTCTGGGACGCTCCTGAAATTGACTGCTTTGTAAGAGTCCATAGTGAAAAAACGCTTGAAATTGGTGAGTTTTATAAGGTGAAAATTGATAGTGTTGAAGGGATAGATTTAGTTGGTAAACTATAAACCTGTCAGGTTTACGGGATTGATCTTATCTGAGGGAAAAGAATCTAATAAACCTGACAGGTTTAGAACCTTGAAATCGGGCAATTTTATTCTGTTTTAATCAGCGATATTGATGACATTGATTTGATTGGAACGGTGGATGATTGATAATTTAAACTTGAAAATCGCATAATAAATGATTATACTTTAGAGAAATGATTAAAGATCTGGAAAATGAGTTCGTAATTTTGTCTATTGATAAAATTAAAAATAGGTGAAACGTGTAGGTTAACAAAAAAGGAGAAAGAAAATGAAAAGAAAAGTCATTTTTGCTGTGCTAATTTTATCCATTTTTCCTGTACTATTATGTGCCAAAAGTGGAATAACAGCTTCTTTTAAAACCGGGTTTCCAATATCTGGGACAAGTTTTGGTATTAAACTTGGTCCATTAAATCCTTATGTAGGATTGGATATTGCAAGAATTTCCGGGAGTTTTGAATCAAGCCGAACTTATTGGTATACTGACTGGCAGACAGATGAATTATATAAGGAATCTCAATATAGTTCGTCATTTGAAGGTTCTGCAATGCTGTTTATCCCTCACGTAGGTTTAAAAATGAATTTTTGGAAAGCCTATATGTTAGGTGAATTAATGCTATGTTTTCCATCAGTAGACGGGAGGTCTGAAGGTAAAGATGTTGAATATGATCCCGACGGAAGCATTAATTGGATTGATGAATGGGATGAAGAGTTGTCTAAGGATGGTAAGAAAATGATCAAAGATGCTCTTGATTTTGTGGGATTGAAAGCAGGCTTTGGTGCTGAGTATTTTTTTAATGAGCATGTATCTATCGGCGGTGAGTTCGGATTGAGGCTTTTATTTAACAGCTATAAGGATGAAGGCACTGATGAAGATATATATGATGGTGTTGTTGAATACAGAAGAAAGTGGAAAGACAAGTTATCTACAACACTTGGAGTAACTTATACATCATTTTCTTTAAATTTCATTCTGTGATATAGAATATCTTTTAACGAATCAACTTAGCACCTGATCACTTGGCGTCGGAGTGCGCCAAAGGCGTCTCAATGTTTCTTGCTACGGGGTTGCGCTCCGTAGCAAATTGTTCCAGAGCACCTGCCCGTCGATCGGACGGGCAGCCCCGGAATTAGTGGATGAGTTTGAGAAATCCTGGTGTCTTACATAAAAATATCACCGCTAAGATATCCCGATGCTTGCATCGGAGAGGTTCATTAATTGTTACTACTCAGCCGCAAACATGTCATATTTTAAATTTCCTTTTGGCAGCAGGGCTTTACTCTGTAGCCCTTCCACATCACAACCCCGAAGCGGAATTATGACATAGGCATGCCTTTCCAAAGGTCACGTAGGACTCCCTTAGAGAATCTTCGATCGGCATAAACATTAACCACTCAATTTATTGAGTGGATTTGATGCTCCTGGCAACACAAACCGCCTGTCCCTATGGGGAATTTATTCGGTGAGTTCCCCGACTAAAGTCGGGGCGGCAGGTAGAAGCCATCCTGTCCCATCGAATAAATTCGATGGTTAATGTTTTTCTGCAGCCGAGCTAAGTGCCGTTCCGCAGCACCTGCCTGACCTGACTGCCGACAAGCAGACTGTTCCAGAACTTGAATAAACCTTACTCATTTTATATGGCTGAGTAGTTACATAAAATGTTTTCAAGAGGTTATACATAATCATTGTATTTTATTGAAAATAACTTTGCTCCCTTTGCGTCTTTGTGTTAGATTTTTACGATTCCATCAATATTGTTTTATAGTCACATTCGAAGTCATCTATCTTTTTTATTATTAGTGAAATGTATTGACATAAGGCACACGTTATTTTAAATTTTACACTGTGAAAATATTTAATTGGGATGATGACAAAAATGAAAAATTGAAGTTGGAGAGAGGTGTATCTTTCGAACAGGTTGTATTTTGTATTGAAAATGAACAGCTATTGGATATCATTGAGCATCCAGACAAAGAAAAATACAAGGGACAAAAAATGTATGTTGTTAAGATAGATGACTATGTATACATAGTTCCTTTTGTTGATAAAAATAATGAGAGGTTTTTAAAAACCGTATTTCCCAGCCGGAAGTACATATAACTTTACATTGAACAGGAGAAGCAGGGTGATAAAGCTTGATAAAGAAGAGCGAGAACTGTCTGAGTCGGTTGAAAGAGGAGAATGGCAGTTCGTTGAAAATCTTGATGAAGAAATAACAAAGTCAAAAGAATACGCTAAAAATACCTTTATAAAAAATCAGAGGATGAATATTAGAATTTCACAGAAAGACCTGAATGCCCTTAAGATCCGAGCCGCCGAAGAAGGTTTACCATATCAAACATTGGTTTCCAGCATCATTCATAAATATCTTTCCAATAATTTAGTTGAAAGGAAACCTGCATATGAGATTCATGAAGCAAAACCAAAGTTGAGAAAATCATAAAAAGATATAGAACTCAAAATCTCTAAAAAATTTAATAGTAATAAGGAGAATTTATAATGAAGACATTAATACTAAAAGTTGAAGATACTATTTACGATAAAGTTTTATCATTTTTAAAACTATTTCCTGGTGATAGATTAAATGTGATAACTGATATTCGAGAAGCTATTCCTTTTGTGGATGAACAGGAGCAAAAGGAAATTGAAAAGATTTTGAAAAATAACGACTGCTTTGTTATGGAAGAAACAGAAACAACTGAATTATGAATATAGAGATAAAATATTCCAGGCAATCTATAAAATTCCTTAATATACAATCAGAGATTATCACTAAGGAGAAAACAAAAGAGCTAATCCTTCTGTCATTAAGGAAATTTTTCCTTAAGAATAATATGAATATAGATTTAAAGAAACTGAGAGGTAAATGGAAAAATTACTACAGAGTCAGGGAAGGTAAAGTGAGAATTGTCTTTTCTATAAAAAAGAATAAAATTGTATCTGTTTTGGTTCATTGTATTGACTTTAGAGGTAAGGTATATAAATCAGTTTAAAGAATTTTCAGTTTTCTACAATTTCTATCTTAATGGCAGTTAGTAATAAAAATAGAAAAGGAAGATTAAAATGAAAGCGTTAATAACAGCAGGCGGACATGGAACACGATTACGTCCGATAACTCATACTCAAAATAAACATCTAATTCCAATTGCAAACAAACCGATTTTAAACTATGCGCTGGAATATGTCAGAGATGCCGGTATTAAGGATGTTGGTATTATAACAAATCGGGAAGGGTCTGAGGTAAAAGATGTCTATGGAGATGGTAATGATCTGGGTTTGAATATTATTTATATACCACAGGAAAAACCATCGGGACTTGCAGACTGTGTAAAAATTGCACAACCCTATATTGGGGATGAACCATTTGTATTCTATCTTGGTGATAATATTATTGTTGGTGGAATCGGGAGATTTATTGAGGAATTTGAAAAAGGCAACGCTAATTGTCATCTTGTATTAGCTAAGGTGAATGATCCGGAGCGATTTGGTGTCCCGGAGATAAAAGACGGGCGGGTCGTTCGGGTTGAAGAGAAACCCAGGCATCCTAAAAGTGATTTTGCTGTTACCGGTATTTATATTTACGACAAGCATATTTTTGAAGCTGTAAACAGTATATCGCCCAGTGCAAGAGGTGAACTAGAGATTTCGGATGCTCATCAATATTTAATCAATAAAGGATATAAGGTTACATTTTCAGAAATCACCGGTTGGTGGAAAGATACCGGGAAACCTGCTGATTTACTCGAAGCTAACCGATTAGTTCTGGATAATATTAATACCGATATTAAAGGAAAAGTTGACAAGAACAGTAATATTTCCGGAAGAGTAATTATTGAAAAAGGTGCTGAAATTATCAACAGCAACGTTCGAGGACCGGTAATAATAGGTGCAGGTACGAAAGTTGTTAACTCGTATATAGGTCCATATACTTCTATTAGTAAAAATTGCGAGATTGTTAATTCCGAACTGGAGTATAGTATCGTCTTGGATAATTGCCTAATCCAGAATCAAAACATTAGAATCGAGGCGAGTTTGTTCGGTAAAGATGTCCGGATAATAAAGGCTAATTCAAAACCATTTACAAACCGCTTTATCATAGGTGATCAAAGTCTAATAGAAGTCAGGTGAAATTGATAAAAACGGTTTCCTTCAGAACACTTGGGTGCAGACTGAACCATTCGGAATCGGATTCAATTCAATATGATTTAACTCAGAAAGGTTTAAAGACCGTTTCCTGTTTGGAACCGGCTGATCTTACAGTAATAAATTCATGTGCCGTTACTCGTCAGGCAGAGGCAAAAACCAGAGGTGCTATTGCAGCGTCAAGACGGATTTCACCTGAAGGGAAAATTGCAGTAATGGGCTGTGGTTCTCACTTTTCTCCTGATAAATTGATGTCTTTATCTGGTGTTGATCTGGTTTTGGGAAATTGTGAGAAATATAATCTGTATAAATATTTACCTGTTTTAGAAAATGATAAAAAGAGGATTTTCGTTTCTTCTGTCAATGAATGTGATACTTTCTCTCCAATTGGAGTGGTTTCGTCGGGATCACGAACCCGCGCTTTCATGAAAATACAGGATGGTTGTGATTATTGGTGTTCCTATTGTATTATACCATCTCTTAGAGGTAAATCCCGAAGTAGAAAAATGGAAGCATGTATCGAAGAGACAAAACTGCTGTCAGATAAAGGGTTTAGAGAAATTGTTTTAACTGGAGTTAATATTGGAAATTACAAATCAGCAAATGGCGAAGATATATGTGATCTTATTGAGAAGTTATTAGAGCTCACTGAAATTGAAAGAATAAGGATTAGTTCAATTGAGCCTAATTTGGTTTCTGATAGGCTTATTGATTTGGCTAAAAATGAAAAACGATTATGTCGTCATTTTCACATTCCACTTCAGCACGGCTCTGATGAAATTTTAAAATCCATGCATAGGAAATATTGTACAAAAGATTTTGAAGAATTGATAGATAAAGTTTCGAGAGAAATTCCTGAGGTTTGTATCGGAACGGATGTGTTGGTGGGTTTTCCGGGTGAAAGCGAGGATAATTTTGTTGAAATGTACAGGTTTTTAGAAAAACTACCATTTTCATATCTTCACGTTTTTCGATTTTCGCCCCGAATAGGAACGGTAGCATCCGGGTTAAAAGACGATGTTACTCCTAATGAAAAAAAACGCTGTTCTTCAATTCTTCGTCAATTGAGTTTTTCAAAAAAGCAGATTTTTTTAAATCGTTTTCTGGACAAAACAGTTACTGTTTTATTTGGAAAAAAAATTAAAGATAAATGTTTTGTTGGACTTACAGATAATTATATTAGAGTTAAGGCGAAAGCAAATAGGGATTTTATAAATAAGTTGGTGAGAGTGAAACTAAAAAGAGTTAATAGCGATAGTATAGAAGGAGATATCGTAAGTGAGTAAACGAACATACTTCATCGGCATTGCCGGTAATATTGGTGTTGGGAAAACAACAATGACAGATATTATTGCAAAAAGTTTTGGTTGGAAGCCCTATTATGAATCCGTGATAGATAATCCCTATCTTGAAGATTTCTACGAAGATATGAAGAGGTGGAGTTTTAATCTGCAGATTTATTTTTTATCACATCGTTTCAAAACCCACAAAAAAATGACGGATAATGGATATTCAACAGTCCAGGATAGAACTATTTATGAAGATGTTGAAATTTTTGCCCGAAATTTGTACGAGATGGGCAATATGAGCAAGCGTGATTGGGATAACTATAAGGCGTTATTTGAGATAATGACCTCCTATTTAAAAAGGCCCGATTTAATTATATATTTACGTGCCAGTATAGATACTCTCCTTACTCGAATAAAGAAACGTTCTCGCGGTTTTGAACGTGAAATATCTCCCGAATATATTTATATGCTTAATCTGGCTTATGAAAGATGGATAAAGGAAGAAAAGCAAAAAAATCCCGTTTTGATTGTAGAAACAGACGATTTTAATGTTTTTGAAGATTCCGACAAACTTAAAGAGCTATTAAGCGATATCAGAAAGTATTGTCCGGAAAATCATAATTCAAAAATTTGAAGTTTTTTAATCTATTAAAAATACGTAATTGCTTATGCACTATTAAATGGGTAAATTCCAAAGTTATTTTAATTGATATTGTCCGAAAGGACCCCTTTGGGAAAAGCCATAAAATTGAAAAATATAGCAGTTTTTGCTTCGGGGCGAGGTTCTAATTTTGCAGCAATTTTAGAGAAAATTCAGTGGGGAGATATCCCGGCTCAAGTTCGTTGTGTTATAAGCGACCATACACAACCACCTGTATTTGACATTGCCAGTAAGGCAGGAATTCCCACACATTGTGTTAGTAGAAAGCAGTTTAAGAGTGGTGGTGATTATACAAATTTTTTATTGTCAATTCTTGAGAAATACAAGGTTGATTTAGTTATACTTGCCGGATATTTAAAACTTATACCAGCACCTATTGTTAAAAGATACAGAAATTCGATGATTAATATTCATCCTGCGCTGTTACCAAATTTCTGTGGGAAAGGGCTTTATGGAATGAAAGTACATCAAGCAGTTATCGAATCAGGAGTAAAAATAACCGGAGTTACTGTCCATTTTGTTGATGAGCATTATGACACAGGTTCAGTAATTTTACAGGAGAAGGTTGAAGTTTTACCTGATGATACCCCTGAAAGATTAGCAGAAAGGGTTCTTAAAGTTGAACATAGAGTTTATCCTGAGGTAGTTAAAGCTTTATGTAACGGAAAGTTAAAAGTTAAAGATAGGGAAATTGTTTGGAAAAAATAAGTTCGTTGAATATAAGAAGAGCCATTATAAGCGTTTGGAATAAAGAAGGAATTATCCCTTTGGCGCAGTCACTTTTAAAAAGAGGGGTAGAAATATTTTCAACAGGAGGAACTTATAAGAGATTAGCCGAAGCGGGGATAGAAGTCTCTAAGATCGAAGACTTAACACATTTCCCGGAAATTCTCGGTGGCAGAGTGAAAACTCTTCACCCTTCAGTATTTGCCGGAATCCTTGCTGATGGTAATAACCCTTCACATAAAAGAGACCTTGAATCTGTCTCTGTATCAGAGTTTCAACTTGTTGTCGTGAACCTATATCCTTTTGCAGAAACATATCGTTCAGGTGAACAGAGTCCTGAAAAGATTATCGAGATGATTGATATTGGTGGACCCAGTATGCTGCGTGCAGCTGCAAAAAATTATAAGAATGTTGCTGTTCTTTCAGATCCGGAGCAATATGAAAGATTTCAGGAGCGTTTAGAGAGCAATAAGATAGATGTTGAATATCGTCGGGAACTAGCAAGAGCAGTTTTTATGAAAAGCGCTTTATATGATTCAGATATTTTGAACTATTTCTCGGAATGTGGTGAAGAGGAAATGCCTCAATTATTATTTGGAGCGTATAAAAAATGCAACACACTTCGATATGGTGAGAATCCAGATCAGAGAGCCTCCCTATATGCTCCTGTTTATAATAAAAAATGGGGGCCTTTTAGAAAATTGCAGGGGAAAGAGATATCATATAACAATTATGTTGATTGTCTATCCGCTTATCGGATAGTTGCCGGCCTGGAGGGCGCAGCTTGTGTCAATATTAAACATAGAAATCCCTGCGGTTTTGGTGTTGGAGAAACGGCATTAGATGCATATAAAAGAGCAGTAAAGACCGATCCAGTTAGTTATTTTGGCGGTATTGTTGGTGTGAATTGCATTGTTGGTGAAGAATTGGCTGAAGAATTCACTAAAAGTTTTCTCGAATGTATTGTAGCACCGGGGTTTACAGATGACGCTCTGAAAGTTTTAAGCAGGAAGAAAAGGTTAAGACTTCTAATACCAAACCCTTCTGATCTTGAAACAAGTTTTGATTTGAGAAGCTATGGCAAAGGAATATTAGTTCAGGAGATACAAAACTCTCTGGATAATGAAAGTTCATGGGATGTGGTTACTGAAAGGAAGCCTGAAGCTGAGCAGATGATTGCAGCTCGTTTGGGATGGCATTTAGTCAAGGCTGTTAAATCAAATGCTATTGTATTGAGCGATAGAGATGGAGCTGTTGGAATTGGGGCTGGACAGATGTCAAGGGTAGATTCTTTAAAAATTGCAATAAGGAAAGCGAAAGAAGCTGAGATATCTACACAGGATTCAGTTATGGCATCAGACGCATTCTTCCCTTTTAGAGATTCAATTGACCTTGCGGCTGAGTATGGCATTGCGGGGATAATTCAGCCTGGGGGAAGCATAAGGGACAAGAATGTAATTGCTGCCTGTAATGAGCATAAACTTTTTATGATATTCACTGGGAAAAGAGTTTTTAAACATTAACACTACAACACAACTTGAGAAATTAAATACTATTGATGTTGAGTTATAATTAATGATAATTACACAATCCCGACAAGTCGGGACAAAAAAGATTAAGTGACGTGATAGAGTTAAAATATTTCTGGAGTAGTTATGGGACTTAGATTCTTCAATATTTTTTCGGGAGATATTGGCATAGATCTTGGTACTGCAAATACGTTGATATATATGAAGGGCAAGGGGATTATTTTAAATGAGCCCTCGGTTGTTGCTCGTTCCACACATGATGAAGAAGTAGTTGCTGTTGGTGTTGAAGCGAAGGAGATGATTGGTAAAACTCACAGAGATATTGCTACTGTCAGACCTTTAAAAGATGGAGTTATTGCCGATTTTGAGATGACTGATAGTATGATTAGGGGATTTATCAGGAAAATTAATATAAGCCGTATAGCTCGACCGAGAATGGTTATATGCATACCTTCGGGTATTACGGAGGTAGAAAAAAGAGCAGTGAAAGATTCTGCTGATAGAATGAATGCAAGTAGTGTTTATTTAATTGAGGAGCCTGTCGCTGCAGCAATTGGAATAGGGATAGATATATCAAAACCTGTGGGTAATATTATTGTAGATATTGGTGGAGGGACCACTGAAATTGCAGTGATTGCATTAAATGGTATTGTTACAAAGCAAACAATTCGGATTGCCGGCGATGAGATGGATGATGCAATTATCCAATATTTTAAAGGTGAGCACAATCTATTAATTGGTGAAAGAACTGCTGAATGGATAAAGTGTAAGATTGGTTCTGCTATGCCAATTAATGATTCTACAATGCCTGTAAAGGGGCGCAGTCTTATTGCGGGAATACCTAAGACAATTGAAGTTTCATCAGTTGAAATTAGAGAATGTCTGAAAGATACTGTGGATTTAGTTATTCAGGCAGTTAAACAGGCTCTTGAAATGACTCCTCCAGAGCTCTCATCTGATATTCTGGATAGGGGAATTATTTTATCAGGTGGAGGAGCTTTATTAAAAGGGCTTGATCAGCGAATTCGGGTTGAAACAGACCTTCCTGTAAATGTCGCTGAAGACCCTCTATTATCAGTTGTTACAGGTACAGGTATAGTTATTGAAAATATTGATAAGTATAAAGAGGTTCTGGTTTAATTATAGGTGGTGTCGGTTACCAGTTATCCGTTGTTAGTTGCTCCGGAGGTCACAACTGATTCCTTTGGAAAGTCACTTTGGGAAAAAATAGTCGGGGTTGACAATTGAATAAATTAAGATGGGAAAATGCAGAAGACAAAGTTTACTAAAATTCTAATATCTAAACACTTTACCCCGTGTAATATTTTGTTCTTCCTATTCTTCTGTTATCTTTTTTTTACCCCGTTAATAGTGCCTTTATTCATCTTTTATTATTTTTTCTTTACTTATTACACGGGGTAAACAATTTTTAAAATTCAAATGTTCAAATACTCCAGACTATTTATCAATTATCAGGTCGATACCTGTGAATACCTTTTGGAATTTAGATTTTGGTTAATTCGGATTTGTTTAGTATTTATAATTTCGTGTTTAGGTTTTTTTGTCGGGTAGCAATGTATCTAATACCACTGACAATGAACAACGGACATTACTTAATTTAATATGTTGAAAAAAGTTTTTGGATTCATCTTTGATTTTCATGAATACTTAGTATTTTTCATTCTTGTTGCTATGTCTTTTGTCGTTTTAATGATGAATAAAGTTCCTCAAGTTCGTGCAATTCAGGGAGATATTGTCAACATTTTTTCTTTTGTAAACTATCCTAATATCTGGATAAACCAGCTTTCAAATCTTATTAAAGAGAATCAAAATTTGAAAGAAGAAAATTTAAGACTTTCTCTTTTAAATGCTGAGTTGAAAGAATATTATATAGAGAATCAACATTTACGAAGTATGCTAAATTTTGTTGATTCAACACAATTAGATATTGTTCCAGCAAGAGTTTTAAATCGGGGTACAACCCCTATTTTTAATTCAATTCTTATTAATGTAGGTAGTAATCAGGGTGTCGAACCCAATTCAGCTGTTATCACCGCAAAAGGAGTTGTAGGTAAAACAGTATCAGTGGGGGACAACACTACTCTTGCTCAAATCTTTACGGATGTTAATTTCCGAATAAGTGCAAAGTTTCAAATGTCACGTGTTTTAGGGATTGTACAATGGCGTTCCGAGGGTTTGGCAGAAGTTAGGGAAATTCCCAAAACTGCTATAATTCTTCCTGGAGAAAAAGTCATAACTTCTGGATACAGTGATATATATCCGGCAGCTCTTCTAATTGGAGAAGTTATAGATATAAAGCCATCCGCAGATGGTCTTTATCAGACAGCTGTTATCCAACCGAGTGTAGATGTAAACTCAATTGAAGAGGTTTTTGTTATTCTTTCAAAAAGATGCTACGAAAAATTATAGTTTTATTCTGTTTTAGTTTATTAACGATTTTAGTACAGTTGTTATTCGTTCCATGGATGACAATTCGTGGCATACGTCCGGACTTTATTCTGATTCTTGTTCTTTTAGTGGGACGCTTAGAAGGTCGGATGGTAGGACAACTGTATGGGTTTAGTATTGGCTTATTAATTGATGCTATTGGTATAGGGTCATTTTTGGGGCTATCCGCACTTACAAAAACAATTTCAGGTTTTTTTTCGGGCTATTTAAAAAATCAGAGGGGTAAGATGAACGTATTTTCTTACTATGCTATACCTGTAGTGATTATCTTTTTTCATTTTATAATATTTTATTTGGTCAATTTCAAAAATGCTGAAATTACAACATATAATGTGATTTTAAGGTACGTAATTCCCACATCAATATATACAAGCGTTTTTTATATTTTATTTGACCATTTTCTTCAATTGGAATCTGAATAGTAATGTTTTATTCTCAAAATGCAGTTTCATTTGAGAGAAGGAACTTCCTTCTTTTTATAATATTTGCCTTTTTTGCTGTTTTGATTGGTAGGTTATATCGAATCCAAATAGTTCAATATAGTAGATTTTTTGGTATTGCAGAGGCAAATAGAATTAGAATTGTGCCATTAGAGGCGCCAAGGGGAATTGTTTATGATCGTAATGGACAAATAATAGCAGATAATAAGTCGCAGTATAATGTAAATATTATTCCATTCGAAATCCGTTCTTCAGAGAAAACATACAATATACTGGGAGATTTTCTTGGATTCACAAAAGATCAAATTCAAAAGCGTTTAAAGCGTAATTATCATGGACAGTTTTCGCCTACTAGAGTTGCTGGAGACATTGATTTTAAAACATTAACCAATTTAGAGGAACATAAATTGGATCTACCAGGTGTACTTTACTCGTTTGAACCAATCCGTTCATTTCCATCAAGAGCGAATTTAGCTCATGTTCTTGGATATCTTCGGGAAGTAAATAAGAAGGACTTAAAAAATATAAAGCATTTTGGATATCGTGCTGGAGATTTAATCGGATGGAAAGGAATAGAGAGAGAATATGAAAGTATTCTCAGGGGTACGCGAGGATATGATTACTTGCAGGTGGATGTGCATGGACGGGAGGTCGGAAATCTTCAAAATAAAAAGAAAGTTTTGCCAAAACCTGGTAATGATTTGTATTTGACAATTGACCTCGATCTTCAGGTTTATGCTGAATCAATTATGGGAGACGGGAAAGGCGTAATAATAGTAGTGGATCCGAACAATGGTGAAATTTTATCTCTTGTTAGTAAACCAGATTATTCTCCAAACCTATTTTCAGGAATTGTTGAATCGAGTGCGTGGGATAAGCTCAGAGAAGATACTGAGCGACCTTTATATAATCGTGTTACTCAAGGTACTTATTCTCCTGGCTCAGCATTCAAAATAGTTGCGGCTATGGCTGCTCTGGAAAACGGTATTGTTGATTCAAATTGGACAGTTCGATGTAGGGGAAAATATCGGCTCGGCAGAAGGGTTTTTAAATGCTGGAAAGAGAGAGGTCACGGACGAATGAATATGCATGATGCAATAACAAATTCATGCAATGTTTATTTCTATAACTTGATTAGAAAGATGGATATTGATATTTGGGCTGATAATGCCAGAAATTTTGGGTTCGGGACTAAAACAAATATTGATTTGCCAGAAGAGTCGATTGGAGTTGTTCCCGATACAAAATTCTTGGATCGTAAATATGGAGTTGGAGGCTGGTCAGAAGGAAATAAGTTGAACCTGGTTATTGGACAGGGAGATTTATTAGTAACCCCAATTCAGATGGCACGATTTATTGCTGCCCTGGCTACTCGAGGTAAACTAGTCCAACCTCATGTTGGATTGAGATATTATGCCAGAGAACTAAATAAATTTGTTTTATTCTCTGCAGAAAGTGATTCGATAGAATATTATTCAGAACCTACATGGGAGTTCATTCAGCATAGTATGTGTGATGTAGTGAATCATAGAAATGGAACGGGACGCGCTGCGAGAGTTAGAGGGTTGAAAATTTACGGTAAGACTGGAACTGCACAGAATCCGCGTGGAGATTCTCATGCATGGTTTATAGGTTTTACAAAAGAGGAAGATTGTTCTATAGCAGTTGTAGTTTTAATAGAGCATGGGGGGTCTGGTGGTGCGGTAGCTGCTCCGATTGCAAGAAAAATATTCAAATATTGTTATGATAAAACTAAAAATAAAATGATTGCAAGTAGTGGAAGTTCTAAAATTTAGAGAAAAGCGTTCGTTATTAAAGCCTTTCTCAAATACTAATGTTTTGCTTATAATATTAGTAACTGCGCTTTGTTGCATAGGATTATTAGCACTTTATAGTGCATCACTTCATATTGATTTACCATTCTTCAAAAGAGTCGTTGGTAAACAGTTTGTATGGATTATATTGGGTGTTATATTAGCAACTGTCGTTTTCTTTGTTCAGAAAAAGATTTTTTTTGATACAGCGTATCTTCTTTATTTAGTTGGAATAGTTCTCATATTATTAACATATATTGTAAGTAAATCCCCAACTGGGGCAAGCAGATGGATTAGTGCAGGGCCTTTTCATTTTCAACCATCTGAGTTCATGAAAATATTTGTTATACTGGCTATTGCCAGATATCTATCAAGTACGGACATTTCTCTTTCTGACTTCAGGTCTCTTATAATGCCCGTTCTTTTTTCACTGGCTCCTATGGTGATTATTCTGAAACAACCAGATTTAGGTACTTCAATGATCTATTTTATTCTTGTTTTTCCGATGTTATTTTGGGCTGGTGCAAGATTATTTCATATTTTTGTTATTCTGTCACCTATTATAAGTATTATTACGGCATTTAATTTTTATACATTTTTTGTGTGGGTTGTTTTACTTCTCCTTATATTCTATTTGAGTAAGGAAAAACTGTGGGTCTCTATAGGTTTGTCAATATTAAACTTATCTTTAGGATTTATGACTCCTTTTTTATGGAATAGATTGAAGACTTATCAGCAGAACAGGATATTGACTCTTTTTAATGTGAATGCTGATCCGCAGGGGGCAGGGTACCAGGTGATTCAGTCACAAATCGCAATCGGGTCCGGTGGACTATTTGGAAAAGGCTTAGGACAGGGAACGCAAACTCATTTAAAGTTTCTTCCAGAACAACACACTGATTTTATTTTTTCAGTAATAGGTGAAGAGTATGGTTTTATAGGAGTTGTATTTCTGCTTTTATTGTTTTTAATAATGATAATGGTCTTATTGACATTTGCATATCGCTTAAGAGATAAATTTAGTTCACTTGTAGTCATGGGAATAGTGAGTACTTTATTGCTTCATGTGGTAATAAATGTGGCTATGACAATTGGTTTAATGCCAGTTACAGGTTTGCCTTTACCATTTCTTAGCTATGGAGGTTCGTTTATTACTACATGTTTTATTTGTATTGGTTTAGTTTTAAATATAAATGCTGAAAAGCCTGGATAGGCAAGACTTCAGTTACGGGTTAAAACGGATTTCTGTACCCCGAAGCTCCGCTTCGGAAATTGTTTTTTTAATGTCTCATTATATTTGCGAAGCGGAGCTTCGGGGTACCAATAAAATCTATTACTGAGGTTTTATCTGAATAGGACACATAAGCATTGCTTTTTTGAGGAATTTTTGTAACTTTTAATGCGATTTATTATGTTTTAATTTGGAAAAACGAAAAATTTAATGAAAACTAGAATTTTTGAAATCTCATTTGTATTAGGAATGCTTTTTATTTTCTCTACTTATATTGCATCCTCTTATGCTGTCGCATCCCCTAAATCAGATAAGAAGCAATCATCAAAAGAGGATATTGCAAAGAAAGTTTCTAATCTAGAAAATAAGGTCACAAACCTAACGACGAAGATGAATAAAGTTGTAAAAGCTGTTAATAGGCTTTCAAAGCGAGTTACAGAATTAGAGAAAGAAGTCCCGACAAGTCGGGATGCTGAACTGAGAAGTCACATTGAATCAATGGAAAACTCCATTAAGAAGTTGGATAGTGTAACAAAATCTCTTTGTAGTGATATTTTGGATTTACAACGTCAGATTGATGCTACTGGGAAAAGAGCTCTTTATGCTGACAGTATAAATTTTGAAGTCCTTTCGCAATTAGTTATTCTTGAAAATCGTATCACGTCACTTGGAACCAGTCTGAATGAATATAGATCAATCAGTCAAGGAAGTAGCCGTACAAAATCTACTTCTTCAACTGATTCTTACCGAGAGCGATATCTCCAGGCTCTCTCTTTTCATCAAAACAATCAAAATGAAGAATCTATCGAGTTGTTTCATCAACTTATTGCTGAAGATAAGAATCATGAGCTTGCTGATAATGCACAGTACTGGATAGGAGAATGTTATTATTTTTTGAAGGAGTATCAACGTGCGATCATTGAATTCGAGAAGCTTTTTTCTTTCCCGAATACAAATAAAAGCGATGATGCACAGTTTAAGTTAGGGCTTTGGTATGCTGCTCTCGGTAATAGAGAGAAAGCAATTGATGAATTTCAAAGACTAATAGATTATTTTCCCCAAAGTGAATATGTTAAAAGAGCAAAACAATTTATAAAGTGATACTATGGTAAAAAGAATTTATTTTTTAACATCTGAAATTGTACCATTTGCTGAGACTTACAGCCTGGCAACTTTTTCAAAAGAGATACCGGTAGTTTTCAATGAGCGTAAATACGATTTTAGATTAATGATGCCCAGGTACGGGTTTATAAGCGAGAGAAGGTATATCCTTCGAGAAGTAATCAGGCTAAGGGAAATGGAGCTAAGGTACAGGGAACAAGATGTAAAAGCATGTGTTAAATCTGCTTTTATTCCGAATACAAAAGTGCAGGTATATTTTCTAGATCACGATGATTATTACACTCCTACAGATACCGATCTTTACATACCAAAGGACGATTCTGATAATAATTTAAATTCTATCAGATTTGGATATTTTGGCTCATCAGCTTTAACAACATTGAATTACCTTCGTTGGAAACCTGAAGTGATTATTTGCAATGATTGGCAGATGAGTATAATTCCACTACTTATCAATTCTGATTTATTGAACAGAGAATATTTTGACGGAGCGAAAGTAATTCAAATTCTTCACTCAAAAACACCATTATCTTTGTATAATATTTCAGAATATGAGAGTGTGGGCTTAAAGGACATTGATCTGACATATGTTCGTAATAATAAACTGGATTGTGTTGCAGCATCTGTTCAATTGTGTGATCACACGATGATACTCAATGCAGAAAAGGATTTAACTGAAGAATATCAAAAAGATCCGATTTTTAAGGAACTTTTTGATAAGAGGAATATTAGTTCTTATAATATGAATGGTGAGACTCCAGAAGATTGGCAAAAATTAGCGGGTGAAATTATCAGGGTTGTGGAACAGCTTTAAGATAAAGAATAGCCTTAAGGGGCAATCTATCTATTTTAAAAAATTTAGTAGTATCAAAAGATTTCTATTTTTACTCCCTTTTGGTCTATTGTTATTTGTTAATATGTGTGAGGAAAAGATACCTATTCTGCAACAAAAAACTTCTTTAGTATTTACCGATACATCTGTGAGTGATGGAATGATTTCTGACACGACGCAGTTAGTTGCTCCTAAACTTGGTTCAAGCAAACTTTTACTAACCGGTAATAATGATGAAGTGAGCGCTTATTCTCTTTTAAGATTTGATAATTTTAATACTCTGCCAGATACTTTGGATTCGGTAGTTTGTGTAACTTTAAAATTGCTATCTTCAACACAGATACCCTATGATAGTCTGTTGCAACCTGATATTGATGTTTCTGTGTCTTTATTAAAAAGTGATACAGAATTGAATTGGTCTGAAGATAGTTCAAGTAACAGAGATTTTTATTTAGAAGGATTTGATTTAATTAAATTTAGTGTTGCTTCTTTCAATAATTATGATACGGTTGAATTTGTGTTATCTGATACAATTATTTCATCCTGGAGGGATTCGTTAATTACTAATTATGGGGTTGTTATTCAGCTAACGGAACCCACTGAAAATTCTATGGTGTCATTTTACTCAAGAGAAAACCCAAGTTATTCACCAATTCTTGAGGTTGAGTATCTTTTAGAAGGAGATACAGTTAATACAAAATTGAGTTTTTATCCTACTGCCGATATTTCTATACTTAATTTTAATAAAACTGATATTGATTCAAGACATTTGATAGTAAGTAATGGTCAATCTTTCCGCACGTTCTTGAATTTTGGTCTATCGAATGTAATTACTGACAAGAATTGTGTAATAATGGAAGCATTGTTACACCTGAAAATTGACACTACACTTACAAAAACTTACAGGGACAATATCTATTTCTATGTAACTCTATTGGATTCTGCAACTGATTGGTGTAATCCTGAATATTTTTCGGATGTTGATGAAGCTGAAACAGGTGCATACGTTTCTGAAGGTGATACATCTTTGACTCTTTATATAAGTAAAACTATTCAAAAATATACAAGTGAGTATAGGGAAAATTTTGGAATGATGCTCTGGGCATCTCCTTCTACGCTTGATATCTCGGTTCTAAGTTTGTTTAGCACTTCCTATCCGGATTCTACAAAAAGACCATATTTGGAAATACTTACAATGAAAGAAGAATAATTAATATGCGCAAACTTCTGGCTTTACTTATACTATCTTCGACTGTTGCATTTGCTCAGAATTCATTTTATTCTTCTTACGGTTTTGGCATAGAATCACTATCCCTGCCGGTAAGAATGATTGGAATGGGAAATACTGGAAATGCGGTAGAAGATTCTTTGAGTTTAAATACATTGAATCCTGCTTTCTGGAATGGCTTTTTGACTACTTCTTTGCAAGGGCAAGTAGAGTCATCTTTTTTGAATGTACCGGATGTTCCATTTAATAATATGCTTTCCAGGTTTATGGGATTTTCATTTAAATTGCCAATCAGTAAAAAGATCGGGGTAGCTCTTGGTGTAATGCCTACAACTCGAGTACATGCGAAAAATACCTTCGTTGATTCAACGGCGTTCAGTGATTCCTTTGTAGAATATAAATATTCTATTGAAGCACTAGGCGGAATTTCAGAGTTTTTCATCGGAGGTGGATATAAAATTAATCCGCAGTGGCGGGTTGGTATAAAAATGCAATTATACTTTGGTAATTATGTTAATAAAGGAAGTGCAGATATTAATAATAATGGTGTAGTCGATAGCTATTATAACAGACGAATGGATGTAAATGGTTCTAAAATTGGTTTGGGAGTTGCCTGGGTTGACAAAAGTGGAAAACTCTGTTTATCTGGATATGTAAATCAAAGTATAAAATTTAAATATAGCACAGAATATGACTACTTCTACGGACCTGACAGTACAGTAGGTTTTAAATCTTTGAATTACCCATCATCTTATAGAATAGGTGTAAGTAAAAAGTTACCAAAGAATCTCGCATTCAATGCGGATTTCCGTTTTACGAAAGTGTCCCATTCTCTGTTTAATAATTTTTACCAATTTGATCGAACGTCTTCGAATGATTCTTATTTCGTCGGCGTTGGACTGGAGAAACTGCCTGCGAATATAAGAGGAAATAAATTTCTAAAAAGATTATTCATACGTATTGGGGCTTACTATAAAACAGAACCATTTTACTATTTTCAAACAGTAGTAGAAGAGTACGGTGCAAGTTTTGGAATTGGAGTTCCTTTTCATAGGGGCTTCGATCGATTAGATCTGGCTATAGTAGCCGCTAAAAGAAATGGCTTCCTGAGTGAAAAAATTGGGAGCGAAAAAGTAATATCATTACATATTGGTGTCACAACAGGTGAAATTTGGTTTAGAAAGCTTAAAAGATATTAGTTAGAAAGGTATTTATAATGAAAATTAAAACCCTTATCAAAACATTTCTTATTATAATTTTTCTATTTGCAAGTATTTATATGATTAATTGTGTGCCTCCGTCAACCGAAGTGGTTGATGAAGCTGCGCGACTTGAATCGATTGAAAAAGCGCATCAGGATTCCATAAGAAAAGGTAAGTGTGAACGTTACCTAAGTTTTGCTTATAGTTATTACCAGAACCAGGATTGGCAAAGAACAATAGATAATTACCGTAAAATGGTTGATTTGGGATGTGAGGAAGATTATGCTAATGATATATTTCGCTACTACGGAAGAGCATATCAGCAGTTAGCGGCGGAAAACCCTGCTTATTATGACAGTGCTTTATTTATTTATTTGAAAGGTGAAGAATACTTGCCAAATGATATGTTTCTGCATAAAAATATTAGTTATATATATCATATGCAGGGGAAGAGTGATCTGGAAATTCGAGAGTACGAAAAGATGGTAGAACTTAATCTGGATAATATTGAACTGTACAGGAAATTGGTGAAGCTCTGCTTTTCAGCTGAGCGCTATGATGATGTTTTATGGGCAATTAAGGAAATTCTAAGGCTGAATCCTAACGACGAGCAAGCTATTAATGACCAATTGACTGCATACGCTAAACTCGGCAAAGATATTACGATGATTCAGAAAGAGCAGTGGGAAAAGAATCCTGATAATGTGCGTTATGGTTTGGATTATGCTGCTGCCCTTTCGGATCAGCTTCAATATGACAAAGCGATTGAAGTTTATAAAAAAGTTGCTGCTATTGATCCGAAAAACCGGGAAGCTTATGAAAATCTTGGGAAATTATATTATGCTTTAGACAAAAATGAAAAGGCTATTGAAACTTACATTCATATTAACAAGAATATATTACCTCGAGACCTCGAAGTTATTCAAAATATTGTAAAGGGTTATCAACTACTGTTCAATTTTAAAGAAGCTTATCGTTGGGCTGAAAAAGCTGTAGAAATCGGTGGTTCAAGTTTAGCATATAAAATACGTGCGGATTTATATTACTCTGCCGCTGATTATTATACCGGTGATAAACAGGCTAATTTCGAAGACAAACTGGTGTACAAATTAGCCTATGATGATTACCGTAAAGCTTTACAAATGGGCAATCAGAGCGTTAAAAAGAGAATTGATTTTTTAAAAGAGTATTTGATTCCCTCAAAAGAAGATTGGTTTATGCATAAGTATGATGATACAGGTGCTGAGAGGAAAATATTTCGTCCCAGGGGAAATAACTATAATTGGATAACGGCTGAAGCAAAGAAGGATTGATGAAAATAATTTTTGGGGCTGACCACGGCGGCTTCAAGTTAAAATCTGCTCTTGTGAAGTATGCAGGAAATTTAGGATATGAAGTTGTAGATGTTGGTACTTTTTCGAGCAAACCAGTAGACTATTCCGATTATGCAAAAAAAGTAGCAAAAGAGGTAGCAGATGGTGATACTGATTCTGGTGTTTTAGTTTGCAGAACGGGAGTAGGTATGAGTATTTCTGCAAATAAAATTACCGGTGCCAGAGCTGCTCTTTGTTATTCTGAAAAAATTGCCGAACTAAGTCGTTCACATAACGACGCCAATATCCTTTGTTTGGGAGCTGATTTTATTGATTTAGAAGAGGCAAAGAGAATTTTTGAAAAATGGATAGATACCCGTTTTGAGGGTGGACGCCACAAAAAAAGGGTTGAAAAAATCAAAGAATTAGAGAGGTATTGATTTGAACTTTGAATTTTTAAGTCAACAAGATTCAGAAGTAATGTCCGCTATAAAAGGAGAGTTTGAGCGTGAGCGGTGGACTCTTGAACTCATAGCTTCAGAGAATTTCGTCAGTCCGGCGGTTTTGGAGGCAGCTGGAAATGTCATGACCAATAAATATGCTGAGGGCTATCCTTCAAAGAGATATTACGGCGGCTGTGCTTCTGTTGATCAGGCGGAAAATTTGGCTCGTGATCGAGTGAAAGAATTGTTTAATGCAGAATATGCGAATGTTCAACCGCATTCAGGTTCACAGGCAAATATGGCAATATATTTTTCTTTTCTGAATGTAGGTGATACTGTTTTAGGGATGGATTTAGCCCATGGTGGACATCTCACACATGGCAGCCCGGTTAATTTTTCAGGAAAGTTGTTCAATATTGTTTCCTATGGTGTAAAGCGGGAGACCGGGAGAATAGATTATGACCGGATGGCAGTTGTTGCAAAGGAGCATAAACCAAAAATGATAATAGCTGGTGGAAGTGCATACCCACGCTTTATTGATTTCGCAAAATTCCGTGAAATTTCTGATAGTGTCGGTGCATTTCTCATTGCTGATATTGCTCATCCTGCAGGTTTAATTGCAACAGGATTGCATCCCAGTCCGCTTCCCTATTGTCATGCGGTTACTTCAACAACTCATAAAACATTAAGAGGACCTCGAGGTGGATTAATACTAATGGGGAAGGATTATGAAAATCCTCTCGGAATTACTGCACGTAAATCTGGCAGAACAAAAATGATGTCGGAAGTTATTGATTCTAATGTAATGCCGGGAATTCAGGGTGGTCCGTTGATGCATATAATTGCGGCAAAAGCTGTTGCCTTTGGAGAAGCATTGAAACCTTCTTTTAAAGTTTATACCCAACAAATTATTGATAATGCAAAAGTTCTTGCTGAGGAGCTTATAAAATTTGGTTACAATCTCATTTCTGGTGGTACGGATACACATTTAATGCTTGTTGATCTTACAAATAAGGGAATTTCAGGAAAGGCTGCAGAAAAAGCTCTTGAAGTGGCGGGAATTACTACTAATAAAAATATGGTTCCTTTTGATCAACGCAGTCCTTTTATCACAAGTGGTGTAAGAATTGGAACTTCTGCTGTGACCACTCGCGGTATGAAAAAAGATGAAATGCAGCTCATAGCAAAATTCATTGATAGAGTTCTTTCAAACCATGAAAATGAGAAAATAAAAAAATCTGTTCGTGAAAGTGTTAGGAAATTATGTGAACATTTCCCCCTTTACCAAGAAATAAATGTATAGGTAGTTTATGAAATGCCCATTTTGCAATTCACCGGATACCAAAGTAGTTGACTCTCGCACCGCTCAAAAAAATAATGCAATTAGACGAAGGCGCGAGTGTTTAGATTGTGGTCATAGGTTTACTACTTATGAGTATGTTGTTGAATATCCACTTGTGATAATTAAGAATGATGGAAGAAGAGAGGAGTATGTTAGAACGAAATTGCAAGAAAGCATAAAAATTGCTTGTAATAAGCTTCCAATATCTCCCGAAAGGTTAGAATTAATAGTTATGGATATTGAGAAAGAGATAGAAGAAGTTTCTGGTGGTGAAGTAGCTTCAAGTTATATTGGTGAACTTGTTATGAAGCACCTTAAAGAATTAAATGAAGTGGCATATATTCGTTTTGCATCAGTATATAAAAGGTTCAGAGATCTGGATGAGTTCAAAGACCAGATAGAAAAATTTTCAGCTTAAATTGATTAATGTTTTCGAAAATATTTCTTTCTAATTATTGTCATAACGTAAAAATTGGTTCCTTCTGTTAATTGATAACGAACACCGATATGCTAAATCCTAATTTCTTCAGTTCAGTCGCCAGACGGGTCTCCGATGATTTTTAGAAACTATGACCATTAATCCGAAGAGAAGGGAACTTTTTATAAGGAATCTAAGTTTGAGAAAAGTCTTGTACTTTTTAAACTGTTAGTTTGATAGTTAAGTGAGGTAAAGTTATGATTTCGGATGAATTACTTAAAATTTTAGCCTGTCCAAAATGTAAGGGTGACCTCGAATATGACCGTGAAAATGATAAATTGATTTGCAATGCCTGTCGATTGAAGTATGAAATTAAAGATGATATTCCCATTATGCTTATTGATGAAGCTGAGAAATTTTAGATTTTAGAGAATTATTCTTGTTTCTTTGGTTGAAATACCAGTAATTTTGCCAGCAAAAATGGAGAAATTATAGAAGATTTGCTAAAGATTTTTAATAAGAATTAACGAAGAAAGATACAGTTTCGTTAAAAAGTATTTCTTTATATGGTTTATAGAAACCGAATGTCTTTATAATGTTCGGTTTTTTGTTGCCAGGAGGTTTAAATGAAAAAATTATTGGCTGCTTTTTTTATAGTTATAACTATGAGCTGCGTTGTATTTGCTCAAAGTGAAGCTGGTGCAATTTGGTTATTGATTAATCCAGGCGCAAGGTCCGGTGGTATGGGTGAAGCCGGAGTTGCAGTTGCAAATGATGCTTATGCCAGTTATTGGAATCCAGCCGGATTGGGTTTTCAGCATGGGCGCGAAGCGGCACTTATGCATACTAATTGGCTTCCGAATCTGGCTTCTGATATTTATTATGATTTTATTGGTGGAAGATATTTTGTCCGGAATCTTGGTACATTTGGTGGGAATATAATCATAATGAATCTGGGTGAGCAGATAGCAATGGATGAGAGGGCTAATTATCTTGGCACATTTGCATCTTATATGATGGCTGTAACCGGATCATATGGAACTGCACTGAGCAGGACATCATCTATAGGTGTAAGTGTTAAGATGATTCATCAACATCTTACAGATATTCTTGCAGGTGCAGAGAAGGGTAAAGGATATTCCACTAATTTTGGATTTGATTTTGGTTATCTTAAAAAAGAATTTTTACTGAAAGGGCTCGCTTTTGGTGCAACTATTTCGAATATTGGACCAAAAATTGCCTTTATTGATGTAGCACAAGCCGACCCAATGCCTACTAATTTAAAAATAGGCCTGGCTTATACAATTAAGGGTGAATACAATAAAATATCAATAGTTTATGATATAAATAAACTGCTGGTAGCCTCTTATCCGAACCGAGATATCGATGGTGATGGGAAAATTGGAGGCTATAATGAGCATGATAATAAGCATCCGGTTACCGGTGGTGAGTATAATAAAGATGGACGGCGAGAGACAGCTTATTCTGATGAATGGTATTTAGGAATTTTCACATCATGGATTGATGATTGGTTATTACTATATGATTCGGACGCTGATGGTATTGGTGATAAGGATGAAGATGGAAATACAAAGGATGGATCATTTTCGAGGGAATTTGAAAAATTGAATCATAATTTCGGAATAGAATATTGGTACTCGGATTTATTCGCTATCAGAGTGGGATTTATCTATGATAAAATGGGGAAGATCCTTATGAAAGACAAATATCCGGTTCCAACTTTTGGTGCTGGTCTGAGGTATGCCGGATTGGGATTTGACTTTGGTTATACTGCTGGAGATCCAGGTCATCCTCGTCAAAATACTATGCTATTCTCCTTAAATATAAATTTCTAATTATTTGATTGAGTATTTTTTAAAATTTAATATTTGCTTCCCCAAGTATTTTCTGCAAAATGATGAAAAAAATAGCCATATCAGTTTTGATACTATTGCCGTTTATACTTTTTGCCTTTAATAAGTCAAATGTATCTATAAATCCAGTATATCATAAAAGTCAGCGACTAAAAGTAAATCCTGTTTCTGGAGCGGTAAAAATTTGTGCACTTCGTATATCTTTTCCTGAAGACGATAATGATGCCACAACAGGAGACGGTAGATTTCTAATGTCTGCAGATATAAGCGATACAATCTGCCAGTCTTTTCGGATTGATCCTCCACCTCACAAAAAAGCGTATTTCAAAGACCATATTCGTGCTGCAGCTAATTACTTTTATAATGTTTCGAAAGGGCATGCAGTAATAGACACAGTAAATTCTGAAGTCTATCCTCTAATAGATAGTTTGACTTTTCAGGTTTCGCAAAAAATGGATTATTATCATCCCTTTTTGCAAGAGGATTCTATTGATGTACGACTTGCGAGACTTTTTCAAGAATCCGTACTTAAAGCTGACTCCGCTGGGATAGATTTTTCTCAATACGAGATTGTAATCATTTTTCATGCAGGTGTTGGTCAGGATTTTGATCTTTTCCTTGATCCGACGCCTTATGACATTCCTTCTGCTTACTTGAACTTAAATGACTTCAGAATGGCTTTCGCACCTGACAACCCTAACTATGAGGGAATAGCAGTTGAGAATTCAAGTTTTTTTATTAAAGAAGGAATAATTCTTCCGGAAACTCAGAACCATTTGCTGTTCTCTAATTGGGAGGATGTTTTTGGTGATGCAACAAGTCCATGCGAATACCAGATCGGTCTCAACGGAACTTTCGCTTTTATGATGGGATTTTACTGGGGGTTACCGAGTTTATATGATACAGAGACAGGAGCAACTGGAATAGGAAAATTCGGATTGATGGATCAAGGCTCTGCAAATTTAAATGGACTTATACCGGCAGTACCGTCAGCCTGGTCAAGAGTCTTTCTGGGTTGGGAAGATCCTGTTATAGCTGATGTTGATCAAATTGTCAATTTGCATCATGTAGAGACTACGTCTGATACAACGGTCTGGAAAGTTCCAATAAATGATACTGAATATTTTTTAGTAGAAAACAGATATGCTTCCGTCCGACCGGGAGTGAGTTTGGATAGTATTCAATATAGAATCTACATTGAAAATGGAGAAGATGAATGGCCTTCTATTTTCCCACTGATAATAGATTCGATTGGTGCTGTATTCTCAGAACAAACAGGTGTTCTTCTCTCAGTACCAAGATATGATGTAGGCCTTCCCGGATCCGGACTGCTGATATGGCATATTGACGAATCAGTTATCAATCCAAATCTTGCTGAAAATAGAATTAATGTGAATCGAGAACGCAGAGGTGTTGATCTTGAAGAAGGCGATGGAGCTCAGGATTTGGGTTATCCATCACAGATGCTTGGTGCCAGTGTAGATATTGGCTGGTTTTTTGACCCGTGGTTTGCAGGTAATGAGGGCTTCTGGGATATGAATCCAGAATATCCTGAAGATGAAGAGAAGCGTGTTGGATTCACCGATTACACCAATCCCTCTTCAAAAAGCAATGATTATGCCTATACGGGAATTTGTATTGATAGCATTGGTCCTGCTGGAGAGATAATGAACTTTAGGATAAAGAGAGAGAAATCACTCGATAATTTTCCTATTTTGCTTTCTTCAGATTTAGAATTATCTGCTCCACTTGCTATTGATTTAGTTTCTAATGATAATTCAAATGAATTTATAGTAGTTTCTGATACCATTTATTTGTTTGATTTTGATGGCAATATACTTCAGAAAGTTAAACTTCCCATAAATGTTCGATTACAAAAAGTCTGTTCGTCAGCATTTTATAAGAGAGAATCTGATAATATTTTATTTGTTTTATGCCAGGAGATAGATAGCTCTTTAACTGTCTCTGCATGGTCATTAAAAGATAGAAATATTGGTTTATTAAACTATAAAAATATTCCAGATTCCAAATTAACATCAAATATTTTGTTGTCTAATGGTGAATTATTGTTTGGAACTGAGAATTTGAAATCAGAAGAATTTCAATTAAATAAATATTTGTATTTTTCAGATTCTGTTGTGTCAACAAACCCCTATGATAAGCTATTTTACTTTATAGCTGGAGGAGGAAACAATACTTTTACTTTAACAGATAATGGTGATCTTTTCAAAATCACCTCTTCTCCATTTGGGTTTACTAAAATTGGTCAGATATCGAGTGTTCCGATCGGTGAAATGGTTGTAGGTTATATAAATGAAGGGACTAATGTTGATGCTGTTGCTTGTTCAAATGATGGAATTTATCTTTTAATTGATCCGGATACTGATGATAATAAATCAATTTTTTATCCTCTTAGAACCTATTATCCAAATCCAATTCTATCTGATATAGATGGCGATGATAAAGTAGAGATAGTAATTGCTGATTCACAAAAAGTTTATGCTTTTACAAGTCAGATGATTTTGGAATCTAATTTTCCTATTTCAATTCCGAACCAATATATAGGCAAATGTTTTGATCCGTACATGCTTACTAACGATGTTAATGGAGATGGAGTTTTAGATATAATTTCAAATATAAATAATATAGGAGTTATTGCATTTAATAAATCAGGAAAAGTCATTAATGGTTTTCCTATCGCATTTCCAAATATTAAAAAATCAACAATTTCCTTATTTAATTCATCAAAGGGTTCTGAACTAATTGCTGTCTCTAACAATGGTAAGGAGCTAATTGGCACTTTAATTGACTCTTTGTGTGTTTCTGAGAATTCTTGGTTATGCTATGGATGCAGACAAGATCGAAGTTTCTTTTATGACGTTAAAACAAAAGTTGAGGAAATTACATCCAGAAAATCCCTACTGGATAAAAAGAAGACTTTCAATTGGCCCAATCCAGTGAAAGAAAGTACGACAACAATCCGCTATTTCCCAAATAGGGATTGTAATATTTCTATAGATATTTACGATCTTGCAGGTGATTTTGTGGATTCGTTTAAGAATTCACATCCTGTTGTAGGTGATTATAATGAAATAGATTGGAATGTTACAAATGTTGAAAGTGGTGTTTATTTTGCCGTTGTAAAGGCAACTAGCGGAAGTAAAACAGACAGCAAAATTGTGAAAATAATGGTTATTAAATGAATAATGAGTCTACTAAAGAAAGCCACATACCAGAGGTATCCCATTGGGAAAATGCACATTCCAAGGGCATTCTGCTGGGGAAAACTCTTTTCACAGTTTCAAGAAAATTGTATATAGAGGTTAGCAATATAAACAAGGGAATAAAAAAATGCCAATTGTGTCTAAATTTTTTGGTATAATAATTCGAATGTATTATGATGAGCATCATCCGCCCCATATACATACTGAATACCAAAGAAAAAAGGCGGTTTTTGATTTTTACGGTAATATAACAAAAGGTGATTTAGGCTCAAGAACAGCTACGAAGCTTATAAGGGAATGGATAGACCTTCATCTTGTAGAGCTTAAAGAAGATTGGAATTTAGCGAGAGAGGGTAAAAGCATTAATCCAATTGAACCACTAAAATGAGGTAATAATGTATGTGGAATATTAATGAATTAAAAAAGATAGAATACAAAAGTAATTATATTTACCATGTAATATTTGATGACGGGTCAGAGGGAGATGTAGATTTCTCAAAATATTTAGATAAGGGACCAATATTTGAACCATTGAGAAAATTAGAATTTTTTAAGAAGGCCAAAATAGAAGGTGGTACAATAGCCTGGCCAAATGGAGCTGACATTGCACCTGAAACATTGTATGAAAAAGTAAATTACTAACGTAATAAGACTTAGCACCCGACGTTATCTACAATGGTATTACTTTCGTAAAATATTTTATAAACGTCGGCGTGCAAGTCATGGTAACAATCGCTTGCACCCAAAGTCAAAAGCTGTGAGCTGATTGAGAATTTGAGAATTTATTATGTATTTTTGAAAAGTTGAAAGGTTCTTTAGTTTTCGCTCACCGTGGGTGAAGAGTTGGCCGTTATAAATAAGAAGGCGAAAATTAAATCTCACTTGTTTACTTATTTATGAAAAAATTCAGGGCTGCATGAATCGAAACGTCAATTTTAAATATTAGTAGTAATATGTTTTTGGGTGGGATGAACTCCAATAGGAGTGAAATGTTTATAGTAAAATTTCTAGTAAGTAAATGAACTCCTTTAGAAGTGGCATGAAAAAAAATCACTAAAGGTGTGAAAATGGCTAATACATTCACTCAAATATACATACAAATTGTATTTGCAGTTCAAGGTAGACAAAACCTAATCAAAAATGAATATAAAGAAGAATTGCATAAATACATAACCGGTATCATTCGGAATAAGAATCAGAAAATGATTGCTATTAACTGGATGCCTGATCATTCACATATTTTTATTGGTATTAAACCAAGTATCTCATTATCAGATTTAGTGAGAGATATTAAAAATAATTCATCGACCTTTATCAACGAAAAGCGATGGATATGGGGAAAGTTCAATTGGCAAAAGGGTTTCGGCGCATTTTCCTACGGACATTCACAAATGGATACTGTAGTAAAGTATATTAAGGGGGTGGAATATTGTAAATTTGCTTTAGTGATATATTTATATCTCATCCACCAATATATATATGATATTTTTATCATAAAGTGTTTTATTCCACTCCCTGAAAAACCAGAAGAAACATCATGTAAAGAGAACTTTCAAAGAAGAATATCTTGCGTTACTTAAAAAATTTAATGTAGAATATGACGAGAAATATTTATTTGAGTGGATTGATAATGTCCAATACTAATGATTGTAATATAATTGATATCAACATATCACTTCTAAAGAAGTTAATCCTATTTTTCTTTGATTATACTATAAACATTTCACTCCTAACGGAGTTTAATAGGGCTAACCTTTTAATCCAAAGTGGCACAAATCAACAATCAAACTTTTAAGATGATGCTAATACGTTTTATTGGGAGAAATAAAAAAAGAAGAATAAATTATTTGAAGAAAAAGAAGATTACCCCGAAGGAATTCTCCGATATACATCGGAGTTCTATCTGCGGGATAAAAATAAATCTCATCCTCCCGATCCCTATTAATCGGGCAGGGAAAAGGATCAAAAACACGAAGTGAGAAATGTTTAAATATTATACAAAATCTGCACTCTCAGTCTTTTTTATGCTTTCATTCTTGTCATCAATATATGCCCAAGCCCGCTTTAACCATCCTGAGTTAAAATGGAAAACTTTTGAGACTGCTCATTTTAAAATTAATTATCATGAGGGCGCAGAATGGACTGCCAACCAAAGCGCAGATATCGCAGAGGCGATTTACGGTTCTGTTACGAGATTTTATCATTATGAACCTGATTCAAAAACTGACCTGGTAATAAAAGATACTGATGACTTTTCAAATGGTGCAGCATACTATTATGATAACAAGATAGAAATATGGGCAACTCCTCTCGACTTTCTCCTTCGTGGAAATCACAGCTGGTTAAGAGATGTAATTACTCATGAGTTTACGCATATTGTATCTCTTCAGAAGGCAATGAAATATCCGCGTAATTTTCCCGCTGCTTATTTCCAGGTGATCGATTATGAAGATGAAAAGAGAGAGGATGTGATTTATGGCTATCCAAGAATAATCAGTTCCTATCCACTCCCCGCTATGATTATGCCGATGTGGCTGGCTGAAGGAGAGGCACAATATCAATTCCCCGGTTCGGGTAATGATTTATGGGATTCTCATCGTGATATGATTTTAAGAGATAGAACTCTTCATGGTAAAATTCTTTCACTGAGTCAAATGGGGTCTTTTGGGAAGCGAGGAATTGGTAATGAGTCTGTTTATAATCAGGGATTATCTTTTGTAAGGTATTTGACTGAGCGATTCGGTACGGATATTTGTTCAAATTTAATGAATATAATGGCTTCCCCGATGCAGGTTTCTGTTAATACGGCATTAAGAAAAGCTACAGGGATTCCGGGAAAACAGGTTCATAAAGAGTGGAAATATCATCTTGAAAATCACTATAGAGGACTTACGTCTGTTATACAAAATAATGCTGAAACGGGTGAAATTTTAATTACAGGCTCGACAACTAATATATACCCTGAATGGGTTGGAGATTCGCTCATATATTATTTGTCAAACGAGGGGAGAGATTATTTTTCTCAGACCTCGCTGTATGTATATAATATATCTACAAAAAAAAGCATATTGGTCAAATCTGAGGTCAGATCAAGAATATCAATTTCTCCTGATGGCAAGTATATTTATTATTCAAAAAAAAGTAAGCCGAATAAGAATGGCTCCATTTATTATGATATTTATAAATTGGACCTTAAAAAAGATAAAGAAGATCAAATTACTAAGTTTGAACGCGCTTATAATCCTTCATTATCGCCTGATGGAACAAAATTGGTTTTCGTTACCGGTAGAGATGGAACATCAAATCTGGTGATTAAAGACCTATCCAAGGAAAATGATAATGAAAAAGTAGTCACAAAATTTAATAATGGTGAGGAGTTGTTTTCCTCCCACTGGTCACCGGATGGAAACCAACTGGCATTTGATTATATGACAAATCATGGGCGGGATATTTCTATCTATAATTTGGACTCAAAATCTATCACGCTTTTTGAAGGTGAAGATTATGATACACGCAATCCCTACTTTAGTCTTGATGGAGAATGGCTCTATTTTGCATCAGACGAGACAGGTATCTTCAATATTTATCGGAAATCGCTGATAAGCGGAGAAAAAGAATTGCTAACGAATGTTCTCGGCGGCGCTTTTATGCCATCGGTCAATGATAAAGGCGATTTGCTATTCTCACTTTTTGATGATTCTTCATTCAAGATTAGTTTATTGGTTGCTTCTGAAGCAATCGAGAAATCTAGAGCCGTTTATTCAAATTATTCAGAGACAATCCCTACAAAAATGCCCTGCCCGGAGCTGAATCATCCTGAGCCGGAGAAATATAAAGACCAGTTTTCTAAAATTTTCATTTTACCGAAATTAATGATTGATTATGGAACTGTGAAACCGGGGTTTTATTTTTATTCGAATGAAATTATTGATCGATTTAATATTTTTGGTGGCGCTTCAATTAATTCAATTAAAGATCATGATCTAATGCTGATCCTGGAATATCATCAGTGGAAGCCAACTTTTCATATAGAAATTTTTAATATTAGTAGGAATATTTTTAATGTAACGGAAAAGATCAGTGAAAGACCAGCGAGTTTAGACTATAATTTTTCTCTTACAGAATTTACTTTGGGTATATCCAGTTGGATTAACAGCATTAATCATTTAAGGTTTAACACTACCTATTCGAAGTACAGGACAATAACTAATACAGAGATACCTCGTGCGGGTATTTATCAAAATGGATTTAGCTACGACTATTATAATGGGGTAAATTTCAACCTAAATTGGAGTTTTAGAAAAATTCGCCCTAATGTAAATATGGACACTAACCCAAACAATGGTATTTTATTGAATACTGTTATTTCACGTAATTACGATAAATTTATACAGGGTTTTGATGTTAATAACGCTTATGGCACTTTAGAAGTAGATTTTCGCAACAATTATTACTGGAAGATAGAGCATGAAGGAATATGGTATCACAGGTATCCTGTTGCTAATAAATTGATTGGAAGCCTGAAATGGAAGATAGGATGGATTTCCAAACCTGACGTAGACTCCTTTTTTAATTTTTTTGCCGGAGGAATGCCTGGATTACAAGGATACCCATTTTACAGTATTGAGGGAAGAAACTTATTCAGTTTTCATTATACATTCAGGTTTCCTCTGTTTGTAGAGAAAGATGTACAGTTATTGCCGTTTAACTTGCAGAATGCGTTTATAGCCACATATTTTGAAGCAGGAAATGCGTGGAATCAGGCGGAAGGTTATCAAAATTTGAAGTTGGGTACTCTTGTAGACGACCCAATATGTATTACTAAAAGTGTTGTTAGCGATTTTAAAAAAGACATAGGTTTTCAACTCAGATTCAGTGGATTTTCTTTTTATGCTTATCCAACATCTATTAGCTTAGATTTTGTCTATGGAATAGATAAATTTAAAATAATTGATAGGCAGAATATTGAGCATAATTATGGGAAAGAGTGGAGAAGCTATTTAACAATTTTATTTGGACTATAATGGAGGCGATATGAAAAGTAGATTATTAACAGTTTCAATTACCATAGCTTTTGCTATTCCAATGTTGACATTTGGGCAGGGCTTTTCCTTTGGTAGTAGCTCATCGTCATCTCAACGGAGTGCATTATTAGCAAATTTGAAGTATGGACAGATTGAAACAGGGCAAGATTCTATTGTGTTTGATTATGAAAAGTCTCCGGGGAAAGCATTCTTACTATCAGCAATTGTTCCCGGTGCAGGTGAATTCTATGCAGGAGCAAAATGGCGGGCATTAATTTTCGCCGGCATAGAAGTTACAAGTTGGGTAATGCACTCTAAATTTCAAAATAAGGGGGATGACCTTGAGGAAAAATATATGAGATATGCAAATGATAATTGGGATCTTGGAGATTGGCTTGAAGCATGTCTTGCAAATGACTGTAACATGTTGGAGAACTCTCATCATATTTGGGTTGAGTATGAGGGTAAAGAATATATAGTTAACGATAGTCTGAGTATAAAATTTCCAGAATATATTTCACTTGCTCAAAATGGAGATATGAGGTCTGTTGAAACAAGAGAATATTACGAGAATATTGGGAAATATGATCAATTCTCCGGCGGGTGGAAAGATTTTGGTGATTATAATAGTGAGCCTGATACTATTTATATGAGTCCTATTCGAGATAGTTATCTAACTAAAAGGTTGAATTCTAATAATGCCTTAGAAATGGCAACAAATTTTGTTAGTGTTATTATGTTCAACCATCTAATAAGTGCTTTCGATGCTATTATTGCAGCAAAGAATTATTCATCGGAGGAGAAAAAATATAGCTGGAATCTGGGATTGATTAATGACTACAGATATCGAAATCCGCTGCGAGGAGTTAGGCTCTCGGTTGCATTTTAATAAAGTAACAGAGAAGGTTAAATCCGATTTTTGCAGAGACAAATTGATTTTAATCTCCTAACAGTAAAATGGAAATTGGGTATGATTTATAGTAAACAGAAGTATATTTTATTAGCATTCAGTCTAATATTAATAATAATTTCTCTCACAGATTGTGCAGGGAAAAAAGAAAAAATTTTTACTGATTACAAAAAATATTATGACAAAGGCATTGCAGCTTTTGAAAGGAAGAAGTGGGATAAAGCAATAGAGAATTTTAGCATGGCACTTTTAAATAGTCCAGGTGGAGAACTTGCTGATGATGCCCAGTATTATCTTGGAGAGTGCTACTTCAAAAAAAAAGAATATTTGTTGGCAATCTCCGAGTATCAGCAGCTGACTGAACGCTATTCATATAGTCCATTAGTTGAGGATGCTTATTATAAGATAGCTGTTTGCTATTTTAAACTTTCTCCAAAATATCCGTTAGACCAGGAAAGCACACTGAAATCTCTACAAAGTCTTCAGGATTTTTTAGATGTATTTCCAGAAAGCGAGTATCGTGAAGATGTGGAAGTGAAAATCCAGGAGGTTCGCAATAAACTGGCGAGGAAATTGTATGAGAGTGGTTGTCTTTACAGAAAATTGGAAGAATGGAGTTCTGCTATTATTTACCTGGATAATTTACTTGAAACTTATTATGATACTAAGTGGGCATTAGAAGCAAAATTGGAAAAAGCCCATTGTCTCATCAAACTGAGGAAATTCGACGAATACAATAAACTTATAGCGGAAATTAAAAACGATGATAACTCTCTTAAAATAAAGAAACGTTTAGAATATCTTAAAATCCTGAACAAAAGAGAGCAAAATAAAATCGCAAAGCAACTAAAGAAAAAACAGAAATGAGCATCTGTTTATTCGGGGGTACATTCGACCCACCTCACATTGGACATCTAATTATTGCTGAATTCATTTTAAGTGATCTTGATGTTGATAAAATCCTTTTTATCCCTTCATCTATTCCGCCCCATAAACCGTCATGTTCATATTCTGCAGCATCATCAAGAGTTGAGATGTTACAAATTTCTATAAAAGGAACGCCTGCATTTCAGATCTCCGATATTGAGTTAAATCGCCCCGGTGTGTCTTATTCTGTTGATACTATTAAGCAGATTAAATCGCAGATGAACTTGCCTGAAGAGGAGTTGTATTTTCTAATAGGAAGCGACAGCCTTATTGAATTTCAGACCTGGAAGAATCCGGAGGAGATACTTTCGCTCGCTCGGGTGATTATCGCGTCAAGACCTCTGTTTACTAAGGATATGGTGAAGCCTGAATTTCTCGGGAAGGTTCGATTTTTAAATACTCCACAGATAGATATTTCTTCGAGTATGATAAGAGAAAGAGTGAGAGAGAAGAAATCAATTCGCTATTATGTAATTCCTGAAGTTCTGGAATATATTAAAAAGAAAAGACTTTATATATAGCCTGAATTACTCCTCGTTAAAATTGATAAAGCGAAAACCGAACTGATACTTTCTTCGGAATTATAATTTTAAAATAAACAATATATTTAAAAGGACAGATTTGTTACCCCGTCCTTGTTTAAAGAGAGGGTTTTTAATAAATTTTAAGTTATGAAATTGAATATTAGAAATTTTTCAATTATCGCTCACATAGACCATGGTAAATCTACACTTGCCGATAGAATGTTAGAGTTTACAGGAACAGTTGCCCCCCGGGAAATGAAGGCTCAGGTGCTCGACGATATGGAACTTGAAAGAGAGAGAGGAATTACCATAAAGTCACATCCCATTCAGATGAACTATATAAGTCCTGAAGGTAAAGAGTATATTTTAAATTTGATTGACACGCCAGGGCATGTGGATTTTTCTTATGAAGTTTCCCGCAGTCTTGCCGCATGTGAGGGTGTATTACTTCTGGTTGATGCTTCTCAGGGCGTAGAAGCGCAAACGGTCAGTAATGCTTATCTTGCTATAGAAAATGATCTTGCTATTATTCCCATCATAAATAAAATAGATTTGCCCGGTGCAATGATTCCAGAAGCGAAACGCCAGATAATTGATCTTATCGGATGCAGTGAGGATGAAATAATTCCGGTGAGCGCTAAGACTGGAGAAGGTCTTCATGAAGTTTTTAATGCCATTATTGATAGAATTCCCCCACCGCAATATTCTCCGGAAAAACCTTTTAGAGCATTAATTTTCGATTCCACTTTTGATTCATTTCGCGGTGCAATACCGTATATAAGAGTTTTTGACGGCGAAATAAAAACAGGTGAGCACATTCGCTTTTTTTCAAGCAATTCCACTTATGAAGTAGCAGAGGTTGGCATTTTCAAAATGCATCGGGAAAAAACTCCTAAATTAATTTCTGGCGATGTGGGCTACATTATTGGTGGAGTGAAAGATATTTCAAAGGTAAATGTTGGTGATACGATTACATCCAAGATCAATCCTGCAATTGAGAGATTGCCGGGATATAAAGAAATAAAGCCGATGGTTTTTAGCGGTATGTACCCAGTTGATAGCGAAGATTTTGAAGATTTGCGATCTTCATTAGAGAAAATGAAGCTCAATGATTCATCGCTGATTTATGAAGCGGAAACTTCAAATGCACTGGGTTTCGGTTTTCGTTGTGGATACCTTGGATTATTACACATGGAGGTTGTCCAGGAACGTCTTGAAAGGGAATTCGACCTTAATTTGATTACTACGATGCCAAATGTAAAATATGAGGCATATTTAAAAAATGGGCAGAGGAAAGAAATTGACAATCCTTCGGATATACCTGATGCGGGAGATATTGAAAAAATCAAAGAGCCTTATGTCAAAGCAGAAGTCATCGTACCGACAAGCTATTTGGGCAATATCTTAAAACTTTGCCAGGAAAAGAGAGGTATATATAAAACCACCCATTATTTAGATTCTAATAAAGTTCAATTGATTTACGAATTACCACTTGGGGAGATTGTTTTCGATTTCTATGATAGATTAAAATCTGTTTCAAAGGGATATGCTTCATTTGATTATGAGCAAATCGGATTTCGAGAAGCTGATCTGGTAAAATTAGATATTCTTATAAATGGAGAACCCGTTGATGCGCTTTCCTGGGTTGTTCATAGAGAGAACGCTTACTTTAGAGGCAGAGATTTATGCCAGGAGCTCAAGGAATTGATTCCGAGACAACTTTTTGTGATTGTAATTCAAGCGTCAATTGGCTCAAAAATCATTGCCCGTTCAACTGTACGTGCTTTGAGAAAGAACGTTACAGCAAAATGCTATGGTGGTGATATTACAAGGAAGAGGAAATTGATTGAAAAGCAGAAAGCAGGTAAGCGGAGAATGAAACAGGTTGGTAGGGTCGAAGTTCCTCAAGAAGCATTTTTAGCAGTTTTGAAGATGAGACATTAACCTTAATAATATCAAATATCAAATTTCAAATTATCTCAAAAGGGTCTCTGTGAGGCAAATTTCCTCAAAGGGATCTCTTTCCCGGAGGGATCGCTCCGAGATGAGACAAAATTCAAATTTCAAAATATTCACCATAACATTTATCGAAGTGTCATTTTGCTATATTTGATTTGGTAATGCGTATTCCGATATGAATTTAATAAAATCATACTGGCAGCAGTCAAAATCTCCTTTTTATAGTTTAATTTTTACTATTCCTCTGTTAGTAACCTATGAGATTATGATCTTTTCTTTTAACCATTCGGATATAATTGGTTTGAGAAATGGAGCAGATGTTTTGTTCCGGCAATTCTTTGCAATTTTTGATATATACGGATTCTATCTTGTTGGCTTTGTTGTTCTTTCTGCATTATTAGTCTCATACTATTTTTATTCCAAGCATGAAACATACGGTAAGTTTCAAGGAAAATTTTTTATTCTAATGATATTGGAAAGTCTTCTATATGCACTGATAATGTTTATTGTTGTTGATAAAATTGGGAAATATTTAATGGCAATTTCATCCAGCAATGTTTTTCCGGCGGAAGGGGCTAATCCAGATACGAATAGATTAATTGCTCTTGCACTTGGAGCAGGGGTTTATGAAGAGTTTATTTTCAGGGTAGTGCTTGTGAGCGGTTGCCTGTTTTTCCTTCGCGATTTGTTGAAATTAAATCCATTGATATCTGTGATACTCTCAGTACTCTTTGCTTCTTTTGTATTTTCTATATTCCATTATCTTGGAGATTTTGGTGAAGTTTTTGAAGTAAAATCATTCCTTGTACGATTCGGAGCAGGTATATTTCTTTCGGTATTGTATACACTTAGAGGTTATGGAATTACTGCATATACCCATACTTTTTATGATCTTATTGTGATAATAATGTGAAACATTCACTTACCACTTTGTCTTTGGTATTTTTCTGTATCCATAAAATCGCCATACCAGATCAAGAAATCCATCAGAATATTTGTTAAAATTGGTAATGTGTATTTTGTCGGAAGATATTTTATTTTTCTGTTTACCGATTTACCGCCATGACCAACTTCGCTGGCTACTTTCCAAAAGCCAAATTTTGATAATAGGTTATGTGAATTTGAAAAATATTCTTGTTTTGTAGGCTTAAAGGGGTTTTTATTCTCAGGAGTACCATTTAATAAATCCAAGATCCCGGGAACGTCGAGATTTTCTGATGTGTAATATTCCTGAGGTCCCTCTGTGCCTAAATTAGGTTGAACAGTTTGCTTAGAGAATCTTCAACTGTTAGACTTCTTTGTTCAGGAGAATATGCCGTTAAAAAGCAAAAATTATTAAACACCGATTTTCACAGATACATCAATAGTCATAATAATCCCTAAAATATTTTTTCTTTTCAGATATTTTGGCATTTTCTCTATATCTTAAATTGCCAATTTACAGACTATTAGATTACTTA